>Ga0315338_1000118_pt1 | contig 353818 bp, 342 predicted proteins | sample ASW8metaG_FD_204518 | JGI IMG/M metagenome (GOLD analysis project Ga0315338, IMG submission 204518) | Ammonia-oxidizing marine archaeal communities from Monterey Bay, California, United States - ASW #8 | ecosystem: Environmental > Aquatic > Marine > Coastal | place: USA: California | collected... | reverse complement strand
CGGAAAGTTCCGCCGCCTGGTCGGAAAGTATGTCGCCATACATGTTGGTCGTGACGATAACGTCGAAGTCACCGGGTCGGCGGACCAGATGCGCGGCCATGGCATCAATGAGGATTTCGTCCAGTTCCACGTCCGGGTACTCAGCGGCGACCGCGCGAACCTGGTCGAGAAACAATCCTTCGGAAAGCTTGAGGACATTCCCCTTGTGCACGGCGACGACCCGCTTGCGGCGCGTGCTCGCCAGTTCAAACGCCGAGCGGGCTATGCGTTGGCTGCCGTGGGCGGTGATCTTTCGCACCGCCAGGGCAACGTCTTCCGTCGGCATGAATTCTCCCGACCCGGCAAACATGTTGCGATCAGCGTAAAATCCCTCGGTGTTTTCGCGCACGATCACCAAATCCATCGCCCCGGCCATGGCCGGCACGCCGATGCGCACTCGGCTGGGGCGAATATTGGCGTAGAGGTCCAGGCCCTTGCGAATGGTGCTGGATGGATTGATGCCGCCGTCTTCCTTGGCCGGATAGTCAAAGGTTGATGCCGGACCGAGGATGACGCCGTGCGCCTGATGAATTTCAGCAATGGTATCATCCGAAAGCGTCGCGCCCGTCTTTGCATGGGCGGCGAGACCGATCTCGCGAGTCTCGAACTCAAGCTCCAAGTTGAAACGCTCGGCCAACGCCTCCACGGCGGTCATGGTGGCAGCCATGATTTCCGGGCCGATGCCGTCACCCGGCAGTACGAGTATTTTCAAGTCTTAGGCTCCATACTATTCGGGAAACCGCCGAAACCCGGCCGTGCCGTCACGCTCGATTTGACCAACCAGATCGACCTCCCACGAAAGATATTCCTTCATGGCGTTGCGGTCCCCTTCCTCAAGATCGTAGGGCTTATACCACCGGTCTTCGGGTTCGTCCGCCATGTTGATGAAACCTGCGTCAACCGGCAATCCGGCGTCGACCCAGGCATCCGTGCCGCCCTCCAACACGCGAACCTCACGGCCGGACGCTTCCGCTTCCGCGGCCGCCAAGCGCGGCAAAAGGCCGTGTTTGGAGGTCAAGACCAGCATCGGTGCGGCAGGCAAATTATCGAGGTTCTCCGGCATACGCGAGCGGATGGCGAACCAGGCTCCGGCGATGTGACCCTTGTTGTAATGCAGGCTATTGGCCAGATCGACAACCACGGCATCGCCCTGCTCCATCATCGCCGCCAACTCTGCCGGCGTGATGCTTTCCGGTCGGCAGTCCTCAAGGCCGCGGATACGCGCCCGGCGAGGTCCGGTCTCCAATCCCGTTGCCTCCAGCCCACCACTGAGCACGTAGACATCGGCCCAGCCCATTTGAATGAGCCACGACGCGGTCATGGTAGCGCGTACGCCATCGTTGTCAGTCAGGACCAGCCGCGCACCGCGGACGCCGACATACTCGTCCGTCGCCTGCACCAACTGGCCACCCGGCGCTGAGCGGGCTCCGGCTTGGTGGCCGGCTGTGTACTCGGCCGGATCGCGCACATCGAGCAGATAAGTTGTCCGGCTCGTATCGCCCTGCCAGTCCGCAAGTGTCTGCTTGCTGACCTCGGGCACATCGAAACGCCGGGCGACCTCCTGGCCCGCCGCTTGAGCGCGCGCCGCACCGGTGTCCGTAATGGAGGAAAAGCTGCTTTCCCGGCCATGATCCAATTCAAGCCCGGCCAAATGCCAGCCCATGGTGCCGTTCTCCAAGGCGACAACCCGGTTAGGGATGCCCGCGTTGATCAGCGACTGGGCGCCGATGATGCTGCGTGTACGTCCGGCACAGTTAACCACCACGGTGGTTGCCGGATCGGGAGCCAGATCGTGAACCCGGTAGACCAATTCCGCGCCGGGAACATCGATGCCGCCGGGAATGCTAATCCGGCGAAACTCCGCCATCGGCCGGCTGTCGAGCACGATCAGGTTGTCGCCGCCATCCTGCATGGCTTTTAGTTCCGCCGCAGGGATATGCGGCGTCCCATCCGCCTCCTCTATGAACTCACCGAATGCCTTGCTTGGTACATTGACTCCGGAAAATACTTCGAACCCGGCGTCGGCCCAGGCGCCAACACCGCCTTCAAGGTAGGATATATCCGTATAGCCAAACCGGGACAGCCGCTCGGCACCGAGTTGAACCAAGACGTCGTCGCCGGCACCGGCGCAAAGAATGACCGGCACATCCAGGCGGGGAACCAGATCGTCGATACGCAGTTCCAAACGGCTCAGCGGCAGGTTGACGGCGAACAGCAAATGCCCCTTGTTGAAAACGCCGGTCTCGCGCGGATCGAGCAAAGCCAGCTCACTGCCGGCAACGATTAACTGGCGCAATTCGGCGGCGCCGAGGGTTCGAGCGGAGGTGACGGGCATGGTCAAGCCGGCTTGATGTTTTGGGTCGCCGGGAACACGGCGTAGGTACCCTGTTCCTGGTCGTAGGCGACGCGCTCGTGAAGTTGCTCCAGGGCTAGGCCGTACATATGCAGGTGCACGGCCTGTTCATCGCCGTCGACATGGATGGAATGGATGTCTTCGGGCATCAGGGCAACGCCGAAACCGGGCCGCACGGTATCGCGGCCGATCTCCCGAAGACGCCCCTGACCCGGCACGGACCCGTCGTCGGTTCGCTCATAAAAGACATTGTGCTCATCGCCGCAAATACCGACGATCACCGCCCAGGTCGTGTGGTTGTGAGGGTCCACGTTCTTGATCGACCGCGCCGTGGAGGCATAGAGCGCATAGCGGTGATCCGTGTCCTCGGACAAGCGGTAAATGACTCCATAGGTTTCATCGTCGTCCACGGGGAAGTCGCTCAAGGGAAACAGCTCGCGCCTCTCCGCCAGATCCAACAGTTCCGCCTTGATGGCGTCCAGGGTCTCCGGATGAACACCCTTTTCCTTTTCGATTTTCCGGATGCGATCGATGCAATCGGCTACCGCCGCGTTCCGTTCAGCTATTACGTTCATGGCGCTCCCTCCCTTTCCGCCGACTATATACATGGCCGGGGTTGTGGTTTCCAAGATTCATTATCCGGACCTCGCGGCCGCCGGGTCTTGGTTGCGCCGGAACGGATTGTTCATCAGCAGCAGGGCCGGAATGCAAATCGCGATGGTCAGGGCGAGAGCTTGGAAATCTGCCGCATAGGCGATCAGCTCAGACTGTTGCGTAATCAGCCGGTCAAGCGCCGCCAACCCGGCCGGATCGGCCCAATCCAGGGCATCAGGTAGCGGGACATGACGCAGAGCCTCACTGTACGGCGTAATGAACTCGCCGAGGATTGCGTGATTTGCCTGGGTTCCCCGCGCCAGATAACTGGCCAGCGCGGCAATTCCCAAACTGCGGCCGATATTGTTCATCAGCGAGTAAAAGGCGGTTCCCATATCGCGCTCCGCCGTGCCGATCGTCGAAAACGCGACGGCATTGACGGGAATGATGAAACAACTGAAGGCGACGCCCTGGATGAAGTTGATAACAATGATGTGGTTCACATCCTCATCGCCGGTGAACCCGGAGAATTCCCACATGGTCGCCGCCGCCACGGACATGCCGAAGGCAATAACCAACCGCGGATCGATCGCCTTCAAATAGCGCCCGGCAAAAAAAGCGGCAACCATGGCACCGAACCCGCGCGGCGCCAGGATGACACCGCTATCGACCAACGAGTATCCGCCCTGGTTCTGGATGAAGGGCGGCACCAAAACCAAACTGCCGAACAGCATGGCGCCGAACATGACACGAAGAACAATTCCAAAAACGTAGTTCCGGTCGCGGAAAATGGCCGGATCGACAAAGGGTGTTTCCGACGTAAATGAATTGACAGCGAAGACCCAGAGCGCCGCGGCGCTGATGGCCGTGAGAATGGTGATGGTCGGCGAAGCGAACCAATCGAGCCGCTCACCCCGGTCGAGAACAAATACCAGCGCCGCAACGGCAATGGCGAGCATGACATAGCCGAAATAGTTGAACGAGCGGCGGCTTCGGGTACCCGGCCGCGGCACCAACAGGGCGATCATGGTGAATGCCGTTATACCCACAGGCACATTGAGATAGAACGCCCAACGCCAGCTATAATATTCCGTGATATATCCCCCGAGCGTCGGCCCGAAAATCGGGCCCATCATTACGCCGACCCCCCACCAGCTCATGGCGATGCCAATGTCCTGGCGCGGATACATGGATAACAGTGACGATTGCGCCAGGGGTATCAGGGCGGCGCCGAACACGCCTTGCATAAAGCGGTAGGTTAGGATTTCCGTGAGTGTGGTCGACGTTCCCGACAACACCGAAAACACCACCATTCCGGCGATTGAGATGAGCAGCAACGGCTTGCGGCCGAAGCGCCCGCTGATGGCGCCCCAAAACGGCGTCAGCACGGCGACGGCGATCAAATAAGAGGTCAGGACCCAGGCCACTTGATCCTGGGTCGCCGACAATGATCCCTGCATTTGCCTCAAGGCAACGCTCATGATCGAGCTGTCGAGCACTTGCAGCAGCGGCGCCAGGATCAATGCGATTGTAATTAAGGTCAGCCTAAACCCACTGGGATAGGCTGGAGACGGCTTCGCGCTCATAGCAGGTTATTTAGCCAGGATCGGGTTGCCGAAACCAAGCTGGCCCAGTCGCGCTGGTTGCCCGTATCAATCTCAACCGTGACACTCATGCCGGCGCGAAGCGGCGCGTCTGTCGCCGGGTTGGTCAGGATCAGGCGGATCGGCAGGCGTTGCACCACCTTGACCCAATTGCCGGTCGCGTTTTGCGGCGGCAGCAGGGCAAACTCGGCGCCGGTGGCCGGGCTGATACCGGTGATGACCGCCGCATGGCTGATGTCGGGATAGGTATCGACACGAACTGTCGCCTGTTGACCCGCCCGCACATGCGTCAGGTCCGTCTCCTTGAAATTGGCCTCGACCCAGACGTCCCGTGTGCCGATCAAACTGAATACCGGCTCGCCCTCTTCGATGTATTCACCCACCTGCAGCTCGAAATTGGTCACCACCCCCGGCGCCGGCGCGGCGACACGGGTCCGCCTCATATCGAGAGCCGCGCGGTCGCGGGCGGCGCGGGCTTCGCGAACCAGGGGGTGCGCGTTGACGCCGATCTTCGGATCGCCGGCCAGATCGGCCAGGGCCTGGGCGATATCTTGCTGAATGGTGCCGATGCGGTCGCGGGCGTTGCGGAGATTCTTCTCCGCCGCGTCCAGATTGGTTTGCGACGAGAACCCCTTCTTGCTCAACTTGTCCTGGCGCTGGACCTCGCGCTGGTAAAACTCAATATCCCCCTCGGCCAATTTCAGTTCGGCCAGGCGTTGCTTGTGCAAGGCACGCAGGGACTCAATTTCATTGCGGGCCGAGGCCAACTGCGCATTGGCCTGCGCGACGGCGATACGGAATGGCTCGTCGTCAATGCGAAACAGCAGCTGCCCCGCCTCCAGCATTTCGTTCTCGCTGACGCCGACCTCAACCACACGGCCGGAAACGTCGGCGCTAATGGCGATTTTATCAGACTTGATGTAGGCGTTTTCGGTGGATACGAACCGCCCGCCCTTCAAATAAACGTACAGCCCACCCCCGGCCACAGCCGCCGGCCCCATGATCCCGACCAGCAGTATGAGGATCATACGGATCAGTCCGTTCCTACGCTTTGGCGTTTGGGCAGGGGTTGGATTATCGGCCACGGCGGCCTCCCCTTGCCTTGATCTCGGACACTTCACCGTCCGCCAGGGGCTCCAGGTCCATCATATTGGCCTTGATCTCGAGCAGCGTCTCGATCAGGCGGTCGCGCTCGTCCTCGGACAGGCCGGCCAAGGCTTCGAGACGGGTTTGCTCGGAGAACTCCCGCATGCGGTCGAGGATCGGCTGCACTTCTTCCTTGAAGTAAAGCAACCAGGCGCGGCGGTCCTTGGGATCGGGCCGCCGCTCGACCCAGCCCTTCTCCTCAAGCCGGTCGATATGGCGGCCGAGCGTGATGCTCTCGATTTCCATAATCTCGGCCAGGGCCGTCTGGTTAATGCCCTCACGGCGGCGAAGTTGCGACAGCACCCGCCATTGCGCGCGCGTCAGTCCCAGCGTCCGGGCCCGCGAATCAAACCGTTCGCGCACCAATCGCGACGTATCGGCCAGCAGGAACCCCAGGCTCCGGGTCAAATAGGCATCGTATTCGGGCATGCTTCAATTATAGTAAGCATGCTTATTATATGCCAGCTTTAATGTTTAGGCGCGCTTCTTTGCAGCACTCCTACTGAAACCAGATGGGGTTGGTCCAGGCGCGGCGGCCTTCGGCATCGCGGACGGTGATGCGCATGTAGGCATCCTTGAACCGGGTTACCTCGAACATTGCTTGGGTTAGACCGTCGCCTTCTTCGTGGCGCGATTTCGAGCCTCTGCCCTGGGCGGAGATCGTTGCCGCCGGTGAGCACGAAATATGCACCTTGTCGCCGTCCAATTGGACATCATGAATCTCGGGGCCTTGGCTCGAATAAAACCGTCCGGCCTTCAGGGATTCCACAAGCTCGCCCGGATCAAGGCTCTCCGCATGGACATTGACCCAGCCGCCAAGCCAGTCGTGAGTCAGCCGGTGAGCGTCATCCGTGGCAAATGCGTTTAGCCGCCAACCTGAGTTGAGCAACTGCTCGCAGAATGGCCAGTCCTCGCCCCGATCGACCTCCACGTGTGATCCGTGGTTGTAGATTTCGATGGCGTGGGCACTTTCGATGGCGCGTGCATCTTCCAGGCTCAGGCCGTACCACGAGGGATGCACAATTCCGATGAACGCACCTGTATCGGCTGCCCGCCGTGTGATTTCGGCTTGGGTTTCGCCGTTTTCCGGTGCCGCGAAATCGTGAGGAATGCCCACGGCCAGCGCGTGCCACCGCTCATCGACCAGTGTCTTCCCCTGATGCAGTTCGGCGGCAATGATGGTGGTGAAATCTTCACTGCGAAACGGACGGGTATCGGAGATACGGTAGTCATACTGAGGCATGAAGTGTTCGCTCAGCGCGACGAAATCATAGCCGGCCTCACGATAGCGGCGAACCACTTCATCAGGCGGAAAATCGCCATCGGAATTCGTCGAATGGGTATGCAGGTTGCCCCGATAGAAGTGGCCGGAACGACCGAACGGTAATGAGTCCATGGTGGCTCTCTGTACAGGAAGGGTTGATGGCCGAAATCTGCGCGCCTATGACCTAATTCGCAAGCTTAGACTTGATCCCCGGCCAGTTCTCATCGCCGTCGATAATCAGCTTGGCGGCACTGCTCGCCCACCGCTGCTGAATGCCCTTGGAGTAATTTAAGTAGAGCTTGCCGCCGACGATCTTCCAGGCGTCAGGGTCGGTCGGTGCGGTGTAGCCCTGGCTCACCGCCCAGGCGCAATAGCCGCCATACTGCGGCGCATACTTCTCCGGCGCTGCGGCGAAAGCATCGCGGTTGGCGGCGCTGGCAAACCGCCAGGTCGATCCCATCCATTTGTGTGTGAAATCGGTCTTTCCTTTTGCCGGCTTGCCTTGCGTGAAGTAGGCGACCGGGTCGTAGCCGTTGATCGCCTTGCCCCGCTTGGTAAAGACAACCTCTCCGGCCAACACCGGCAGCGTCAGTAAGACCAGCAGCGCCGCGAGGGCGGCAACCCCGGCCCGCTTAACTGAAAAAAATTCGCGCCGTTTGTTCATGGCTGCTCTCCCAATCTCGTCCACAGTAAGTATATTGGCACGTTCTCGCCGGTTACCAGGGCACTTAGCCCGCCGCGGCAGGAATCAAGACTTCCATGAGCCTATAAGAATTCTCGCAGACAACTTCCAGATTGGCCTTAAAGTCCTCGGAAGCGCTTTCGTCGGCCGTATCCGACAATCCGCGCACGATCACGAAAGGCAGTTCGTTGATCTGGCATGTGTACCCAACCGCCGCGCCCTCCATCTCCGTGGCCAGAGCGGCAAATTCGCGCTGCAGCCATTTGAGGGTATCGGAATCCTTAACGAAACGGTCGCCCGATACCACGGTCCCGATCATCACGTTGGGGCCATCCCCGGCAAAGGCAGTATCGAACGCGTCGGCGGCTTTCTCAACCAACTCCGGGTCCGACTGAATCATCCGGTTCATGTCCGGCAATTCGCCGTGACGGCGGCCAAAGGCCGTGAGGTCGACATCAAACTGGATCAGATGGCTGGCGATGATCAGGTCGCCGACCTGCATGTTGGGCAGCAGACCGCCGGCAACGCCGCTGAAAATCAGCTTCGAAGGCTTGAATAAATCGACAAGCATCTGTGTGCAGATTGTCGCGTTGACCTTGCCGATACCGCATTGGGCAAGGACGATCTCAACGCCTCGGAACTTGCCGGTGGTGACCGTGATACCGGCGTGGACCGCTTCCTCCGTCACCGACATTTCCGCCCGCAACAGGGCAACTTCCTCTTCCATGGCGCCGATCACAGCTAACAAGGTGCAATTCCTTTCATGGCTCTAGATCACCTTATCCGCTTTCAACGCGGTCAGCCTATCATCATCATAACCAAGGCCGCGCAGCACGTCGTCTGTGTGCTCGCCCAAATTTGGCGCCGGATTGGCGGGCGTATCGCTATCACCGCAGCGGACCGGGCTACCGAGCATGCGGTACGCGCCGTGGCCGGGCAGATCGACAGTCTGGATGCACGACTGTTCGGCGACGAACGGGTTATCCAGCGCCCCCGCGAGATCATTGATCGGCGCCGCCGGAACCGTGCCGGCAAAAGCCTCAAGCCACTCAGCCGTATCGCGCCGGCTCAATTCCTCGTCCAGCATGTCTTGAATGACCGCGCGGTTCTCCAACCGGTCCTTGAAGCGGGCGAAGCGGACATCATCGATCCACTCTTCGTGGCCGAGCGCCTTGCACAACACCGGCCAGAACTTCTCCTTGTTGCACATCAGGTAAATCCAACCATCCCGCGTCGTATAGAGCTGGCACGGCGTCAGCGACGGATGGGCGGAACGCTCCAATCGTTCCTGGACAACACCCTCGTTGAGATACCAAATCGCCGGATAAGCGGTGTTGGCTAGGGCAATATCGAACAGGCTGACGTCGATATCCCGGCCCTCGCCACTTTCTCGCGCGCCGGTCAACGCCGCCAGCAGGGCATAGGCCAAAGCCAGGCCGGTCATTTGATCGACCACGGAGAGCCCCATGCGTGTCGGCGGCCCGCCGGGCTCCCCGGTCAGGGAGAAGTATCCGGCCTCCGCCTGCATCAGGTAATCAAAGCCGGGCCACGCGGCTCGCGAACCCTGGCGGCCATAGGCGCTCAAATGCGCGCAGACGATTTTCCGGTTGTGCCGCTTGAGCGCCTCATAGGTCAGACCCAGCTTATCCGGCACATCGCCGCGCAGGTTGGACGCCACGGCGTCCGCCGAACGGACCAGATCATGAAACACCTCCTGCCCAGCGTCGGTGCTCAGGTCCAGGGTCAGGCTTTTCTTGTTGCGGTTATAGGCGTGGAAGAATTGGGACTCGCCGTTGTCGAAAAAATGCGGCCCGACCTCACGGGCAAAGTCGCCGCCATCATTGGGGTTCTCGATTTTGATCACTTCGGCGCCCTGGTCGGCCAGGAACAAGGTGCCGAACGGGCCTGCGCCATATTGCTCCACCGCCAATACGCGTACGCCTTCAAGGGGAAGCGGGCTTGGCTGAATGTCAGACACGGTTCCGCTCGACCAGTTGGCGGGCGATGATAATGCGCTGCAATTCGTTGGTTCCCTCGCCAATGGCCAGGAGCGGCGCGTCGCGGTAATAGCGTTCGATGTTGAATTCCTTGGAATAGCCGTAGGCGCCGTGAATGCGCATGGCTTGCATGGAATTCTCCACAGCCGCCTCGGTGGCGAACAGCTTGGCCATGCCCGCTTCCATGTCGCAGCGCTCGCCCGTATCGTAAGCTCGAGCCGCCTGCTCGACCAAAAGCCGCGCCGCCTCGACCCGTGTCGCCATGTCGGCGAGCTTGATCTGGATGGTTTGATGTTCGGCGATGGGTTTGCCGAAGGTCTTGCGCTGTTGCGCATAGGCCAGTGATTCCTCCAGGCAGGCCCGGGCCAAACCGACGCCCCGCGCCGCTACATTGATCCGCCCCAACTCCAGGCCGCCGAGAATTTGTTGCAGGCCGCGACCCTCCTCCGGGCCGATCAGGTTCGCGGCAGGCACGCGAACGCCGTCCAGGCGCAACTCGCCGGTATCAATGCCCCTGTACCCCAACTTATCCAGCTTACTCGCTGTCATCCCCTCGCCCTGCTCGACCAGCAGCAGGCTCATACCTTTGTGTGGCGGGTCGGTATCCGGATCGGTCTTGACCAGGACCGCAAGGATATCGCCCTCGACGGAATTGGTGATCCACATCTTGGCGCCGTCGACCACGTAATCATCGCCATCGCGCACGGCGCGGGTGCGGATCGCCTGCAAGTCGGTGCCGCAGTCGGGCTCGGTTAGCGCAATGCCGCCGCGCAACTCGCCGGCGGCGAAGCGGGGCAGGTAGGCCTTTTTTTGCTCATCGGTGCCGAACCGTTCCACGGCGGCGGCCATGATCAGATGCGAGTTGAAGATTCCCGAGACCGACATCCATACCGCCGACACCCGCTCGACGATCCTGGCGTAAGTGATGGCGGGCAATCCCAGGCCACCGTATTCCGGCGAGATGGTGGCGCCGTATAGCCCCAGGTCGACAAGCTTGTCGGCGATTTCCTTGGGGTAGGTGTCGCTGGCCTCAAGTTCGTGGGCGTAGGGTTTGACATCGCGCTCAAGGAAGCGGTCGACGCTGTCAAGGATCAGCGCCTCCTCTTCGGAATGGGAAATGTTGTCCGGATACATGGCAATAGCGCTCAGTAGTCGGCCACGTCATCGACGGCATGGCCGCGCTTGGGAATCAGCATGGTCCGCTCGTAGGTCATGAACACGGTGCCGTCAGCCGTCTTGCCCGTCGTCTTGACCGAGACGATGCCCTGGGTCGGCCGCGACTTGGACTCGCGGATGGAGAGGACCTCAGACTCGGCATAGATGGTGTCGCCGACATAGACCGGCGCCGTCAGCTTGATCTTGTCCCAGCCCAGGTTGGCGATGGTCTTCTGGCTGATGTCGGACACGCTCATGCCGGCGACGACCGACAGCGTGAAGGCGGAATTCACCAACACCTTGCCGAACTCACTCTTGGCCGCGTATTCCGCATCGAAGTGGAGTGGATGCTGGTTCATGGTCAGCAGCGTGAACCACGTATTATCCGCCTCGTTGATTGTCCGGCCGGGGCGGTGCTCATAGACGTCTCCGACCTTAAAATCCTCCAAGTAGCGCCCGTAGGACTCGCGGTACCGGTTCGGTCCGACTTCTTTTGTTTCGGCAACCATATCTAAGCTTCACCCGGATGGGCCAGGGCGGTGATGGAGCGGACAGAGTTGGCCTGTTCCAGGGACAGGATTGCCTGCGTGAACCGCTCGGCACCTGCCTCGCTCAAGTAGGGCGCGGCGAGGCCATCGAATTTAGACCGGAATTCATCATCGGTCATGAAATTCGCCGGTTCGCCTTTCGGATCTTCGACAAAGGTTTCAAATGTCCCGGCATCCGTCGTGATCCGGACGGCGCTGCTCATGCATTCGGGGAATGCCGCCTCGGCCCGCTCATCGACAACGGTTTTGATCCGGCGGCACAACGACAAGGTGTCGGCATCATTGATGTGCTTGGCGTAATCGTCCCAGACCATGCCGCCCTCGCGCAACACCACGGCGGCGCAGAACGGCATCGAGAACTGTCCGGCGACAATGCTGTCCGGATTGCGTTTGACGTCCTCAGGATCGCCGATGATTTTCCAGCCCACTTCGGAAAGCCCGATTTCGACGGATTCCACATCGGATGCATCAATACCGTGCTCACGCATAAGCGCTGTCAATCCATCGAGGGCCGAGTGGCTGTAGCGGCACGACGGGTATGGCTTGACGCCAAGCCGTAACGTTTCCCAAGTTTCGCCCAGGCCCACCGTAGCCCGGTCCGGATCAGGATTGGGCGCATAGGCGTGGAAGAACCCGGCGCGTCCTTCAAATGCCTGTTCGGAACCCTTGAAACCTTCCGCCGCCAAAGTCGCGCACATGAGGCCGTTGCTGGCCGCTTGGCCGACATGGGAGCGTTTGGTCCAGGAACCGTCGACGAGGAACTGCATCGATCCCGCCGCCTGGCTGAGCGCAATTCCGAACGCATTCTGGATGCCGCCGGCGTCCATGCCCAAAAGCTTGCCCGCCGCAGCCGCCGCCGCGAATACGCCGCAGGTGGCGGTCGGATGAAAACCGCGCTCATAGTGATCGCTTGGGCCCAATGCCAGACTCAAACGGATCTGTATTTCATATCCGGCAACGCAGGCGGTGATCAGGTCGCGGCCCGACGCATCGGTCATCTCCGCCGCCGCCAGGGCGGCCGGTACGATGGGGGCGCTGGAGTGCAGCGAACCTTCGGCGTGGGTATCGTCGAAGTCCAGGGAATGAGCTAACGTGCCGTTGATCAGAGCGGCCGCCGTCGGGACATAACCTGCATCGTCGCCGATCACCGAACACCCGCCACCCACGAGACCCAAACGGCTAACAGCCGCCAATAGACTTGGTGTCGATTCTGCATCATGGCGGGCGCGGACCATGACGCCGGAAATATCCAAAATCAACCGCTTGGTCCGCTCGATAACTTCCCCGGGCAGGTCTTCGTAACTGAGCCCAGCGGCGAATTCCGCCAGTTGGCGCGTGATACCGGTCATGTTTCCTCTCCAGCGTCGGCATACTTCTCCGCCGCGGCGTCATATTCGGGGAAGCCGACGATGTCCTGAAGTTGCGGAAAAGTGACCTTGCCGTCTTCACCCACTTCGCCCCGGCCCAATCGGGCCAGTTCGTTTTCCATTCCGTAAATCGCCGCCGTCATCAGCGCGGCCGGCCAGATGGCGATCTTGTAACCGATTTCTTCCAATTGCGCCGGGGTCAGGAACGGTGTCGCCCCCTGCTCGACCATGTTGGCCATTTTCGGCCCATCGACTTCATCGCAATAGCGCTTCATTTCGTCCTTATCGGTGGGCGCTTCCAGGAAAGTGATATCGGCGCCCAGGCGGCGGAACTCCCGGCAGCGCTCGACGGCTTCGTCCATGCCGTCGGTAGCATTGGCGTCAGTCCGCGCCATGATCAGGATATCGGCGCCTTCTTCGCGGGCATCAACGGCGGCGCGGATGCGGGTATAGGCCTCCGCCCGCGGCACGACGCGCTTGCCTTGCGTATGGCCGCAGCGTTTGGGCGAGACTTGGTCTTCGAGCATGATGCAGGCAAACCCGGCCTGAGCGTAACCAGTGACCGTGCGCTTGATATTGATGGCGTTGCCCCAGCCGGTATCACCATCGCCGATCACCGGGAACGATACGGACGAACAGATATTGCGGCCCTGGTCGAGCATTTCGTTGTACGAGATCAGGCCCGTATCCGGCATGCCGATGCGCGCCGCCGAGACCATGAAGCCGCTCATGAATGCCGCCTTGAACCCGGCCCGCTCGGCGAGCCGCGTCGATAGGGCATCGAACACGCCGGGCATGGGGATGATGCCGGGAGAGGCCAAGAGATCGCGGAGTTGGGCGGCGGCGCTCATGACCCTAGTTTCGCCGCTGGCGCCGAATTGGACAAGGCCGGTTGGTTAAGATCACCTCAGCGCCCCTGAAACTTAGGTTTGCGCTTTTCCAAGAAGGCCCGCACGCCCTCGGCATAGTCCTCGGAATCGCAGAGCACATAGGACTGTTCGATTTCTTCGCTGGTCAGCGCGGCGGCGTCGGCCAAGCGGTTGATATTCTTTTTCGTTGCCCGCGCCGCCAACGGCGCACCGGCGGCGATGCGTTCCGCCGCCACCCGCGTTTCCGCCACCACGTCAGTGTCCGGCACAACGCGGTTGACCAACCCCCGCCGTTCCGCCTCATCAGCATCCAGGATGCGCCCTTCCAACAACAGCTCAAGCACCAGACCGCGGCCGAAGGCAGCCAAGGCCGGCAACAGTTCCGGGAAAGCGAATGCGTGGCCGAGGCGATTGATGGGAACACCGAAGCGTCCCGATTGGCCGCTGATCCGGATATCGCAGCAACACGCGATTTCGAACCCACCCCCGGTGCAGGCACCGAGAACCATGGCGATGGTGGGATGGCGGCATTGAACCAGAGCATCGAGGGCCGCGGCGACGACCTCACCGTAATCCCGGGCCTGGGCCGCATTGGACCGGACGTCCGGAAACTCGGAAATATCGGCCCCGGCGGCAAAGGCCTCGTCCCCGGCGCCGCGGATGATGATACAGCGTAAATCATCGTCGGCATCAAGGGCGCGAACGGCTTGGAGTAGGTCGCGCCATGCCGCCAAGGTCAGCGCGTTTCGCCGCTCAGGATTGTTGAGGGTAAGGGTGGCGATGTTGCCATCGACGGAAGTGAGGATTAGATCGGGCAATGTACTATTCTCCGGCGTTCAACACCCGGGCAGGCGCGCCATCGAGCCAGGCTTGGATGTTCTCGACCGCCTCTCCGTAGACGACTTCATAAAGTTCCCGCACCACATACCCCGTATGCCCGGTGAGCACGGCGTTGTCCAGGGACCGAAGTGGGTGGTCGGAAGGCAATGGTTCGACATCGTAGACGTCGATACCGGCGCCAGCGATGCGCCCTTCCGTAAGCGTTTCGATCAATGCGGCCTCGTCAACAATGGGGCCGCGCGAGGTATTGACGAGAAACGCGTTGGGCTTCATCAAGCCAAGCTCGTGCTCGCCTACCAACCCGCGCGTCCGATCGCTCAAAAGGGTGTGGATGGTGAGCACGTCAGAGCGCTGGAACAATTCGTCCTTTTCCACCCGGGCGACGCCCAGCTCCGCCGCCCGCTCGACGGTCAGGTTCTCGCTCCAGGCGATGACCTCCATGCCGAAGGTGAGGCCGGCCTTGGCCGATTGGCTGCCCAGCTTACCCAATCCGAGAATGCCCAGGGTCTTGCCGTTGAGGCCAACGCCGGGGGTGGCTTGCCAGCCGCCTGCCTTCATAGTTCGGTCCTCGGCGGGGATGTTTTTGGTTACGGCCATGATCAAGGCCCAGGTGTGCTCAAAGGCCGGATAGCCGAGCATGCTGGTACCGCTAACCACAACGCCCCGCGCCCGCGCGGCATCCATATCGATAGCCAGATTTCGCATGCCCGTCGTCACCAGCAGCTTGAGATTAGGCAGGCGTTCCAAGAGCGACGCCGGGAACCGGGTCCGCTCGCGCATGGCCACCAGTACTTCAAACGGCTCCAACGCCGAGGCAACAGCATCCTCGCCGTCAATGAACTCGTTGAACACGGTGATGTCGGCATCGGCGATACCGTCCCAATCGGCCGAGGCCAGGGCGGCATCCTGATAGTCGTCGAGAATGGCGATGCGGGTCACGGCTGTTTTCCCCCAAAGGGTCACTTGGCCAATACTTTACTGCTCCCAGGCGTTCGTCATACCGACTTCGCGCTGGTAGCGGTACATATGATCGAAAACCCACTCGCCTGATCTTTTCTGATACCACCACTTGAACATGATGGACTCAAGCTGGCCGTCGCTGTCTAAAGCGACATCGGTGATTTGCACGGACGTGTGCATGCAGTCCTCCCTCTTGCCGATTTTCCAATCGTATCCAGCCGGGAATTTGCATCGGCCGACCGCGTAATATCCCTCCCACCGGCTATCATAGACACGTCCAATGCCATCCTCATGGCAGGCGAAGTATTGCGTTTTGGACGTGTAGACTTTCGCCCGCACCCAGATCTCTATGGTTTTGCCGGATTGCGGGTTTTTCCATTGTACCGGGCCGCGGATCGTTGTCCTGCTCGCGTTGTTTACGGTGAACACCGTGTCGGCCGCATGCATGCAGGCACTTTCCTTATCACCATCCCACGCCACCCCCGTCCAAAGCTGATAGGGCACAAACAAGGAATCGTTATCGCAATTGTACAAATTCGAAATATGCCATGCAGACTCCCCGGCCTTGCCATCCCCGCAGGCGGCCCGGCGGAGATCATCCATGCCTCCGGCCATGGCGTGACCGGCAAATAAGAATCCCGCCGCAATAGCGAATAGGGCTAGAGGCCCGCGCAATTTATGCATACACATCACTCACCCCCATACTGACTCATACGTTCACCCTGTACGGGTCCAGGGCCATGGGAGTAAAACGGATGAAACTGGATTTGCAAAGGGAGACCTCGTCATGACCTGGTTGGAAGGGGACGGCCTGGACACTCGACCGGCGGGCGAGCGCTTGGCAGAGCTGCTGGCGCGGCCGAAGATTCTGCGAACACCCGGCGCTCACAACGCGCTGGCCGGGCTGATCGCCAAGCAAACCGGCTTCGAGGCTCTCTACATGTCCGGCGGCGGCCTGACCGCCAGCCTGGGGTTGCCTGATTTGGGCGTCATGACCCTGGATGATCTCTGTTATGCTGTGCGCAACCTCTACCGCGCCACGGACCTTCCTATCATCGTTGACGCCGACACCGGTTATGGCGAAGCGCTCAACGTCATGCGCTGCGTGCGTGAATTGGAGGCGGCGGGCGCCGCCGCCATGCAGATGGAGGATCAGCAACTGCCCAAGAAGTGTGGCCACCTCAATGACAAACAACTGATCCCGGCCGAGGACATGGCCGTCAAGGTCGCCGCCGCCGTCCGCGCCCGGACACATCTACGGATTATCGCGCGGACCGACGCCATGCAGTCGGAGGGCATGGATGGCGCCGTCGCCCGGGCAAGGCTTTACATGGAGGCCGGCGCCGATGTGGCGTTTCCTGACGGTCTCGCCAGCGAGGATGAATTCCGCGCCTTCGCCGAGGGTGTCGGCGCACCGGTCATGGCCAACATGACCGAATTCGGCCGCACGCCCCATTTCACCGCCGAACAGTTCCAGGATATGGGCTACAGCATCGTCATCTGGCCGGTCTCGCAACTGCGCGTCGCCGCCCGCGCCATGCAGGAACTTTACGCGCATATCTTTGAGGAAAGCGGCACGGCGGGCATGGAGAACCGCATGATGACCCGGGCCGAGACCTATGATCTGATCGGCTATCACGACTTCGAAGCCCTCGACGCCGGGCTGGTCAAAAGTACGGTGCCGAAGGTTGGAGAGTAGTCGAGTCCTCAAATTCGATATAGACGGATCGTGAAAACTTCCTATGGTTGAATGATCTCGGCCATTTGAATTTCGCCGGGAAAGGACCGGCGGGATTCGGGTTCCGGCCCCGCAACGAAACGTCCCCAATGGCCATTTGGAGGAAATTGTATGTGTAGTTGGATTATTCGCTGTGTGATGTTGGCAACATTGGTTGTGATGGTTGCGGGCATACCTGTCCGAGCTCAGGATGCGGGGACCCAAAAAGCAATCGTCGAAATGTTTCAAGTGATAGGTTTAATGAAGATGATTGACCAGATGGCAAATGTCGCTGGGGAAGAGTCAGTCCGTCAAATGAAACAAAATCATTCCAACCTATCAGCAAGAGCGTCTTCCATCATCAAGGAAGAAGTCACTACAGTTTTTCGTGAAAATGCGCCGAAGTTAATGGCACTTGTTGCTCCCATATACGCCAAATATTTTTCTAAGAAGGAGATTGAAGAATTGACGGTGTTCTACAGTACGACTGCGGGTCAGAAGACAATAAATGTTCTCCCTCGGTTATTCCAAGAAATGATGATCTTGTCAGATAAGTGGGCGCAAGGAATTCTTCCGGATATTGAGGAAAGAATAAAGCAGCGACTACATGAGGAAGGCATCAAACTGTAAGGTATGCGGGCATCATTTTCCGACTGATAGTAGGATGACCTGCACCAAAACATTCCCTAACCCTAATATTAAGAACCGCTCTCTCCCCTTGCGGTGATTCAACAAACGCGCGACAATCGGCGCCACAGTGACAGAAAAGACCACGTCCATCCCCACCGCTTCATAGGAGGTCGTAATGGGTTCTCGACTGGTTTTCTGGTTATCCGCTTTCGTATTTGCTCTGGTGCCGTTCCGGTCCGCTTTGGCGGCGCCGCAAATCCTCGCCGTGCTGGCGTCCGATATCGGCGTTCCTTTTGTCTGCCGAGACGGCCATTGCCGGGCTGATTTGACGACATATTGCCTGCAGCGCCAACGGCCGGCGCCGGGCTATGGCGATGTCTACGTTCCGGCCCGGCCGGAGAGTTTTCATCTCGTCGTCACCGCGTCTGACGGTAGCGTACGCAGCCTGCCGGCTGGAAATCATGTGAGCTTCGTCGAGACCCGTGGCTTCACCTCCATATCGGCGCACATCACCCAACCGGATCTGGCCCGGTTGGGCGGCGTCGAAGCTGTTATCCGGGTCGGCGAGAGCGCTTCGCTGCTGCCGGTTCCGGTCGATGGAGATCCCAATCCCCTGACTGACAAAGAAATCGCCTACGCAACGCAGTCGCTGCGAAATCACGGATCCAACATCGTCGACCACACGGTCAAGGCGGCGGCAGCCAAGGTATTGGCCCGGTTCGCCAGCAGCCTGCCGGTGCATACACCGTTCGTTCCGGGGAGCCTGGATACCCTGTGGCAAAACGCCATCGGCGACGAACTGCCTATGACGTCGCCGGAGCGCGTGGGAATACCTGCTGCCCGCGAAGCGGTCGAGAAATGCGTCGATACCATGGGCGTGACCGTATATTTCGGCATCCGACGCTGCGTCCAGTTCCGCCACGATGATTTCATGCGCAACATCAACGTCGACTATTGGAGCACGCAGCCCAATAGTTGACCGGAGACCCGGTGGTTTAAGTCAGATACGGGATCGGCTAGGCTCTCCGCCCAAACTGCGGAGATAGCCCCACCATGCCCGACATCACCTCACCCAATGATACCGTTGCCGTTGAGGTTCGCGACGCCGTCGCCTGGATCACCTTGAATCGACCGCAGTCGCTGAATGCCCTCAACCGCGATCTGGTCGCGGCGATGATTGCAATTACGACAGCGATCCGCGCTGACGCCACTATCCGCGCCGTCGTCTTGCGGGGCGCCGGCGACCACTTCATGGCCGGTGGCGACATCAAGTTTTTCCATGATCGGCTTGATGCCGAGCCGGACAAAACGGCGATCCGGCACGAGTTCGAAGGCCTGCTTAATGACGTCCACGCCGTAATTCTCAATATGCGGGCGATGCCCCAACCCATCCTCGCCTCTGTTCGCGGCGCCGTCGCCGGAGCCGGGGTCAGTTTCATGCTGGCCTGCGATCTTGTGCTGGCAACCGAGGACGCCTTCTTCACACTGGCCTATTGTCACCTGGGGGTCAGCCCGGACGGCGGGTCAACTTTTGCCTTGCCGCGCATGGTCGGTTTGAAGCGGGCTTTTGAAATCACGCTGCTGGGCGACCGGTTCGATGCCGCCACGGCGGAGCGTTGGGGCTTGATCAATAAGGTCGTTGCCGAAACCGATCTTGGGGCCGAGACAGACGAGATCGCTTCCCGTTTGGCCAGTGGCCCGACTCATGCCCACGCTCACGCCAAGGCTCTGTTGAATGCGTCGCTGGAGCGCGGGCTGGTGGAACAGTTGGATGCCGAGACTGCCGCCTTCGCCGACTGCACCACAACCGATAACTTCGCCGAAGGGGTTGATGCCTTCATCAACAAACGAAAGCCTTCGTTCAGCGGCGAGTGACCAACTTGACATCATGACGTGAGTGGGCATATTCAACCCACGATTTGAACGCTATTTGGCCGGACGGGGCTGCAGCATCGGCGCCACCGGCTTTTTTTATTGTCTAAGGGAGAAATGAAACTATGAGCGAAGAAACAAAAGGCTTCAAAGTCCAAGCTTGGATGATTCTGGTCGGCGTGTTCGCCATTCTCATCGCGATCGGCATTGCCACCAGCTAAAAGCCGAAGCTCAAGACCCATAAATCAGCGGCGGTTCCACTAGGGGCTCGCCGCTTTTTTTATGTGCGCGTTTTGACCATTAGATAATGTATAGATGTAATTTCAAGGCGTTACAGAGGGATTAGAGCATGAGCGACGACCTAGGGGGCGCGCTGTCGGGGCAGGTGGCGATAGTTACAGGCGCGGCGCGTAATATCGGCCGCGCCACGGCGCTGAAACTGGCAGCCGACGGAGCGGCGGTGGTGATTAACGCTGCCCAGGACCGGGACGCCGCGGAAGCCGTGGCAGCGGAAATCACGGGCGCCGGTGGGCAGGCCTTGGCCCATATCGCCGACATAACCGATGCTTCCGCGGTTGGCGCCATGATCGATGCCACGGCGGATACCTTTGGCAGTGTCGATATTCTGGTCCTCAATGCGTCGATCCGGGGCCAGAAACCGTTTGTCGATATGACCCATGAGGAATACCGCCGCGTTATTGACGTCTCCATCGATGGTTCTTTTCATACCGCCAAGGCCTGCGTCCCGCATATGATTTCCGCCGGCGGTGGACGCATCATCACGCTGGGCGGTATTTCGTGGCACGTTGGCGCGCTCAACCGCGTTCATAATCTTGTCGCCAAGTCGGGGATTACCGGTTTCACGCGTGGCCTGGCCATGGAGTTGGCGGAGCACGGCATTACCGTCAACTCCGTATCACCCGGCTTTATCGACACCGTCCGGCCGGGCTCCGCCGGGACGCGGCCACCCATGAAAACGAGCCCCGCAATCGATCGCATGGGCACCCCTGACGAGATCGCGGCCATGGTGCATTACCTGTGCCGGCCCGAAGCCGCCTACATCACCGGACAGATCATGCACGTCAACGGCGGATTATTCCTGGGCGGCTAGAAATCGAGCGAAATGTCACGGTGCGTCGATTGACAGGTGGCGATGATTTCCGCCTGTTCGGAACTGAGCCGTTCCTGCGAACGCAAACCAATGGTGTCCTTGATCGCATTGTCATAGACCTCAAGGCCGCCGGCCAATTCTTTGCCGGCGCGGCGGCGCCATGTCACCTCGTCAGTGAATCGCTTTAATCCCTTGGCCAGTTCCTTGGCGGCTTTTTCCCGCTTCGGCGTATCTCCCTTAAGCGCACGCCGCGCTTTGGATAGCTTCGATTTGATTGGCCCGGCCCCGGCAATGGCGCCCAGCACCTTCTCCGTCGCCTTTATGGTTTCGATGGCCTGTGCAGGCGGATCATTGGCAATAACCGATTCCAGTCCACGCAGGCGCTCCTCCAGTTTGGCCAAAGCGTCGGCCTGAAGAATGATCTTATGAAGACCCGGCAGTGGCTCATAGGCATCATCCACGTTACGCCGGTACATTCGCCGTGCTTTGGTTTCGGCGGCGGATAAATCGGCATAGCGTTTCTGCGCATCGCTCCATCCGGCGGGGGTCTTGGCCTCAAGGCCAACCCGTTTCCGTTTCAGGCCATCAATATGCTCCTCGACACGCTTAAGTTCCCCAGCTGCCTTCTCGCCGTCGCGCGCCAAAGTGCGCCGTGTTTTGTCCAGTTCCTTCAACTCCCTGTCGACGACGCCGATCTCAACCCGAAGTTCGCGCATTTCCGTATGGATCGGCCGGTAGTCCGGCACATAGGCGGCGAGAGCAGCTTCGGCGGTGCCTACCTTATCAATCAGACCGAATGTGGCCGCCGCCGAGTTGAAGCTTTCCTTGAGTGGAGTCCGCACGTTATCGGGCAGATAGCTGATATCCAGGGCCTTGGCGGCCTTGATGCTGGCGCGCAGTCCGTCGCCACGACTGGTGTACTCGTTGAACAAGTACTCCTCCAGACAGGCTTGCAGCCGGGGATTCTTGGGCGGCGGAGCGGTATCCGAGGTCAGATAGACTTTGTTCGGCAGGTAGTTCACCAGGGGCGGGAAAGCGCCGACAATGGCAAGGCCCAACAACTGCAGCAAAATGAAGGGAACCACGCCCTTATACATCTCAATGGTTCTGACCACCGGCGGCGCGACACCGCGAAGATAGAACAAGGCAAACCCGAACGGCGGCGTCAAAAACGACGTCTGCATGTTGACCCCGATCATTACCCCTAGCCAGACGGCGGTAACGTTCGCGGAAGGGTCGGCGAGCAGGATCGGTGCGATGATAGGGACCACGACGACAGCAATTTCGATAAAGTCGAGGAAGAAGCCGAGCAAAAATATCACCGTCATGACGACGACGAATTTTGTGATGAACCCGCCGGGCAGCCCGGTCAGAAAATCACGCACAAGCTCCTCGCCGCCAAAAGCGCGGAAGGCGGCGGTCAACATGGCGGCGCCGAGCAGGATGATAAACACCAATGACGTCGTCTTGGCCGTCTCGATCATCACTCCGTCCAGGGTGTTATCGATGCGATAGGCGCGCCAGCCGCTCCAGATGATGGCCGTCAGAAGTCCGGTCGAGGCAATAGTGGCGAGGGCGACACCCGTCACATCTTCGGTACTTCTGATTGCTTTGACGTTGATGTCATAGAACTCAAGCAGCGTCGCCAAGGCAGCGACCGAGATGACCGCGAGGATAGCCGGGGTAAAGGCGCCGCGCTTACCCTCCATGAGGCGGTAACCGGCCATGATCATGGCGCCCATTGCGCCAATGGCACCAGCCTGGTTGACCGTGGCAATACCGAGAACGATGGAGCCGAGCACGGCGAAGATGAGCGTCAACGGAGGGACAAGCACGATAAGAACGCGGGTTGCGAATTTACGGTCGTAGCGGCCCTCGAACGGTGTCGGCGGCGCCATCTTCGGCTTGATCAGGGCGACGACAAGAATATACGCGACATACAGACCAACCAGAACAAGTCCCGGCACAAAGGCGCCGAGGAACATGTCGCCGGCGCTGGTCGATGTGAGGTCGAAGTGTGCCGGCAATGTTGTGTTGCCGGTGCCAAGTTTGTAGTCGGCGGTGCGAATAGAACTCGCCTGATCGGTGGCGTTGGAAAGTTGGTCGGCCAGGATGATCAGAACGATCGACGGCGGAATGATCTGGCCCAGGGTTCCCGATGCGCTAATCGTTCCCGTCGCCAGGGAATGGGAATAGTTGTTCCGCAGCATAACCGGCAGCGAAATCAGGCCCATGGCGATCACCGTGGCGCCGACAATTCCTGTTGTCGCAGCGAGAAGCGCGCCCACAAGCACCACGGAAATCCCCAACCCGCCGGGAACCGGGCCGAAAAGCTGCGCCATGGTCACCAAGAGGTCCTCGGCGATCTTCGAGCGTTCCAGCATGATGCCCATGAAGATAAACAAAGGGATGGCGATCAACGTATCCCGCTCGGCTTCCCAATAAATACCGCGGAAGTTGGTAACGCCTGCGTTGAGCCACTGGATCGGGTCACCATGGGCAAAGTAGGCATCCACCTGCCCCTCGAACATGTAACCGGTGAGCGCCGCCAGGGAGATCGTCAGGATCGCCGATCCCGGCAAGGCAAACGCCACCGGATAGCCGCCGCCAAGGGCGAATACCATGAGCAGAACAAGAATGATCAGAAATACGATTTCCATTGGCTCTCTACTCTAAACGCTCGCGTGTTCGGTGGTATCCGGGTGATACCCGGGTTCGCGAAGCAGAACGGCGGCGCTGCTCAGAAAATAACTGGCGAACTGAATCAACATGGATATGGCAAATATCAGGAGAATTCCGGCCAACAGGTACTTCACGTACAAACCGTAACCCGCTTGAGTGACCTCAAAATTGAGCAGCGGCCCATTGATGATGTTGGACTTGCCCCACATGCCGCGGGTCAGGATGACCCAACAAAGCGGCATCCCGAGCAGGGCTGAACCCAGGGTATTGCACCAAGCTTTGCCGCGCTCCGAGAAACCGGCGTAGAGAATATCGACGCGCACATGTCCTTCATGGATCAGCGTATAAGGGCTGGCAAACAGGAACAGCGCCCCGTACCAGAAACGCACCAAGTCGGCCATGAACGCCTGTTCATAGGAAAACACGAAGCGGGCGATGACGATCTGGATTTCAGCCACCACAATCAGCAGGGCCAGCCACGTAAAACCTAAAGACCGCGAGAGATAGGCTATCACCAAGGACAGGACCATGAGCGGATAATGAACTGTTTGGCCCCGGAATCTGGAACGCCCCAAATCCTCGGCAAGCCCAACACCGACCACACTTTTAAGAAAGCCTTCGACCCGCAAAAAGGAAATGACCATGTCGGCGAGCCCGATCAGAAGAACCGCCCAGAACGCCGCCCGGATAACATAGGCGGCCAAGGCCGAGAAGATATCCGAGTCCTCTTGCAACGTGCGGCCCGGTGTACGCTGGATGAAGATGGCAATGGCCGCAACGGGCAACAGGTAGAGCAGGAGCTGCAGCCAGCCCCGGGGCACAGCGCCGCCATCCAACGGTGAGTCAGGCGGTTCAAGGCCGAACCACCCAAGGTGCGAAAATAATGCGGGCACGCCGGGCCAGTCCTGCCAGAAATTCAGGTAATTATTAAATATGAAAACGAGCCCGAGAGCGACTGAAGCGGAGGCGAGCAGGCGTAAGGCCGCAACATTAGGGTCGCCGGCCGCGCTTCCGGGCTGTCCGGAGTCGCTCACGATGGCGAGTTAATTCTAATCGAAATCGATGCCTGCACTTTGCCAGCGTTCCCTTCGGGCAGAACTAGAAGCGGAGCCCAAAGGGGCTCCGCTTCCGTTATAAGTTCAGCAATCGCGGCCGGTTTACAGGCCGAGCGCGCGGTTGCGTTGCGCCAGGAAGGCTTGGTCGGAAATCTTCGACCAGCCGCCCAGGTCTTTTCGCGCCGCCACGAAACTGGCGTCGATCTTCTTGGCTAACGCGCTATGGGCGCGAACGCCGGCGAACACTTCTTCGGCCGCTTCAGCGAAGCTGTCATAGACATCATCGTTGAACTTGCGAAGTTTAACACCCTGATCGTTGATCAGGCTGGTCAACGCAGAGCCGCTCTTCATGTTGTATTCAGCCATCATCACGTCGTTTTCCATAGCGGCGGCGCCTTCGATAATGGCTTGATCGGACTTGGAAAGTGCGTCCCACCATTTCTTGTTCATGCCGCAAGCCAGCATGGAGCCCGGCTCATGCATGCCCGGATAGTAGTAGTACTTGGCCGCTTCGTAGAACTTCATGAAGCTGTCGTTCCACGGCCCGACCCATTCCGTGGCGTCGATGGCGCCGGAGACCAGGTTCTCGTAAATCTGGCCGCCCGGGATAGAAACCGGGGACGCGCCCAACTTCGCCATGACGTCGCCGCCGAGGCCCGGGATACGCATCTTGAGACCCTTGAGATCATCAGCGGAGTTGATTTCCTTGTTAAACCAACCACCCATCTGACAGCCGGTGTTACCGGCCATGACGCATTTGAGGCCAAATTCGGCCGCTAATTCGTCCCACAGTTCCTGACCACCGCCAAAGCGGATCCAGGCGTTCATTTCCGTGTAGCTGAGGCCGAACGGAACGGCGGTAAAATAGGCCCAGCCCAGGTGCTTGCCTTTCCAATAATAGTCAGCGGCATGATAGGCCTGAGCACTGCCCGATGCGACTTCATCGAACGAATCGAAAGCACCGACCCGTTCCTTGGCAGCAAAATACTCGACCTCAATGCGGCCGTCGGTCATGTCCGAAATGCGCTGAGCCATGCGTTGTGCGCCGGTGCCCAGGCCCGGAAAATCGCGCGGCCAGGTGGAGACAATCACCATCTTCTGGCGGCCCTGTGAAATGGCCGGCGTAGCCAACGTGGATGCGGCGGCGGCGCCACCCGCAACGGCAGCGCCAGCAAGAAACTTACGTCTTTTCATGAGTATTCTCCCTGATATTCGAATAGGCGACTGTTATTGACACCCGTACGCTAGCAAATGGGCATCCCAGCCTCAAGGACAGGCTTCGAAGGCGGCGAATCTTACCGGGAATGCTCGTCTCAACTAATCGCTTCCGATTGCCCCTCAAATCAAGTGTAATGTGGCACTCTAGTTTTGTGGGTTTGTATCCTACATTCCAAGAATATGCGCCGTGTATTGAGATTGTCGCTTTGGTGAGGCTGGGAGGAACATGTGAGTAACCGCGCGATCACTTTCCGCTCGCTGACAGCAAAGCTTCTGGCCATATATTTGCCGCTCATTTTCGTCAGCATTTTCACGTTGTTTGGATTTCTCGAAGTCCGGTTTTACTTCTCGGAACGGGACGAACTCGTCAACAGCTTGCGGAGTTTGGCTTCGGTTCAGAGTTCCGCTTTCGCGATGGCGACCTGGGAATACGACATAGACCAGGTTGATAGCCTGCTGGCGGACCTGAAAAATGTGCCGGCTGTTTCGAGCGTCGCTGTCCATGGTTCTTCGGATGACGTCATCGGGCATTTCGGCGATTGGAAGGCCGAACCCGAAGATCCGGAATTTAGGATTGAACAGCCTCTCGTCTATGAGTCCGCGGCTGTGGAAGAAACAATCGGAAAATTGGTGATTACCGTCCATAGCGGCGAAATTTGGAACGGCGTCAAAGATCACGTTCAGACCAACGCCCTAACTTTGCTGGTGCTCGTTCTTATTATGGTGATGGCCACTGCAATCGTCACCGACAGGATAATTGGCCAGCCGCTTCAGCGGCTACGAAGATCGATGGAGCGAATTCGGTCGGATAACGTCCATGAGGCCGTCGATTGGGAAAGCGCCGACGAACTGGGCCAAGTGGTGCAAGCCTACAACGACATGCAAGGTGGGCAGGCCGCTGCCGAAGCCGAAGTCAAACAATACCAGGAAAACCTGGAAGCCCTAGTCGAGGAGCGAACACGAGATTTTCAAAATAGCGAAGCCCGCGTTCGCAGCATTATTGAAAACGCCGTCGACGGCATTCTGGTAATCAATACGCAGGCGCTCATTGAAAGCTTCAGTCCTGCGGCCGAAGAAATTTTCGGCTATGCCGCCGATGATGTGATGGGTCAAAACGTTAAGGAGCTTGTCCCAGAACTCATCCGTGACGAGCACGACGGCTATCTCGAAGAGTATCACCGTACCGGCAGGTCCAATTTTCTCGGTCACACCCGTGAAGTCACCGGCGTACGCAAGGACGGTAGCGAATTTCCAATGGAAATTGCCATCGGCGAATCGATCACGGGTGAACGGCGAATCTACACCGCCATTGTCCGCGATATTACAGAACGGATGAAAGCCGACGAGCTGTTGCGTGAAAATCTCGCCGAGCTGGAAAAGTTTAACCGGCTGGCCGTCGATCGCGAGCTGCGCATGATCGAGCTGAAACGTGAAATCAATACGATGCTCGAAAAAAGCGGCAAGGAGCCGATTTACGATATTGTTGAGTGATATCCGCTAATAATCTTCCGGGCGTGATCGCTTATCGAAAAGTATTTGGTCTATATTTAATTCACCTTTACGGCTACTCCACCGCCCAGGCAGCGGAGGCGACCCGGCGAAAATTCTCTCCAAGAATACCCGCGATCTCGCCATCACTGAACCCTCTGCCCTTTAGTCCGTCGAAAAATTCAGAAAGCTGCGGCGGGCCGCCGTGCTTGATGCCCGGCGTGTCGTAACGTTGTCCGGCCGGCCAATAATCAGGCCGGCTTTTCAGAACTTCGCCGATGTCGATCTCAACTTCCGGAGAGTAATCGAATCCCAGGCCAACATGAGCGGCGCCGACCAGTTCAGACACGTAACAGACGTGCCGCAACATCGTTTCGACGGTGATGTCGTTGTCGCCTAAGAATATGCCCATGCCGTTGAGGCCGATGACACCACCGGTATCCGCGCAAGCCTTAATCTGTTCGTCACGGATATTGCGCTGATGGTCGCAGACCGCAACCGGATTGGAATGTGAAAACACGGTTGGTTTGGTGGATTCAGCGATCAAGTCCATGGTCGTGCGATACGCGGCATGTGAACAGTCGACAATCATGCCAACCCGGTTCATCTCTCGAACGATGGCGCGGCCGAATTCGGTCAAACCGGTGTCGGTGTCATGGCACCCGCCCGCCGCCTCATTGTTGAGGTTGTAGGCGAAAAGCATCTGCCGCACACCAAGCGCATGATAAACGCCGACCATGTTGATGTCGCCGTTCAAGGCGTTCATGCCTTCAATATCAAATGACAGCGCCAACTTGCCGTTTTTCTTGGCTTCCAGGATGTCATCCATCGTCCCTGCCAAGATGAAATGGTCGTTATGCGCGAGCAGCCATTTTCGGTATGCGGCAAGCGCCCGCATGGTCTGCTGCCAATCCATGACATCGAAGCCAACATTGATGCTTAAGTAATCGAAACCGCTGTCTCGCCATTCGTCCAACAAGGTTAAATTTATCCGCGGGTCGGGGAAAATACCGGCATGGGCATCCCACACAATTGCGTCTACGGAGGTAACAGACATAAGCGAACCCTAATCTAAGAACCTACGCGGGGACCGATGGCAAATATAGCGATCCGTCCACGACCTTGGTTGCAACGCCGCCAACTTGCAAGCGGGCGACCGCCTCACCATCCATAGATACGACTGAGCGAATGGTGCTTGGCCGCCCAATCTCATGGCCTTGCTCCGCTTGCACGATGATCTGGCCGTTGCTGTTTTGCCGTACAATTCCATGCCGAACCAGATAACTGCTCAGTGCACCGTTGGTCGTCCCGGCGGCGGCGGATTCCGAGACGCCTACCGCCGGGCAGAAATCGCGCACGTGAAGGGTGCTGTCTTGCCGCTCGACCTCGGTACAGAAGGCCGCAACGGTCTCAAGCCCATTTTCACGGCAAAACGTGGTCAGTCCGCCAAAATCCGGTTCAATCCGCCGCATCGCCGGCAAGTTTCTGATTGGCGCCACCAGATGAACAAAGTCTCCGGATGCCGTTTCAAGAGGTAACTCCTGGCTGAAGTCCTCCTTGCTAAGGCCCAACAATTCCGCCAGTTCGCCAATATCGAACGAATCTTGGCGAAACGACGGGGGTCGAACGTCGAGCATCACCAGAGCGCGGCCATCGTCCCGCCGAAAAACTTCCACCGCAGCCGTGGAAGACGGCAGGCAAAGCTCAACATCAATTCGATCACTACCGTTCCAAGCAACCTCGCTCAGTTCGATCATTCTTGTCACCAAACCAATGGTGCCATGCCCGCACATGGGAAGCTCCATCACGGTTGATAGGAACCGTGCACTGATAGAGTGGTCATGGCACCCGGTTACGAAGCCTGTTGCCGGCGTGCCAAATTCTCTTGCTATTCGTTGCCTGACTCCGGCGTCAAACGATACCGCATCTGAAACAATAGCTACCTGGCTTCCGCCGAAGGCTGTATCGGAAAAAGCGTCGTAGAGAGCGAAGGGGATTGTCGCCATTGAGCCACCCTAGACTTCGCGCAGCCTCGCCTGTCCCTCGGGCGGCTCCAAGTCTTCGGCGGGTTCGTCACCGTCCTCGAATTGCAAATCGTCGATCCGCTCCCCGCGCTTGGTAATCTTGTCAGCCGAGGTGCGGATTTCACCGATATCCCGTGCCGCCAGGTCGAAGTGGCCTTGCAGGTTACCGACCCGTTTGTCGAGGCGGGCGACATCTTCAAGCATCTTCACCACTTCGATCTGGATAACGCCGGCTTGTTCGCGCATGCGGGCGTCCTTGAGAACGGCACGGACCGTATTCAGGGTTGCCATCAACGTTGTCGGCGAAACAATCCAGACCCGATGGCGGTACGAATCCTCTACCACATTCCGGAAATTGGCGTGCAACTCCGCATAGACCGCCTCCGACGGCAGGAACATGAGCGCCGATTCCGCCGTTTCGCCGGGAACGATATAACGTTCGGCAATGTCGCGAACATGTTTGAGGACATCGGCGGAGAAAGCGCGGCTTGCCTGTACCCGCGTCGCTTCGTCGTCCGAATTACGCAGGGATGAGAAACTTTCCAAGGGAAACTTTGAATCGATGACAATTGAACCGGGCGGGTTGGGAAGCTTGAGCAAACAGTCGGCTCTCCGGCCATTGGAAAGGGTTGTTTGAAACTCGTATGCCGAAGGGGGCAGAGCGCCGTTGACAAGATCCTGAAGCTGAACTTCCCCGAACGCGCCGCGGGCCTGTTTGTTGGAAAGGATTTCCTGCAATCCGACCATCTGCTGTGAAAGGTCGGTAATGTTCCGCTGCGCCGCGTCGATCACGGCGAGGCGCTTTTCCAAGTCCTTTAGGTTGTCGCCGGTCTTCTCCGTTTGCTGGGCCAAGCCGTCGCCCAGGCGCTTGGCCAAGGCGTCGAGGCGCTCATTAACGCCGGATTGCGACTGTTGCAAACGGCCCGAAAGTTCCGCTTGGGAATTGGCAAGCAGCGTCGCGGTCTCTGTGATCCGCGCCATATCGGTTTGATTTTTGGAAACATTCCGCATGACCACGATCACAACGGCCAGGATTGCGATTAGAACAACCAGGAAAATGACTGTGAAATCCATGTGCGTCGCGGCTCCGACCTCAGAATGCCAACCTTGCCTCAGCACCCGGCGAAAGGCAAACGGCAGCCACAAGTCAGACCAAGAGGCCGATAACCGCCCCACTCAAGGACGTGGCCAAGACCCCTGCAACGATTGACTTGGGTCCCAATTCGACAATCTCGCTGCGGCGTTCCGGCGCCATGGTGGCCAAACCGCCGATCATGATGCCGAGGCTGCCAAAATTGGCGAATCCGCAGAGCGCATAGGTCATGATCAGGCGGGAGCGATGATCAAGGGCATCGGCCGGTATCTTGGCCAACTCGATGTAGGCCAGGAATTCGTTGAGAATAACCTTTATTCCCATGAGGCTTCCCGCCGTTTGCGCCTGTTCCCATGGCACTCCCATGAGCCACACCAGCGGCACCATCGCCCAGCCCAGCATCCGTTCCAGCGTCAATTCGCCACCGGCCACTTCCGGTAACAGTCCGAGAATGATATTGGCCAGGCTAACCAGCGCGACCAGCACCACCAGCATGGCGATCACGTTGATCAGAAGCTGTACGCCTCGGGTCGTTCCCTGGGTGATGGCGTCCATTGCGCCGCTGGCTTCGCTGAGCAGTTGCACATCTTCACTTCCACCCGCCTCGTCGCTGGCCCGCCCGGCGGGAACCATGAGCATGGCGATGGTGACTGCCGCCGGTGCGTTGATCAGGGACGCGGTCAGGATGTGACCCATGGCATCGGGGACCACAGCCGACAGAACCGTGGCGTAGAGCACCATCATAGTGCCGGCGATGGTGGCCATGCCGGCGGTCATGACAATAAACAACTCGCCACGGGTCAGTTTGGCCATGTAGGGCCGGATCAGCAGCGGCGACTCGACCATGCCGACGAACACGTTGGCGGCCACGGCCATGCCGGCGGCGCCCCCGACACCCATGGCCTTGTTCAAGGCCCACGCGAACCCGCGCACCACCAGGGGCAGGATACGCCAGTGGAACAACAAGGCCGACAATGCGCTGATAACCAGGATCAACGGCAAAGCCTGGAAGGCGAAGATGAAGCTGGCGCCGGGATAGGATTCCGAGAACGGCAAAGGACCACCGCCGACATAACCGAAAACGAAGGACGTGCCGGCCCGGGTCGCGTCCTGCAGAGTGGTCACGACCGAGTTGAGCCCCAAAAAAAAGCCTTTGAACAAGCCGGTCTTAAGCAATACGGCGGCCACGGTGATCTGGATGGCAATGCCCGCAACGGCGGCGCGGCAAGGCGGCCGCTGTCGGTTCTCACTCAACAGCCAAGCGGCGGCCGGGATTGCCAGAATTCCCAATGCGCTTTGCCAAATCATGTACTTCCCCTATTTCCCGGCTCCCGGCGCCGGACTATACCGCCTTAACGGTTCGCCGGAAATCGTCTTAACGCCCCCTGGCTTGACGCGGACGGTGGGAAACCATATGTGCAGGACCGGAAAAACAATTACATTTAGTATGAACTACACGTTCCCGGAGCGTTGACGCCCATGGCCCTGTTGCCGATCATTATTGCGCCTGACCCGCGGCTGAAAATCACGACCGAGCCGGTTGAAACCGTCGACGACGAGGTCCGACAGTTCATGGACGATATGCTCGATTCCATGCATGCCGCGAACGGGATCGGATTGGCGGCGCCACAGGTGGGCGACCATCGCAGCATCATCGTCGTTGACGTTGCCGGCAAGGATGAGGAACCCGACCCCATTCGCATGGTCAATCCGGAAATCGTCTGGGTTTCCGATCAGGATTATCTCCATGAGGAAGGATGCTTGTCCTTGCCCGAGTACTACGCCGACGTAGTCCGGCCCGAAGCCGTCCGGGTGCGTTACATTGACGGGAACAACAAGCCGCAGGAATTGGAAGCCGAAGGACTGTTGGCGATTTGCGTCCAGCACGAAATCGATCATCTCGATGGAATATTGTTCGTTGATCACATCTCGTCGTTGAAGCGCAACATGATCCTGCGCAAACTGGTTAAGGCAAAGCGGCTGGCTGAAGCGGAATCCGCCTAGGATGCGCCCAGCGTAAACAGAGTAAGGAAGGACATGGCCTCGCTCCGTCTTATATTCATGGGCAGCGCTGAGTTCGCAGTGCCGACATTGAGCGCGTTGCTCAATGCCGGTCACGATATTGCCGCAGTCTACACTCAACCGCCCCGGCCGGCCGGGCGCGGACAGCGCGAACGGCCTTGTCCTGTACATGCATTTGCCGAGGATCAGGGGCTGCCCGTACGGATGCCCTATACCCTCAACGATTCGGCCGAGCAGGAAGCGTTTCAGGAACTCGATGCCGACGCGGCGATCGTCGCGGCCTATGGCCTGTTGCTGCCAAAGCCAATTCTGGAAACACCGCGGTTGGGCTGCTTCAACGTTCACGCCTCGCTCTTGCCGCGCTGGCGCGGTGCGGCACCAATCCAGCGGGCGATCTTGGCCGGCGACGACAAATCGGGGGTGACCATCATGCATATGGATGAGGGCCTGGATACAGGGCCGATTTTGATGAGTTCGGAGACCGCCATCGATGGCGCGACGACGACGCCCCGGCTTCACGACCGTTTGGCGGAACTGGGGGCCGGATTGATGGCGATGGCCCTGGACCGGATCGAAGCCGGCGAGATCGAGGAATCTCCGCAGCCGGAAGACGGCGTGACCTATGCCGACAAGTTGGAGAAGGAGGAAGGGCGGATCGATTGGCGGCGGCCAGCCGCGGAATTGGAACGGGCGATACGCGCGCTCAGCCCTTGGCCCGGCGTGTGGTTCGATCATGGCAGCGAGCGGATAAAGGTGTTGGCGGCGGAAGCCGTGACCCTGCCGCCGGTGACGGCGCCTGGAACGGTGATCGGCCCCGCCCTGATCGTCGCTTGCGGCAACGGAGGATTGGACCTGACCCGGTTGCAGCGGCCCGGCCGGGCCGCCCTGGAGGCGACTGAATTTCTCCGCGGCTACCCGTTATCACCGGGAACCTTATTAGCTTAACGTCTTGAGGTTACTCCAGTGCCGACAGCATGGGCGCCGAGTCTTCGATCGACTGGATCTTGTCCATGCCCTGCTGCATGTCGCCCATGATGAACTCGGCGCGTTTGCCCGGCCCGCCGGCGGTTGGCGACGGGAACAAGGTGATCCAGGCATCCATCTTCACGTTCAGCGAACACAATACCCCGCCGATGGTGGTGTGATAGGTGGAAATCAGGTTTTCCACCTTGCGGAACCGGGTGGCGGAAATTTCATCCCACATATTCTTGGTGCCGCGCTCGAAATTCTCGAACCGGCCGGTGATCGCCGCCATCAGTTCATTGACGGTTGATTCCATCATGGTGCAGGCCTCCGCCAGACTCTGGTCGGACTTGAACTGAAAGTTCTGTTTCAGTTCCGCGATGGCATCGAGAAATTCCGTGATCGTCGGCTCCATGCTGTCCAGGCACTGGCGGTAGTACGACAGCGACAGAAAAATATCGCCGTAATCCTCCATGAACTTGGGGATGTCTTCGGGCTTGATCTCCAGCTTGGCGGACATCACATGGATCTTTTCCAGGGCCTTTTTGATATCCGGATTGCGGAACAGTTTGACGACATCGTCAAAGCTCTGGATATCGACATCCTCGCCGCCGTAAATCTGCGCGATCAACGGCCGGGTGAAGTCGGTCATGTAGGACGTCAGTTCCGCATTCTTAGCTGGTGAAAGTTTGAGGTGCTCGTTGTCATTGACCTCGATGCCCATGTCGCGGAGAGAATGGCGCAAGCTGAAAACATCATAGCTGTGAAGCTTGGCCAACTTTCGCAAGAGCAGTAGGTCGGGCGGCGGCGCGGCGATATTCCAACCGAACTCCAAGACCAGGTCCTCGACCCGCATCTGGCCGCTGCCGGTATCGGCATCGGTGAATAGCTCAATCCGGGTGTCCAATCGGTGGTTCTTGATCAAGCGCGCCCGCCGCAGGGGCCGGGTTTCAAGCGGCATCATTGCCAACGGCAACGCATGCAAGGAGTCACGGTCTGCGTCGCTAAATTCCTCGCCGAAATCACCCACCACGGGGCTCCCTTAATAGATTGGCCGGACACAAAAATTCCCGGCCCGCTATAACCTTTCCCTGCCGTAGCATGGGAACCGGGCAAGATATAGCACGAGTTGTATCAGCATACAATAGCATGCAGAATATCAGCACTGAAGCATTTTGGTCGCGCCGCCCGGGCCTTCCGGTTAAAACATCCGCCATGACCCGGTACAGGATCACCATTGAATACGATGGCCGCGGATTCGTCGGTTGGCAGCACCAGGACAACGGTCTCGCCGTACAACAGGTGCTCGAAGACGCTATTGAGGCGTTTCACGGCGAACGGGTTCAAGTGTTTGGCGCCGGACGCACGGATTCCGGCGTCCATGCCCTGGCCCAGGTGGCGCATTTCGACCTAGACCGCGATATCACCGCGGGCAAAGTTCGCGACGCCATCAACGCCAACCTGCGGCCCCATGCGGTCAGCGTGCTCACGGCGGAAGAAGCAGCGGAGGATTTCCATTCCCGTTTCTCGGCGACGCAGCGCGGCTATCTCTACCGCATCACCTGCCGCCGCCCGCCGCTGACCCTGACCCGGGGCCTAGCCTGGCGGGTGCCGGTGGAGCTCGATTCTGACGCCATGCACCGTGCGGCCCAGGTGCTGCCCGGCAAGCATGACTTCACAACCTTCCGGGCCAGCCATTGCCAAGCCAAGTCGCCGCTCAAGACCCTGGATTGCATCGACGTGGCGCGACACGGCGAAGACATTACCATCACCACCCGGGCGCGCTCATTCCTGCACCATCAGGTCCGCAATATTGTCGGCACCCTAAAACTGGTGGGCGAGGGAAAATGGAGTCGCGAAGACGTCAAGACTGCTCTTGAGGCCTGCGACCGGACAGCCGGCGGTCCCACCGCGCCGCCCGACGGCCTCTATCTCACCGACGTGGTCTACGACGACGAGAAACCGTAAACCAAGCTGGCCATCGAGGCCCGTTGACGAACTTTGTCTAATCGCTCAAATCGGCCAAGTTTGTCCCGCCGCCGCTAATGACCAGCTCGTCAGACAGGTCACGGATACGCTGCACCATGAGCTTCATGATCCGCCGCATGGCCGGGTCCATTTCATCGATTCGCTGCTGGAACACGTCGCGGGGCACGACATCGACAAAGGTTTCCTTCGTCGCAACGACGCTGGCAATGGGCGGGGTGTCGTCGAACAGGGCCATCTCACCGACCACATCGCCGCGCCCCCGGGTCGCCAGAAGCTTGGTGTCGCTGCCGCCCTTCCTGATCTCAACCTCGCCAAGCACGATGAAATAAGCGGTGTCTCCCGGCACCCCTTCGCGCACCAGCAAATCACCCTTGCGAAAGGTCTTGCGTTCAAATGTTATCTCATCGTCGGACATGATCCGCACCTTTCATAAGTGAATGATACCGCGCCGAACTGAAGTGCCTAGTGTAACGCGGAATCAAACGTTGTCGTTAACCGAGACAACCGCATCAAATAAATTACGAAACCATGGTGTACTCCGTGAACCGTTTCACAGACCCGCGAATAATCCTAAGTTACGGTGCGGTAGGTTTTCAAAAGGAGGACATTGCCAAGATGTTTGCAGTCTCCTTTCGGCGCACCGCCTTCGCTTGGGTGGGCGCTGCCGCCGCCCTGCTGGCGTCGTCGTGCCAAACGGCAATCGACACCCCGGCATCGCTGGCGGGGACCTGGAAGTTCGGGCTGGTCAGCATCCCCAATCAAATGACCACCGACGGATCGAGATGCGTCGGCAATTTCGCCAGCAAGAAGAACCGCGTTTGCCTGGAAAAGATCATCCGCAACCGAAAGTTCCCGCTGATCCTGTTCATGCATGGTTGCGCCGGTATGTTGGGTGGAAGCCGCAATACGGTCACGATCCTCCGGTCCATGGGCTACGCCGCCATCGGGCCCAACTCCTTCGCCCGGCTGGGGCGGAAACGAAACTGTTCGGGTAATAAACCGGGCATCCTGTCTCTTCGGCAGGGCGAGATCAGACATGCGCTGGCGCAAATCCGCAAACTCAATTGGGTCGATCCATCGCGCCTCGTTTTGGCGGGGTTTAGCGAGGGGGCACAGGCCGTCGCCGGATATGGCGGGAATGATGTCTTTGCCGGCTACATCATAATGGCTTTTGGCTGTACGCGCGGCAATGGTCGCAGCATCTCAACCTCGCGGCCGGTACTCGCCATTCAAGGCGCGGGCGATCCGGTATCAAAGGGAACCTGCACTGTCGGCTTTAACAAGCACTCGGCGTCGATACTGGTGCCTGGGGCCGCGCACGATGTAACCGGCTATCCGGAAACGTCGTCGGCGCTGCGAAAATTTCTTGCCGCCGTGGCGCCATTGAAATGAGAGCCTGAAGCAGAAACGGTGCGATCGCGGCAATTTCACTTACACAGCGAGGCACGCTCGTTTACACTCGCTAAAGCATCAACTGGGGCCGGAATCGGAATATGCCGTTTGTAGCACGCGACGCCGAGGGAACCATCCTCGCTATCTATACCGAATATGTCGAAGGCACCGAAGAGGTCGCCCAGGACGATCCGGGCCTTAAGGCCTTCGTGCAGCAAAACATTCCCTCCGTCAGCGCGCTCGACGAATGGGAACAGTCGGATTTGGCCCTGGCCCGTGTCATGGAGGATCTGATCTCCATCCTGATGGACAAGAAAGTCATCCTGTTCACCGATTTCCCGGAAGGCGCCCAGGAGAAACTCCGGTCAAGAAGCGGGCTGCGCAAACAGGTCAGCTATGTGGACGACTTGTTTGGTACAGGCGATAGCGATGACTTCGGTTCCGGCGGATCGGGTGGCATCCTGTAGATGGCGGATCACGTTGCCCTGATTACCGGCGTCGGACCCGGTCTTGGCGCCGCCCTTGGACGGCGCTTCGCAGCCGCAGGCATGCGCGTGGCACTGGCGGCCAGGGACCTGGAGCGTCTTGAGGCCATCGCAGCAGATATCGACGGCGCCACCGCCTTCGCCTGCGATGTCACCGACGAAGACGCCGTCGCCGGATTGGTGTCCGCCGTCGAATCCCGCTTAGGCCCCATCGAGGTTGCCATTCACAATGCCCGCGCCGCGCCGGCCAAGGCGTCGGTCCTGGAGATGGAAGCCGATGCGCTGCGCCATCACTTCGAGATTTCGGCGCTCGGCGGTTTTCTGGTCGGACGCGAGGCGGCGCGGGTGATGGTGCCGCGCGGGCGCGGCGCCGTCCTGTTTACCGGCGCCACGGCCAGCCTGCGCGGCGGCAACGGGTTTGCCGCCTTTGCACAGGGCAAGTTCGCACTCCGCGCCATCGCCCAGAGCATGGCCCGGGAACTGGGTCCGAAAGGAATTCACGTCGCCCATTTCATCATTGACGGCGGCATTGGCGACGCCGACGACGACAGCCGCATGAAGCCGGACGCCATCGCCGAAACGTATTTCCGCACCTACGCCCAGGACCGCAGCAGTTGGGCCTTCGAGGTCGATTTGCGGCCGTGGTCTGAGACTTTTTAGAAGCCGATATCCTCTCGAAGCACCCCCAACTGTTCGGCCACGCCTTCGATGCCGTCGGCAATGATGTCCCAGTCGTCCTCGGGGACCAGGTCGGTGATTTGGTCAGGCCCGTATTCCGTCGGCCGCGGCACGAAGGCGGTCTTCATGCCGTGGCTGCGCGCCGCCGCCAGGTCGCCGTTGTGGGCGGCGCACAACATCACCTCGCCGGGAACGCCGCCGAACAACTCAATGGCGCCCCGGTAAACCTCCAGGTCCGGCTTGAAGTGGCGGAAGTTATCAGCCGACAGGATGCAATCCCAGGGCAGGCCGGAATGCTTGGCCATGTTGGCGAGCAGGAAATAACTGCCGTTGGACAAGGTGCCAATGGTGTAGCGGGACTTGAGGAGGGCGAGTCCAAGAACTGAGTCAGGCCACGGCGTGAGGCGGTGCCACGCGCAATTGAATTCTTCGCGTTCATCCTCGTCCAGGCCAGTGATGCCGAATTCATCGAGAATTTCGTCCAGGCGTTCGCGGTGCAGCCGGTCGTTGGTGGTCCATGGCTGCTCGCCAAGACGGATGCGGTCCATGGCCGGGTGATAACCGGCCCGCCAGGCGTCGGCGAATGCGTCCCAGTCGATCCCCTCTATCCCCTGGCGCTTGGCCATGGCGCGGCCTTCGTCGGCAACGCTGGTTCGCCAATCAACAACAGTGCCGAACACGTCGAACAGGATGGCTTTAACGGGCGTCACGGTAATCTCCCTCTGCCTGTTGCCCCTTCCGGGCCGCAGGTGTTTGATAGCCGATTATGATGTCGATTCCCAGGATCGCGGCCAGGGCCGCCACGGTTGCGCTTATTTTGGCCGCGACGGCAGAATCCCGGGCCGCCGAGGTCGATCTGGAACTCGTCCTGGCCGTCGACGTATCGGGCAGCATAGACGAGCACGAAGCGCGCCTGCAGCGGGACGGCTATGTCCACGCCCTGACCGATGAGCGGGTCCTGGCCGCCATCACGGCGGGTGCGCTCGGCCGTATCGCCGTCACCTATGTGGAATGGGCCGATTTCAACGTCGCCCAAACCACCGTGGATTGGCACCTGATCGACGGCCCCGAAGCGGCGGACCGCTTCGCCCGGCGCCTGGCCGCTGCACCGCTGATTTCGGCCGTGTGGACCTCGATCAGCAATGCCACCGAATACGCCGTGAACAGACTGGCGGAAAACCCGCACCAGGGGCGGCGCCGGGTCATCGACATCTCCGGCGACGGCGCCAACAACTCCGGTAACTTCGTCACCCGCGCCCGCGACCGGGCGATTACCAGCGGCGTCACCATCAACGGCTTGCCCATCATCAACGACCGCCCGGACCGCTACGGATATTTGCAAATCCCGAATCTCGACCTCTATTACGAGGACTGCGTGATCGGCGGACCGGGAGCGTTTCTCATCATCGCCAACGGCTTCAAAGACTTCGCCCGCGCCATTCGCCACAAGCTGATCCTGGAAATCGCCGGAGTTCCGGCACCCACCAAACCGCACCTGATACCGGCGGTCTTGCCGGCCCGGCCCGGTTGCGACATCGGCGAGAAAAACCGCCAGATGTACTTCTATGACGATTACTGAGCAGCGCCGGACGCCAAGACCGGTACACCGTCACCCCCACCAATAGTCGCCCATGATGTCGCCTTGCCAGGCCCAGCAGCCCAGAAGAGCCGTATCGGTTGTTGTCATGACGTGGGATTCGGCCGGAGCGTGGTGGATGACGTGGCCCGGCTCGGCCGTGAAACTCCGCTCACCCGCTTGCCAGTCAGCTTTGCCGCTGATGATCAGGTAAAACTCTTCGGCATCGTGGGCATGGGCCGGGTAATGGATACCGGGAGGTTGCAGATAGACGCCCATGCGGCAGTCGGGCGCATCAACGTGTCCGTTGGGACCAACCAGAATCACATAGGCATATGCGCCTTCAAGGCCGTCAGGTGCGCCCTCGCGGGGCCCCTCGCACCAGGTCACGTGATCGGCGAGCGCCCCGATCATCGCCGCCAGTTGCGCGGTTTCCGGCGGCGCCGCGCTGATCGCGTCTGCCAGAATGTCCGGTTGTCCGTCGAAAACCTTTGCCGCCGTCTCGAGTGCGGACTCAAGGATCGGATCGGAACCCGGCGGCCGGAATTTGGCATCGATTCGGTCGAACGCGCCGGCCAGTTGCAAAGCCGGCGCGCCGCCCTGCCCTGTCAGCCGGTCGCGGTAGGCGTTGATGAGATCGTAAACAGCGTCGCTCATGGCCAGATAACCTCCGGTGGCATTGACATTAGAATGGCTTCGGTATTCCCACCCGTCTTGAGACCGAACAGGGTGCCGCGATCGTAAAGCAGGTTGAACTCGACGTAGCGGCCGCGCTTGATCAATTGCGCCTGGCGTTGCTCATCGTTCCAGGCCGAGTTCATCTTGGCCCGCGCCAGCTTCGGGTAGACATCGGCAAAGGCGCGCCCGACGGCCTGAGTAAAAGCGAAGTCGCTCTCCCAGTCGCCGGTGTTGACCTCGTCGTAAAAAATGCCGCCGACACCCCGCGCCTCTTCGCGGTGCGGCAGGTAGAAATATTCGTCACACCATTGCTTGAACCGCGGATAGTAGCCGGAATCAAACTCGTCGCAGGCACCTCGGTACGCAGCATGGAAGATTTGCGTCTCATCGTCGTCGGGAAACACCGGTGTCAGATCGCCGCCGCCGCCGAACCAGCCCTTAGAGGTGACAATCATGCGGGTATTCATATGCGCCGCCGGCACCAGCGGCGAACATGGGTGAATGACCACGGAGATGCCCGAAGCCCAGAACCGGGGATCATCAGCGGCGCCGGAGATGCGGGCGCGCATTTCGTCGGAGAACTCGCCTTCGACGGTGGAGATGTTGACGCCGGCCTTCTCAAACACGCGCCCACGCATCACCGACATCACCCCACCGCCACCGCCGGGCCGCTGCCAGGCGGTCTGCTCAAACCGCCCGATGCCGTTACCGCTGGTCGGCGTCGGACCGACGCCATCATCTTCCGCGGCCTCCAAGGCACTGCACAAATCGTCGCGAAGTTCGGCAAACCAAGTGCTGGCCCGCTGCTTGTGCTCTTCCGTGCCGTAGTCGATGGGCTCGGTCATGTATTTCCCCCGGGGAAGGCGTCCAATTGCCGTAGCGCTTCGCCCAACACCATGGCGGCGGCGGCAGCCAAGTTCAAGGATCGAAGTTCCGGCGCCATGGGAATGGCGATCCGCGCCTGCGCCTCGGTGTGAACCTCATCGGGAACGCCGGCGCTCTCGCGGCCGGTGAGCAGGATATCGCCGGGTGCGAATCGGAACGCCGTATAGGCGGATTCTGCCCGGGTTGTCAGCAAAATCCGCCGGCAATCCGGATAAGCCGCCTGAAAATCACTCCATCCGGCGTGGCGGGTCAGGGCCACGCTTTCCAAGTAATCCATTCCGGCCCGGCGCATGCGTTTTTCATCGAACACGAAACCGCAGGGCTCGATAATCTCCACCGGCACGCCCAGGCAGGCGGCTGTACGCAACAGGGCGCCCGTGTTCTGCGGGATATCGGGTTGGTAAAGGGCAAGGCGGATGGACGCCATGACGCCGCCTATTCCGGCATATCGCAGATAAAACAGAGCTTGTTGCCGGTGGGGTCCCGCACGTAGGCGCCATAGAAGTTCTCGTGATAAATCGGGCGCAACCCCGGCGCTCCTTCGTCGACGCCCCCGTTGTCCAGCGCCGTAGCGTGGGCTTTGCGTACGGTTTCCCGGTCCGGCGCGGCAAGCGCGATCATCATGCCGTTTCCGAACCGCGCCGGATTGCCGTCGAACGGCTCCATGATCCAGGTTCTTTCGCCACCGTCGCGGCCGAAAGCAATGGCCGCGGGGGAGGTGTAGTAGCGTTCATGGCCGAGCACCGTCATCACCGGCTGATAGAATTGCGCCGCGGCATCCATATTGTTTGCGCCGATGGTTACATAACTGAACATGATCTCCCTCCGTCGCCGCTGTTGCGTCTCGAACGGAGTGAACAATAGGCGCGGCGGCGGCGTAAAACCATCCCTCGGCCTGAGTATTTCGCCTGTTGCCAAGCATCCCAAGTCTTGCCTGCCGGGTAAGCCTTGCGTAGAGTATCGCCAATATGGGGGAGTACCAATGTTGCGGCGCTTTGGCGCCTTACGGGACCATAGAAGGGAACTTTCATGAGTGATACCGCGAGCACGCCGGAGGCCGCAGGTCTCGACGATAAGGAACGGCGGGACTTCCTGTATGTGTCCACGGCTGTTATGGGCGCCGCCAGCATCGGATTGGCCGCTTGGCCGTTTGTCGACCAGATGAACCCTGCCGCCGATACCCTGGCGCTATCGACCACCGAGGTAAATCTCGAGCCCATCGAAGAGGGCATGAGCATTACCGTGGTGTGGCGCGGCAAGCCGGTCTTCATCCGCCACCGCACGGCGGCCGAAATTTCCGAAGCGGAAGCGGTTAAACTGGAAGACATGCTTGATCCCGAACCGGATTCGGCTCGCGTCAAAAAAGCCGAATGGCTGGTCATGGTCGGTGTCTGCACACACCTGGGCTGTATTCCCATGGGCCAAAAGGCAACCGAGCCGAAAGGCGAATACGGCGGCTGGTTCTGCCCCTGCCATGGTTCGCACTACGATAGTTCCGGACGCATTCGCAAGGGACCGGCGCCGACGAATTTGCCGATTCCGGCCTACGAATTCCTCAGCGACACCACCATCAAGATCGGGTAAGGGAGCGGATCATGAGCAAGCTTTACGAAAACCCGGTCGTCAAATGGATCGAATTCCGGATGCCGATCATCAGCTTTATCGACCACTCGGTCGGTACCGGCTATCCGACCCCGAAGAACCTGAATTACTGGTGGAACTTCGGCTCCCTGGCCGGCATGGCCCTGGTCATCATGATCGCCTCAGGCATCGTGCTCGCCATGCATTACACGCCGCATGTGGACCATGCCTTCAACTCGGTCGAGCGGATCATGCGCGACGTCAACTACGGCTGGCTAATCCGCTACATCCATATGAACGGCGGCTCGGCATTCTTCATCGCCGTCTACATCCACATGTTCCGTGGCATGTATTTCGGGTCCTACAAGTATCCCCGCGAACTGCTGTGGATCATCGGCGTGTTCCTGATCCTGGCGATGATGGCGACCGCGTTCATGGGCTATGTGCTGCCCTGGGGTCAAATGAGCTTCTGGGGCGCCACCGTGATCACCAACCTGTTCTCCGCCATACCCTATGTCGGCGACTACATCGTCACCTTGTTGTGGGGCGGTTTCTCCGTCGACAACCCGACGCTGAACCGTTTCTACTCGCTACACTACCTGATGCCGTTCGTGATCTTCGCCCTGGTCTTCCTGCACCTGTGGGCGTTGCACCAGCACAGATCCAACAACCCCACCGGCGTCGATATCAAGAACGACGAAACGGACTGCATTCCATTCCATCCCTATTACACGATGAAAGACCTGTTCGGAATCGGCATTTTCATGCTGTTATTCCTGGGCTTTGTGTTCTTCGCGCCGAATTTCTTCGGCGAGCCGGACAACTATATCGAAGCCAATCCCCTGGTGACGCCGCCGCATATCGTGCCGGAATGGTACTTCCTGCCGTTCTACGCCATCCTGCGCGCCTTTACCGCGGACTTCTTCATGTATATTCCGATTTCCTGGCTGATGTCGGCGAAGCTGGCCGGCGTCATTGCCATGTTCGCTTCGATCCTGCTGCTGATCTTCCTGCCGTGGCTCGACGGCTGTAAGGTGCGGAGCATGCGGTTTAGGCCCTATTCGGCCATGTTCTTCTGGATATTTTTCTTGGACTGCATGGTGCTCGGCTATATCGGCGCCAAGTCGCCGGAGGGCGCCAGGATTATCATCGGGCAGATTGCCACGTTCTGGTATTTCTTCCATCTGGTGGTAATCATCCCCGTGGTCAGCCGCCTGGAAACACCCAAACCCATACCGGACAGCATCGCGGCATCGGTTCTCAAAGACGGCGATGCGCCGCAGGCGGCGGAGTAATGGCCATGAGTAAACTTATCAAACCACTTGCCGCCGCATTGCTGATCTCAGCCGCTGCCTTCACCGCCACCCCCGCCAAAGCCTCGGAGGGCGCCGCCATCCCGGCCCAGGAGTGGTCTTTCTCGGGCATGTTCGGCACGTTCGATAGGGGCGAAGCGCAACGCGGCTTCCAGATATATGCCGAGGTTTGCGCCAGCTGCCATTCGCTGAACCAGATTTTCTACCGCCACCTGTCGGGGATCGGCTTCAGCGAGGACCAGATTAAGGCAATTGCCGCCGAAGTTGAGGTCGAGGACGGCCCCAACGAAGAGGGTGAAATGTTCATGCGTCCGGGCCGGCCGTCCGACCGCGTCGTCAATCCGTTTGCCAACGAACAGGCCGCCAGGGCATCCAACAACGGCGCCATGCCACCGGACCTGTCGCTCATGGTCAAGGCGCGCAAAGGCGGCGCCGATTACCTATACGCCCTGCTAACAGGCTACGAAGAGGAAGCGCCCGAAGGTATCGAACTGATGGAGGGCATGAGCTACAACCATTTCTTCCCGGGCAGCCAGATCGCCATGGCGCCGCCCTTGGACGAAGACTCCGTGGAATACACCGATGGCACCAAGGCGACCTTGGAACAGGAAGCCCGCGACATCTCCACTTTCCTGGCCTGGACCGCAGAGCCGGAAATGGAAGCCCGTAAGCACATGGGCGTCATTGTTATGCTCGTGCTGCTGGTCCTCACCGGCATGTTCTACGCCATCAAGAAAGTCGTCTGGGCGGACCAGCACTAAGCGTCCGGCGCAAAGCCCTTAAGGAAGCGGCCCCTTGCGAGAGGGGCCGTTTTTTTTCGTAACTGTTTAAGTTGGGCTGCGACGCCACAATTGATTTTGGTCAAGGCGATCTCATTTTCAGCGGCTACGTTCATTCCCTAATAATAGGCCGAACCGGGTGCGCCTGTTTAAATGGGGAAACCAAATTGGCAGAGTTGCTGATAGAGAAAACCGACCTTCCGGGCGTGTTGAAAATTACGCCGGCGACGATCTTTGAGGATTTTCGAGGCTCCTACGTCGAGACCTACAACGAAGAACTTTACCGGGACGCCGGGATTGACGTTCATTTCGTTCAGGACGATTTTTCAACCTCGGGCAAGAATGTTCTTCGCGGTATCCACGGTGACAGCCGCACCTACAAGCTGGTTTCCTGCTCCTATGGCAGGCTCTATTTGGTCATTGTCGATTGCGATACCGAGTCCCCAAACTTCGGAAAATGGGCTTCATTCACCATTTCCGCGGAAAACCGGTTCCAGGTCCTGGCTCCGCCCAAGCACGGCGTCGCCCATCTGGTGATGAGCGAGACCGCCATTTTCAGCTACAAGCAATCCACCTATTACGATGGCGACAGCCAGTTTACCTTTCGCTACGACGACCCCCGGTTCGGAATTTATTGGCCGATCCATGACCCGGTCCTGTCCGCCCGCGATTCCCACGCCGGAGTGTGACGGACCATGGCAGCCATCAATGACCTTGCCGCAAAAGCCGATTGGATAACGCGTCAACTCCTCACCATGGCCAAGGTTGCGCCGGGTATTCGCGTCGCCTCGTCCTTGTCACCCATAGAAGTTCTGACAGCTCTCTATTATGGCGGTTTGGTCGACTACAATTCGCGCGATCATCTTTGGGCCGATCGAGACAGGGTCATTCTCAGCAAGGGACACGGCAGTGTGGCGATGTACCCCATCCTGGCTGATCTCGGGTTTATCGGCATGCAGGAACTCGACACCGTCGGCCAAAGCCAGTCCCGTCTGACGGTCATCCCCGAGCCGACGGTCCCCGGCATCGAAACAACCAACGGCTCCCTTGGGCACGGCCTGGGCGTCGCCTGTGGGATCGCCGTCGGGCTCCGGCACCGGCAAAAGAAGCAAACCGTATTCGTGCTCTGCGGCGACGGCGAAATGAACTCCGGCGCGATTTGGGAAGCCATCATGTTCGCGGCCAAGCACGGTCTCGACAACATCGTATTGGTCGTCGACGACAACAAGCGTTCCATGCTCGGCGATCAGGCCGATATCATGGGATTGGCGCCCCTGGCCGACAAGTTCTCGGTGTTTGGCTGGCAGGTCGCGGAGATGGACGGCCATGATCTCACCGGTGTTCATGAGACGCTGCGCCGGCTAAAGGGCGAACGCCAGGGCGCGCCGAAGGTCGTCATTTCCCACACCGTCAAGGGACATGGCGTGGCGAAGCTGGAAGACGATCCGATTAGCCACGTGCGCGTCCTTTCCGCCGATGACATTGACCGCATTCTGGCGGAGCGGCCATGACAGCACGGCCCGAAAAGCTGATGCGCGAGGTGCTTATTTCCGCCATCGGAGATTTGATGGAGGAGGACGACAGCATTTTCTTCCTGTCCGCCGACATGGGTGCGCCGTCTCTCGACCGGATCCGCGAGGACTACACGGACCGGTTCATCAACGTCGGCATATCAGAGCAAAATATGATCAACGTGGCCGCCGGTTTGGCCATGGAGGGCTATACGGTCTACACCTATGCGATCGCCTCATTCTACCTACGGGCACTCGATCAAATTCGCATTAATCTGGCGTTGCCGAGCCAGCTTCGGGACATGAACGTGAACATGCTCGCCCTGGGCGCCGGCATTAGCTACGACGTATCCGGACCGACCCACCACGCCCTCGAGGACATCAGCATGATGCGGACCATGCCCAATATTTTGACCATCTCCCCCGGCGATTGGGTAACCGCCCAGTCACTGGTCGAATTTGTTCCGGAGCAACCGTGTCCGAAGTACTTCCGCCTCGACGGCAAGGCGCAGCCGGCACTTTATGACGGCGATAACATGCCCGACTTCACGAAAGGGTTCACCCATCTCAAAACCGGAAACCGCCTTTGTTTCGTGTCGACCGGTGTCATGGTCCATCAAGCGCTTGCGATTGCCGAAAGTTTTGCAGACGACGTCGGCGTGGTTGATCTATTTATGCTTGATCGGGCAGATGACGACACGCTGGCCGATACGTTGGCCTCTTACTCCACAGTCATCACTTTGGAGGAAGGGTTTCTCGGGCGCGGCGGACTCGACGCCTATATTTCCCTTTTGATTTCAGCCAAGGAACTGGACTGCCGCCACCAGGGATATGGCTTGCCCAACGCTTTCGACTTCACGCCGGGGTCTCGCTTTAAGCTGCACGAAGCCAACGGGTTCGGTGGCACACAGATCACTGAGGCCGTCAGAGCGATGCTGAGCTAAGCGTCTTCCGGCTCACTCAATTCGTTGCTGCTTCTCGTTCAGGAAAGTCCCGGCTGCAGGGGCGAAGCCGCGACCAGACCGCCGTCGACGGTCAAACATTGCCCAGTCACGAAACCGGCCTCATCCGAAGCAAGCCAAAGGGCAGCCGCTGCAATATCTTCCGGCATCCCGAACCGGCCGACCGGATGGCGGGCCAGGGCGTCCGCTTTTGCCGCTACGGGATCCGTCGCCAAGTCAAAGGCTGCGTCGGCCATGCCGGTCATGATCCATCCCGGGCTTATGGCGTTGCAGCGGATTCCGTCGCCGCCGTGATCAACCGCGATGCTTCGTGTCAATCCATGCACGAAGGCTTTCGACGCATTGTACAACGCCATCGAAGGATCGGCATGGTCGCCGCTAATAGATCCTATATTGACGATCACGCCACCGCCCTGCTTCACCATCTCCGGAATGAATTCGCGGCAGCACTGGAATACGCCCTTGGCATTGATGCCCATGAGATTTTCCCAATCTGCATCGCTGGAATCCGTCACCGTTTTCTCGACCTGGACGCCGGCGTTGTTGACGAGAACGTCGACCCGGCCGTAGGCCTTGACCGCTTGCGCTCGCAGTTCGGCGACATCGTCACTGTTCGACACATCCGCGGTGATCCAATCACCGCCGCCGGGAAAATCGGCGGGCGCCGCCCCTCGCCCACAGGTAACAACTGCCGCGCCCTCGCCCAGGAAACGCGAGACGATGGCTTGGCCAATGCCGCGGCTACCGCCGGTGACAACAGCTACCTGATCCTTCAACGCGCCGGTCATCTCTTTGATTGATCTCTTTCCATCATTGGCCTTGGCAAGCACCGATCAGCAAAGTGTCCTCGGTACTCAGCCACACGTTCACCAAACTTGCCTGGATTTCGTTCAGGATTCCAGCGCGGCAACTACTTTTCTTTGAAAATCATAGACCGCGTGTTCACTGATGTAAGTGCGTCCTGCATCGACAACCAACCGTCCCTTGCCATAACCGCGGCTGCGCAGCCCTTTCTGAACGTTTTCGCACAAGGGAATGTCTTCCAGTCGGACGACATGAACAAAATCAACCACGGCTTGCTCTTCTTTCGTTGGCTCCGATGAGCTGAAAAACCACTCGATACGCTGCAGGGTCATTTCCGGACTGACAGGGATATGTTGGAACAATGTCAGATTGCCGCCGGGATATACTTCGAAAACCGTATTCGGCCATATAAAGAAGCTACGGAACTCGTTGGGCTTCAGGGCGGTATCCGTATCCACCTCATATCCGACCTGTTTGCCCTTATCCCGGCTGCGGTGGACATGGTAGTAGTCTTTGCATTCGATTTCGTAAGACTTCAAGTCCAGCGCATTTTGCGACAAAGTCGGATGTTTGCCGGGACAATGGTAGCACTCACAATAATTTTCCACGGAGTTTTTCCAGTTGGCCGCGATTTCGACGTCGTAGCAGTTGGAAACCTTGAGGTCTTCCGGTGAAGATGAGAATGAACGCATTTCGCCTTCCAGACCTGGCGCCAGTTCTGATAGGGGGGTGGCATTATTGTTGAGATTGACGAACAGGAACCCGCACAGGGTCTCCAGGCGGACAGAGGTCAAACAGATCGTTGATTTGTCAAAATCTTCGATCCCGTCCGTGCCGGGGGCGTTCTGAAGATTGCCGTCATGATTATATGACCAGGCGTGGTAGGGACAGGTGATGATTTTGCGCAGTTCGCCGTCACCTTCGAGCAGCCGATGCGCACGATGCTGGCAGACATTGTAAAACGCGTGAAGGTCTCCGTCTCTGTCTCGCAGGATGATAACGCTTTCGTCGGCAATTTCCCGCACGATGTAGGTCGATGGAGCAGGCAGCATACTGACGTGCCCAACGTACTGCCACGTGCAATAGAAAATTCGCTCCTTCTCGCGCTCGAACGTCTCCGGGTCATAGTAGTAGTCTCCCGTGATTGTTTTCGGAGAGAAGCCGCTGATCTGATCCATGGCCCGGTCTCAGCTATCAAGTAAGGAGCGTAAGGATACTATCACGTACAGAAGTTTTTCGTTCAAACGGAAATTCTCAGGTCAATTGACCACATTGAATTAACGCGAAATTGTCGCACATGCTTACTGGGCGTGGACAGCCAATTCACCCGGGCCGTCTTCCCTATAAAAGAGCGAAGATCGAAAATCCATAGAGTACCGTCCTCGCTATGACCCCACCACGGAGCTGTAAGCATCGAGCACCAAACCGTGGAAATGGTGGACCGCGTGTTCGCTCATGCCGGAACCGTTTTTGTCGATGACATAGCGGCCCTGTTTAAACGCCGGCGTTCGCATGCCGCGCTGGACGCTTTCCACCAGGCCGATATCCTCAACCTGCAGGACCTCGTCGATATATTTGATAGCTTCGGTCTCGGCTTCGTTGGGCTCGGCCGTCTCGAAGAAAAAATCAAATTCTTCATATGTCTCATCCGGACCGGTGGGAATGAACTTCCAGACCATGAAATTGCCACGGCCGGGGTAGCGCATCAGTGTCGTATTGGGCCACAAGTACCACACCGCATGGTCGGTAACGCTGGCGCCCTCAACCTGATAAGCGTTGTTGTCGGCGCGCCCTGCCTTGGCCATGTGGCTTGAATAGATGCCGTGGTTGGTCACTTTGTAGGTGTCCATCTCAACCAACGTGCAGAAATCGCGATGAGCGACCGGGCAGTGGTAGCATTCCAAAAAGTTGTCGACCACGGCCTTCCAATTCGCCTTGATCTTGTAGGTCAGCCGATGGGAAAAGGTCAGCCTGTCCAGGTCGGGCGCGTAGGACATAATCTCCTCGGCCAAATCGCCGGATTGTTCGATAAGCGGCGTGGCCTCCGGATCAAGATTGATGAAGACCAAGCTGCAAAACTCCTCCACCTGAACCGGCGTAAGGCAGAAATCCTGCTTGTTGAAGTTTTCGATCCCCTCGATCTTTCGAGCGGTCTTGAGCCTGCCGTCCAGATCGTACGTCCAGGCATGATAGGGGCAGGTGATCAACTTCTTGCGGCCCTCGCCCTGGACAAGTTCATGGGCTCGGTGCAGGCAGACATTATAAAATGCGCGCAGTTCGCCCGTGTCGTCACGCACCGCGAAGACACTCATACCCTGGATATCCATTGCCACATAGTTGCCGGGATTGCGCAATTTCTCCGCATGGCACAGAAACTGCCACGAACGATGAAATATGGCGGCCCGCTCGGCTTCCAGAATATTCGGATCAAGGTAGCAATCGGCGTGCAGCGAATGAGAGCGTTCGGGAACCGGATCATATCCGCGCTTTAGGGCTTCAAGCTGAGATTTGTCGAGCATGTGCATCGGCTAAACTTTCGCGACGTGTGTCGCTGCGATCATACCCCGATTACTCCAGCGGTGGAAATCGCGACGACGCTTCCAGTTCGTTCAGGTCTTTGGTGTTGCGCATAAATCGCTGCGACGCGTCGCGGCTTGGCTGGTAATCCCAAGGCGTCACCTGACCCGCACCGAGGGCCTGGTGGAGCAGGCGGCGGCGGGCCTGATCGGCGATGACCTCGCGCTTGAGGTCTTCTTCGTCCCAACGTTCCCCTACCTCCGCTGCGAAGGCGGCTTCAATGTCAGCAACATCCGCTTCCCCGCTCAGGTTGGTTAGCTCGGAGGGATCGGTATCCAGATTATAAAGCTGCGGCGGGTCCGGTTGCGAATGCACGTATTTGTACAGGCCGCGCCGGATCATCAGCAGCGGCGCGATGGCGCCCTCGCCCAAGTACTCGCCGATAACCTCGCCCTCATCGTCGCCACTTCCGGCCATACTCGGCACCAGGCTGGCGCCGCCCAGGCCGTCGATTGTCTCCGGCGGCGACTCAGATCCGCTCTCGGCGGCGATCTCCACCAGGGTCGGCAGCAGGTCGACCAGGGACGCCGGCGGCGCAACCCGCTTGGCATCGAACAGGTGCGGCGCCGAGACGATCAGCGGAATGCGGGCGGAATGTTCGAACCAGGACATCTTGTACCACAGGCCGCGCTCGCCCAGCATGTCACCGTGATCGCTCAACAGCAGCACTACGGTATTATCCGCGAGACCCGTATCCCTGAGCGCCCCGAGAAGCTTGCCGAGCCATTCGTCGATATAGGAGACGTTGCCGTAGTAGGCGCGGCGGGCATTGCGGATGTCGTCGTCGCTGATCTCGAACCGGCCCATGTCGGAGACGTCATGGAGGCGCTGGCTGTGCGGATCGAGATCGTCATAAGGGATGGTGGGGACGTGGGGCATATCGATGTCGGCGGGATCATAGAGGTCCCAGTAACGCTTGCGCGTGGCGTAGGGATCGTGGGGATGGGTAAAACTGGCGAACAGGCAGAACGGCCGTTCGTCGCCACCCCGGGCTAGGTCGTAGATGCGGGCCAGGGCCTGGGCGCCGACCTCGTCGTCGTATTCCAGCTGGTTGGTGATTTCAGCCACACCCGCCTGCTTGACGCTCAAGAGGTTGTGGTACCACCAGTCGATACGCTCGTCCGAACGCTCCCAGTCAGGCGTCCAGCCGAAGTCGGCGGGATAGATATCCGTGGTCAGGCGTTCCTCGAAACCATGCAGCTGATCGGGCCCGACAAAGTGCATCTTACCCGACAGACACGTCAGATAGCCCATGGCGCGCAGGTAATGGGCCAGGGTCGGGACATTAGCCGGGAAATAGGCGGCGTTGTCATAGGCGGCGATACGCGATGGCAGCTGCCCGGCCATCATGGAGAACCGGGACGGCGCGCAAAGCGGGCTGTTGCAATAGGCGGCGTCGAAGACGACGCCATTGGCGGCCAAGGTGTCGGCGTTGGGAGATTGAACCACGCCGTTACCGTATGCGCCGAGCGAGAAGGCATTCAATTGATCGGCCTGCACGATCAGGAAATTGACGGCGCTCATTGCGGTGTCTCCCCTCGGGTAACGCGCTTATGACCGAAGCCCTTGGCGCGCGATGTTAGAATGCTTGCGTCAACCGGCCTGAGTCAATTGCGCCACTAATTAGGGGGAGCAGAACATGTCGACAGAACTGACCATGCTGAACTGGACGGCGGCGGCGACCGTGCTGATGTGGGTGCCTTATATCGTCACCTGGCTCGCCACCCACGGCATCATCCCGTCGCTTACCTACCAAACCGATCACCTGCCGCTGGCGCCCTGGGCCGAGCGGGCCAAGCTGGCGCACTACAACGCGGTCGAGAACCTAGTAGTGTTCGGCGCTCTGGTCATCGTCGCCCATCTCACCGGTGTCGCAAACGACGCCACGGCGGCGGCAGCCGTGACTTACTTCTGGGCCCGTATGGCTCATTACTTTGTCTACTCGGCGGGAATCCCGTTCGGCCGCACCCTGACCTTTGCAGTTGGTTGGGCAGCTTGCCTCTGCATCTTCTATCAGATCGTCAGCGCGGCGGGGTGAATGCTTAGTCGCCTGAGTGTTCCGGATAGAGAGCGGCAAGTCCGCCCTTGGAGGCTGGACATACTCCGCGCTCGGTGATCAATCCCGTGACCAGACGGGCCGGCGTTACGTCGAAGGCGAAGTTGGCCGCTGCTGCATGCTCGGGCGTCAGCGCCACGGGCGCGACATCTCCCTGAGCCGTGCGGCCACTGATATGGGTAACCTCTTCGGCGCCGCGCTCCTCGATGGGAATGTCGCGCACCCCGTCATCAATGTTCCAGTCGATGGTCGGGCCGGGTAGGCCGACGTAGAACGGCACGCCGTTGTCATGCGCCGCCAGGGCCTTGAGATAGGTTCCGATCTTGTTGCAGACATCGCCCGCTGCCGTTGTCCGGTCGGTGCCGGTGATGCAGAGATCGACCCGGCCGTGCTGCATGAGATGGCCGCCGGCGTTATCGACGATCACCGTGTTCGGCACACCATGCTGTCCCAGTTCCCAGGCAGTCAGGCTGGCGCCCTGGTTGCGCGGCCGGGTTTCATCGACCCAGACGTGAACTGGAATGCCGGCATCATGCGCCTTGTAGATGGGTGCAAGGGCGGTACCCCAATCGACGGTGGCCAACCAGCCGGCGTTGCAATGGGTGAGCACGTTGACGCCGCCTGAGGCGAGGTCCGGCTTGCCGCGCTTCTCCCAGGCATCCTGGATCAGCGGCATGCCGTGATCGCCGATACTTGAGCAGATGGCAACATCGTCATCGCAAATCTCGACGGCCCGGGCGTAGGCGGCCTCGCTCCGGGCGTTGGGCGATAGTGGCGCCAGCAAGGCCTTCATCTCATCAACGGCCCAACGCAGGTTAACAGCGGTCGGCCGCGTCGCCATGAGCTGTTCGGCGGCGGCGTCCAGATTGGCGTCGCTCGGGTCCGTGTGCATGGCCAGCGCCATGCCGTAGGCCGCCGTGGCGCCGATCAGCGGCGCGCCGCGCACCCACATGTCACGGATCGCCGTCGCCGCATCGTCCGCCGTTTCCAGACGCACAGTAACGAATTCATGCGGCAGCCGCGTCTGGTCGATGATCTCCACAGCCCAGCCATCGCCGGCGGGCCAAATGGTGCGATAAGGTGTACCGTTTACTTTCACTGGTGGGGCTCCCCCGCATGAAACCGGACGTGTCTCGCAGCGCCGCCGGATATCTAAATTGTGGCAATCGTCACCGGAATCAAATTAACAGAATTGTCCGAACCGTGGTAACCTTGAAGCCTTATTAAAAAAAACAAAATAGAGTCGCCGGCTGCTGTGGAAGATGTCTTGGTATGGCTCAAATGACATCAATTTTGCGGCCGGTTGTGTGCGGTGTCGCGTTGTCTCTCGCGGTAATGGTTGTGATTAACTGTTTACCCACACATGCCGAAGCCGACGAACTGCGCTACGGCCGCTGGGACGAATGGTGCCCCATCAACTGCAATTATGAGGTGCGGGGGAAATACGGCCTTGTCACCGACATCCTGATGGCTGTCGTCGCCGACAATGGCCATACGTTCCAAACTGTGTTTGTGCCGGAAAAACGAAAATATGAAGCCTTGGCAGAGGACAGGACCAACATCGTCACCGTTACACCCAGCGAAGCGGCCAGATTGCAAAACCTGATCATCTCCGAAGAACCGATCATGATGCTTCGCCGCGGCGTCGTAAAACAAAAAGGCTCACCCCGTACCTATCATACCATTGAGGACTTCGAGTCGATCTCTATGGGAATCAACCTGTGGCCGGGGTGGCCGCAATTCTTGCAAGATCATATCGACCGGGCGAAAAAAGTGGGCAAGGCCGTGGAACTTTCAGGTGAGAATATCTATGCCCGCGGCGTCGAAATGGTCAAACGAAAGCGGATCGATGTGTTTTACGGCACACTCATGTCGCTCAAGTATTATGCCAAGGTGTCCGGCTTCGACGATGCCGTCGAAATCGAACATTCGCGGCTGCAATCTGAAATTCCGTTCTACACGGCGTTTCACGGTGATAATCCCAACGCCCGCGCTTACGCCGAGATGCTGAGTAATGGAATCAGAAAGCTGCGAAAGTCCGGGCGTTTGACTGAAATCCTCGAGCCCTACGGCCTGGAAGACTGGAAGGCCGGAAACTAGCGACCGTCCTTACTCACAACCAGCGCCGGACCCGGGATTTGTAGTCTCGGTAGATGTTGCCGAAGGTATCCTCCAGCATCTCTTCTTCCATGGGGATGAAGCGGAGCCGGATGATGGCGGCGAAGACGGGCACCATAGCGAAAGGCGTCGCTGAGCCGAGAACCACGCCGATGCCCAATAGTCCGGCGATCATGGCCAGATAGATCGGATTTCGGCTGTGGGCGAATAGGCCGTCAGTGACCAGCGCTTTCGATTCTTCGCCCGGCCGGATCGGCGTTTCCTCACGGTCGAACCGGCGTTTAATAAAGAGCGCCACGGCGAAACCGGCGGCGAAGGGCAACCAACCGAGATACGTCAACGGCGGCTCGACCAACATTCGACCAGGCAGATAGTGGTCCAACGCAGTCATGACAGCGAGGCAGGCGAAGAAATAAGCCGGCGGTAAAAGCCGGCGTTTCGGCGGCTCGGCGGTTGGGTCCACTATTCCAAAGCCTCGACGACGAAGATGTCACGATCAACCCCGCCGTCGAGCTTGGCGTGCGCCACTTTGTAGGCGTCGGAATTGTAGCATTCGACGGCGGCCTCAAAGCTTGGGAATTCGGTAACCACGCAACGGCTCTGATCGAAACCCTCCAGCGATGCGACGCGGCCACCGCGGGCCAGGAAACGGCCGCCATGCGCTTCGATGGCGGCGGTTGCCTCCGTGGCATAAGCCATCAGCTTGTCCTGGTCCTTAATGGTCATGTGTGCCCCAATCCAAAAGGCTTTCGGCATGGCTTCCTCCTCAGGTAATTTGGTTGATCGCGGTTTAGGTCTTCAGCGCCCGTCCAGCAATCGCGTCGAGCTTGCTGATCATGTCGGGGTCACGGGCTTCGGGAGCGGTGATGATGGCGTTGTCCAGGGCCGTATGGCAACCGGCCGGGCAGGCATCGGTGCGGCCGCTCAGGTTCGGCGCGGCGCGTTTGACCAGGCTGCGGGCGTTGTCGGCGTTCTGGGTCAGCACGGCGATGATGCTGTCGACGGTGACGTGGTCGTGGTCCGGATGCCAGCAATCAAAATCGGTGACCATGGCGCAAGTGGCGTAACACATCTCCGCTTCGCGGGCGAGTTTTGCCTCCGGCATGTTTGTCATGCCGATGACGTCGCAACTCAACGCGCGATACAGATTGGATTCCGCCAGGGTGGAGAACTGCGGCCCTTCCATGCACAGGTACGTACCGCCGCGCACGGCCTCGATGCCCGCTTCCGAGGCAGCGGCCATCAGAGTATCGCCGAGCCGCGGGCACACGGGATGGCCGAGCCCCACATGGGCGACCAGGCCGGGGCCGAAGAAACTCTTCTCGCGGGCGAAGGTGCGGTCGATGAACTGATCAACGATGACGAAGGTCCCAGGTGCCAGTTTTTCCTGCAAAGAGCCGCAGGCCGACACGGAAATAATCTCGGTGACACCAGCGCGTTTCAGGCAATCGATGTTGGCGCGGAAATTGAGATCGCTGGGCGGAATCCGGTGACCGCGTCCGTGGCGGGGCAGGAACACCATGGCCTGGCCGGCCAGTTCACCGAACAGCAGTTCGTCGGACGGCTCGCCGAACGGCGACGAGACCCTCTCCCAGCGCGTGTTTTCCAGGCCGTCAATGTCATAGACGCCGCTGCCGCCGATGATGCCGATGACCGGAGGGGTGCCGGGTCCAGCCATGCCGTTCACCCCGCTGCCACATATTGATCGAATAAACGCAACGTCCGCATGCCGGCAATGGCGGCGGCATGCGGGTCATAATCGCCACGTAGATCGCAGTTAAAACCGTGTCCAGCCTCATAGACATGCACCGCCACATCACCGTGGGCGCTGGCAATGGCCTCCACGTCGTTCATGGGAATGGAGCCGTCATTGCGGCCGAAATGCAGGATGGTCGGGCATTTTGGCGACTCGCCCAGGTGATCCATGATGCCGCCTCCGTAATACCCGGCAGCCGCCGCCATATCGAGGCGGCAGGCGGTGAGCCAGGTGACGAAGCCGCCCCAGCAGAACCCAGTGACCCCGACCCTGCCAGCGTCAGCCACCGCCGCCCGCGCGGCCTCGACATCGGCCAGGACGCCGTCCAAGTCTTCGTTGGCCTTGGCCTTGAGTTCACGGCCGACAGCGATCTCATCGGCGCTGTAGCCGCATTCAAAATCCCGCTCGCAGCGGTCGTAGAGGGCCGGCGCGATGGTCTGGTACCCGAGCGCCGCGAACCGGTCGCAGACGGCGCGGATGTGCACGTTGACGCCAAAAATCTCCTGGATGACGACAACGCCGCCCCGCGCCTGGCTCTCCGGATCAGCCCGGTACGCGCCCAATTCATGCCCGTCCGCCGCGTTCAAGCGGATCTGTTCACCCATGAAATCCTCCCCGTCTACTGGTCGGCGTAGGGTAACTCGGTTAGAATAGCCCGACAAAAGATAAATAGAATTTCCGTTGATAAGTGCTGGAAAATCACAATCTGGTCGGTTGCAAAAGCCCTGGGTTTAACGATCAAAATACACTATTAGAATGTATTCGAGAACATCTACTAACTTAAGATGGCTGCTCTCGAAGCTACGAGGTTCTTTTGGGGAGGCTAACGTGAAAACACCTTGTTCACGATGGACGGCTTGGCTCGTCGTCGTTTTGGCCCTTGCCCTATCGGGTTGCCAAACGACTTCGTTTTACAAGAGCGATAAACTTGATCGGATAGACGACAGCCTGCGCATCTTGGTAATGGCCCCGGATGTTGAGTTAAGTGAATTGTCTGCTGCTGGCGCCCCCGTACCCAATGCCGCTTGGACGGAAAGCGCATTGGGACATATCAATCGGGCCCTGGAGCAAGAGTTTTCGCAGAGACAGGCCAAACTCGCCGTATATAAAATCGGGCCGATTGACGATGATCCCGGATCAACAAACGTTCAATTGGTCAAACTGCATCAAGTTGTCGGCGGCATCGCCATGCTTCACCAGTTGATCCCAGCCTATCGATTGCCGAATAAAGGAGAAAAGTTCGATTGGACACTTGGGCCGGAGGTAAAGAAACTGGGGCGGGAGTACGATGCGGACTTCGCATTGTTCCTGCACATTCGTGATAGCTACACCAGCGGCGGCCGCGCCGCAGTGATCATTGCCGCTGCGCTTTTAGGAGTGGCGGTTCAAGGCGGAACACAGGTTGGCTATGCAACGTTAATTGACCTCAGTTCCGGCGATGTCGTTTGGTTCAATGTCTTGGCGCGCGGACATGGCGACCTGCGCGTCTACAACAAGGCGGAAGAGACCATACAGTCCCTGCTTTTAAATTTTCCAGAATGAGACTCTTCACACTATCCGCATCCATGCTCCTCGCATTGCTGGCCAGCGGCTGCGTAATGGCACCCGGCGACCCGCCTACAGTAAGTGGAGCAAGTGCGGCACCCATGGAACCTGCTGTAACGGTAACAGGCGGTCTTGGGATTGACGTCGATGTAATGCCTTGGGAAGCAAATTATGACCCATACGCTTACAAGGATATCCGGCCCGGTACTCGCCCGGCAATCGACACAGAAGAAGCCGGGTTCTGGATGATAACCGACAGAGTCGAACGACGTCTCCAGACCGCCGGAAATCGTGTTCGCGATCCGGAGATGAACGCCTATATCAAACAGGTCGTGTGCAAATTGGCAGGTCCGTATTGCAACGATTTTCGAACTTATGTCGTTCGCGTTCCTCAATTCAATGCAACCATGATGGCAAACGGCACCATGCAGGTGTGGACCGGGTTGCTGCTGCGGGTTCGAAACGAATCACAGTTGGCAGCCGTGATCGGTCACGAAATTGGCCATTATATCCGGCGGCACGGCATTCAAGGAATGCAGGACCAAATCGCCAAAGCGGACCTACTGACATTTCTGTCCATCGGCCTAGCCTTTGCGGGCGCACCCCCGGTTGTCAGCAATATTGCAACGTTGATCGCCCAAGGTTCCATTGCCGCTTTCAGCAGGGATCATGAGCGTGAAGCGGATTTAATCGGGGTTACTCTCCTTGCCCGACACGGGTACGACGCCAGCGAAGCACACAAGGTTTGGGATCAAATTCTCGAAGAGTATAAGAAGCGGAAGAACAAATCCTTGGGCGCACTTTTTCTATCGAGCCACCCGGCAGATCAGGAGCGGAGCGACAATCTCAAGGCCCTGGCGCACAAACTGCAACCTCACAATGAGCCTGGCGACAAGGGTCGGGAGAGGTTTCTCCGCACTATTAAGCCTTGGCGCAAAACTTTGCTTGAGGACGAAGTACGGCTCGGTAACTTCAAAACAACAATTGCTCTCTTTGATATGCTTTACGAAGACGGATATGAGCGTGCCGAGATCAAGTTCTTCGAGGGAGAAGTATATCGCCGCCGCGCGAAATCTCTCGATGACAAGAAAAACAGATCGAGTTCGGAAACTGAAAACCACGATGGCGGAGCACCCGTTACGGTCGAGCAAGTGGAAGAAGACGACGAAGAGGACTTACGTCACGACTTTGATATCGCCATGAAAGCTTATAACGAAGCATTTACAGAAGGAACGCCGCCACCTGAAATTCACCGCTCGATTGGGCTCATTCATGAAAGGCGAGGTGAGCATGAGTTGGCGGTTGGAGAATTCCGAAGGTATCTGGAACTGGCACCGAACAGTAAAGATAGAAAGGTCATCGAGTTTATGATCGGTGACGCAAGCTAGGAGGGATGGGATGAAACGGATTGCAGCACTATTGGCCGTCTTTTTGTGCGCGGGCTGCACGATATATAGCTTGGTCAATCCAGGCCGAGTAGAAATTGGCAACACGTTTGCCGTTCACCCTGACTTTTCATGGTCGAAGTTCGAGTTTGGCAAGAATGAGACCTGGACGGTCGATGGGATGGGCCTGCAGTCAATTCAATTCACCAAAGGAATCAAAGACGGAGATACCCTTTACGAACCGAGGTTCGTAAAGGAAACGTCGCCCATGCCGGAGTTTGACAAGAACATGTCGCCGATCGAAATCAAGGATTTTATTATCGCCACGTCAACCGCTGTCGGTGCGTTGAACATCGTTGAAACGAATTTTCAGCCGATCAAGCTTGCGTCAATTGACGCGTTCCGTGCGGAATTCAGCTATACCATGGAGGATGGCCTCGACCGCCAGGGCTTCGCCATCGGTTTTGTCCGCGAGGAAAAGCTATATGTCATCATGTATTCCGGCGCAAAATTGCATTACTACGGCAAGCACAAGGACGATGTTGAGCGCATGCTCAACACGATAGAAGTCCTCGAAGAGAACTAACTTTCACACGTTAAACCGCATCAGCATGACGTCGCCGTCGTGGACGACGTAGTCCTTGCCTTCCTGGCGCATTTTTCCGGCGTCTTTGGCGCCTTGTTCGCCGCCGCAGGCGAGGAAATCGTCGTAGGCGATGGTCTCGGCGCGGATGAAGCCGCGCTCGAAGTCGGTGTGGATGGCGCCGGCCGCCTGCGGCGCCTTTGATCCCTTGTGCAATGTCCAAGCGCGGCTTTCCTTCGGCCCCGCCGTGAAGAAAGTTATCAGGTCCAACAGGCCGTATCCGGCATGGATGACCCGGCTTAGCCCGGTCTCGGCGAGGCCCAGAGCCTCAAGGTATTCGACGCGCTCCTCCTCGTCGGCTAACGTCGCGACTTCGGACTCGATCTTGGCCGAGATAACGACAGCTTCGGCGCCCTGCTCCGCCGCCATGACGGCGATCCGTTCGCTCTGCTCGTTGCCGCCGGCTGCATCCGCTTCGTCCACATTGCAAACATAGAGCACCGGTTTGGCAGTCAGCATTTGCAGCAACCGCATGCCCTTGCCGCTGCCTTCGGCCAGTCCCATGCGTCTGAGCGGCTGGCCGTCCTGCAGGTGCGCCAGGGCCTGCTCGACCAGTTCAAGCTGCTGATTGGCGTCGCGGTCGCCGCCCCGGGCTTTCTTGGTCAACGGCGTGACGCGCTTTTCCAAGCTCTCCATATCGGCCAGCATCAGTTCCGTTTCCACGGTCTCGGCGTCGCGGACCGGATCCATATCGCCGTCAACGTGGGTCACATTGTCATCGGCAAAGCACCTGAGCACATGAACCACGGCGTCGACCTCGCGGATATTGGCCAGAAACTGGTTGCCCAGCCCTTCGCCCTTGCTGGCGCCGCGCACCAGTCCGGCGATATCAACAAATTCCAGCTGGGTTGGGACGGTCTTGGCCGATTTGGCGATTTCGGTGATCTTGGCCAAACGTTCATCCGGCACCGCGACGCGCCCCACATTGGGCTCGATGGTGCAGAACGGGAAATTCGCCGCCTCCGCCGCAGCCGTCGCCGTCAGCGCGTTAAACAGGGTCGATTTGCCGACATTAGGCAAGCCGACGATGCCGCAGTTAAAACCCATGGTTCATTGATGTCCTTTTGTTTGCAGGGAGTCCGGCGCCGGTCAGTCTTCGGCGGTCTCGTCAAAGCTCTCTTCCGGCTTGTCTTTCGCCGGTTTAGGCGCTGGCGGATTGACCGTCAACGCCACCTTGGTCAAGAACCCGCCGTCGTCACCACCGAGCAAAAGCTCCACATGATCAGCAACCGCGCCGATAACCTTATCCAACCATTCCTGATCCGCTTTGGCGAAATCCTTGAGCACATGGCCGACGACCTTGTCTTTGTCGCCGGGGTGTCCAACACCGAAACGGAGCCGGGCGTAATCCGGGCCAATATGGCTGTGGATGGAGCGGAGCCCGTTGTGTCCGGCGTGGCCGCCGCCGCGCTTGACCTTGAGCTTACCCGCCGCCAGGTCGATCTCGTCATGGAATACAATGATCTCAGCCGATGACAGCTTGTAGAAATCCGCGGCGGCGCGAACCGAGCGGCCGGATTCGTTCATGAATGTATTGGGTTTGAGGATCAGGGCCTTCTCGCCGGCCAGGTTTCCCTCGGAAATATGGCCTTCGAATTTGCTTCGAAAGGCGGAAAAGGAATGGCGGCGGACAATCTCGTCCACCGCCATAAATCCGATATTGTGGCGATTGTTGGCGTATCCGGCGCCGGGATTTCCAAGTCCAACCAGCATCAGCATGGCGGGGTTCCCTTACGCCGCGGCGATTACTCGTCGGAGCCGGACTCGGCGTCGCCGCCTTCGCCCTCGGCGCCTTCTTCGCCCTCTTCGCCCTCTTCGCCCTCTTCGCCTTCGCCGCCTTCGAGACCCTCTTCGCCTTCCTCGCCCTCTTCTTCCTCGACTTCCTCGACGTAGATGGTCGGGGCGGCGATGGTGGCGATGGTGAAGTCACGGTCTGTGATGATCAACTCGACATCATCTGGCAGCGTAACGCTACTGATATGAATGCTGTCGCCGATCTCCAGGTCGGTCAGGTCAACCGGGATACTCTCCGGAATACCATCCGGCGCGCAGCGCATTTCGACCGTATGGCGGACAACGTTGAGCACTCCGCCGACCTTAATGCCGGGACATTCTTCTTCGTTTATGAACGCCATTTCCACTTCGACAACCAATCGCGTCGATTTGCTGAAGCGCATGAAATCGACGTGGATGGGATGATCCGAAATGGGATCGAGTTGCAGATCACGAGCCAGCACGCGGTAAGTCTCGCCACCGACGGTAATCTCGAACACGCGAGCGAAAAAGCCCGGGCCTTTGAGTTGGCGCATCAGGTCGAGGGGGGCGACCGAAATCAGCACCGAATCCTGTTTGTTGCCGTAGATTACGGCGGGAACCCGCCCGGCCCGGCGCGTGGCACGGGCTGCCCCCTTACCTGCCCGTTCGCGCGGATCAGCGGCGAGTTGTGTTGCATCAGCCATTTCAAAACTCCTGAAATCGATCTCTGGCCGGCCTCCAGGGGTGCCGGTCCACAATACGCCCTCTTTGAGCGCGCGCATACATAGCCGCCCCGGACGGTGGGGTCAATCAATCAAACAGGCTGGAGACCGAGCTTTCGTCGCTGATTCGCTGCATGGCTTCGGCGATAAGGGGCGCAATCGTCAATTGCTCGATGTTATGGGACACCCGAACTGCCTCCGTCGCCATGATGCTGTCGGTAATGATGAGCTGCTCCAACGGGGATGCGGTGACTCTTGCCACGGCGCCGCCGGACAGGACACCGTGGGTGACGTACGCGGATACGCCCGTCGCACCTTGCTCTTTCAGCGCACCCGCCGCGTTACAAAGGGTGCCGGCTGAATCAACAATATCGTCGACCAGGATACAGCGCCGGTCCTTGACGTCGCCGATGATATTCATGACTTCGCTGACACCGGCTTTTTCGCGACGTTTATCGATAATGGCGAGATCCGCACCTAGGCGCTTGGCCAGTCCCCGGGCGCGGACCACGCCGCCGACATCCGGCGAGACGATAACCAAATCCTCACCGTCCAACCGATCCTTGATGTCACGCTGCATGACGGGCTGGGCGTACAGGTTGTCTGTCGGGATATCAAAAAACCCTTGAATCTGTCCGGCGTGCAGATCAAGGGTCAAGACCCGGTCGGCGCCCGCCTCGGTAATCAGGTTGGCCACCAGCTTCGCCGAAATGGGCGTCCGAGGACCCGATTTCCGGTCCTGGCGGGCGTAGCCGAAATAGGGGACAACCGCGGTAATGCGCCGCGCCGATCCGCGTCGCAATGCATCGAGGCAGATCAGCAATTCCATCAAATTGTCATTGGCGGGATAGGACGTGGATTGGATCACGAAAACGTCCTCGCCTCGGACGTTCTCCTCAATTTCGACGAACACCTCCATATCCGAGAACCGGCGCATACTGGCTTTTGTCAGCGGCAAGTTGATATATGCCGAAATCGCTTCGGCCAGCGGTTGATTACTGTTACCCGCGAGAATCTTCATCTTAAAACACCACTCCGGTCGGATGTTTCATGCCGCCGAAATTGACGCCACCCCTTGAAATGCTCCGGACCGCGGGCAGTTCCCGGCCCCGAACGCGGCGGAATCTACCAGCGTCCCCGGCGCCTGTAAACGGATTCATTTTTACCAATCTGCCCTCCCCTAAGCCACGTCAACTCGGCGGTGGTGGCGCCCGTCCGGGCACCTGCTCAAGCTCCGGCGCATCCGGAAAATACGGCGGCTCCCCAGGATTCAGGGAGCTTCCCTCACTCTCATCGAACAATCCCTGGATCCCGTTGACCGCCGCGACGGATACAATCCCGGCAACCCGTCCCCAACGGCCATCAAGACTGCCGGCGGTAATAACATTTTCCTGGATCGCCTTGCCGACCTCCTCGCCGCCCATTGTGGTAACGGTCCACACGATTCGGGCCTGCTGCCGGCCATTGACAGGTGTGCCGATGTTGACCGTCCCGGCAATGTTATAGCCCGCCTGGCGGGGATCTTCGGTAATGGTTAAATCCTTGGCCCTGAGCGCCAATTTGATCTCGCGGGTCAACACCTCGTTTCCGTTGCCGGGCGCGCCGGTAACCTTCTTGATAATGAATGAGGGCTTGCCCCAAACCACCGGCGGCAGATCAGTGTTGTCCGGCGGCGGCACCACTTCGGGCATGGGACTTTGTCCGGCGTCGATCGCGGCAGTCGCCCCCACGGCATCCATGGTGGACGGCTGGATTTCAGGTTCCGGCGGCGAACTCATGGCTTCCGAGCTTGCCGCCTTCGACATTGGTTCAAGCGGCGGCGCCGACAAGACTTCTTCGGTTTCGAAAGATTTCTCCGGGGACAGTGAAATTTCGGCCCTCTGTTCCATGGTCGGCGCCAAAAGTGTCGGCGGAGCCATGGGCGGCGGCGCCGGTGTTACCGAAAGCGGCTCCGGCGCCATGTCGGAGACTGTCAACTCCAATGGCGCGGGTTCGGGCGCAATTTCAGGTGTGGGAATCGGCGCGGGCATGGACGCCAACGGCTCCACGACACCGGCTTCCGCAGGCTCAGGCGGCGCCATGGCGGCGGAACCTGTTTCGAGTACGGCCGCCTCAGGCAGGGCAGCGTTCATCTCAGCTTGCATCTCTGGAGCTTCGGCAGGCGACGGTAAAATTTCGGGAGCCGGCTCGTCGATGTCGATCTTCACCTCAAGTTCCGCGACCTGGGAAACCTCCGGGTCTGGCGGCGTCGTAACCGGGGGTGCATTGGATTTCGAAACGTAGGCATCAATCGGCATCGGCCCGACATGATCGTTGACCATGCGAATAATGTTCGGCGCGGCATCCGAGACCACCAAATTGACAGCCTCCGGGGAACCTAAGGCCCACATCTGTTTATCGACGACAATTTCCTGAACATATTGGGCGACCGCCGTGCCGTAAGGCGCAAACAGTTCCCAGTTGGCCGTTACCCAGACAACCGAGCCCCGGTCGCGCACCTTGACGACCCGGCCGGCGATTGTCGGCCCTCGTTCGTTGCGGGCATTGGCCAGGATCGCGGGTTTCATGATATCGCGCAGTGATGCCGCCACGGCGTCCGAAAGCACCAGCCGTGCGGGTCCCTCGACACCGTCCACGGGAAGTACAAAAATCAGATTTGCGGATTCGACCACGGGCTGCGCGACGGCATCTGGGGCCGGAGCCTTCGTGGCTTGCGGCGGCGCCTGCTTCTTGCCGAAGACGCCGCAGGCGCCGAGTCCGACCGTAAGAGCCGGAACCAACAGCAGATAAATTAAAGCTCGACGCATTGTCCCCCCCGGATCCGCGAAAAACATCACTCACGGAACGGATCAAAAATTCGGCACCGCGAAGCTCCGAACCGGTTCGAAACCGTGAATCGCGACAACGCCGTTTGCCGGAAAAACTTATCAGGATGGCCGATGAAATTCACGGAAAACGGCAAGTCTCATCCCGGCGGCGGCTCGGCCCGCCCGGGAACAAGGGGTATCCGGGGGTCTGGGGCCCGTTCCGGTTCCGGTAACTTCGTTCCCGGTTCACTCAACGGCACGTCAATGCGAAGAATCTTTCGATTTTCGGCCCCCGATTCGCCGATATCATCGTTCGCCATGACGTCCTGAACGCCGCCGACGGCAGCCGTTGCGATCAACGGTGCAATTCCTCCCCAGCGTCCATCGAATGTACCCGCCGGCACTTGGTTGATTTGCGAGGCGCGGCCAAGTTCCTCATCGCTATCCGACGCCTTTACAACCCAATCAATCTGAACCTGCTGCGCGCCGTTATCGGGGACACTGAGCTGAACGATACCCTCAAGCATGAACCGGGACGCCGAGCGTTGTTCAACGATTTCGGTGCCGGCCGCAAGCAACGCGTGACGAATGGCCCGGGTCAACGATGTATCACCATCACCCGGCGCTCCCGAGATCGGCTTGATCCACAGCCCGGCGGCGGCATTGGGATCTGGAATTGGGACCGGTGACGGCTCGTCTCCGGTCCGCATCAGGACAGCCAACGGTCCAGCCGCTTTTTCACCGACCTCTCGGATTATCTGGGGTGATCCGTTTTCCCAATCCCAATTGGAACCCGAGACGCCCTGGCTATGCATCCCCACCTGGCTTCCCAAGGAATCGAACAGAGTCCAGTGGATCTGCACCACATAGGGAATTTCCGGCGTACTGACGTTGGCTATTGCCTCTGCCCTGAGAACATACCGGGCCGGCTGGCGATTGCCGGTGGAGGCTTCGATCTCAAGTTTTTTCAGCTCACGGGCTACGGATTCCGTCAACAGCTTGGCCATGGGAACACTCGGGCCGTCCATGAGGTCGATCCAAACGCCGGTATTGATGCCTGCCTTGACCAAAGGATTGGGCGGCGCGCCATAAGTTCGCTTGAAAGGCTTGGGCAACGGGCCGCAGGCGACGGCCACCAGCGCAAACCCGATCAAGCAGAGAAGCGTGGCGATCCCGCGGTTTCGCATGGCTCAGATTAACACACAGGTGACCAGTGTTCCGAGTAACGCAAATCCCAACAGCACGATAAAATGGGGCATCTATTTGACAACCAACTCCAACGCAGACCGCGACAGCCTCTCATGGCCGGATTCGGTGGCCAGAACGGTTTCGCCCAAGGTCATGGCAAGACCGGCATCGGAATCGAAAATGATCATATGGCAAAAGACCACCATGCCCGGCAGAAAATGGACCGGATTGCCGCGATAAAGCATGGGCCAGTCCATCCAATTGGGGGCGAATGTGGTGCCGAGGCTATAGCCGCACGCATTCAGGCGGTGGGCGCCTAGGCCTGCTTTATCCAACACCTGGGCGTGGGCGTCGAAAGCATCACCGAAAGTATTTCCCGGCTTGATTGCCTCTTCCACCGCCACCAAGGCCTCGGCGCTGGCCTCAAACATGCGCTGTTGCCTCGCTGGTGGATTGCCGACAATAAACGTCCGCATCATCGCCGCGTGATAGTGGCGGTAGGCGCCTGCCCACTCCAAGGTCAGCTGGTCGTTGGCATCCAAATCCCGCCGTCCCGAAAAATAGCGGCACAACAAGGCATCGCGACCGGAACCGATGACGTATTCGTTGCCCGGATAATCGCCGCCGCCCCGGAACACGGCGCCCTGCATGGCGGCCAAAATATCTCCTTCCGAAGCACCCGATGCCGTTAACTCAACGGCCTGATCGTAGGCGTCGTCGGCAAGTTCAGCGGCGCGGCGCACATAAGCCACCTCGGCCGGGCTCTTGACTACTCGCTGCATGCTGACCAGATCGGAGGCATCCAAAGTGGTGCAAAATCCCTCCAGTGCCCGGGCCAATCGCTGTCCATTCTGCGCTGTTAGGCCGTATGACTCCCATTCCACTCCTATCTTGTGGTTTAGGCACCCGTGGCCCTTGAGAATCTCCGCCAATTCTTCCGCCGGATTGGCATCCGGTCCATCAACCCAAATTCGAATGTCCTCAATCACCGACGTATGCTGTGCCTGACGCAAATCCGGCGCCCGGGTCAGCAGGGTCATGGCGCCGTTTTGGCCGAGATAGAGACATTGGAAGAAGACATAGCCAAAGGTGTCATAGCCGGTCAGGTAGAACATGGTCTCTTGGCGAAAGATCAGCAGCCCATCAATCCCAGCCGCGGCCATGGCGTCGTAGGTCTGGCGCCGCCTTCCGGCAAGTTCCTCTTCGCTGAAATGCAACGCCACGATCAGTTTCCTTCCAAAGCAATGGCCGATAGGCCGCGCCCAAAATCCGACTCGCCACGCTTGGTGGCGCGACGATAGCTGAAGAACCGGTCTTCGTCACCACAGGTGTCGGCGGCCACCGTATCCACTTCTTTTAGCCCGAGCGAAGTCAACCTGTCAGCGGCGTAGCCTGGGAGATCGAACATGAAATGTCCGTCGCGCGACGATGCCGCAAAGAAACCTCCGTTGGCCGGATCATCGGCCACGAAGCCGGCGTGAAACTCCGGCCCGACTTCATAGGAGGCCTGATGGATGCACGGGCCGATGGCAGTGGTAATGTGATCCGGTTTTGCGCCCAAATCGACCATCGCCGAGATTGTTGCCTCAAGCACTCCATCCTTGGCCCCGCGCCAGCCGGCATGGGCGGCGCCGATCACGCCGGCGTCGGCGTCGGCGAACAGCACCGGTACGCAATCTGCGGTGAGGATGCCGATCGCCATGCCTGGCCTGTCGGTAACCATAGCGTCCGCTTTGGGGCGAGATTCCAAGCGCCATGGTTCCCGGGTGACGGCCGCGGTCGCTGAGTGGATTTGATAGACGGTATTGAGATCATTGCCGCTAAAACCCAGACGTCGCATGGCCCGGTCCCTGTTTTCCCGCACCCGGTCTGAATCGTCTCCCGACCCGAAGCCGCAATTCAGCGACCCATAGAGGCCGTCACTAACACCGCCGTTTCGGGTGAAAAATGCGTGCCGGATGCCGGCGGTTTGGTCGAGGGCGGAAGCTGTCAACATGGCCGGATTATCGGTCAATCTACGCCGTTTGCAAATGGAAGAAACCCGGCGGCACAGCCATGCCGGGACCGGTTACGGCCATCACCTTGAACAGCTCGCCCATGTCGTCCGCGCCCGTCAATCGAGCGTGTGCCGACCGCACCTGTTCGGCGTCGCCGCCTGGCGCCCCCGCAATCAAGGCTTCGGCACGAGCCGCGACCCCGAGCGCATCCAGAAACGCGCCCTGAGAGACTGGACCATGAACCGCGGCGCCGGCCTCCCGAGCCGTCCGGCCCAAGCTTTCGAAATCCACATGAGCCGTGATATCGGCCTCGCCCGCGTCGGCCAAGACATCGTGGTACTTGTGGCCGCGAACCGCCTGCAAGGTATCGCCCGCGGCACTTTCGACATGGCCGTAATCAACAATCAGGGCGGCCCCGGCATGTTCGGCAAGACGGCTTGCAAGTCCGGTCATGATCTCCCGGCCGGCCGGTGATACTTCGGCGATGCTGCCGTCAGGACTGTCCAGAACAGAGTCGGGGATTGGTGGCTCACCGACCGGGTCCGATGCCAGCACGTAGCCGAGACCGCCGTCCGCAACCGAGACCATGCGCTCATGCCATGCCCCAGCGGTTTTCTCGAACTGGCGGATGGGCAAGGCGTCGAAGAACTCATTGGCAACGAACACAGCGGGCCCCCCCGGCAGAGCGCCGATATCCTCGTGCCATGTCGGCTGAAATGCACCCAGTGTTTCGGATTGCAACTGGCGAAGGGTGGGGCTTGTCTCGACCAGATGCAGCCGGGCGGCGGCGGTGAATTCGTGCACTTGCGCCGCGGCGCGCAATGCATCGGCCATCAATGTCCCCCGCCCCGGCCCCAATTCAACCAAATTGAAAGTACCCGGGCTGCCGAGGCCTTGCCACTGAGCCACGCACCACAATCCGATCAATTCGCCGAACATCTGCGAGATTTCCGGCGCGGTGATGAAATCGCCGCCGCGCCCGAGCGGGTCGCGGTGCCTGTAGTAGCCATGGTCGGGATTGCCCAGCGCCTCTTGCATGTACTGGGCGATGCTCAGCGGCCCCTCGGCTTCAATGCGCCGCCTGAGGATGTCCGCCAGCTCGTTCACGTTGCCGGCGCTGGAGGTTTTGAGCGGGTAATCAGGACCAAGCCAACCAGCAGCATGGGCAGGGACAGCCATTGCCCCATGGTCGTTCCGAAGTTGAGAAAACCGAGATGGACATCTGGTTGGCGGAAGAATTCGGCGATGATGCGGAACGCGCCGTATCCGGCGAGAAATACGCCAGTCAGCAGACCGCTTCGTAGGCGCAACGCTTCCCGGCGCCAAACAAGGTGGAGCACAATCAGCAACACCAATCCTTCGAGCGCCGCTTCATAGAGTTGGCTGGGATGGCGGGGCATGGGGCCGCCGTGGGGGAAAACCATGGCCCAGGATACATCGGTGACACGGCCGTACAGTTCGCCGTTGATGAAGTTGGCGACACGGCCAAGTCCCAGCCCAATAGGCGCCGCACAGGCGCAAAGGTCAGCCAGGCCGAGCGCCGAAATCTTATGCTTGCGGGTGAACAGCAGCCCGGCGGCGACGACGCCCAGGAAACCGCCGTGAAACGACATGCCGCCCCGCCATACGGCAAGAATTTCCCCGGGATTGTTGATGAAGAATTCCGGCTTGTAGAAGAACACATAGCCGAGGCGGCCGCCGAGAATGACGCCCGCGGTCACCCAAATGAAAAAATCCTCAATCCGTTGATCATTTATGACCGCCGGCGGCTTTGCCGCCAGCCACCGCATGTACCGCCAGCCCAGAAGCAGGCCAAAGATGTAGGCCAGCGAATACCAGCGGATAACCAATGGCCCGAGTTCGAACATCACCGGGTCGATATATGGGTAAGCAATGGCGAAGGTCATGGTACTGGCCGATCCCCCGCAATCACCGGTAACGGTCTTCGGCGGTCAGAAACCGGTTCACATATTCGCCGACGCCGTCTTCCAGCGACGTCATCGGCTTGTCGTAACCGGCGGCGCGCAAGCGCTCCATCCTGGCCTCGGTGAAGTACTGGTACTTGTCGCGGATATCTTCCGGCGTATCGACATACTCGATCTTCGTATTACGGCCCAAGGCACCGTAGACCGCCGATGCCAGATCGGCAAAGCTGCGCGCCTTGCCGGTGCCGCAATTGAACAGCCCGTTGACGCCGGGGTTGTCCAACAGCCATAGGACGATATCAACGCAATCGCCGACCCAAATGAAATCGCGCAGTTGCCCGCCGTCCGCATAGTCGGGGTGGTGCGACTTAAACAATACCGCCGCCTCACCGCTCTGCGCCACCGGCAGGACCTGGGCGACAACGCTCTGCATGCGCTCTTTGTGGTACTCGTTGGGACCGTACACATTGAAGAACTTGAGCCCGGCCCATTGCGGCGGCCGCGGGGCGTTCTCGGCAATCATGGCGGCGACCCGGCGGTCAAACAGGTGCTTGCTCCAACCGTAGGGGTTCAAGGGCCTGAGCCGGGCCAGCCCGTCAACCGATCCGTCATCGTCAAAGCCCTCGCCGCCGTCGCCGTAGGTCGCCGCCGACGACGCATAGATGTAGCGCGTCTCGGTCGCCGTCGCCCATTGCCATAGTTCCAGGGACAAACGGAAATTGTTCCGCATGATCAAATCGATATCGCTTTCCGTGGTCGAGGAAATGGCGCCCATATGGATCACCGCCTCCACATCGGAGCCTTGATCGCTCAGGAATTCCAGAATTTGCTCCGGCGAAATGATCTCAGCCAGATCGCGCTTGGCCAGGTTTAGCTCTCTGCCCTGGTCCTGCACTTTATCGGCAACGACGATCGGCCCCAGGCCGCGCTGTTCAAGCGCCCAGACAATGTTGGAGCCGATGAAGCCGGCGCCGCCCGTGACAATATACATTCCAGGCCCCCTCCAATAGGGGGTCTTATAGGCACCCCGCCCGCACCCTGCAAGCGACGGCAAATGCCGCCCCGAAGCTGCAAAACGCCCCTAAAACACCACAAACGACCTTCACGTGGCTGGTTCAAACGGATTAAGCGTTTGATAACAAACGAAACACCCCCGATTCCCGTCGGAATGCCCGTCAATAGTCATAAGCGGACATTCCCTGAAGCATCATTGCATAGACCCAAATGCACAATTGCCTTAGTTATAATCGGGTAATTCGGGTATCAACGTAGGAGAGAGTCGATGCCGGAAGGGCAATCGGACCCGCAGCGATCGTTGTGGAAGTTACGAGACCTCCCGAATGTGGTGTTGTGGGTTGCTTGCGGTGCCGGTGCCCTCAGCAGTTTAGCCTTCATCAACCAAATTGCCACCGGTCTGGCCGAGATTACCGCCTTTGGGTTGCTCATGCCCGTGTTGGTGGGCGGTATGGGTGCGTTTACCCTCCGTTACTTCGTGCACAAGAGCAACCGGCTGCTTCACGAGCGGTTGGAACTCGAGGAAGTGATCCGCTTGGAATTGGAGTTGGAAGTAAAGAAGCGGACTGCCGATCTAAAAAATAGTCAGGAGACTATGCGCGCCCTTGCCGACAATCTTCCAGAGTTCATCACCCTAAAGGATTCAGAGGGGCGGTTCGTTTTCGTCAACAAGCGGTTCGAGGAGTGGGCCGGTCTGGACCGCCACGACGTCGTCGGCAAGACCGTCCACGAAATCTATTCGGCGGAACAGGCGGCTGAGTTTGATGCCCTGGATCGGAAGGTCATGACCGATCCATCCGTGGCATCCCGGGAGGTAGACCTCCTTTACCCGGACGGCAACACTCGGGCTGTCATCAGTACCCGTTTCCCGGTGGTGTCATCCTCTGGCGAGACGATCGGGCTCGGCACCGTCAACATTGACGTCAGCGAACGCAAGCAAGCGGAACAGACCATCCAAGAAAGCGAGAAAAATATTCGCAATGTTCTTGAAAACGTCTCGCAAGGGGTAGCGATGTTTGATCCCGACAAAAATCTACTGGCTTGGAACGAGCAATTTCAAGAAATTCTCCAACACTCGGAAGGAATGTTGGTTGTCGGCCGCTCCATCAGGGAAATGATATACGAGACAGCCCAGCGCGGAGGTTATGGTGAAGGAGAAACTGAGGAAATCTCTGACGCGCGAGTTGACTATTTGTGGGGAGCGGATGCGACACGCAGCGATCTCGTTTTCCGGAACGATAGGACATATGACGTGATAGCCCAGCGAACCCAAAACGACGGATTGGTTATCACCTATACGGACATCACCGACCGCAAGCGGACGGAGAAAGAGATTGAGGCGCAGCGTGATGAGCTGGAGGTGCTTAATCAGCAAAAGGATAAATTCTTTTCCATCATCGCCCACGATTTGAAGGGGCCGTTCACATCTCTATTGGGGGTGTCAGACCTGATGGTCAATCTCGTCGGTAAAGTTAGCCGGGAAGAGCTTGCCGACCTTGCCGAATCGGTTAACCGGGGCGGTAAACGTGTATTTGATCTGTTGGAAAACTTACTCGAATGGTCACGGCTGCAATTGGAGGGCATAGATTTCGAACCCGGTCCCATTGACCTTAAGGAAACAATTGATTCGAACCTACTGTTGTTCGCCCCGATTGCCGAGGAAAAGAAGATCATGCTCACCAGCAACAGAACGCAACCCCTCGAAGCATTTGCCGACGCCAATATGGTCGATACCATCGTCCGCAACCTGGTCAACAACGCCATCAAATTTACAAGCGGTGGGGGTTCAATCACCCTGACTGCGCGGCGGAAAGGCCAATGGGCCGAGGTCGAAATTACCGATACCGGCATCGGCATGCCGGCCGGCAAGGTGTCGCGGTTGTTCCGGTTGGACGAGAAGACCTCGACCGTGGGGACAAGTGGCGAAACTGGCACGGGGCTTGGCCTTCAACTCTGCAAGGAACTGGTGGAAAGACAGGGCGGCAAAATCGGGGTAGAGAGTACCGAGGGGAAGGGAACCACCTTTCGTTTCACCTTTCCGAATGCAGCGCCATAAATTTAACCCGTCTCCGTAATCCAACAAATTTCCGCTTTGGGTCAATAGCAGACGTTTTCTGACTGCCGCGAGAATGTCCGCTTTCGGGTGTAAAGCGGGCCCTCCACGACCAGCACGGGTACTGCCAGTGAACTCTGCTTCGCAGGCAGCCCGGCGGCAGTTGCACCACCCGATGGCCCGGCCCATAATAGTCTTGGTCACAACCTGGGAGCCTTCCGCCATGCAGACGTCTAACCGCGTGCTCGACGACCTGGCCCGCGTCGCCAACGGCGCCGTTTCCACCATGGTCGGCATCAAGGGCGAAATCGAAGCCTTGGTCCGCCAGCAGATTGAGCGCTTCCTGGCCGATGCGGACATGGTGCCGCGCGACGAGTTCGACGCCGTCAAGGCCATGGCCGCGAAAGCCCGGAGCGAGCAGGAGGCTTTGGCCAAGCGCCTCGCCAAGCTCGAAGCCAAGCTCGGCATCAAAGCGCCGGCCAAAAAGGCGGCCGCGAAAAAAGCGAAGCCCACAGCCAAGAAAGCCAAGACCAAACCCGCAGCCAAGAAGGCGACGCACACGTCGGCGGCAAAGAAAGCCAAGCCCATCCCCGTGGCCAAACGCAAATCCGGCGTCAAATCCACCAAGGCTAAATCCGCCAAACGCTAATCGCTCTTTATCCACAGATTTTTCGGCGCGGAATTCACTTCTCTCTTGCGTCTGAATCCGGCTTCGGGCAGGCTACACCTTGTACCGGCTTGGGGACGTTTCACAACATGTAGCGTGTACCTCTAGATGTTGTGGGTAGTGGCCATCCGGTCCGCACTTCGAACAGCGCCATTGGCTTGAGGAGGGGTGGACATGGAAAATATAGACATCTTAGAAGACATCAGCGCCGACAATCCTCTCGATATCGTGGAGCGGATCGTTGAGTACAACGATTGGCTTTTCGACCGCCGCAGCGACAAGGAGATGGCGGTCCAGGTGCCGGGAACCTGGTGCGATTACAGCCTCTACTTCGCTTGGAATGACGAGATGGAGGCGATGCTGTTTACTTGCGCCTTCGACATGCGGGTGGCCGACGATCAAAAGCAACGGCTGTATGAACTTCTGTGCCTGGTCAATGAGCGCATGTGGCTCGGCCACTTCGGCGTCTGGGAGGACGAAGGCCTGCCGATGTTCCGCCACGCCCTGCCGCTCCGGGGCCTGCGCGGCCCGACGACCGAACAGATGGAAGATTTGGTCGAATCGGCGATCATCGAATGCGAGCGCTTCTATCCCGCCTTCCAATATGTCATCTGGGGCGGCAAGGAGGCCGGCGACGCCATCAATGCCGCCATGATCGACACTGTCGGCGAAGCCTGATTGGCCTGATTCCATGAACGGCCCCCTGATTTTGGTTGGCTGCGGCAAGATGGGCGGTGCCATGCTGGCCGGTTGGCTTGAGCAGGGCATATCGGCGAGCGACGTCCACGCCGTTGAACCCGCAGCTCCGTTAGCGGACGAAATCCGCAGCCGTTACGGCATCAACGTTGTCGGCGGTGCCGATGAGCTTGCCGCCGATCTTACTCCCGCCTTCGTCATCTTCGCCGTGAAACCGCAAATGATGGACGAGGCGGCGCCGGCCTACGCCCGCTTCGCCAATCCTGAAACGGTTTTCCTGTCCATTGCGGCGGGCAAGCCGATCGCCTATTTCGAGAATATCCTCGGCGGCAATGCGGCCATTGTCCGGGCCATGCCCAATACACCGGCGGCAGTCGGCCGGGGCATTTCGGTGGCCTGCGTCAATGGCCATGTCACGGACGGCCAGCGCGACATGGCCCATGGTTTGTTGGAAGCGGTCGGCGAAGCGGCCTGGGTTGACGACGAAGACCTGCTCGACGCGGTTACCGCTTTGTCCGGCGGCGGGCCGGCTTATGTCTTCCTCTTGGTCGAGGTGATGACCGAGGCGGGTATCGAGGCCGGCTTACCCGATGTGCTCGCCGCCCATCTCGCCCGCGCCACCGTGGCCGGCTCGGGCGAACTTCTCCGCCAGGCGCCGGAGACGCCGGACGTGTTGCGCAAGAATGTCACCAGTCCCGGTGGCACCACCGCCGAAGCGTTGCGGATTCTCATGGCCGACGACGGCTGGCAACCGCTGATGACCCGCGCCATCGCCGCCGCCACGGCGCGCTCCAGGGAACTTGCCGGCTAACTCAGCCCAGGCGCCCCGCCACATGACCTCACCGGTTGCCGGCGATTTGTGCTAAACTGTACAAATCCTGGGAGACGATGATGGCCAAACGGGCAACCAAGAAATCAAAACCGAAGAAAGATCTTGCCGAGCGCGTAATTGACGCCGCCCTGGCCTTGGCGGCGGAGCATGGCTGGTCGGCGCTGACCATGGCCGATATTGCCAAAGCCGCGGAAGCGCCCCTGGCCGAGGTGCTTGCAACCTTCTCTTCCAAGCCCTCCATTCTCAACGGCTTGATCCGGCGGGTCGACAATCAGGTTCTGAGCGGATTATCCACCGACGACCCATCCGGCGACGATGTGCGCGACCGTTTATTCGACGTTCTTATGCGCCGCTTCGATGCCCTGCAGCCCCACAAGAAAGGACTCGCGCAAATACTCCGCGGTAGTCTTTGCAATCCCCTGGCGCCCGTAAACCATCTGCCGCGTTATCTCTGCTCCATGGCGTTAATGCTGGAAGCGGGCGGCGTATCCTCGGCCGGGCTTGGCGGCCGGCTCCGAACCAAGGGATTGGCCGTTGTATATGCTAACGCTTTCCGGATTTGGCTTCGCGACGATAGTCCGGATATGGCTAAAACCATGGCCGCCCTCGACAACGGATTGAAACGGGCCGAGTGCCTCGCCAACCTGTGCTGGGGACAGCACGGCAACGGCGAACCCGCCGCCGAAACTGGATAATTTCCCGCTCTTCCCGTACCCCCTTGCCATCGGCCCCCGTTTCGACCAGCCTTCCCATATCAGGGATAGGGGGGACGCCATGACGATCAGTTACGATGATTTCAGCAAGGTGGACGTTCGCGTTGGAACAATTGTCCGCGCCGAACCGTACCCCGAAGCTCGATCGCCCGCGTTTAAGCTGTGGGTCGATTTCGGACCGGAAATCGGCGAGAAGAAAACCTCGGCTCAGATCACCCGCCATTACGAACTGGATCAACTGGTCGACCGGCAAGTCGCCGCCGTGGTCAACTTTCCACCGAAGCAGATCGGCAAGTTCATGTCCGAGGTCCTGGTGCTCGGCTTCCCGGACGCAGACGACGAGGTCGTTATGGTGCAACCGGAACGGTCTGTTCCCAACGGCGGGCGGCTTTACTGATTTGGCCCCCTGCCGCCAATCCATTACGATAATTCACAACTTGATGGATTGGGGGCCATCCCGTGCCGAAAAATAATTCCACCTCCAAGGGTCACTCCGCGAAGGCCAGAGCCGGTCCAACGGATCAATCCCTTGAGCAAGCCATCAGCCTGGCCAAATTTCCTGAGGAAAATCCACTCCCCGTTTTCAGGGCTGAGTTATCGGGCAGGGTGATCTATGCCAATCTCGCGGCGCAGGGCCTCTTAGACCTTAAACCGGCGCCGAAATTTGGCCGATTGAGCGGCGAACTGGCGAAGGTTTTACGGGCGCGCAAGCAGGGAAAGAGGTTGCCGAAGGAAGTCGACGTTAATTTCGGGGACCGAATGTATGCGTTTGCCGTGGCGTATGTAAGCAAGGAGTCGTATGTCAATTTCTACGGCCGCGACATCACCGAAGGCAAACGAGCTGAAGCTGAGCTCTTGGCGGCCAAGGAGGCCGCCGCGCGCACTGAAGCCCTCTTGAAGGATGCGATCGAGAATCTCTCCGAGGCATTCGTCATCTACGACCCCGATGGCCGCCTCGTGACGTGCAATCAGGAGTACCGGCGAACCTACGGCTATTCCGAAGAAGAAGCCAAACCCGGGGTCCACTACAGCGAACTGGACGCGTTGGACATTCGCCGGGGAAATATCGTAATCGGCGACGAATTCTCGGGCAGCGAGGAGTATCTCAGGCACAAGGCCAAGTATCGCAAGAAACCAAAAGGAACCTTTGATATCCTTCTGAAGGACGGTCGCTGGCTGCATGCGACGGATCATCGCACGTCAAACGGCGGCATTGTCAGCATCCAGCGCGATATCACCGAACGGCGGCGGACAGAAGACGATCTCGTCGCCGCGAAAGAAGCGGCCGCCCGCTCGGAAGCACTGTTCAAAGATGCCATTGAGCATCTCTCAGAGGCTTTCGTCATCTACGAAACCGATGGCCGCCTGGTGACCTGCAACAAGGAATTCCGGAGTATCTATGGATACTCGGAAGACCAGGCGAAGACCGGCGTTCATTTCAAGGAATTGGGCAAGCTCGACATTAAGCTCGGAAACGTCGTCGTCGGCGACGAATATGGCGGTGGCGCTGCGTACCTCAAGCGAAAAGCCGAGTACCGCAAGAATTTGACCGGGTCGTTCACCGTTCACCTGAAGGATGGCCGATGGCTACACACCACCGACCGCCGCACCTCAAGCGGCGGCATTGTCAGTATCCAAAGAGATATCACCGAGGCGATGCGGACCTCCGAAGCGCTGCGCGCCGCCAAGGAAGAAGCCGAGGACGCCAACAAGGTAATCGAACTGCGCCAGCGCATCGCGACGGCCGCCAACGAAGCCACGGTTGTCGAGGATGCCGTGCAAGTTTGCCTGGATGAGGTTTGCGCCTATACCGGATGGCCGGTCGGACACGCCTTTGCTGTCACGCCCGAGGGCGGCCTCAAGTCCATGAAGGTCTGGCACTTGGACCAGCCCAAACGATACAAAAAATTCCGCGAGATAACCGAAAGCCGGATTTATCCGAAAGCCAAAGGCATCAGCAGCCGCGTGCTCGCGACCGGAAAACCGGTCTGGAACAATGACGTCAGCAGAGACAAGGATTTCAAGCGGGCCGTCTTAGCGAAGGGGATCGAGGTCAAGGCGGGATTCGCCTTTCCCGTTCTCGTCGGCAAGGACGTGGTGGCGATAATCGAGTTCTTTTCCAGAGACACCATGGATCCCAATGACGCGCTTCTGGATATGACAGCCCATGTCGGCACCCTGCTCGGCCGTGTCATTGAGCGCAAACGAGCGGAGACAGAGCTTGCCGAAAAGGAAACGCTGCTGAGCACGTCGTTAACCAATATGTCCGATGGAATTTTCGTCCTCGACGCTGAGCAGCGCATTGTCATGTACAACGAACGCTACGTCGAACTGGTGGAAGTCCCGACCGATCAGATCGAGTTTGGAATTCCGGTGCGCGACTGGATAAGACAGCTTGCGGAGTCCGGGTTTTACGGTCCTGGGGATCCGCGAAAGCTGACCCGCGACCGCATGGCCGTTCTCACCGATAATGACCGCGTTGAGACGGAAATGGTGACACGGTCAGGGCGCCATATTCACGTCCGGAAATCACCCCTGAAAGACGGCGGCGCCGTGGTCACCGTCAGCGACATAACGAGCCACAAGACTGCCGAACAAGCGCTACGCAACAGTGAGGAACTCCTTCGCATCGCGCTCGGCAACATGTCCGGCGGCATTTTCATGATCGACAAGGATTTCAAACTACAGGTCATGAGCCCCAGCTTCCTTGAATTATATGGTTATCCGCCCGAGCTTGTCCGCGATGGCGCCCCCTTGGAAGACATCGTCAGGTTTCGCGCCGAACGAGGCGATTACGGTCCCGGTGATCCAAACAAACTGACCAAAGACCGCCTCAAGGGCTATCTGGACCGGACAATACAACGGTCCGAGACAACGCTGCCAGGCGGGCGCGTCGTGGAGCTTTTCCGGACACCGACGAAGGACGGCGGGACTGTTGCGGTCTTTAACGAAATCACCGAACGCAAACGAGTCGAGGAAAATCTGGCCCGGACGTTGAATGAACTGAGCGCCGTCATGGAATCGATCGACTACGGAATTGTCTTTATGGATTCCGATCTCAGGGCCCGCTTCATTAATCGCGCGTTCCAGGACATGTGGGATTTACCGGACGAGTTTGTCGCTCAGGAACCGACCATGACAGAACTCATGTCCTACAATCGCCACAACGAGGTCTATCCCGTCTCCGACGAGAAGTTTGATGGATATGTCGAGCGGCGGGTTGCCCGCGTTCGCGAGGGGTCAATTCCGCCGACGGAACTGAAACGGAGAGACGGAAGAACTTACCGCTATCAGTGCATCGCATTGCCCGACGGCGGCCGAATGTTGACCTATTTCGATCTGACCGAATTTAAGCGGGCCGAAGTGGCGCTCCGCGAGAGCGAACAGCGTTATGAGACGATTACCACCAATGTTCCCGGCGTCGTCTACCAGCGGGTCATGCACCCAGATGGAAGCATCGCCTACCCCTACGTAAGTCCCGGAGTTCAGGAACTCTACGGACTGGAGCCGGACGCGGTGATGGCGGACTCATCGGTTATGCTGGCAGTGCTTCATCCCGACGAACGCGAACGCTTTTTTGAGTCGCTGAAGGAGTCCGCTGAGCGTCTTGAGACCTGGAATTTGGATTTCCGGGTCATCACCGCCGATGGCGACCACAAGTGGATCGGCGGCTCGTCACGTGTTTATCAATCTGACGACGGCGATATCTTCTGGGATGGCTTCCTGTTGGATATCACCGAGCAGGTCCGAGCACAGGAAGCCGTCCAGTCCAGCGAGTTTCAATTGAAGTCGATTCTCGGCGCCAGTCCCGTCGGCGTCATGATTTCAGCCAAAAAAGGCGGCATTTTGTTTACCAACTCGCGATGGCTTGAAATGGCGGGCGCCGAGGATATCGATACCGAAAGTATTGATATTCGCGATTTCTACATGTCGGCTGCTGATCGCGAACGCGTGTCAAAAATGATGCGGGAAGACAAACTCGTCCTCGACGAGGAAATGGAATTCAAGCGCATCGGCGGCGGCACCATCTGGCTCGCCGTTTCCATGACGCCAATGACGTTTGCCGACCAGCCGGCGATCATCAGCTGGTTCTACGACTTGACTGAACGCCGCAAGGGCGAGTCGGCGCTGCGTGAAATGCTTGAGGCTATTCCCATGCCCATGGTGCTAAGCAGCGCCGAAACAGACAAGCTGTTGTTCGTGAATGAGCCCGCCAACAAGGCCTTTGGCGTCAATGTCGGAGAAGCGCGCGGCAGTACGGTTACCGATGTCTACGACGATCCCAAAGACCGCATCGAGTTGATCCGGCGGCTCAGAAAGGACGGCAAGGTCGACGAGTTCGAGGCCAGGATCAACTCCGTCGATGGGCGGAAGGAATGGGTATTGATGTCGGCGCGATTGCTCGACTACCAAGGGCAAAAAGCAGTCTTGGTCGCCTCCAATATTATTACCGAACGCAAACGCCTGGAGGAAGAGGTCGCCCGCAAGTCAACCATCCTTGAGGCGACGCTGGAAAACATGAACCAGGGAATCTACATGCTGGACGCCGATTTGCGGGTTGTCGCCTACAACCGGAATGCGGCCGATCACCTAACCGTGCCTGAATCCTTGATGGAAAGCGGAGCCGGGCTGGAAGAAATCGTCCGCCATCAGGCCAGCCGGGGCGGCTATCCGCACCTGGACGGTGATACAGAAACCCAGGTCCAGTATTGGTTGGATCAACTCACTGAATCGTCCGAGCAGTTTACTTACCAACGCCAACGGCCCGACGGCGTTTGGCTGGAAATAACAAGCGTTCCCCTGCCCGGTGGCAGCTGGGTGCGGACCATCAGCGACATCACCGAGCGCAAGCTGGCGGAGGAAGATTTGCGCGTCGCCAAGGAAGCCGCAGAGGATGGCAGCCGGTCGAAATCCGATTTCCTCGCCAACATGAGCCATGAATTGCGCACACCTCTCAATGCCATCATCGGTTATGGCGAAATCCTGTTGGATGAGGCCGATGATATGGGCCACAGCCACCTTACCCCGGACTTGGAGAGAATCCGCACGGCAGGCCGTCATCTACTCGATTTGATCAACGACATTCTCGATCTGTCCAAGATCGAAGCAGGCAAGATGAATGTCTTCCACGAGAAGTTTGATATCAGTCAATTGATAGCGGAAGTGACGGACACAACGAAATCCCTCGCCGAGGTGAAGGGCAACTCCTTGTTTATTAATTGCGGCGACGACATTGGCGGCATGTACAGTGACATGACAAAAATTCGCCAAGCCCTATTGAACCTGCTTAGCAACGCCGCGAAATTCACGGAAAAAGGAACCATCACGCTGAATGTTTCACGCCGGCTGTTCGGCGCCGATGACTGGATTGAGTTCGAAGTTTCAGACACCGGTATCGGCATGTCCCCGGAGCAAATAAACGCGGTCTTTGATGCCTTCATGCAAGCCGACACATCGACCACCCGCGAATTTGGTGGCACCGGCCTCGGCCTCGCCATTACCAGGCGGTTCTGCACAATGCTTGGCGGCGATATTAAGGTCAGTAGCGAACGCGACAAGGGGTCGAGTTTCGTGATCTCCCTCCCCGCCGACGCGCCAGCACACGGCCTAGGAGCCGATGAAGCGGAATACCGGGCCACCTCAGCAGGGATTGACCTTCCCGAGGATGCACCCACGATCCTAGTCGTTGATGACGATCCGGCGGTACGTGACCTGCTGACGCGCCATCTCGAGCGCGGCGGGTATCGGGCGATAACCGCGAGTACAGGCGATGAAGCTCTTCGCATGGCTCAGGAATTCATACCAGACGCCATTACCCTTGACGTCGTCATGCCGAGCACCGATGGCTGGTCGGTACTGTCGGCGCTCAAGAAGAACCCTCGGTTGGCCGACATACCGGTCATTATGATTACCATCGTTGATGACCGGGGCATGGGGTTTTCCCTTGGCGCAGCTGATTACCTGACCAAGCCGTTTGACCGGGACGAACTTCTGGCGGCTCTGGAGAAACACCGCTCCGCTAAGTCTCGATGCCGGGTTCTTGTCGTTGATGATGACCCCGATGTTAGGGAGGTCATGGCCGTTACGCTCGGCGCATCAGACTGTTCCGTGATCACCGCCGAAAACGGTGTCGCCGGACTGGAAAGCCTGGATAAGGAAATACCGGATGTCATTCTTCTCGATCTGATCATGCCGAAAATGGATGGTTTTGAATTTATGGCGCGGCTACAGGAAAAAGACGCCTGGCGTGAAATTCCGGTTGTTGTCGTGACGGCGAAAACCATGACCCGTAAAGACACGGATCGCCTTGAAGGCCGCATCGAGAAATTCATCCAGAAGGGAGACCACTTGGAAGCCCTGGTGGACACCCTTGATGGAATGTTCCCACGGCAAACGAAAGTCGCAACTCGAGACTAACCCTCAAGCGATTTCTGAGATGTTTCCGCCTTCGACCGGCGCCAGTCCCAGTGATGCAGCCTTAACCACCGCGTGGGTGCGGTTGGTGACACCAAGAACCTTGAGCAGCGCCGTTACGTGCAGCTTGACTGTACCTTCAGCCAAGTCGAGTTCACGGGCGACTTCCTTGTTGGACAGTCCACGCGAGAGGAGTCCAAGCACATCGGTTTGGCGGGGCGTCAATTGCACCAAGACCGGATCTTCGGCGTTGGCCGGCACACTGTCCGCGCCCGGTTCACAGCCGAGCAGGCTCGGTGGAAGATAGAAGCCACCGGAAACAACCAAACGCAGCGCGTTAATGATGATCGATGCATTCAGGGTTTTCGGGATGTACCCGGAGGCTCCGCATTGCAAAGCGCGGCGAACATTCGTCTGATCATCGGATGCGCTAACCACCACGACCGGAACATGGTCCAGTCTTTTGCAGAGCGCAGTCAGTCCGGCAAAATCATCCATACCCGGCATGGCGAGGTCAATTAGCGCAAGATCAAACCCGTCCTCTTCCGCTGCAATCGCTAGGGCGACCGTGTAGTCTTCGGCCTCCAATATGACTGCTTCGGGATCCAGATCGGCAAGGACGAGCTTCAATCCGCTGCGGAACACTGCGTGATCGTCGGCCAATAGTATCTTTGTATCTTTGTTTTCCGGCACCCGCGTCTCCTAGGTTAAGTCCATGACCACGGTGCTTCGGTCACGGCCGAGCCTATCTCAATAGGCATAGCAGTGTATATCCAATTCGATAGACATAACATTGTATGTGAGATTTGCGGGCTTTACCAGTCCCTTCGGCATTTATACCGCCCCGAGCGCGGAAATCCGCCGGGTGTGTATCTATAGCGGGATACGCACGGAGACCCGCAATCCGCCGACTGGAGATTCCGAGAGGTCAATATCTCCACCATGTCCGCGGATCACATCACGGGCGATTGTAAGGCCCAAGCCGATCCCGCCGGTACCCGGGTTGCGCGAGCTTTCAACCCGGTAAAACGGCTTGAAGACATCATTCCGCTCAGTTTCGGGAATTCCGGGGCCATCGTCATCAATTGTAATCTCGACAGCATCGCCCCGATGGCCCGCTCTGACGGAAACATGTTCGGCATAGCGAATAGCGTTATCAACAAGATTGGTCATGCACCGCTTGAACGCGGACGGGCGCAAAGGAATGGTGATTTCACCTTCCGTATGAAGATCAACTCCACCGCCTTTCCGGCGGGCTTGCGCCGCCACTTCCAAAAGCAGCGCCGATAGGTTGGTCGGCTGCGGTTGCTCGGCACCTTCACCGCGCGCAAATGCCAGATACCCTTCCAACATATGCTCCATCTCCGCCACATCAGACTTCAAATCGGCGGCCGCCTCACTGTCGTCCAGCATCTCAAGTTGCAGCTTCATACGGGTCAACGGAGTGCGCAGGTCATGAGAGACTCCGGCCAGCATGTCCGTTCGCTGGGAAATCTGCCGTTGAATTCTATCCTTCATGGCGACAAACGCGGTGGCCGCCTGACGGACCTCGGTCGCCCCCTCCGGTTTAAACCTTGCAACCTCGCGGCCTTTGCCGAATTCATCCGCTGCCCGGGCAAGGCGGCGCACCGGCCGGACCTGATTGCGCATGAATACTGTCGCCACGGCGAACAGAATGAGAGATGTCCCGACCATCCAGATGACGAACACGTACGCCGTCGTACTGAACAACCGTTTGCGTGAAGTGACAAACCGCAAAACGCCAGTGGCGAGTTGGACATCGATAATGACATTGCGCGGCTGGCTTTCCGTATCAAACTGGAACGGCTTGCGAACGTGATCGGCCATGGCGCGGATCAGCATCCGCTCCATTAAGTTGGACCCGACCGGCGGCTCATTCGACAATACCGCGCCATCCCTGAAGGTCGGTGCAATCTGCATTTCAATGGCGGCGAGATTAAATATCCAATCCCGGTCTTCAGGCTCCGGGTTCTGGCGCAACAGCGTTATGACCGCCGCGATATCGCCGGCGACGCTACGCGCCAAACGCAAACTGACCTTATCCCAGTGAGACTCGAAAAATATGATCCCCGACACCAACTGCAACAACACCAATGGCGTCACAATGATCATCAGCGACCGGCCGAACAGGCTCTTGGGTAAGAATCGCTTGATCATTGAGCTCATGGGATCAGAGACTCCGTGGCATTAATCCGGACGCAATACGTAACCTTTGCCACGTACCGTCTGCAAGTAGCGGGGAAGTTTCGGGTCCCGCTCGATTTTACGCCGCAGGCGGGTAACCTGCACATCAACCGCCCGTCCTCCGCCGCTGGCGCCGGTTAACTCAATCAACTCTTCACGGCTCAAGACTTCATCCGGCCGGTGGGCCAATGCGCCCAGCAGCGCCGCCTCGATATCCGTCAACCGCACTGTCTTCCCGCTCCGGCGCAACTCGGAACGCTCCGCCAGGAACACCGCATCGCCGAGATTAACTTCTCCGAGCGGCTCGCTCGGTACAGGTGCGCGGCGCAGGATGCTATTGATCCTAAGCAGCAGTTCGCGTGGCTCGAACGGTTTTCCCAGATAGTCATCGGCACCGTGCTCCAACCCAACGATACGGTCTTCGACTTCGTTCATGGCGGTCAACATCAGGATCGGCACGTTGCTCCCGCGGCGCAGAGACTCAGCGAACTCAAGCCCGGTTTCCCCCGGCATCATCAAATCAAGCACAATGACGTCGAATTCCAAGTTGGCCAACTTGGCGCGGGCATCGGCGGCGTCCGACGCGGTTGCCACCATGAATCCATGATCGGTCAGGAATTTCGCCAGCAGATCACGGAGACGGTCGTCATCGTCGATAACCAGGACATGCGGTATGTTTGTCTGTGCTTCCATCACGGCCATTGGTCCTGCATCACCGTTCCGCCACCTTTGCTATCGGCGACGAACCTTGATGGGCGACCCGCTCGCGGTCTTCCTGGTTGATGATTCCCCTGAGCACGGTACGGAACCCTTCCACCGCTTCCGCACCCGCATCACGGTAGGCTTTGGCAATACGGCGGCTTTGGCGGTCCGTCAGCCTCGCCTCCAATTCCGAACCTTTTGCCGTCAGTGTCAACAGCCGCCGACGCCGGTCGCGGCGATCTTCGCGCTGATTGATATAACCCTCGTCCATGAGCTGCCCAAGGACGCGCGATAAACTCTGTTTGGTTATTTTGAGGATCGCCAGAAGTTGGCTGACCGTAATTTCCGGATTACGGCCGACGAAATAGATGACCCGGTGATGGGCTCGCCCGAAACCGTATTCCGTAAGAATGCCATCAACCTCTCCAGTGAAGTCACGATAGGCGTAAAACATCAACTCCATGGCCTGGCGCAATTCTTCATCGCGCAGAAACAGAGGATTTGCCCGAGCCTTGGGTCGTGAACCGGATTCTACCAAAGTCTTTTCACCTCAATTTACAACAGCTACGGCGACCGTCACCGATATTACGTCAGCAATGTTGACATATATGCCTAAGACTGATACGAAACGCAAGAACCTTCGTAATGTTTATGTTTGGCGAAAGATAATTCCCATGGATAGTTCTTCCTTCGACGACCGCGACGGTCTGATCTGGTACAACGGTGAGATGGTGCCTTGGCGCGACGCGCAGGTGCACATTCTCAGCCACGGCCTGCATTATGCCTCTTCGGTGTTCGAAGGCGAGAGGGCGTACGGCGGCAATATTTTCAAGCTTAGGGAACATACGGATCGCCTAATCCGATCCGGCGACATGCTCGGCTTTAAGATTCCCTATAGCGCCGACGAAATCGACGACGCCTGCAAGGAAATCCTCAAGGTCAACGATATTGTCGATGGCTACATCCGGCCCGTGGCTTGGCGCGGCAGCGAAATGATGGGCGTCTCGGCACAAAAGACCCGCATTAACGTCGCCATCGCCGCCTGGCCGTGGCCATCGTATTTCTCGCCGGAAGCACGCATGAAGGGGATCAGTCTGAAGACCAGTCCCTGGCGCCGGCCGTCGCCGGAAACCGAGCCCGTGCATGCCAAGGCAGCCGGCCTCTATATGATCTGCACCATGTCCAAACATGCCGCCGAAGACGACGGCTATGACGACTCGCTGATGCTCGACTACCGCGGCCAGATCGCCGAGGCCACCGGGGCCAATATTTTCATGGTCATGGGTGATGGCAAGTTACACACCCCCATTCCCGACTGCTTCCTCGACGGCATCACCCGCCAGACCGTGATCGGCCTAGCCAAGGAACGCCAAATCGAGATCGTCGAGCGGGTTATCATGCCTGACGAGCTGGCCGTTGCCACGGAAGTATTCCTCACCGGCACCGCCGCTGAGGTCACGCCCGTGGGCAAGATCGATGATCACACCTTCACGGTCGGCGACATCACCAAGTATATGATGGAAGACTACGACAAGGCCGTGGGCAAACCCCCGGCCGACGCCGTTTCCGCCGCCTAGAGGCAGCCGCCCGGGTCGCTCAGCGCTTTTTCCGTCAATTCGCCGGTGATGAAGTCGTAAGCTTCGTCCACCGTGTCCGTTTCCAGGAACAGGTCCAGGTCTTCGGCTGAAACCGTGCCATGGCGGACCAGACCGTCCAAATTCAACACGTCGCTCCAGAATTCCTTGCCGAACAGCACGATGGGGATCGGCTTGGTCAGTTTCTGCGTTTGCATCAGGGTCAACACCTCGAAAAACTCGTCCAGGGTACCAAAGCCGCCGGGAAAGATGATGATCGCCTTGGCCAGGTAGACGAACCAGAACTTGCGCATGAAGAAGTAGTGGAATTCGAAGTTCAGCTCGCGGGTGATATAGGGATTGTCGTGCTGTTCGAACGGTAGCGATATATTGAGCCCTGCGTTGATGCCGTCCGCCTCGGACGCGCCCCGGTTGGCCGCTTCCATAATGCCCGGGCCACCGCCGGTGCAGACCAAAAACCGCCGCCGCGTTCCCTCCAGGTCCTTGGACCACTGGGTCAATCGGCCGGCCAGTTCGCGGGCGGCCTCATAGTAGCGCGACATTTCCAGGTCCCGCTCCGCCGCCGCCAAGTCGCCGCCGCGCTTTCGCGCCGCCTCCAGGCGATGGTTGGCTTCATCGCGGGACAGCGTCCGGGCGGATCCGAAAAACACAATGGTGTCATCGACGTCGTGTTTATCGAAGCGCGCCTCCGGCTCCATGTATTCGGAAAGAATACGGATGCCGCGGGCGTCCGGGCTATGGATAAACCCGTCGCTGGTATAGGCCTTGTCCGGCCCCTTTCTGTCTTCGCCCATGATTATCGCCCTCCTAAAAGCTAGTTGTGCCGGATCAACATCGACAAAGTCGTCAGGTCCGGCACGGTTTGCGTTCCCACCGGAAACGGGTCGCGGCGGGCCGGATCGACCCGTCCAATGAACCGGATGCCGGTCGCTTCGGCGGCCCGGTAATCGGTCATGGCGTCGCCAATGAATACAGCTTCGTTGGGTTGATAACCTTTGGATTCCATGACCTCGTTGACGATTACATCCTTCAACCGAGGCGAGCCGTAGATGCCGTCAAACCGCCGAGCTATTCCCCGGCGCTCGCAGATGCGGCGCAATTCGTCCTCAGGCGTCCCCGAGACCACGAACAAACCCAGCAGCCCATGCTCGGCGGCGAGAAAGTCGTCGCAACCGGCGACCGCCGGACAGGTCACCACGGCATCCTCCACTATGGCGCTATAGCGTTCGCAAACCTCCGCCAGTGCCACCTCGTCCAGATCTACTCCCAGGTATTCCCGGTGGCAGTGGTGGATCTTCTCGACCCGTGAAATGCCTTCGTGATCGGCGTGATGGGCGAGAACTTTTTGCAATATCTCCGGCCCGTGCTCGGCGTAGAGCGAGCGGAAAGCCTCGACCTTGATTTCGGCGGATTCCGCCAATACGCCATCGAAATCAAAGAAAACGGCTTTGATTGGCGTTTCCGTCACGGAGCGGCGTCGGATTTGGCAGTGGAATCCTCTCCCCACCGGGCGGCGGCTTCGTCATCACTTGCGCGGGCATCGACCCACTTGCCGCCTTCCGGCGTATCTTCCAGTTTCCAGAACGGCGCCTTGGTCTTGAGCCAGTCAATCAGGAACCGGCAGGCATCGAATGCCGCATCCCGGTGCGCCGAGGCGGCGGCGACGAATACGATATTATCGCCCGGATTGAGCTTTCCGTGGCGGTGAATAATCACCGTATCTTCAAGCGGCCAGCGCTCGTTGGCTTCGGCTTCGATCTCCGCCAGGGCCTTTTCCGTCATCGCCGGATAGTGCTCCAAGGTCATAGACGCGATGGTCTCATCGCCGGCCATGTCGCGCACCAGGCCAACGAACGAGCACACGCCGCCGACACCGTGCCGGCCCTCGGTCAGTTTCGCCAATTCGGCGCCAACGTCGAAATCATCCTCCTGGACTCTTATCACCTAACACCCTTTCGCTCGCGTCGCAGTCCTTGAATGTATCATTGTAGACGATCTTCGGGCCGGTGACAGCCGCTTGGTGTCTTGGTCGTACCCGCCATAAACACTGGAATTACCGGCCCGACTTCCCTAATTTGCTCTGCTGCCGCCTGGGTAGCGGCAGTTGCATTAGGAATTGGGACAAAAACGACGGGAAATTTGATTATGACGGATCGCGTTCAATCCGGGGGGCTTCAGGTCGCCAAGGTTCTTTACGATTTCATCAACGACGAGGCGTTGCCGGAAACCGGTATCGACCAAGCCGACTTCTGGTCAGCCCTTGAGCGGCTGATCAACGACCTGTCACCGAAAAACCGGGCGCTGCTGGACAAGCGCGCTTCTTTGCAGGCCCAAATCAACGATTGGCACAAGGAACGGCGCGGCCAGGACCTGGATGCCGCTGAATATAAGGCGTTCCTGACCAAAATCGGTTATCTGGTCCCCGACGGCGACGCCTTCGCCGCCGGCACCGAAAACGTCGACGCCGAAATCGCCACCATGGCCGGGCCGCAACTGGTGGTTCCCGTCACCAATGCCCGCTATGCCTTGAACGCCGCTAACTCCCGCTGGGGCAGCCTTTACGATGCGCTTTACGGCACCGACGTCATTGACCGTGACGGCGAGAGCGGATCGGGCGGCTATGATCCGGTTCGCGGCAACAAGGTTATCGCCTGGGCGCGAACTTTCCTGGACGACGCCGCACCCCTGGCCGACGGCTCCCACACCGACGCCACCGGCTATGCCGTGGTTGACGGCGCGCTGGCGGTAACGTTGGCAGATGGCACGACCGCCGCATTGGCTGATCCTGACAAATTCACCGGCTACCAAGGTGACGCCAACGCACCATCCGCGGTCCTGCTCTGCAACAACGGCCTGCATGTGGATATCCAAATCGACCGCGATCACCTGATCGGCAAGACGGACGCCGCGGGTATTGCCGATGTGGTCGTCGAAGCCGCCCTGTCGACGATCATGGATTGCGAGGATTCCGTGGCCCTGGTCGATGCCGATGACAAGGTCGACGCCTACCGCAACTGGCTCGGCCTGATGCGCGGCACGCTGACCGCCGAGATGGAGAAAGGGGGCAAGGCGTTCACCCGCACGCTCAATCCGGACCGCGTCTATACGGCGGCGGACGGGTCAGACCTGATCCTGCACGGTCGCTCTTTAATGCTGGTGCGCAACTTTGGCCACCATATGGAAATCGACGCCATCCTCGACAGCGGCGGCAACGAAGTTCCGGAAGGCCTCATGGACGCCATGATTACGTCGCTGATCGCGCTCCACGACCTCAAGGGCAACGGCTCGCTCAGGAACAGCCGTGCGGGATCTGTCTATATCGTCAAGCCGAAGATGCACGGCCCCGAGGAAGTGGCTTTCGCCAGCGAAATCTTTTCGCGCGTCGAGGACGATCTCGGCATCGCCCGCAATACGCTGAAAATGGGCATCATGGACGAAGAGCGGCGCACCACCGTCAATCTGTTCGAGTGCATCCGCGCCGCCAAGGACCGGGTGTTTTTCATCAACACCGGCTTCCTCGACCGCACCGGTGATGAAATCCACACCTCCATGGAGGCCGGCGCATTTGTCCGCAAGGCGGCCGCCAAGGAAAAACCGTGGATCCACGCCTATGAGGATTGGAACGTTGATATCGGCCTCAAATGCGGACTCCAGGGCCGGTCCCAGATCGGCAAAGGCATGTGGGCGATGCCCGACATGATGGCAGCCATGATGGAGGCCAAGATCGGCCATCCCAAGGCCGGCGCCAACACTGCCTGGGTGCCGTCACCGACGGCGGCGACGCTGCACGCCATACATTACCATCAGGTCGATGTGTTCGCCCGCCAGGACGAGCTGAAATCGCGCGGCCGCGCCAGCCTTGACGACATTTTGGATATCCCCCTCGCCGACCGGCCCAACTGGTCCGAGCAAGACGTGCGCGATGAATTGGACAACAACGCCCAGGGCATCCTGGGTTACGTGGTGCGCTGGATCGACCAGGGCGTCGGCTGCTCCAAGGTCCCCGACATCAACGACGTCGGCCTGATGGAAGACCGCGCCACGCTACGCATCTCCAGCCAGCATTTGGCCAACTGGCTGCATCACGGCATCTGCACCGAAGATCAGGTGCGAGAAACAATGGAACGCATGGCCGCCGTCGTCGACGCCCAGAACGCCGATGATCCGGCCTACCGGAACATGGCGCCCAACTTCGACGACAACATCGCCTATCAGGCCGCCTGTGATCTAGTCTTCCTCGGCCGCCAGCAGCCCAACGGCTACACCGAACCGGTTCTGCACGCGAGGCGGCGGGAAGCTAAGAGGGAGTAGGACGTTTAGCCTCGCGGCTATTCGTCGCGGTTGTTTGCGGCAGGCAAGTTGACCGGCACCCACCTCAGCCGCCGGTCACCGGTGGGAAGAAGGCTATTTCATCGCCCTCGGCGACGGCCTGATCGAGGCCGACATATTCCTGGTTGACGGCGACCCTCACGATGGAGAGATCGGCGAAAGCGTCTGCATGGCCGGGGCTCTGATGCTTCAACCAGTCCACGAGATCGCCCACGGTGGTTACGCCTTCCGGCGGCGTCACATCTTCCTGGGCCACGCCCGCCTTTTCGCGCAGCCAGGCGAAATACAGGAGTTTCATCGGATTACCTCGCTAAACGGCAAAAATTCAACCATCTCACCCGGCGCAATAGCGGTCACGTCTTCACCCAACTCAATCAGTCCGTCCGACTCAACCATGGAGGTCAGGATACCGGCACCGCTGGATTTATATTTCTGGGCGGTGAGTTGGCCGTCAGCGCCGCTCTCCAATGTCGCCCGGGCCCATTCGCGGCGGCCTTCCTTTTTTTTGTAATCGAAACCGGCCGCGACACGGAACCGGTGCGCCGGGGCATTTCCTACGCCGGCCAATCCCAATACCAGCGGCCGCGCCACTACCATGAACGTGACCATGGCGGCGACCGGATTTCCCGGCAAGCCGACAAAGGCGGTGCCATCGACCTGGCCAAGAGCGATGGGGCGGCCTGGCTTGATGGCCAAGCGCCAGAAATCTATCCGGCCGTGCCGCTCAACCGCCGCCTTGACGTGATCCTCCTCGCCGGCGGAAACACCGCCCGAGGTAATCAGCAGATCATGATCAGCGGCAGCTTTGGCCAGGGCGCCGGCGATGGTCTCCTCGTCGTCGGCAAGAATACCGAGATCGGTGACGGCACAGCCGAGGCCTTCGAGCAGGGCCATGATGGCGTAGCGGTTGGCGTCATAAATGCAGCCATCGGGCGCATCGCTGCCCGGATCGCGAACTTCGTCGCCGGTGGAAAACACGGCGGCGCGAAGCCGCTGATAAACTGCCAGATCGGCCCGTCCGACAGAGGCCGCCAGACCGGCCTCCTGGGCGCGCAGGCGCTGTCCCCGGCGGATGATGACATCGCCTGCTTTTACGTCCTCGCCGGCATCGCGCCGGTTGGACCCGCGCTTGAGGCCGGCCGGCAGGAGCACGTCATCGCCATCAACCGTGACGTCCTCTTCCATGAATACCGTATCCGGCCCGCCGCCATCGCCGCCCGGCATGGGCGCGCCGGTAAAGACGCGGACGGCGGCGCCGCGCGCTGCGTCCCCGTCCAGGGGATGGCCGGCGGCAACGCGGCCGCGTACCGGCAAGCGGGTCTCGCCATCCGGGTTTAAGTCCTCGAAATAGACGCCGTAGCCGTCAACGGCGCTGTTGTCATGGGGCGGCACATTGCGGTCGGACTCCACGTCCTCGGCCAAAATCCGGTCCAGGGCCTGGCGCAAAGGGACTGTTTCCTCGCCGACCACGGGAACCAGCCTATCGTGGAGAATTTCCAACGCCTCATTCAGCGGCATCAGCTGGTCGCCAAAGGCGAAACAGTCGTCCTTAAGCTGCGCCATTCTGAATCCTCGCCGTCAATCCGCAATGCTCGACGATATAGTCGGCGATGGCTGGAACATCGTCGAGATCAAGCACCGGAACGTCGGCGCCGGTCACGGTTTCGTCGCTGGCGATGGCAACCACACTGGAATCCTCGGCTGCCAGCAGCGGTTTCTCGATGGAGGGCCGGTAGACCTCCATTTTCTTGTGATTGTGACTTTTGAAACCCTCGATCAAAATCAGATCAACCTCTTCCATGCGGGCGATCAACTCTTCCATGCCCGGTTCCTCGTGACCTCGATTCTCGTGCAGCAGCGACCAGCGCTCCGATCCGGTCAGCAAGACCTCGTGGGCGCCGGCGGCCCGGTGCTCATAAGAATCCTTGCCGGGCTTGTCGATATCGAAACGGTGGTGGGTATGCTTGATGGTGGAAACCCTAAGCCCGCGGCCGATTAGTTCCGGAATCAGTTTGACCAACAGCGTGGTTTTGCCGCTGCCGCTCCATCCAACCAGGCCGAATGTCTTCATTCGTTCTCTCCCGCCTGCTCGGGATGCTTGGGCGCCGGGGCATGGTCGGTTTCGCGGATATGTTTGAGCCCGTGCATCAAGTAGTCATAGCCAGTGATCAGGGTCAAAACCGCCGCGCCCCATAGCCCGTAAATACCAATTTCGGAGGTCGTCAACGGACCGAAATCGGGACCGTTGGGGCCGACAAGCAAGAAACCGAGACAAAGCATCTGAAGTGTTGTTTTCCACTTGGCCAAAGCGCTCACAGGCACGCCAACCTGAACTTCGGCCAGGAATTCGCGCAAGCCCGAGACAAGAATTTCGCGGCACATGATGACCGCCGCCGGCAACACCGTCAGCCCGGAAACCCGGTCAATGCCGACCAACGCCAGCAGCACCGAGGCGACCAGGAGCTTATCGGCGATGGGGTCGAGAAATCGACCAAAGGCCGATTGCTGGTGCCAAGCCCGGGCCAGGTAGCCATCAAAGAAGTCGGTGATGCAGGCATAGGTATAGGCGATGAAGGCAAGCCAGCTGCCGGCCGGGTCATCGACAAACAGCAGCAGCCCGATCAGCACCGGAATGGCGACAATCCGCGAAAAGGTCAGGATATTTGGCAGCTTGGTCAGCATCGTCAGCGGCGCTCAAACGAGTGTTTCGATTATTTCCCTACGCGGGATTTCCGCTGTTTTAGCGTACTATCCGTCGGGATGAAACCAGTCATAAATCTTGTTCGCCAAACCCCGGCTTATGCCCTCGACAGCTTCCAAATCGGACCGTCCGGCCTGAGCCACGGCATCCGGGCCGCCGAAATGATGTAGCAGTGCTTTCTTGCGCCCCGCGCCGATGCCGGGAATATCATCGAGAATCGAGCGTGACAATGCCTTGGAGCGCTTCTGGCGGTGAGCACCGATGGCGAAGCGATGGGCCTCGTCACGCAGACGCTGCAGGAAGTAAAGCACTGGATCACGCGGCTCCAGGCTTATCGGCTCGCCGCGGTCGGGAAGAAATATCCGCTCGCGGCCGGCGTTGCGGTCGGGTCCCTTGGCGATGGCGACCACCGCGACATCATCGAGACCCAGGTCTTGAAAAACCTCCAGGACGACGCCGAGTTGTCCGCGCCCACCGTCGATTAAGACCAGATCTGGCCACTGCCCACTGGTTCGGTCGGGATCCTCGCGGATGGCGCGGGAAAATCGCCGCGTCAACACCTCACGCATCATGGCGTAGTCGTCACCGGGACTGAATCCCGCATCTTCTTCGACCCCGCTCTCTCCGCCACCGGCTTCGGTCTGGCGAACGCCTCGAATGGTGAATTTGCGGTAAGCGTTTTTGATGAATCCTTCCGGTCCGGCAACGATCATGCCGCCGACGGCCTTGGCGCCGGAAACATGGCTGTTGTCGTAGACCTCAATACGCTCGGGCGCGGCGTCAAGGGACAGGGCGGCAGCCATTCCATCCAGCAGCCGCCGTTGCGACGCGCTCTCGGCCATGCGCCGGGCCAGGGCCTCACGGGCGTTGGCCATGGCGTGATCGACCAGCTTGCGCTTGTCTCCGCGGCGGGGATGGAGAACCTTGACCCGCCGCTCGGCCCGTACCGAAAGCGCCTCGGCGACCAAATCCCGGTTCGGCAGGGCGTGGCTGACGATGATTGTCTTGGGCGGCAGTGTGCGGGCGTAAAATTGGCCGATGAATGCCTCCAGCACAGCCGCAACGCCGTCATCCTTGGTATGACTCGGGTAATACGCCCGGTTGCCGAAGTTGGCGCCGCCGCGAAAGAAGAATACTTGCACGCAGGTCGACCCGCCGGCTTCGTGTGCGGCAATGACATCGGCTTCACCGATACCCGATGACGCGATGTCCTGATGCGCCTGAATTTTGGTCAAGGCGCGGATGCGGTCGCGATACTGGGCCGCGACCTCAAATTCCAACGCTTCGCTAGCTTCCTGCATATCGGTGGCGAACTGCTGCTGTATGCGGTGGCTGCCGCCGGTCAGGAACTGGCGGGCCTGGTCAACCAATTGACCGTATTCGTTAGTGCCGATCTTATCGACGCACGGCGCCGCACAGCGTTTAATTTGATGCAACAGGCAAGGGCGCGACCGGTTGGCAAAAACAGTATCCGTGCACGACCGCAGCAAAAAGGCCCGCTGCAGGACGGCCAATGTTTCATTCACCGCCCACACGGAGGCAAACGGGCCGAAATAGTGGCCGGACCGGTTTTGCGCACCACGGTGCTTAAGCACCTGCGGGTAATCATGCCCGTCGGTGACGAGAATAAACGGAAACGATTTGTCGTCGCGAAGCAGGATGTTGTAGCGCGGCGCGAACCGCTTGATCAGGTTTGATTCAAGCAGCAGGGCTTCCGCCTCCGTATGGGTGGTGACGAATTCCATGGACGTCGTTTCAGCGATCATGCGCCGAATTCGGATCGATTGGCGGTCCGGCTTGGTGTAGGCGGCAACCCGTTTCTTCAGACTCTTGGCCTTACCGACATAAAGAACCCTGCCATCGCCGCTGACCATACGGTAGACGCCGGGACTGCCAGGTAACGTCTTAACGTAGGCCTCAATAACCGGCACTCCTGAGGGTGCCGCAGCCTTTTCACCAAGTCCGCCATCCGGGTCCTTGGCAGCCGCCTCGCGTTGATTATTTTCACTCACGCGTTCACTCATATTAGCCGTCCGGCCATACCCGTTTATGCTAATTCCGCGAAACAACCATTAACCGCCGAAACGTGCGGGACACAGCCATTGCACCTATCCACCAATCCTGTGAATAACTCTGTTGAAAACCTACACCTCGAAAGCTAACCCCAGAAAATATCAGGATTTTCCAAGAATGCCTAATTTTTGAGCAAGTTTGTAACTGATTGTTTTTACACAGTTATTTTAAGCTACCGTGGGATTCCAGAATGGACAGAAACATTTTGAAATACTCCAAATGTGTCACCAGAGCACGGAATCACCTGTGTAAAACCTTCCATGCCATTAACCTAGGGTTTGGACCAAGTAACGGGCTTCCGTCTCTTGCGAATTGGCGATCTATACTTGCGAATTGAATCGTTCAATTTCGACGCCGACGCTTTCTGCATCAGCCAAGATATCCAGTTTTTCAACGCGGACCCGAACCGAGGTGACACGCCGGTCCTCCAGGCACATGGTGGCGATATTTTCGGCCAAAGTTTCAACCAGATTGACGTGGCCCTGACCGACAATCTGCAAAATACCGTTGGCCATCTGCTCATAGCAGATAACATTTTGGATATCGTCGTCGAATGGTTGTCCCCCTTCGACAACGGCTAGGTCGAGATTGATCCGTACACGTTGGTCGTTGTCTTTCTCGTGGCCGTGAATGCCGATCGAGCAATCGACCATGTAGTCGCGAATGAAGACATGGCGAATGCTGTTCTTGGCATCGGCGATGCGTAGGGGCTGTACGACTTTCGCCGGCTGGCTTGTACTCACGTGACCCTCCCCATACTTGCCGTTATTTTGCCCGGGTTCCAAGATGTTCACCCGCGTCCAGGGCGATCATCTGACCGGTCATCGACACGGCACCCAGGATATAGCGCACTCCGTGGCAAATGTCTTCCAATGAGACTTGGCGCGCCAGGGGCGTGGCCTCCCATTGCCGGGTAAATTCCTCTTCGGTCTGCCGGACGTTAGGCAATGTCGGGCCCGGCCCAATGGCGTTAACGCGTATATCCGGCGCCAGGGCGTGCGCCATGGTCCGCGTCAGTCCCCACAGGCCGACCTTACTCAGTGTGTAGGTCGTAAAATCGGCATCCGGGTTCCAGACCCGCTGATCAATCACATTGATGACATTACCGGATGTCGCCTCCGGCAACTGCCGCGCAAAGGTTTGGATCAAGACAAACGGCGCTCGTAGATTTACTTCCATATGCCGGTCCCATGTGTCGCGGGTCGCCGTTTTCACCGTATCCTTCTCGAACAAGGAGGCATTATTGATCAAGCACGTGATCGGGCCGATCTCCGCCGCTGCGCGTTCGACCAGAGTCTGCACCTGCGCCTCGTCAGCCAAATCCGCCGACAGCGTCGCGACCCGTCCGCCGCCGGCTTCGATCTCAGCGGCAACGCCGGCGGCTTCATCCTCGGAGTTATTGTAGTGGACTGCGACAGCCCAACCGTGGGCGGCTAGGTCCAATGCAATGGAACGACCGATCCGCCGTGCGGCTCCGGTTATCAGGACAGTGTTTCGAATTTCCTCCGCCATGGCCCGGAGCATGGGCGATCGAGAGGCCGGTTTCAAGCGCCGCCAGTGGATAGCCGTCTAGACGGTTCGGCCCAGCAACTGTTCAACACCATAGGCCTGCGCCCAGATATAGGCGCCGTAGAGGATAAGAAAAATCACGGCGCCGGCCCGGGTCAACCGCCAGCCCATCACCATCACCGGAAGCAGGAAAGCCGATGCCGCCAGCATCACCCAGAGGTCGAAGCTCAATATTTGCGGCGCAACCGGCAGCGTGACGACCACCGCGGCCGTGCCACCGACACCCAACACATTGAACAGGTTCGACCCGACGACGTTGCCGATGGCTATGTCGGAATGACCGCGCATGGCGGCAACAACGGAAGCGGCCAATTCCGGCAGGGAGGTGCCGAAGGCGAACACGGTGAGGCCGATTACTTCCTCGGAGATGCCAAATTCACGGGCGATAGCGACACCGCCGTCAACCAGGATATCGGCGCCAAAGGCCAGACCGGCGAGGCCGGCAATGACCAATGCCAGGGTGACCGGCAGGGATTTCGGCTTGCCCTCCAGTTCCTCAACTTCGTGGATGATTTCCTCGGCCGCCTCCGGATCGTTTGAATCCCGCCAATAGGACACGCCTAGGAATGTGAAGAAACCCACTAGCAGAACGATACCTGCGATCAGGTCCAACTCGCCTCTCAGGCACAGACCCGCGAATAGCAGGCCGCCGCCCATTAATATCGCCGCGTCGCGCTTTAACGCGGCCGTCCCATCAACGATCGGTTTGACAAGGCAGGTGACGCCAAGGATCAAGATGACGTTGGCAATATTGCTGCCGACGATATTTCCCACCGCCAGACCTGGCGCACCGGCCAGGGCCGCATCAAGGCTGACCACCAATTCCGGCGCCGAGGTGCCGACAGCGACAACGGTCATACCGATAACCAGCGGCGATACGCCCATGCGGTCAGCTAAACTCACGGCGCCGCGCACAAGAACCTCCGCCGCCCCGGTCAAGACAACGAAACCAACGAGAACCTGGAAATACATCATGTTTGCGGGGAGATCCTGTCAGGCAAATGGCTGAACTGGTGAACGATATCCTGATACAAAACGCGCTTGAAAGGAACAATTAAGCTCGACACCTCGCTTAACGGCACCCATCGCCATTCCGTGAACTCCGGCTCATGGTGCTGGTCGAGATCAAAATCAACATCCTCGCCGGTGAACCGAAGCGCGAACCACTTCTGGGTTTGCCCGCGATACTTCCCGCCCCACGACACGCCCGCCAGGTGCTCGGGCAAATCATAGAAAAGCCAGTCCTCGGTTTCGCCGATGATCTCCGCCCTATCCGTTCCCGTTTCTTCCATCAACTCACGCATCACCGCTTGCTCGGGCGTCTCCCCGGCGTCAATGCCGCCTTGGGGCATTTGCCAAAACTTTGTGACGCTCGGATCGGACTTGGCGGCGCGTCGGCCGACCCATACGAGCCCCTGACCGTTGAACAACGTGGCTCCAACACCGGGCCGATACGGCAGTTCCGATGCCGCACCGGACGCGTTACCTGAAACGGGAGAGGTCACTGAACGAGTTGCTTGTCGGCGAGTGCGGACACCGGCGCCAGAACCAGATTCTTATCCACCAGCGTCCGCAACCAAACAGTCAGCCGTTCGATGGTGATTGGATAGGCGTGTGCAATGGCAATAACATTGGCGCGATCCTTAACCATGCTTTCCAGTTCCACCAATTGGGCATCGATTTCCTGGCCTGACGGGATGTCATCGATGACGATGTCGCCGACTGCTTTCGGCACGCCAAGCTCAGCGGCAATGCGCGGCGCCACGGTGGGTTGTTCGATGCCGCCGTCAAAATACATCAACCCCCGTTCCTTAAGCACTTGAAGGATTGGCTTGACCCTTACCGAGTCGACATTGAACCGGGACCCCATAGTCGTCGCCACTCCCACATACCCTGGAAACAGCTGCATCAACTGATCCAAGCGCGACAAATTCTCTTCCGGCGTTTGGTAAGTCGTGAGAGCGAGCGGTCCGGCATCTTCGACAGGAAACCCGTCGCTCTCCAGGGGCAAAGAGAGAAACACCTCATGCCCGGAGCGCCGTGACCTGACCAACCAGTCCACGGGATCCTTGGCGTAGGGATCGACGGAGAGGCTAACATCCGCCGGCAACTTCAAGATCGCCGCCATCGACGAAGCGCGGCTCAGGCCGACGCCAACAACCAAAATCGCGACCCGCTGTTGATTGCCGCTGGTATTGAAAGGCCGCGCATAAACCTGCCACGGCATCTCGCCATCGGGGCCAATGCGCGGCAACACTTCAACGCCCTCGCCGACTTGTTGCGCCACTTCCGGGATCGGCACGACCGGCAACCTGCCGGCCGACGGCACGTCAGCGATAGACCGATAGGCGGCCGACGATACAGCCGGCACCACCAGTCCCAATTCAACGGACTGGCCCGCGCTCGCCATGGAATTCAGCGAATCAGAGCCGAGAGTGAGGTTTTGCAACTCTCCAGTCACTTTGGCGGCAGCTGTCGGTGTTGCGCCTGGCGGTGTCAGTCCGCCGCCCTCCCCGGACCCTTCGGCGGCACCGGCCAGTTGGTTCAAACCGTTAGAAGTCCGGGTCGCGGGCGGCAAATCCATCGCCACCACCGAGCCTTTGGTCGTTGACGGAGCCTCGACGATTTCTTCGTCGCCGCCCAGCATCCAATAGGCACTGCCGGCGGCGATTCCGATGAGCAGGACCGCCCCGCCCGCCGCCGCGAACATCAATGCCTTGCGGCGGCCTCCAATTTCCTCTTCTTCGTCTTCGTCGTCGTCATCCCAATCGTCATCGTCGCGATCGTCATCGCCTTCGCTCTCGGCATCTGCGCCCTTGTTGTCGACGTTTTCTTCGTCGATAACGGCAGTTTCCTCGCCATCGTCCTCGTTGTCTTCAAAATCTTCGTCATCGGGATCATCGTCGCCGTCACCGCCGCGCTTGAGTAGCTTGGACAGCTTGGGCAGCTTGAACTTGGGTAGTTTGGGTAGCTTCACGTTTTCACCTCAACCAACCGGACGATCGTGCTTTGCGAACGAAGCCCAGGCAGAACCGGCCCTGCTAATTGGTGCTGGTGGCCTGTCCGTTCCGGAACATGGCCACACCTCGCAACAGATCGAGCGCCCGCGACAACTGATAGTCCTGCGGCTCCTCAGCTCCACCGTCAGCGGCGGCAGATGCGCCGTCGCCGTCCTTGTCCTCGGCACCCTCGTCCTTCGCGCCCTCGTCCTCCTTGGCGCCGTCTTCAGTCGGTGCCGCCTCATGGTTCTCATTTTTCAACGCGCCCCTCAAGTCCGCCTCGCGGCGCTGATTGGCCGGCTTCGCAATGGCTTCCACTTTGGCCTGTTCAGCGATAATATCCGGATCAATACCTTCGCCCTGGATTGAACGCCCTGATGGTGTGTAGTACCTGGCCGTGGTCAGCCGCATGGCGCCGTGACCGGGAAGCGGCATGATCGTCTGCACCGATCCTTTGCCGAACGTCTTCGTGCCCAAAAGAATTGCCCGGTGGTGGTCTTGCAGCGCGCCGGCGACAATCTCGGAGGCCGAAGCCGACCCGCCGTTTATCAACACCACTATGGGAAGGCCGTGAGCCAAATCCCCGGGTTTTGAGTTGTAACGCTGCGTGTCCTCGGGATTGCGCGAGCGAGTCGATACGATCTCGCCACGCTCCAGGAACGCGTCGGAAACGGCGGCGGCCTGATCCAAGAGGCCGCCTGGATTGTTACGGAGATCAAGCACTATTCCCTGTAGCGAATCGCCTAACTCCTCATCAAATTTGTCGAACGCCTTTTTCAGGCCCTTGTCGGTTTGCTCGGTGAACGAGGTGATGCGGACATAGCCGATCTTGCCCTCAAGCCGTGAGCGAACAGACGTGATTTTGATAATGGCGCGGGTGATGGTGACGTCAAAAGGCTCGGCTTTGCCGCTTCGGCGAATCGTCAGCTTGATATCGGTCCCGACCTTGCCACGCATTTTATCGACCGCTTCGTTCAGGTTCATTCCCTGCACGGCCTTGCCGTCAAGGTGGGTAATGAAATCGCCGGCTTCGACACCGGCCCGGAATGCCGGCGTATCATCAATTGGCGAGATCACCTTGACGAACCCGCGCTCCATCGTCACCTGAATGCCAAGGCCGCCAAATTGACCCCGCGTGTTAACCTGCATGTCGCGAAAGGTCTTGGCGTTCATATAACTGGAATGCGGATCAAGCGCCGCCAGCATGCCGGTAATCGCCGCTTCGACCATCTCTTCATCGGTCGGGGTTTCCACGTATTCGGCCCGGACCCGCTCAAAAACATCGCCGAACAAATTCAATAGCCGGTACGTCTCGGCGTCATTCTTTGGCGCCTCCGCGGCCTGTGCGTGGAATCCAATTGCCGCCTGTAGCACCACCAGCGCAACAACGGCGGCCGTCAGCAGAGTTCGTTTCATCATCCGTTTACCTTACCTTTACGCGCCGCCAGCCACGGCAGGGGGTTAATCGGCTGGCCGTTTCGTCGCAATTCAACATAGAGGACCGGTCTTTGACCCTCTACATGTCCCATGACACCAATCGGCTCGCCGGCCACCACCCATTGCCCCATGGCAATGTCGATGCGCGTCACGCCCGCGAGAAGGCTATGATATCCCTCGCTGTGTTCGATGATCAAGAGTTGCCCATAGCCGCGGAACTTGCCGGCGAACACCACCCGGCCCTCATAGGTCGCAACAACCTGCGCGTCCGGTGCGGTTTCAATGGTAATACCCTTACGGGTCATGCCCCCGGTTGCAGCCTGGCCATAACGTCCAACCAGACGGCCAACGACCGGAAACGGTAGTGTGCCACGCGCCAGGGTGATGGGCTTCCCCGTCGCGTTCGGCGGCGGACCCAACTCGGGTTTTGCAATTGCCGCCATCGTGGTTTCGCCAGTCGCGGCCGCTTTCTCTTGATTTTTGGCATCGGCTTCGCGCTTGCGGCGTAATATCTCCAGGCGCGACATTAACTCGCGCAGCGACGTCGCTTCGCGGGCCAAAGTCTTTACCCGCTGTTCGGCCGCGTTGCTTTTGGCGACGGTGCGGCGCCGCAGGCGTAGTTTCTGTCCCAGCAGACTATGCAAATTGCGTCGCTGGACTTCTAATTCATCAACGGCGTGGGCCAATTTTGTCCGCTGCTCGCGAACTTCTTGCTTGGCCGCGTCCAACGTCATCAGGTCGTCACGCATATCATGTGCCCGGCGCTCGATTTCCGGCACCGCGGCGCGCAGCAGGATGGCACTGCGCACGGTATCGGCCGGTGACATCGTCTGGGTGATTAGCGCTTCCGGCGGATGGCGGGCGACGCGTTGCAACGCAAGCAGGACGCGGCCCATCTTCGCCCGCTGCCCATTTAGGACGGCCTGCTTTTCCTTACGTAAAAGATCAAGTTCGGCAATCCTGTCACGTATATCAGCGGCAGCCTGTTCGCGGCCCTGGATCGTTTGCGCCGCCGTGACCATGGCCCGTCGAATGACGGTCATCTCCTTTTCCAATTTATCGGCCTGTTGCTTCAGCTTTTCGGCCTTGAGACGGCCCGCCTCAATGGCTTGCTCAACCTGCTTGAGTCGCTTTCCCGTCGCGCCATTGGTCGTGACCGCCGTCTGCGCGGTAACGGGCTCGGCCACAACGAAGCCAAGCAAAAACATCAGAACAACCCGGAAGGCGTGGCGTTTTCGCCGCATCTATTGGGCCGCCGCCGACGGGGCGACGTCGCCATCAATCAGGGATTGGCCGGTCATTTCCGCCGGCTGCTCCAAACCCATCAGTTTCAACACGGTCGGTGCAACATCACATAGACGGCCGTCATGCATACCGGTAACCCAATCCGGTGCGTTGATCGTCAGAATAGGGACCGGATTGGTGGTGTGGGCCGTATGGGCTTCCGGCTTGTCCGGATTGGCCATCATCTCGCAGTTTCCATGGTCCGCCGTTACCATGAGAACGCCACCGCTGCCGCGCACTGCTGCTTCCAGGCGGCCTAGGCACACGTCAACGGCTGTCGTCGCTTTGACGGCGGCGTCCAGGATACCGGTATGACCCACCATGTCGCCATTTGCGAAATTGACGACGATGAGATCGAACGTCCCGCCCTTGATGGCATCGACCAATGAATCGGTAACGGACACCGCGGACATCTCCGGCTGCAGGTCGTATGTGGCAATACGGGGCGATGGGATCAGCACCCGTTCTTCGCCGGCAAATTCTTCTTCACGGCCGCCGTTAAGGAAGAAGGTGACGTGGGCGTATTTTTCCGTCTCGGCGATCCGCAATTGCCGGAGCCCCGCGTCGGCCACGATTTGACCCAGGATGCCGTCCAATTCAATCGGCTCGAACATGACCTGGTAGAATTCGTTAAGCTCAACGGAGTACTCAACCATGCCCAGGCGGGCCACTAATTCCGGCCTGGTTTCGCGCTTGAACCCATCGAAGCCGGGATCGGCCAGGGCGGCGAGAATCTCGCGCGCGCGGTCGGCGCGGAAATTAGCCATCAACAGACCATCGCCGTCTTGCATGCCGCCGCCGGAACCAATGACCGTCGGCGGCATGAACTCGTCGCTAAGATCGTTATCATAACTGGTCACGATGGCGGCCACGGCATCATCGGCCTGTTCCCCCTCGCCGGCGGCCAAGGCCCGGTACGCCAATTCAACCCGCTCCCAACGCTTATCACGGTCCATGGCGTAGTAACGGCCGCTGACCGTAGCGACGGTGAAATTCCGGGCCAGGGCAACATCGGTGAGAAACGTCTCCATATAGCCCTGGCCGCTCCGGGGCGGCGTATCACGGCCATCCAGGAAGGCATGCAGGCGAACGGGAATACCCAAGCCGTCCAGTGTCCGGACCAGTTCCGCCATGTGGTCCTGGTGGGAATGTACGCCACCCGGCGATAGCAGTCCCATTAAGTGACATGTCCCGCCGGACTGCCTGAGCGCATCGGCGAATTGAATCAGTTCCCCATTGCCGGTCAGGCTGCCATCTGCGATGGCGGCATCAATCCGCGGCAGGTCCTGTTTGACCACCCGCCCGGCGCCGATGTTCATATGGCCGACTTCGGAATTCCCCATTTGCCCGCTCGGCAACCCAACATCCTCCGCCGATGCATCGAGCCGGGCACGGGGCGCCGTGGCAACATATCGGTCCCAGTTCGGCGTATCGCCGAGCGCGATGGCGTTATCATCGCCGCCATCGCGTTCACCCCATCCGTCAAGGATACAAAGCACGACGGGCCTGGGTCGGTCTGACGGGGGCGCGGTTGCGGACATGGCCATAAATATAGGGTTTTCCAGCCGGCGATTACACCGGATCGTGATCACAATCGCGTTCTAGCGTTGCAGCCTCTTATTGCTGCTCCGGCGTTTCAGGTCAATGCCCAGAGCAGATCAATACGGGTTCACGATTGCGCCGATCTAGCCCAGACCAGCGGCAAAAAAAATGTAGATGAGGAACGCGGCCAGCACTCCCAAAGCGGCAAGGGCGGCGAGTCCTTTAACCAATCCATCCCAATCGCGGTTTCTGTCCATTGCCGTCCCTCAGGTTATCAAGCTGCCGGTCTGGCACGGTCAGCCGGCCAGGTTTGCTCGATAATCTCGTCAAACCTCTGGCGGTCGTGACAGAGAAGCTGTTCTCGGCGGCGGTCCAGGCGGCGCTTATGCGCGGCCTGACGGCGGGCGTGCTGACGCTTGATATCTTCCCAATCGACGGAAATGCGGGATTTATGGATCGGCATGATTCAAGCTCTCCGTCTTGTGGTGAACACAAACAACTTCTCTAACTGTAATTATACGCCTGTTAGTGGACAGCCGCGAACGCATTTACCGCATACCCCGCATGCAAAAATGGATCGTGCACGGACTCCTCGTGAAATCAGGAAATCGCTAGAATAATTTTCGTTCTGTTGATTGATATGGGAATGTCTGCTTTATCTGATAGTTCAAGCTCTTTCGGATCGGGGGGAAACACATGCTTATCAAGGATGTCATTCGTGCAGAGCGAATTTCTGGGGCCAAGGACCGCAATGTTGTCACTTGCCCCCCTGATGCCGAGATCATTGATATAGCCGCCCTGTTGGCAAAGAACAGAATTGGGCTCGTGGTTATTGATAGTGGCGATGGCGGTGTGGCCGGCGTTCTCTCGGAGCGGGACATTATCAGTGCCATTGGCAAACATGGTGAAGGTGCACTGAAAATGACGGGCCGCGACCTGATGACCCAGAACGTCAAGACCTGCACGCCGCAAGACCAGCCGCAGGTCGTTATTGCCGCCATGCGAGCGGGCAGGTTTCGTCACATGCCTGTGGTCGAAGATAGTAAACTAATCGGCATCGTCAGCAGCACGGACATCTTGAAATTCCTCACGGACCATCTGAGCAGCGAGGAACACGAACAAATTTGGACCCGGTCTCTCTGGGTTTAGACGCGGAGACATGGTGCGATGTGGCCATTCACCAAACTGAAATCCGAAATGCCCGATGCCGCCGGCGCGCTTCCCGGCCGCGACATGCCGATGGCTGTTCCCGAACACCACCACGTTAACGGCAACCGCATGGTGCCGCCGTTTCCGGACCACATGGAACCTGCATTGTTCGGCCTTGGGTGCTTCTGGGGCGCGGAGCGCATTTTCTGGCAGGCGCCGGGGGTTCATGTCACCGCCGTTGGCTATACCGGCGGCCTGACGCCCAATCCCACCTATCAAGAGACTTGCTCTGGGTTGACCGGACATAACGAAGTCGTCCGTGTCGTCTTCGACCCTGAGGCGATCTCCTTCGAGGCCATGCTCAAACTGTTCTGGGAAAGACACGATCCGACACAGGGCATGCGCCAGGGTAATGACCAGGGTACGCAATACCGCTCTGGAATTTATTGTACGTCAGACGAGCAGCGGAATGCCGCCGAGACGTCGCGCGACTCCTACGCCCTGGTGCTCAAAAAAGCCGGTTACGGCGCCATCACCACGGAGATCATTGATGCGCCGGCGTTCTATTATGCCGAGGACTACCATCAACAGTATTTAGCTAAGAATCCGGGTGGGTATTGCGGCCTTGGAGGTACGGGCATCGCTTGCGGCTGAGGCCGATTGGACTCCCTACTTTGCGACCCAAATGCTGTCCACGGGATGGCCCAGTTCCTGCAAATCGAACAAAATCGACACTGCCCGGGGTGTTAATTGATCGCCGGCATGCATAAACAGCCGCCCGTCCGCGGTGTGGACATCGCGGGCCAGGAGCGCCTTTTCGGGAATTTCATTCAAAGGGCATTGATACCTTTGCAGCGGAAATTTTCCGAAGGGTATCGTTTTAAGGCTTGTCGATGAGATCGGGCGCGAGCAGCTCGCTTATCAATCGCTCACCGTGGCCCTCGGAAACAGCTTGGTCGTACATATCTTGCACGGCCGCAGCGAGCGGACTGACGCCGCCCATTGATTTCGACAGCTCACAGAAATAGTCGATGTCCTTCAGCGATGACTGCAGATCGAAGACGTATCCTTTGAAATCATCGTCGACTGCCGAGCCGATGATCCGGCGCAGGACTCCGGAATCGGCCGAGCCGCAAATCACCACGTCGTAGAGCTTCTGCCAGTCAACGTCTGCCTGCTGTGCCTTGGTGAACGACTCTGTCACAAGGGCGGCAATGCCCAGGACCATGAAATTGTTGAGCAGCTTGGCCGTGTTGCCGGAGCCGGGCAGGCCGAAGTGATGCACGGTCTTGCACATCACTTCGAGCAACGGCTTGACCGCCTCAAAGCTCGTCTCGTCTGCACCGACCAGGGCACCCAATTCACCGGCGGCAGCCTGCTTGACCCCGCCGGTGACCGGCGCTTCGACGAAGGATATGTCCACTTCGGCCAAGTCTGCGGCCAACCGGCGAATGGAGTCGGGACTGGAGGTGCCGGTATCGATAATCATCATGCCGGGACGCAGATGCGGCTTTAGCTCGGCGACGACGCTTTCCACCACCTTGGAATTGCTGACGCAGAGCATGACGGCATCGCTGGCGGCGGCCAACTCGGCGTAGGAACCGGCTTCGTCAGCGCCTTTGGCGACGAGGTCTTCGACCGGTTGGCGGTTGCGATGGGCGATGATCGTCAGCGGATGTCCGGCAGCCACCAAGCACGAGGCCATTCCGTGTCCCATGACGCCTACACCGACAAATCCAATCCGTTCCATTTTCCGATACCTTTGGCTAAAAGCCCGTCTACAGCGACCAGCCGCCATCGATGATATGGGTCTGTCCGGTAATGAATTCGGCGTCGTCGCTGGCCAGATACACCACCAGCGCCGCTATTTCCGCCGCCTCGGCCATTCGGCCCGTGGGCGCGCGGTCAATAAACGCCTGGCGGGCGGCATCGTAATCGCCGGTCTCTTCCATGCGCTGGTTCAGCGAAGGCGTATCGACCGACCCCGGGCAAATGGCATTACAGCGGATTCCATCGCCAATGAAATCCGTGGCGATGGCCTTGGTCAATCCGATCACCGCCGCCTTGGTGGCGCCATACAGGCAACGGTTCGGCGCGCCTTTAATGCTCGACGCCACGGACGCCATGTTGATGATCGAACCGCCGCCATTTTCGATCATCGCCGGCAGGAACGCCTTAATGATCCGGAAATGCGCCCGGACATTTAGATTAAAAGAAAAGTCAAAATCATCATCTTCAACATCGAGCACGGTGCCGTTGTGAACGAAGCCGGAGCAATTGAGCAAAATGTCGGGCGCCCCGACCCGTTCGGCTGCAGCGGTGATGGCGTCGCCGTCCGTTGCATCCATGGCAAAGACGACGATGTTGTCGGATTCTGCCGCCAGCGAGGAAAGATCATCTTCGTTCAGGCTGGTTGCAGTAACCTTGGCCCCCGCTGCAGCCAGCGAAACCGCTGAAGCGCGGCCAATTCCGGCACCCGCCGCGGTCATAAAGACTGTTTTTCCGTCCAATCGCATATTTTCCTCTCCCTGAAGGTTCCTCTGGCGGCTCTTGCGGCCGGCTCAGATGTTCGATTGGCGGTGGGGGTGGGATTCGAACCCACGGTGGACTTGCGCCCACACTGGTTTTCGAGACCAGCCTATTCAACCACTCTAGCACCCCACCTGGCTTCGCCTATTGCCGCTGACCGAGCAGTCTCGGTCGAACGGTGGCGAAGTCGGCGGAAACTAGCCCAAACATCGGCCTGTCGCAAGCAGATGGGGGTGTGAAAATAGCCGTCATCTAAACCGCCGCCAGCCGTTGACAAGCAGGCTTTACAGAGTATAGTGCCGCCCTCTTGAGAGGGGCCACGCAGCAAATGCGCGGGCGGCCCCATTTTGATTTTGTTTTATAGTATCGAGGCACGCATGTTCGCAGTCATCAAAACCGGTGGTAAACAATACCGGGTCGCCAAGGACGACAAGATCGTCGTTGAGAAGCTGGTCGGCGAAAGCGGCGCCATGGTCGAGTTCAACGACGTGTTGATGATCGGCGAATCCGGCAAGGCGCCGACGGTGGGAACGCCGATGGTTGATAAGGCCGCCGTATTCGCGGAAGTGCTTGAACAGAGCCGCGCCGATAAGATCGTCGTATTCAAGAAGAAGCGCCGTAAGAATTACCGCCGCACCCGCGGCCACCGCCAGGACCAAACCGTTCTGCGTATCCTCGACGTCAGCCCGACCGGCACCAAGCCGAAAGCCCCGGCCAAAGCCAAGACGGCGAAGAAAGACGACAGCGGCGACAAGAAGGCTGCACCCAAGAAGGCAGCCGAAGAGAAAGAGGCGCCGAAGAAGGAAGCCGCACCGAAGGCTGAAGCGAAGAAGGCCGAAGCAAAAAAACCAGCGGCGAAAAAGCCTGCGGCTACGAAACCGGCGGCTAAGAAAGCCGCGCCGAAAAAGACCGAGGCCAAAAAACCGGCAGCGAAGAAAAAAGCTCCGGCCAAGGGCAAGGGTAAGGAGTAAGGCGAGATGGCACATAAAAAAGCAGGTGGCAGCTCACGTAACGGTCGCGATTCAGCGGGCCGGCGTCTGGGCGTCAAGAAGTACGGCGGTCAGGTCGTGATCCCCGGCAACATCATCATCCGCCAGCGCGGCACCAAATATCACCCCGGTGAAAACGTCGGCATCGGCAAGGACCACACCATCTTCGCCACAACCGAAGGCGAGGTGAAGTTCCTGCGCAAAGCTAACGACCGTGTTTACGTTTCCGTGGTGCCGCCAAGCTGAGCAGAGATCAGGCCATTCACCACGAATGCGAGGGGAATGGTCATCCATTCCCCTTTTTTGATGGACTCCGGCCATGAAGTTTCTCGACGAGGCGAAAATCTACATCAAAAGCGGCGACGGCGGTAACGGCTGCGTCGGCTTTCGCCGTGAGAAATACATCGAGTTTGGCGGTCCAGATGGCGGCGACGGCGGGCGCGGTGGCGACGTCGCCTTCGAGGGTGTGGAAAATCTCAACACCCTGATCGATTTCCGCTACCAGCAGCACATCAAGGCGGGCCGCGGCGAGGACGGCAAGGGCAAGAATAAGAGCGGCTCCAAGGGCAATAGTGCGGTAGTTAAAGTCCCCGTCGGCACGCAGATCCTGGACGAGGACAAAGACAGTCTCGTTGCCGATATCATCGAACCGGGCCAGCAAGTCGTCGTCGCCATGGGCGGCGATGGCGGGTACGGCAATACTCATTACAAATCATCCACCAATCAGGCGCCGCGCCAAGCGCAATCCGGGTTCCCCGGCGAAGATCGATGGCTTTGGCTACGCCTCAAACTGATTGCTGATGTCGGTCTGGTTGGGTTGCCCAATGCCGGCAAGTCTACTTTCCTTGCCGCCGTCAGCCGGGCGCACCCAAAAATCGCCGACTATCCCTTTACCACCCTGCATCCAAATCTTGGTGTCGTCCGACGCGGTCAGGATGAATTTGTCCTGGCCGACATTCCGGGCCTGATCGAAGGCGCCAGCGAGGGTGCCGGACTGGGTACCCGGTTTCTCGGCCATGTCGAGCGCTGCCGGGTGTTGGTCCACGTTATTGATGGCGTTGAGACGGATGTGGCGGAAGCCTACCAAACCGTCCGCCACGAGGTCGCCGCATATGGCGGCGATCTGGCGGATAAGTCCGAATTGGTGGCGCTTAACAAATGCGATGCGTTGACGCCGGAGGCCATTGACGAGAAACGGGCTGCCCTGTCGAAGGCCGCTGGGGTTGAGGCATTCGTCATTTCCGCCGTTGCCGGAACAGGCATGGACAGACTGCTCGATCGCTTGTTTCAATCCATTGCCGCCACCAAGACCCCGGACGAGAGCGTCGCCGAGGCCTATTCGCCATGACTCCACGCCATTCCATCTCCGAGGCCAAACGGATCGTCGTCAAAATCGGCTCGGCCCTGCTGGTCGATCCCGACCGCGGCACAGTGCACCGTAATTGGCTTGAAACCCTGGCCGACGACATCGCCCGCATGCGCAGCCAGGGCCAAGAGGTCATTATCGTCTCGTCAGGTGCCATCGCACTCGGCCGACGGTATTTGGGTTTGACCGATGGCCGCCTGCGCCTGGAATCGCAGCAGGCATCAGCGGCGACCGGCATGATCCGACTTGCCCATGCCTACCAAGAGGTCCTCGCCCACCATGACATCACCGTCGCCCAGGTCCTGCTGACCATGGACGACAGCGAAAATCGCCGCCGCTACATCAACGCCCGCAATACCTTGGGTGAACTTCTAAAGTTGAGCACGGTGCCGCTGATCAACGAGAATGATACCGTGGCCACCGACGAAATCCGTTTCGGCGACAACGACCGCCTGGCCGCCCGTGTCGCTGCCATGATTAGCGCCGATCTGGTGGTGTTGTTATCAGATATCGATGGTCTCTACAGCCGCGATCCGAGAACCAATTCCGACGCCTCGCTGGTCACGGAAGTTCGCGGCGGCATCCCGCCGGAGATCGAGGCCATGGCCGGCAAGACCATGAGCCGCGACGGGTCCGGCGGTATGGCGACAAAGCTCGAAGCAGCGAAGGTCGCCATGGGCGCCGGGGTGCACATGATCATCGCCGACGGAACCGCCGATCACCCCTTGGATCGCTTGAAGAATGGCGCGTCGTGTACCTGGTTCCTGCCCGAAGCCAATCCTCGGGCAGCGCGCAAGCAATGGATCGCCGGCTCGCTCAAGCCGGCCGGCGCGGTGGTGCTCGATGATGGAGCGCTAAGTGCGCTCAAGTCCGGTAAAAGCTTGTTGCCCGCCGGCGTGGTTAAGGTTGACGGCGAATTTGAGCGCGGCGATGCCGTCATCGTCAAAAATTCCGCCGGTGATGAGATTGCCCGCGGGTTGATCGCCTATTCTGCCGCCGATGCACGCCTGATCATGGGTTACAAAACCAGTGAAATTGAGGCGCTCCTCGGCTACCGTGGGCGCGACGAGCTGATCCACCGTGACGATCTGGTGTTGACCTAGGACAGGCTCATGGACGCAAGCACGAACGAAATCGCCGATCTGATGCGCGAAATGGGCGCCAAAGCTCAAACCGCTGCCCGTGCATTGGCCCTGGCGTCAACGGAAGCCAAGGATCAGGCTCTCCTGCTCAGCGCTGAGAGCCTGCGCCGCCGCCACAACGAAATTCTCTCGGCCAATTCCAAGGACATGACCGAGGCCGAAGCCAAGGGAATTTCATCGGCGCTGCTCGACCGCTTGGCTCTCGACGATGACCGCATTGAGGGCATGGCCCGGGGGCTTGGTGAGATTGCGGAACTTGCCGATCCGGTCGGTGACGTTACCGCCGAATGGGAGCGGCCCAACGGCCTCGTTATCCAACGCAAGCGCGTTCCCCTGGGTGTCATCGGCATCATTTACGAATCGCGTCCCAACGTCACAGCCGACGCCGGCTCGCTGTGCCTCAAAGCCGGAAATGCGGCAATCCTGAGAGGCGGCTCCGAAAGCTTCCATTCCTCGCAAGCCATCATGGAAAGCCTAGCCGAAGGCCTGGAAGGCGCCGGCCTGCCGAGCGCCGCCATTCAACTGGTGCCGACCCGGGACCGGGCCGCCGTGGGTGAAATGCTGACCATGACCGACTTCATTGACGTCATCGTCCCCCGGGGCGGCAAGTCGCTGATCGAACGAGTCTCCGCCGAAAGCCGCGTGCCCCTGTTCAAGCACCTGGAAGGCCTGTGCCATTGTTACGTCAATAAGGACGCCGATGCCGATATGGCCCGTGACATTGTGGTTAACGCCAAAATGCGGCGGACCAGTATTTGCGGCGCCGCCGAAACATTGCTCATCGACCGGGATGCCGCCGGCAAGCTCCTGCCCGGCATCCTTGACGGCCTGATCGAAGCCGGTTGTGAAGTTCGCGGCGACGCGGAAACCAAATCCCTCGATTCCCGCGTCATCGCCGCCACCGAAGACGACTGGAACACCGAGTACCTGGATTCGATCATTTCTGTGAAAACCGTCGCTGATCAGTCGGAGGCCATGGAGCACATCGCCCATCACGGTTCCAATCATACCGATTGCATCATCACCGAAGATGCCGAGGCGGCGGAGACTTTCGTTGAACAGGTTGACTCAGCCATTGTCCTAGTCAATGCGTCGACCCAGTACGCCGACGGCGGCGAGTTCGGCATGGGTGCCGAAATTGGCATTTCCACGGGCAAGCTTCACGCCCGCGGCCCGGTCGGCGTCGAACAACTGACCAGTTCCAAGTACGTGGTCCGCGGCAGCGGGCATTGCCGGCCCTGAGCGTGACTTTCAACGCGCACGCCGGCCGCCGCATCGGCCTTTTGGGGGGGTCGTTCAATCCGGCCCATAACGGCCATCTCCATATCTCTCAATTGGCCCTCGACACACTCGCCCTCGATGAAGTTTGGTGGTTGGTGTCGCCACAGAATCCGCTGAAGTCAGAGGACGGCATGGCGCCGCTGGATGAGCGCCTAGCCCAGGCCCGCGACATGGCTTCGGGGACAGCAATCCTGGTTACCGACATTGAGCGCGAAATGGGTACCCGCTATTCGGCTCTAACAGTTCAAGCGTTGAAGCTTAAATTTCCAGCCGTGCGATTTGTCTGGCTGATGGGCGCCGACAACATGCTTCAAGTCCACCGCTGGCGGGTCTGGACACAGCTGTTTAACACGGTTCCCGTTGCGGTTTTCGCGCGTCCGACATATTCTTTACGGGTCGCCAATGCAAAGGCGGCACGCCGTTTCGCCCGGCACCAGATGAAAAGCCGCCGGGCGGCGGAATTGGCGGATCAAAACCCTCCGGCCTGGGTTTATATCAGAGACCGGCTGGACCCGACCTCCGCCACGGAGATTCGCAACCAACGAATGAAAGGAGCATAACCATAGCACGACAGAAGAGGATGCCACCGGCACCGGCTGATTTGCTGAAGCAGGTGGAAACATCTCTCGATGAGGACAAGGCCGAGAACATTGTCACCATCGACCTCGCCGGCAAGACTGAAATCGCTGATTTCTTGGTCATTGCCTCCGGCACATCGCAGCGCCATGTGGGCGCCATGTCGGATCACCTCCAACAGTCCATGAAAGCAATGGGGCTTCGCGGCATTGCCGTCGAGGGCGCCGCCCAGTGCGATTGGGTGCTGATCGACGCCGGTGATGTGATCATTCACTTGTTTCGGCCGGAAGTCCGGGATTTCTACAGCTTGGAGAAAATCTGGGAGCGGCCTGCCGAGGGTTCCCAAGAGACGACCGAAGTGGCGGGCTAACAGGCTGTCGGCGTTGAGTAAGACATGAGATTGATGATTGCCGCCGTTGGCCGCGCCAAGGCCGGACCCGAGCGGGCGCTCTATGAGCACTATGCCGGGCGTATTACTTTTCCATTGCAGTTACGCGAAGTCGAAGAGAAGCGGCCCCTGTCCGGATCGAAACTTGCGGGCAGCGAAGCCGCTCTTTTGTTGACCGCCGTTCCCGACGGCGCCCGGCTCGTCGCTCTCGACGAGAGCGGCAGGGACTTGGCCAGCGCGGACCTGGCCCGGCGGCTTCGCGACTGGCGCGATGAGGGGGTGCGAGATATCGCCTTCGTCATCGGCGGCGCCAATGGCCTTGACCCCTCTGTGCGTGACAAGGCTGATCTGGTCCTGGCCCTGGGCCGCGCCACCTGGCCACATATGCTGGTCCGCGGCATGCTGGCAGAACAGATTTACCGCGCCCAGTGCATCATGACCGGACACCCCTATCACCGCGATTAAAACGGCTATTCTCCGGGTGCGAACTTGCCGACGAGGCGGTGCTTGTTGCCCGGGTACGTGAGAACCACGAAAGTGACAGGCTGCGATGCCTGCCAGGTATTCCGCTCAACCCGCAGACACGCCGTTCCCGGCAAGACATCTAAGAGACCCGCCATATCATCATCTGCGTTGACGGCGAAAATGGTGTGTTCCGCTTGCGACCAGGGAATGTTTTTCAGCAGCCACTGGCCCGGCGGCGTCTCGGTGAACGGCATGTCCACACACTCTGGAACCGCTGCTATATCAATGTATCGTTCCTCGATAAGGACCGGCGCGCCATCGCTCAGGTGGCGGCATTTTAGGAACATCGCCGGGGAGCCCGGGCGGGTGCCGAACCTCTTCGCCACATCCTTTCCGGCTTTGACCCGGCGGCGCTCAAGCAGCTCGTAGGCGTAAACGGATCCGGTCTCCTCAATCTCCTCGACGACATCGCGCAATTCCATGACCGCGTGCTCAGCCACGCGATGGGCAACGAAAGTGCCATGACGGCGATGGCGGACGACCAGCCCTTCATCGGCCAGCTTATGCAGCGCCCGGTTGACCGTCATCCGTGAGGTTTCGAATATCTCCGTGAACTCCTGTTCGGACGGCAGCCTCGCACCCGGGGCGCACTGACCCGTAACAATTGGATGGGCGATGGCCCGTCTTATCTGCTTGTAGAGCGGGCCTGATCCGTCCAATTGAAATTCATGCGGGCTTCGCAGCATTGCGGTCATTCTTCCTTCTCAAACCGCCTTAATAAATCCGTTGTCCTGCAATCAGATTAATTGTATATACAATTCATTGCGGAGGTGCAAATGTCAATTCAGATTGACCGGCTGTGGCGCAACGCCCGCGTCGCCACCATGGCGAACGGCGACGCCTATGGCGCCATTGAGGGCGGTACGATCGCTGCGCGGGATGGGCGCATTGTCTGGGCCGGCACGGAATCCGATCAACCGGCTATGGAAGCAGCCGAAACGATCGATGTTGAGGGGCGTTGGATCACCCCGGGGCTGATCGATTGCCACACACACCTCGTCTATGCTGGCAACCGGGCGCCGGAATTCGAGCAACGGCTCAACGGAAAGTCCTACGAAGAGATTGCGCAGGCCGGCGGCGGCATCTTATCGACCGTCAACGCCACGCGGGCCGCAAGCAAAGACGATCTGATTGCCCAATCCCTGCCCCGCCTGGACAGTCTCATGGCCGACGGCGTGACCACGATCGAGATCAAGTCCGGTTACGGACTGGATACGGAAAACGAATGTAAGATGCTGGCGGCCGCACGGTCGCTGGGCGAACATCGACGGCTTCGCGTCGTGACGACGTACCTGGGCGCCCATGCCCTGCCGCCGGAGGCCGATGGTGGCAAGGATGCCTATATCGGTTCCGTCTGCTACGAACAGCTCCCGGCCATCGCCGATGCCGGACTCGCTGATGCCGTAGACGCCTTTTGCGAGAGCATCGCTTTCTCGCCGGAACAAACCCGCAAAGTTTTTGAAGCCGCCCGCGCCCACGGACTACCTATCAAGATCCACGCCGAACAATTAAGCGATCAAGGTGGCGCGGCCCTGGCGGCGGAATTCGGCGCACTGTCGGCTGATCATCTGGAGCACTTGGAAGAGGCCGGTGTCGCCGCGATGGCCGACGCGGGCACGGTCGCTACACTACTTCCCGGCGCCTATTACTTCCTCCGCGACACAAATGTTCCGCCTGTCGATCTGTTTCGCCGCCACGGCGTCGCTATGGCCGTGGCCACGGACTGCAATCCCGGATCGTCGCCCCTGGCCTCACTGCTGATGGCTCTCAATATGGCCTGCACATTGTTCAGACTGACACCCGAGGAAACCCTTGCAGGGGCGACTCGAGTCGCGGCGACGGCCCTCGGCCTCAGTGATGAGATTGGGACGATCGAACAGGGTAAATCCTGCGACCTCGCCATCTGGAATGTGGAGCATCCCGCTGAACTTTCCTACGCCATGGGCTTCAACCCGTTACACCAACGCATATGGAGGGGAACATGACGGATTCCGTTGTCATTAAGCCCGGCGACGCGTCTCTCGATGATTGGCGGCGCATCTATCGCGGCGCGCACTGGAGCGTACAGGAGGATGCCAAGGCCGATGTCGATCGGGCCTTCGCCGTGGTCAGCGATATCCTGGAAACCGATGCGGTTGTCTATGGCATCAACACCGGATTCGGTAAATTGGCTTCGCAACGGATCGATGCCGATGATCTCTCGACCTTGCAGGAGAACCTGATTGCGTCGCACTGCGTCGGACTCGGCCCACCGCTGGCCTCCGAGATCGTACGCCTGACCATGGCGCTCAAGGCCGGCAGCCTGGCGCGAGGTGCGTCGGGTATCCGCTGGGAAGTTATTATTGCCCTCCAGGTCATGGTCGAACACGACATCCTGCCGCTGATCCCAGCCCAGGGATCGGTCGGCGCATCCGGTGATCTTGCACCTCTGGCCCATATGTCGGCGGCGCTGATCGGCATCGGTGACGTTCTTCACAAAGGTGAAGTTCGTCCGGCGGCTGAAGCTCTGGCTGAGGCCGGCCTGACGCCGGTGCGCCTGGGACCGAAGGAGGGGTTGGCCCTGATCAACGGCACCCAGGTTTCAACGGCGCTGGCGCTGGCGGGCTTGTTTGAGATTGAGCGGGTGTTCGGCGCTGCCCTGCTGGCCGGTGCGATGAGCGTGGACGCTGTCCTCGGCTCGGATGCGCCGTTCCAGCCCAATATCCAGGAATTGCGCGGCCAACCGGGTCAGAAGGCCGTCGCCGCCACCCTGATCTCTCTCCTGGAGGGCAGCGAAATCCGCAAATCCCACGAGGACTGCACGCGGGTTCAGGACCCCTACAGCCTGAGATGCCAACCGCAGGTCATGGGCGCCTGCCTCGACGTGCTGCGAAATGCCGCCCGCACGCTCTCCATTGAGGCCAATGCCGTCACCGACAATCCCCTGGTCTTCACGCAGACCGGCGAAGTTGTTTCCGGCGGCAACTTCCATGCCGAGCCGGTGGCTTTTGCCGCCGACAGCATGGCCATGGCGGTGGCCGAAATCGGTTCCATTTCGGAGCGTCGTACAGCGATGCTGATCGATGCCGGTCAAAGCAGTGGATTACCGCCCTTCTTGACCAGCGAAGCCGGACTCAACTCCGGCTTTATGATCGCCCATGTCACCGCAGCGGCGCTGACCTCCGAAAACAAACAACGCGCTCACCCGGCCAGCGTCGACAGCCTGCCGACATCGGCCAACCAGGAAGATCACGTTTCCATGGCCACCCATGCGGCGCGGCGGCTGTTGGCCATGGCCGATAATGCCGCCGGCATTATCGCCATCGAACTGCTGGCGGCGGCGCAAGGCATCGATTTCCGTACCCCCCTCAAGACCGGCGCCCGTCTGGCCACAGTCCACGCGGCGCTTCGTAAGTCGGTGGCCGGCATGGAGCACGACCGGTTTCTGGCCGATGACCTGAAAAAGGCGCAGGCCCTGGTGCAGAACGGCACGTTGACGAACCAAGTCGAGCCCGGCGTCCTGCCCGGCATGTCGGAGGATGATCGTTGAGCGATTTTCTCGAAATCGTCCGCGGTGATTCGCCGCTGATCCTGAGCATGCCGCACGGCGGCCGCGAGTTGGCTCCGGACATTGCCGCGCGCCTCAACGAACGCGGCCTAGCCATGGCCGATACGGACTGGTGGATCGAGCGACTCTATAATTTTCACACCGCGCTTGATGCCAACGTAGTCCGCACAAAAATATCCCGCTACGTCATCGACGTTAACCGTGATCCGTCCGGCGCCTCCCTGTACCCGGGTCAGGCGACGACGGGCCTCTGCCCGACTCAAACCTTCGACGGGGAACCTATTTATTTCGATGGCGAGGAGCCCAGCGAGACCGAAATTGCTGAGCGAGCCGAGCACTTCTTCGCGCCCTATCATGATTCCCTGGAGGACGCGATCGCCTCAACAAGGGAGCGGCATGGCTACGCCCTACTCTACGACTGCCACTCCATCCGCTCGGTGGTGCCGCGCTTGTTCGACGGCGAACTGCCGGTGTTCAACATCGGCACCAACAACGGATTGAGTTGCGCACCTGAGTTGGCGCAAATCGTAACCGAGGCCTGCGCCGGCGCCGACGGACTCACCCATATCGTCAATGGCCGCTTCAAGGGCGGCTGGATCACGCGGCGCTACGGCGACCCGGCCAACAATGTTCATGCCGTGCAAATGGAAATGGCGCAGTGGGCGTATATGGAAGAGGCACCGCCCTGGACCTACAACGAAGAGCGGGCCGCCACGGCCCGAGACGCACTCAAACGCGCCCTCACCGGCATGATCGGTTGGGCAGCGGACAACTTGGGAGGAAACCAATGACGCAAGGCTCACGGCTCGACAACACGCGTGAAATCCGAGCCCCGCGCGGATCGGAGATCACGGCCAAAAGCTGGCTCACGGAAGCGCCGATGCGCATGCTGATGAACAATCTTGACCCCGACGTGGCCGAAGCGCCGCATGAATTGGTGGTTTACGGCGGCATCGGCCGGGCAGCACGCAACTGGGAGTCCTTCGACGCCATGATCGAAAGCCTCAAGCAGCTGGATGACGATGAGACGTTGATCGTCCAATCCGGCAAGCCGGTCGCCGTGTTCCGGACCCACAAAGATGCGCCGCGGGTACTGATCGCCAATTCCAACCTGGTGCCGGAGTGGGCCAACTGGGACCACTTCAACGAGCTCGATAAGGTCGGGCTGATGATGTACGGCCAGATGACGGCCGGGTCGTGGATCTATATCGGCTCGCAAGGCATCGTCCAGGGTACCTACGAGACCTTTGTCGAGGCCGGCCGGCAGCATTACGGCGGCGATCTCTCCGGCAAGTGGATCCTGACCGGCGGCCTCGGCGGCATGGGCGGCGCGCAGCCACTGGCCGCGACCATGGCCGGCGCTTCCATGCTGGCCGTCGAATGCCAACCGAGCCGGCTCGATTTCCGCCTGCGCACGGGCTATGTCGATGCCAAGACCGATTCCCTCGACGAAGCTCTGGCCATGATCGAAAAGTCATGTGCCGAAAATAAACCCCTATCTGTCGGTTTGCTCGGCAACGCAGCCGAGGTGTTCCCCGAACTGGTCAAGCGCGGCGTTAGGCCGGACATGGTTACCGATCAGACCTCGGCCCATGATCCCATCAACGGATACCTGCCCGCCGGCTGGTCCCTGGACGAATGGCAAAGCGCACGCGAACGCGATCCGAAAGCCGTCGAACAGGCGGCCAAGGAGTCCATGGCCGTACAAGTCCGTGCCATGCTCGACTTCCACGCAGGCGGCGTACCGACACTGGACTACGGCAATAACATCCGGCAAATGGCCCAGGATATGGGTGTCGAGAACGCCTTCGATTTCCCCGGTTTCGTGCCGGCCTATATCCGGCCCCTGTTCTGCCGCGGCATCGGTCCGTTCCGCTGGGTGGCACTGTCCGGCGACCCGGAGGACATCTACAAGACCGACGCCAAGGTCAAGGAACTGATGCCCGACGATCCGCATTTGCATACCTGGCTCGACATGGCCCGGGAACGCATTCACTTCCAGGGGCTGCCGGCACGGATTTGCTGGGTCGGTCTCGGCGACCGCCACCGCCTCGGCCTGGCGTTTAACGAGATGGTGGCCTCGGGCGAAGTCTCGGCGCCCATTGTCATCGGCCGCGACCACCTGGACTCAGGCTCGGTGGCCAGCCCCAACCGTGAGACCGAGGCGATGAAGGACGGTTCTGACGCCGTGTCCGACTGGCCGCTGCTCAATGCGCTGATCAACTGCGCTTCGGGCGCCACCTGGGTGTCGCTGCATCACGGCGGCGGCGTCGGCATGGGCTATTCGCAGCACGCCGGCATGGTCGTCGTCTGCGATGGGACCGCAGAAGCCGCCGAACGCGTCGGCCGCGTCCTGTGGAACGACCCGGCCACCGGCGTCATGCGCCACGCTGATGCCGGCTATGACATCGCCATGGATTGCGCTCGAGAGCATGGACTGAAGCTTCCGGCGTTGGGTTTGGGTTAGTAAAATTTGTATGGCCCGTCCCGGTTCGCCGGGGCATATTTGCTCCCGGTTGAGACAGCGAGGCCATCAAATCATGACTCGAGATTCCCGTTACGACGTCTTGTTCGAACCGGTGGCCATCGGCCCGGTCACGGCCAAGAACCGCTTCTATCAGGTTCCCCATTGCAACGGCATGGGGCATGCCCGTCCAAAGGCGCTGGCGGCCATGCGCGGCGTCAAAGCCGAGGGCGGCTGGTCCGTGGTCTGCACGGAGGAAGTGGAAATTCATCCCAGCTCGGAAACCACCCCCCATACCGAGGGCAGGTTCTGGCACGACGATGATATTCCGGCCCATAAACTCATGACCGACGCGGTTCATGAGCATGGCGGTCTCGCCGGAATTGAGCTGTGCCACAATAGCTTCGTCAGCGGCAACCGCCTCACGCGCATCCCGCCCATGGCGCCAAGTCCGATCTCCGTCGCCAGTTATGAGCCCATTCAGGCGCGCGGCATGGATAAGTCCGATATCAAAGCCTTCCGCACCTGGCACCGCGATGCCGCCCTGCGCGCCAAGCGGGCCGGATACGACATTGTCTATGTCTATGCCGGTCACGACTTGGCTTTGCCCATGCATTTCCTATCGCCCCGCTACAACCAGCGCACGGATGAGTACGGCGGCAGCCTGGAAAACCGCGTCAGGCTGCTGCGCGAACTGATCGAAGACACAAAGGATGCGGTCGGCGACAGCTGCGGCATCGCCGTGCGTCTGGCCGTCGATGAATTGCTGGGCGATAAGGGCATCACATCCGACGGTGAGGGCCGCGAGGTGGTCGAAATGCTGGCTGAGATGCCGGATCTTTGGGACGTCAACGTCAGCGATTGGGCCAATGACTCGGCAACCGCCCGCTTCGAGCCCCAGGAAGGCTACCAAGAGAAGTATACCGCTTTCGTTAAATCGCTCACCACCAAGCCGGTGGTCGGCGTCGGCCGTTTTACTTCTGCCGACGCCATGGTGTCGCAAATCAACCGCGGCGTCCTCGACATGATCGGCTCGGCCAGGCCCTCTATCGCCGATCCGTTCCTGCCCAAGAAAATCGAGGAAGGCCGGATTGAGGACGTCCGAGAATGCATCGGCTGCAACATCTGTGTCAGCTGCGACATGCAGATGGTTCCCATACGCTGCACCCAAAACCCAACCATGGGTGAGGAATGGCGGCGCGGCTGGCATCCGGAGAAGATTGAGGACAAGACCTCCGATGAGCAGGCCCTGGTCGTCGGCGCCGGGCCGAGTGGGCTGGAATGCGCCCTGGCCCTGGCCAACCGGGGCTATCAAGTGACCCTGGCCGAAGCCGGCGAGGAGCTGGGTGGGCGGGTCAGCCGCGAAAGCCTATTGCCGGGCCTGGCCTCCTACGCCCGCGTCCGCGACTACCGCGAGTATCAACTGTCGCAAAAAGCCAACGTGGAGATTTACCGGGGCAGCGAGCTTAACGCCGAACAGGTTTTGGAATTCGGCTTTCCCCATGTTTTCCTAGCCACGGGTTCGACTTGGCGAAACGACGGCGTCGGCCGCTGGAATCGGTTCCCACTGGCCGGGCTGGATTCCATCAACGTGGTCACGCCCGACGACATCATGGCCGGCGCCAATCTTTCCGGCGAAGTCGTGATTTTCGATGACGAGTACTATTACATGGCCAGTGTCTTGGCCGAAAAGCTGGCCGGTGAAGGCTGCCAAATCACCTACGTAACGCCGGCGGCGGATGCGGCCAACTGGACGCACAAAACCTTGGAGCAGAGCCGCATTCAAACGCGGCTGCTGGAGCTCGGTGTGCGCATCACTGCAAATGCGGCATTGACCGCGATCACGGAAGGTAAAGCCGAGCTGACCTGTACGTATACCGGCAAGTCTGAAGCGGTAGCATTTGACAACGTCGTCATGGTCACCGAGCGCCAATCCAATGACAACCTCTATCGGGCGCTACAATCTGATCCCGAAGCACTCGCGGCAGCCGGCATCGAAACCCTCCGCGCCATCGGCGATTGCCTGGTGCCGGGAACGGTAGCGGAGGCTGTATACCTGGGCCATCTGGCCGCCCGTGAACTGGGCGATGCCGATGCCGATGCGGCGATGTTCCGCTGGGAGCGGCCGGCGCTTTAACCCCGGCCGTCGTCCCATCAAGGTCTCCGTTTATGGGAATCCGAGATTGTCAGCCTCTTTGCCGCAATGCGGTAATTCTGGTGGTGCCGAAACCATAACAGTCCGTACAAAATTCGCGATTACGCGTTGTACTGACTGCGTAAAAAACTCTACGGTCTATCCCGAGCATCATCATGACCAAAATTTCTCTTTTCGAGCGCCGCCCAAAAACGATTTTAGCGCTGATTATCACAGTCGGCCTGTTGCTGACGGTCGCGCTTACCGAAACGCTTCTGTATTTCTTTTATCCCATGGTCATCAGCACGGCCGGCTTCGTTCAGACCGAAAACGGCGGTAAATACGGCTGGGGATACGATCCGAACCAACTGGTTCGAACCGAAGACCCTGACACCGGCGAAAAATATCTCGACCGTGTCAACAGCCACGGCTGGCGGGACCGTGCGCGGACCTTCGACAACCCGAATAACGCATTCCGGATTGCCGTTATCGGCGATTCAAACACTTTCGGATTTATCGTGCCGGCGGAAAGTATCTATACCCGCGTTTTGGAAGATATGCTTCGGAGCGAAGGGTTTAACGCGGAAGTGTTGAATATCAGTTATCCCGGCTGGGGCACCCATCAGGTGTACGAAGCCCTGCAACGAGATGCCGCGCGCTATAGCCCGGATCTGGTCGTCTACGCCTATTCGGGAAACGATATGGGAGAAAGCATTAACTACAAGACGCCGGGAAAAACTGGCAGGCGCGTTCCGTTCTATTACGCTTTGGATGATGCAAACCAGTTGATTCGTCACGACGTGCCAGATTTCCAGCGGGAGTTCACCGCGACGACCAGAAAGCACATTATCTCGAAGTCACAAATTCTGAGCCGGCTCTGGCTGATCCGCGGCTCGATGCGGGCGAACGCTCAACCTCGCCATGTCATGAACTCTCGTAAATTTTATCAGGTCCATCAGTGCGCCGCGCCATCGGCAAGTGAGAACTTCGTTGCCGATTTGGCAAAATATGTCGATCAAGCCATCACGGCGGAAGACGTCAGGGCGTTGAGTCAAAAGCATGGCCTAGATTCGGAAACCGAGAAAAAAGTCCTTCAAATTACCGAGAACCGTCATTTCAATGGCGGCGTCTCCGTTCAGAATTACCTGTTCGGGGGAGGTTACCGCGATTTTGAACGATTGGGGCTGTTGTTCGCTTTTGTGTCGGCGGCCAATGATTTCAGCAAATCCATAGGGGCAAAATTCGCGGTGCTGTCAAACATGGATGCCGGACGCCTTGAATGGGAGAGATACTGGTGCATGGCGGATGACACCGAGTTGCGGCGGAATGAACCCATGCGGGCAAATAGGGATTTGGAAGCCTATGCCCGGCGGATTAACTATGGATACGTCAAAAACGTCCGCAAGATTGTCCGCGCCCGAAACGATCCCCACCCCAATATCGAAGGCAATCGTGCCATTGCGGAAAACCTATTCCTGTATCTGATGGAAAATCATCAGGATGATCTCAAGGCGCATTAATGGCCGCCGGCCTGTGGGCGGGCGCGTGACGTAAATATTTGGCGCTCAGACCGAAACCAGTGTCGCCAGCTCGTCGGCGCTATCACGCAGCGCGGCGACAATTTTTTCCGTCGGAAACTTGAGCAGCCGCTCCGACAGGCCGACCAGTCCGACGCTGTAGATGACCCCGGCGCCTTCCAGGTAAACCGGGCAAGCGTAGCTGTAAACGTGCGGATCCAACTCCTCGTCGCAAATTGCGTAGCCATCACGGCGGACGGTTTCCAATTCAGCGCGGATTTCGACCTCGCCGGTGTGGGCCTTCTCCGTGTATTTGATGCGCGGCCGTGACAGCACATCGTCGACCAGGCTTGCATCCTGAAAGGCGAAGATGGCCTTGGCCGATGCCGCGGCGTGGAGGGGCATGGCCCGACCCGGCTGCACGTAAGACCTAGCTTCCGTCTCAGGCACCACCATGGCCACTGCTTCCACCTCCATTCCCATGAGCTTGGCGGCGAACGCCGTCTCGCCGAACCTGGCGACGAGGCTTTCCAGCAGGGGCTGTACCTGCGCTGACACAGTTCGGGTCGATGTTCCAAGATGCAGGGTTCTGAGCAGACGGGTTCCCAAGACATAGACCTTACGCCCGCCGATGGGTTCGATATAGCCGACGTCCAACAGTGCGCCCAGGAGGCGGTGCAGCGTCCCCCGTGGTAATCCGGTGACCCGCATAATCTCTGTCAGCGTCATCCCCCCGGCTGCATCGGCCAGGGTGTCGAGCACCAGCGCATATCGGCTCAGAATTCCGGTCGTTTTACTCACCTTGGCACGTTCCTCATCCGTAGATCAGAGCCGAGACTCTCCTTGACAGGATGACCATCCATACGCCAAACTATTTCGGAAATCAAAAACTTTTTCCGTTTTTCGGAATTTACGTTGAGGTCATCATGAAACAGCAAGTCAATTCCCCGCACGCCCGGGATATCGCCAACCATCTTCACCCCTACACCAATCTCGCCGCGCACGCCGAATCCGGCCCGCATATCTTCAACCGCGGCGAGGGAATTTACGTGTTCGATGACGAGGGCAAGAAATACATTGAAGGACTTTCCGGTTTGTGGTGCGCATCTTTGGGCTTCAGCGAAAAGCGCCTAGTCGAGGCGGCCACCCGGCAGATGGAAGCTTTGCCGTTTTATCACAACTTCGCCCATAAGGCCGTGGAGCCGACCATCGAGTTGGCCGAGTTCCTGGTTGAGCGCGCGCCAGTTCCCATGTCCAAGGTGTTCTTCACCAACTCCGGATCGGAGGCCAACGACACGCAAATCAAAATCGTCTGGTACTACAACAACGTCCTGGGCCGGCCCGAGAAAAAGAAAATTATCGCCCGGCGCAGCGCCTACCACGGCATTACCCTGGCGGCGGCCAGCCTAACCGGCCTGCAGTACGCCCATAATGCTTTCGATGTGCCTCTGAAAAACTTCATACATACAGACTGCCCGCATCATTATCACCACGCAGAAGAGGGCGAGAGCGAGGATCAGTACTCGACGCGGCTGGCCGATAACCTGGAAAAACTGATTGAGGACGAAGGACCCGACACGGTTGCCGCGTTCATCGCCGAACCATTCTTGGGCGCCGGCGGTGTCATCCCACCGCCGCAGGGCTACTTCGAGAAAATCATGCCGATCCTGGAGCACCACGACATCCTGTTTATCGTCGATGAGGTGATCAGCGGCTTCTACCGGACCGGCGACATGTTCGCCACCGAGACATACGGCTTGAAGCCCGACCTGATCACCATGGCCAAGGCGCTTTCAGCCGCCTACCTGCCCATCGGCGGCGTCATGCTGTCGGAGAAGATCCACGACGTTCTGGTCGAGGGCAGCCGCAAGTTCGGCATCTTCGGTACTGGCTTTACCTATAGCGGCCATCCGGTTCCCGCCGCCGTTGCCTTGGAGACCCAGAAAATTTACGAGGACCAGAACATCGGCCGTCATGTGAAACATGTCTCGAAGCGTTTCCAGGAACGACTGCACGGGTTTGCCGACCATCCCTTGGTCGGCGAAACGCGGGGTGTGGGATTGATTGGTGGCATTGAATTGGTCAAAAACAAGGAAACCAAGGAAAACTTCGATCCGGCCGATAAGGTCGGCCCTTGGGTCATGAACAGGGCAGCCGACCACGGTTTGATTACCCGCGCCATGCTCAATGATTCGGTCGGCTTCTGCCCACCGCTCATCATCGACGAACAACAAATCGACGACATGTTCGATATGTTCGCCCGCACGCTCGATGACGCCGTGGCCCACGTCGCTACGCTCTGAGAGGATTATCCACGGGAGGGCCGTCCCGTCCCCAGCGGGCCGGCATGAAAATGCGCTCAGATTGGCAAGTCGGTATCGATATCGGCGGAACGTTCACGGATGTGGTGGCAACCAACGCGGCCACGGCTGAGACGCGTTCCGCCAAGGTGGCGACACGGTCTGATGACCGTATCGCCGGTCTGATCGCCGCCCTGGCCGCCGTCGAGTTATCCTGGCAAGAGGTCGCCGACCTGATCCACGGCACCACCATGGTCACCAACGCCATCGTCGAGGACAATCTGGCCCCAGTCGCCCTGATCGCCACCGAGGGCTTCTCCGATAGCTTGGAGATCGGCCGCCAGAACCGCCGTCATCTTTATCGCCTCGACCTGCCGCCCAAGTTAACGCCTCAAGTCCCCTCTGAGCGCCGGTTTGAAGTCGAAGAACGCCTCGATCATCAAGGCCAGGTGCTGCGGGACCTCAACACCCAGTCCATTGACGAGAAAATTCGCCAAGTCGAAGCCAGTGGCGCCGAAGCGGTGGCCGTCTCCCTGCTCCACGCCTACGCCAATCCGGAACACGAGGAAGAATTGGGCCGGCGGCTGGCCGCAAAATTTCCCTACGTTGCACTGTCCAACCGGGTTAATCCCGAGGCCCGGGAATACGAGCGCACGGCGACCACGGCGCTCAGCGCCAGTGTCATGCCCCTGGCCGCCGGATATCTCGATCGGCTGGAAACTGAAAAGCCCAAGGATTCACGCCTGCATTTGTTCCATTCCGCCGGCGGCATGGCGTCAACCGATGCGCTCCGCGATTTGCCGTTGGGACTGGCTATGTCCGGGCCGTCGGCCGGAGTTGCGGCGGCCGGGCGCATCGCCCGCAACCTCGGCATCGAGAACGCCATTAGCTTTGACATGGGCGGCACCACCACGGACGTCTGCTTGATCACCGATGGTCGGGCCGAGGTTTCCAGCGACCGCTCGCTCGGCGGAAGGCCGCTTCGCCAACCCATGGTCGCCGTCGACTCCATCGGCGCCGGCGGCGGTTCCATTGCGCGCCTCGATCATGGCGCGCTCCGCGTCGGACCCGAGAGCGCCGGCGCCGATCCGGGTCCCGCCTGTTATGGCCGCGGCGGGGAATTCCCGGCAGTCAGCGACGCCAATCTGGTGCTTGGCTACATGGATGCCGAACGCATCCTCGGTGACGGTCTGAACCTGGAGGTGGACGCCGCCCGTACAGCCATCGCCGCCCTGGCGTCCGCGATGGAAATGACCATGGAGGAAGCCGCCCTGGGCATCATCCGGGTCGCCAACGCCGCCATGGTACGCGCGCTACGCCGCATCACTGTCGAACGCGGTATTGACGGCCGGCAATGCACGTTATTCGCTTTCGGCGGCGCCGGCCCCATGCATGCCGCCGAAGTCGCCCGCGCCTTCGGCATATCCCGCATCGTGGTCCCGGCCCACTCCAGCGCATTCTCTGCCCTTGGCTGCGTCAGCGCCGAGATCAGCTATTCGCAACAGCAGAGCGTTCGCATGCCCATAGCCGACTGGGACGGCGACAAACTTGATGCCGTCCGCGCGACCCTCCGCCAGCGCCTTATGGAACCGCTTGAGAGCGCCGGCCACGCCGACGGCGCTATTTTCGATGAAGTCGCTTCGGTCCGCTACAGCGGCCAGAGCTACGCCATCGAAATCACTGATCCCGCTTTCGACGATCCTGCCTCGCTTGGTCAAACCTTCCTCGAACGCCACGAAAAACTCTACGGATTCGCCACGGACGAGCCCTGGGAACTGGTTGCTATCCGTCAGCGCATTTCAGTTCCGCGCTCGAATGAGAACGCCGAGACCACCCTGCCCGGAGCAACCGGCGATGCCCTGGTCAAAACAGCGCCGTGTGTGTTCGACGCCGGCGGCCCGGTTCCGACGCCGCGTTATGACCGCGTGATCCTGGCTGCCGGCCAATCGATAAAAGGGCCGGCAGTGATTGAAGACGCTTGGTCAACAATAGTCGTTCCGCCGGGCGCGGCGCTCAACGTCGATGAGGCCGGCAATCTGCACATGGACCTGGGGGATGCGGCATGAGCGCGGCCATGGACCCCGTGACCCTTGAAGTCATCCGCAATGCCTTGACCGCGGCAGCTGAGGAAATGTCCCTGGTGGTCATGCGCTCGGCCCGCTCGCCGCTGCTGCGCGAGGCCGGAGATTTGTCCTCGGCAATAACGGACTCAGACGGCGACCTGATCGCCCAGGGCCGCGACATTCCCATGCATATGGGGGTCATGAGCTTCACCGTGCGCGAATTCCTCAAGCGCGTCCCCAAGGATCGCCTGGCGCCGGGTGATGTCTGGTTCCTCAACCTACCCGAGGTCGGCGGCAACCATTTGCCTGACGTGAAAGCTATTCGCCCCATCTTTGCCGATGGCGCCATCCGAGCTTTCGCCGTCAGCCTGGCCCATTGGGCCGATATCGGCGGTGCCGTACCGGGAAGTTACGTCGCCAATGCCACCGATGCCTGGCAGGAGGGATTGCGAATTCCGCCGCTGCGGCTATTCCACACCGACGGCGCCGACCGTGAAAAGCTTGATCTGGTCCTGGCCAATGTGCGCGGCGCACCGGAGCGCGAGGGCGATATCCTGGCCCAAATGGCAGCAACACGGGCCGCTGATGAGCGGCTGCAACAACTTTTCGCCGAGCACGGTATTGCGACGGTCATGGCCGCCGTCACCGCCATTCACGACCGCGCCGAGGCGCAGATGCGAACCGCGTTGACGTCCCTTCCCGACGGCGCCTACGAAGGTGAAGATTGGCTCGACGATGACGGCGCCGGCGGCGATCCCATAGCCATCCGGGTCCGGGTCACCATTGAAGGCGATCAGGCGACATTTGATTTCTCAGATACAGATGACACGGCGCGCGGGCCCGTGAACACAACACCCTTCATCGCCTCGGCGTCCGTGTTCTACGTAGTCAAGACCTTGGTCGGCCCCGACATTCAGCCCAGCGGCGGTTGTTACCGGCCCCTGACAGTCATCACCCGGCCCGGCTCGGTGCTTGATCCTGATCCGGAACGGCCCGTGGTCGGCGGCAATCATGAAACCTCTCAGCGAGTCGCCGACGCCGTCTTCAAGGCGCTGGAGCCGACCGGGCCGGAGCGGCTATCCGCCGGCGGCCCGACCACGTCCGGGCTGATGCTGTTCGGCGGACGACGCGCCGACGGCGTGTGGACGACACTGTATGAGACTCACGGCGGCGGCGAAGGCGCCCGCCATGACCGCGACGGCATGCCGGTACTCCGCGTCCACATGTCCAACGTTATGAATACCCCGGCTGAAGTCATCGAGACTGAGTACCCCATCCGCGTCGAATTTCAGAAGTTGCGCCAAGGATCAGGCGGCCGCGGACGGCACCGGGGCGGCGACGGCCTGCACCGGGGTTACCGGGTGCTTTGCGATGACATGTCGGTGACCTCCATGTTCGAACGGCGGGTGATCCCGCCCTACGGCCTGCAGGGCGGCGACGATGGCGCGCCATTCAAGGTCACGGTCGAGAGATCAGACGGCGAAGCATTCGATTTGCCTGGCAAGGCCAATGTGCGTCTGGCTGACGGCGATCTGGTCGTCTTGGAAAGTTGCGGCGGCGGCGGTTATGGCGCCCCGCCGGAAGAGGAATAGAGAACGAAATTCAATTGCGAGGAGAGAACTTATGAAGCTCGAAAACAAAAAGGCTATCGTCACCGGCGCGGCCAAGGGCATGGGCGCCGCCATCACAACGACACTGGCCCGCGAAGGTGCCGATATCCTGCTTACGGCGCGCGATATGGAGGCCCTGAATGAGACCGCAGAGGAGGTTCGCAAACTAGGCCGCGAAGCCCATGTGGTTTCCTGCGATGTCATCGAAGAGGATCAAGTTGCCGCCATGGTCACCAAGGCCAAGGAAGTCTTTGACGGACGCATCGACATCCTGGTCAACGTAGCCGGCGTCACCGGCCCCATCGAGACGCCGGTGCAGGATATTAAAGTTGATGACTTTGATTACGTCACCGTCGCTAACCAGCGCGGCACGTTCCTCCCGATCAAACATGTCATGCCGACTATGATCGAGCAGAACGAGGGTAAAATCGTCAACATCGGCGGGACGTCCGGATTACGCGGCTATCCCATGCGCACCTCCTACAGCACATCCAAATGGGGGGTGCGCGGCATTACCCGCACGGTTGCCCTGGAGGCCGGGGCGCACAACATTAATGTCAACGCCGTTTGCCCGGGCATTGTTGAGACGCCGCGCATGCACAAGCTGTGCGAGGAGAAAGCCCGGGTTCGCGGCTGGACGTTCGATGAGGTGTACGCGGAGTATGTGGAGGATATGGCCTTGAAACGGGTAACCACACCTCAGGATATCGCCAACGCCGTACTATTCCTGAGTTCCGATGACGCGCGAAATATCACCGGCCAGGAGCTCGCCGTCGACGGCGGCTGGGACGTCTAGCAAAGGATATTTATGATGAGCCATATACGAGCACAGGAAATTCAGGTTGGACTGCCGGAGACAATGGTCATCGGCGGCGAACATGTTGCGGCCCAGTCCGGACGTAAGATCGACACTGTTGATCCGGCAACCGGAGAGGTCATCGCTCAATTTCCGGCCGCCGGCGCCGATGATGTGGACCGCGCCGTCGCTGATTCGAAAACCGCCCTCAAGGCGGATTGGCGTTCGGTCACGCCCATGCAACGCGGTCGTATCCTAAGTCGGACCGCGGCCCTGATCCGCAAGGACGCCACGCGCCTGGCGCAAATCGAGACTTTGGAAAGCGGTAAGCCGATCCGCGAAGCCAATGGCGACATCGAGACGGCGGCCAGCTATTTCGAATATTACGCCGGCATCGCCGACAAGCTTCAGGGCGACACGATTCCACTGGGTAAGGATTTCATGTCGTTTACCCTGCATGAGCCGGTCGGTGTCACCGCCCACATCATCCCCTGGAATTTTCCGTTGGTGACCACGGCCCGCGGCGTGGCCCCGGCCCTGGCGGCCGGCAACACCGCCGTGGTCAAACCGGCCGAGCAGACGTCTCTCACCTCGATCATACTTGCCGATATCCTGATTGAGGCGGGACTGCCGGCAGGTGTGTGCAACGTCATCACCGGATACGGCGATGAAGCCGGCGGGCCGCTGACGGCGCATCCGGACGTCGCTCACGTCACATTCACCGGCTCGGTTCCGACCGGGAAAACCGTCATGAAGACGGCCGCCGACCATGTGGCCTCGGTGACGCTGGAACTGGGCGGCAAATCGCCCGTCGTCGTTCTCGCCGACGCCGATCTCGACGAAGCAGTCGAAGGCACCCTCAAGGCCATCTATCTCAATGCCGGACAGGTTTGCTCGGCCGGTTCGCGGCTGGTGGTCGAACGCCCGTTACACGCGGCCATGATGGAACGCCTGGTTCCCCGGGCCGCGGCCCTGGAATTGGGTCACGGCCTGGATGACGCCCCGCTTGGCCCATTGATTTCTGACGACCAGCTTAACCGGGTTGCCGGTTTCGTCGACGCCGCCAAGTCGCGTTCGGTGAAAGTCGCCACGGGCGGCAATACCGTTCAGGTCAACGGCATGGAGGGTGGGTACTTTTACGCTCCGACGATCCTGGACGATCTTCCCGCCGATGAAGCAGTCGTTCAGGAAGAGATTTTCGGTCCGGTCCTCTGTGTCCAGGTGGTCGATTCCGCCGAACAGGCCATCGATGTTGCTAATGGCACCGAGTTCGGGTTGGTGGCCGGGATATACACCAAGGACATCACCCGCGCGCTTCGCTTTGCCCGCGACGTGGACGCCGGCCAGGTCTTCATCAATCAATACTTTGCCGGCGGCGTCGCCACGCCCTTCGGCGGCACCAAGAACAGCGGGTTCGGCCGTGAAAAGGGACTGGCGGCCATGGCCAGCTATTATCAAGTCAAATGCATCACGGCGCGCATATAAGCAGACTCCGGAGGAACCAACATGTACGCGGAATACGATCTCCATATCCCGGACGACCTGAGCGATGCCCTGGGACTTCTTGCTGACGATAACGGCGGCAAGGCTACGGCGCTGGCCGGCGGAACCAACCTGATCGTTGATATGCGCGCCCGACGCGAACGGCCCGATCACGTGGTCAGCCTGGACCGGTTGGATGAGATGACAGGCATCGAAAACGACGGCAAGCGCGTCACCATCGGCGGCCGCACCACGGTCTCCGATCTGTTGCGCTCGCCGGATATTGCCGCCATGGCGCCGTCGCTGGTGCAGGCATCACAGGTGTTCGCCGGTCAAATGGTTCGCAATACGGCTACCGTCGGCGGCAACATCGCCTGCGGCTCACCGGCCGCCGATCTGGTACCGCCGCTTCTATCCCTGGATGCTGAGGTGGAGCTGACCAGCGCGTCGGATACGCGTAGCGTGGCCCTTGACGAATATTTCACGGGTTACAAGAAAGATGTACGGCGCTCTGACGAACTGATCACCCGAATTTCCTGGCCTTGCCTGCCGGAGAATACCGTTAATTCGTTTTACAAACTGGCACGCCGCAAGGGCGACGCTATCACCATTACCGGCGTCGCCGTCACGCTGACAGTTACCGGCGGAGTCTGTGAAAAGGCGCGGATTGTACTCGGTGCCGTCTCGCCGGTGATTTTCCGGGCCATGACAGCCGAAGCCATGCTTGAAGGCGAAACCCTGACACCGGATCTGATCGCCGCCGCCGCCGCGAAAGCCGCGGAAGAATGCAGCCCCATCGACGACGTGCGGGCGTCTGCCGAGTACCGCCGCCTGACCGCCGAATCACTGACCCGCCGCTTGGTCTCCCAGGCCTGGGAACAGCTCAGCTAGAATTGAGGAATTTGGATCATGTCGACAAACAAGATGATTACGCTGAACATCAACGGACGCGAGGAACCAACAGAAGTTCCCGCCCACCGGACCTTGCTCGAGGCGCTTCGCGATCTTGGCCACGTTGAAGTCAAATGCGGATGCGAGAAAGGCGATTGCGGCGCCTGCGCCGTTCTCGTTGACGGCATGGCCGTGGATAGTTGCCTGACCCTGGCCTGGACCTCCGAAGGCAAAGAGATCACCACCGTACTTGGCCTCGGCGACATGGAAACACCGCATCCCCTGCAGAAATCTTTCTCCGATACCGGCGCGATCCAGTGCGGATATTGCACGCCGGGTTTGATCATCGCCTCTAAATCCATGATTGCCGAGAATCCGGATCCGTCCGAACAAGACATTCGCATCGGCCTGAGTGGAAATCTCTGCCGCTGCACCGGCTATACAAAGGTTTTCGATGCGGTCACCGAGGCTGCCGCTGTCATGCGGGCCGAGGGAGGCAAATCATGACCGATACTCCTGAAGTCGCCTCGGCAGGCGCCAACGTCGAATACTCCCAGTTGGGCAAGGGCCTGCCGCGCACCGATGCACCGGGCAAGGCCGCCGGCAAGACACCGTACGCAGGTGATTACATCATGCCCGGCATGCTGCATGTGAAAGTCGTCCGCGCCGATATCGCCAGTGCCAAGTTGACAAAGCTCGATGTATCCAAGGCGCGAGAACTGAACGGCGTCGCCTGCGTGATTACAGCCGCCGACCTGCCCGACCGCATGGCCGCTACCGACATTCCCGGCCAGACCGGCCAAAAGCGGCTGGATACGGATAACCAAATTTTGGTCCGCGAACGGGTCAGATATTGGGGCGAGCCCCTGGCCCTGATCGCCGCCGAAACAAAAGACATCGCCGATCGAGCCTGGGAGTTGATCGAGTTTGAATTGGAGCCGATCGCCGGTGTCTATGATCCTGAAGAGGCGCTCAAACCCGGCGCGCCCATTGTTCAGGGCAAGAATAACGTCGTCGCCGAGCACAAAATCAAAAAGGGTGATGCGGAGGCCGGTCTGGCCGCCGCCGATCTGGTCATTGAAAACACCTTCCGCACGCCATTCCAGGAGCATGCCTTCCTAGAGCCGGAGGTCGGCCTGGCCTGGGCCGATGAAAATGATGTCGTCAACATCCGTATGTCGACTCAGGTGATCGAACACTTCCGTTTCATCGCTGATGCCATCGGCGTGCCGCACAACAAAGTCCGAATTCGCGGTGCCCTGGTCGGCGGTGGCTTTGGCGGCAAGGAAGACGTCACCATTGAAATCTATCTGGCGCTCTTGGCCAAACGGACGGGACGGCCCGTGCGACTGGAATACAGCCGCGAGGACTCCTTCGTCGGTCACGGCAAGCGCCATCCATTCATTCTCACCTACCGCACCGGTGTGACAAAGGACGGCAAGATCACCGGCATTGACGTGCAGATGATCGCCGATGCCGGCGCCTACGTGTATCTCAGCCCCTATGTGCTGCTTTACGCCGCCGTCGCCGCACCAGGTCCCTACAAGGTCGAGAACTTAAATGTCTATGCCCGGGCCGTCGCCACCAACAACATGTTCACCAGCGCCTTTCGCGGTTTCGGCGGCATGCAGGCCTGCGTCGCCTATGAGCAGCAAATGGACGAAGTGGCCAAGGCGCTGGACATGGACCGAATGGAACTGCGGCGCCGCAATTTCCTCAAAACCGGCGAGCCCATTTCAACCGGTTTCATTCCGCCCAGCGCCATCTGGACCGATCAATGCGCGGAGCAGGCCTGGGAAGCACTAGGTGAACCGGCGCCTTCGGAAGGACACCTGAAAATCGGCCGGGGCATCGCCGCCTACCAGCAAAGCTACGGCCGCCTAACCTTCCTACACGACACGTCGGAGGCCTGGGTCGGGGTCGAGGTGGACGGCACCGTCATCGTGCGTTCCGGCGTCACTGACATTGGCGCCGGACAGATTTCAGCGCTCGGTCAGATCGCCGTCGAAATCCTGGGCGTCACCATGGATGACGTCGTTATCTACAACAGCGATTCCGCTGTTACACCGTTGGCGGGGACGACCACCGCTACCCGCGCCCTCTACATGACCGGCAACGCCGCCAAGCAAGCGGCGGAAGCTGTGCGCGATAGGCTTGCCGCCCGCGCTGCCCAGGAGTTCGGTGTTGAACCGGGTGACGTGGGCATGGCTTACAACAAGGTTTACGTCGTCAACAATCCCGAGCAGTCCATGCCCTTCGTCGACTTGGTCAAAATCTGCGCTGCCGAGGGCGTTCATCGGTCGGAACTGGTAATGTTCCGCGCACCATTTTCAGACCATCTGGATCCCGAGACCGGCCAGGGCCAAGCCCATCCCGATTACACATATGGCGCCCACGCGGTTGAGGTTTCCGTTGATACGGATACCGGCGAGGTTGCCGTGCTCAAGAGCATCGGCGCCCATGACGTGGGCCAATGCGTCAACCCGGCCGCCGTTCAGGGCCAAATCGAAGGCGGCACCCAGAATGGCCAGGGCTACGCGCTAAGCGAAGAAATGCTGTACGAGGAAGGCAAGCTGGTGACGCCGTCGTTCAGCGAATATCTCATGCCGACATCCATGGATATGCCCAAAGTGCAATCGATCATCCTGGAATCGCGAAGCGGCATTGGTCCGTTTGGCGCCAAGGGAATCGGCGAGCCGGCCCTGACCGGTGTTGCACCGGCCATCGCCAACGCAGTGGCCGACGCCATCGGGGTCCGGGTGTTCGAGCTGCCGATCACGCCGGAACGGGTCCTCATGACCTTGCGCGAACACCAGAAAGCGGCGGAGTAGCCGGGCGTTCGCACCGGACCGGAGAAACCATGGCAAATCCCTTTATAGAGGTTTTGGAGCAGGCAGCAGCCTGGCGCGATGCCGGCAAGGGCGTCGCCATAGCCACCGTCGTCTCGACCTGGGGAACGTCGCCGAGCCCCGTCGGCAGCACCATGGCCGTCAACGAAGACAGCGCCTTTGCCGGATCGGTGTCCGGCGGCTGCGTCGAAGGCGCCGTGATTCATGAAGCCTTGGAGGTCATTGGCGGCGCCGGGCCCCGCGTTATGAAATACAGTGTCACTAATGACGAGGCCTGGGAGGTCGGCCTGACCTGCGGCGGCACCGTGGAAGTCCTTGTTGCCGCAACGCTGGGAAAGGACATCGTCGATACACTCATAGACAATGTAACGCAGCGCCGCCCAGTCGCTGCAGCAACGGAGATCAAAACCGGGAATCAAACCCTCATCTTCGGAGACCGCATCGAGGGTTCTCTGAGCCTTGAGGGCGAGGCGCTGGCCCAGGCCCGCGCGACATTGGATACCGGAACGAGCAGCATCATTCCTCATGGCGACGGCGGTATCTTCGTTCACGCTTTTTTACCATCGCCTCGTCTGGTCATCATCGGCGCCGTCCATGTCTCACAGGCCCTGGCGGCCATGGCGGAGTTAACCGGATTCGACGTCATTATCATCGATCCCCGCCAGGCCTTCGCCACCGACGAGCGGTTCCCGAACACCAGGTTGATACACCAGTGGCCCAGCGATGCCTTTGCTGATAGTCCGCCCGATGCCGCCACGGCGGTTGTCGCGCTGGTTCATGATCCGAAAATCGACGATCCCGCGCTGATGGCGGCGCTGGCGTCCAATGCCTTTTATGTCGGCGCCCTGGGCAGCGTCAGGACACATGCAAAACGATTGGACCGGTTGAAAGACTTAGGCGTCTCGCAAGACGACTTGGACCGCATTCACGCCCCGGTAGGTTTGGATCTGGGCGGGCGCAAGCCGGCGGAGATCGCCGTCTCGATCCTGGCCGAAGTCGTCCAGGCCGTTAACAACCGGACGCCGGTATGACGGGGGTGCCTCCCTCGATTACCGCCATCGTCCTGGCCGCTGGGCAGTCCCGCCGCATGGACATCGACAACAAACTATTGGCTGATATCGGCGGCAAGCCCATGGTGGCTCACGCCGTCGAAGCTGCCCTTACTTCAAGGGCTGGCCCGGTAATTGTGGTGACTGGATATCAGGCCGATAGCGTTGCCGGCGCGCTCACCGGACTGGGGGTAGCCATCGTCCACAATTCCGACTTTAAAGCCGGTATGAGTACGTCCCTGAAATGCGGCCTCGCCGCCCTTCCCGTCTCCACCGATGGCGCCATTGTCTGCCTCGGCGACATGCCGATGGTCACCGCAAATCATATGGATCAATTGATAGACGCCTTCGATCCCAACTCCGACCACGCTATCTGCATCCCGACGTTCCAGGGCCAGCGCGGAAACCCGGTGCTTTGGGCACGGCGGTTCTTTGCCGAGTTTGCGGCGCTGTCCGGGGATGTAGGCGCCCGGCATCTGATCAGCGAACATGAAGACAATGTCCATGAGGTCGCCATGGATGACGATGCGGTTCTTGCCGATTTTGATACGCCAGAGAGTCTTTCGATAACTCGCGAGTAGGCGCTCAGTCCGTTCTGAGATGCGCGGCGATGGCTTCGACCATACGGTAGGTGTTAAGTCCACGGTCGCGATCGAGAAACGTCGGCCAGGTGGACAGTTTAACGGCAACCATTTCCGAGCCTGGGTTTATATAAATGAGCTGACCGAATACGCCGCGGGCTGAATAGATGCCGTGCTCACCGTCGACCACCCACCACTGATTGCTATAGCCGGCCTTGGGGTAGTACTTGAGAAAGTCGCTGTAGAGAATGCCGAAGGCTTCGGTGTCGCCGTGGTGGCAGCCGTCAATCCAGGCGCTGGGTGCAATTTGTTGACCAGCGACAATACCGCCATCAAGATACATCTGACCGAAACGGCCGAAGTCACGAAGGGTGGCGTTGAAACCGCCATCGGCGAGGGCCGTTCCCTGGCGGTCCACAGTGATGTTGGCATCATACTCGGCACCGATCTTGGACCATATTTCCGTGCTGATGAGTTCAGCAAGAGATGCATCACCGACCCTTTCACAAATCCACCCCAAGACATCGGTGTCAATGGACCGGTATTGAAAATATTCGCCGTGCGGCCTGTCGCTTTCTATGGATACAAGCAGGTCATGGATCGATTTGGGATCGTCCTCATCCTTGAGCTCCTTCCACCCCGAGGCGCGGTCGAGAAACGCGAATTCGGCGTCCGGGTCAGTGTAATCCTCGATGAACTTAACGCCGGTCTGCATATTGGCCACGTGGTCTATGGTGGCGCCTGCGTAGCCGCTGCTTTGCAACTCAGGAAGGTAATCGGTAACCAGCGCATGCCGGTCAACTAGCCCGCGCTCGATAAGAATGCCGACAAGCGTCCCGGCAATTGACTTGGTAACCGATTGCGCCAGATGCAGCGTGTCCGGTCCCATGCCATTGGAATACTCCTCGCACACGACTTCGCCGCGGTGAAGCACCAGGAATCCATCGGTTTCCGTGGTGTCGAGCAAATCACGCACCGTTGTTGCTCCGCCGTCAATGCGGGTCAGGGCAACTTCGGCCAGGTCCTGACAGTTCTCCCCAAATTCCCGAACCGGCCCTTGGCCACGGGATACAGGAACGACTGGGATGATCTCGCTGACGTTCAGGAACGACCACCTGTTGAACGGCGGTGAATCCCAGTTGGCAAGCGTCATTTGGTTATTCATGATCCGGCGTCTCCGGCTACATGTTGATAAGATTGAGACAAATGTCGAGCGGGCCGCCGGCAGCGGGATCGGGCCTCAAAACACCACACCATCCGGTCGGCGCGGAGTTTGAATTCCGTTCGCCAACAAGTAACAACAAGGGCCCGGGAACCCCCGGGTCCTTGTTGCTCAGCTTGGTTACTTTTGCAGTTCCGTCCAGATCGCCGTGTAAATCTTCTGTACATCCGGCGGGCAGGGGGGAACGAAGTGACCCGAGTTAATGAACTCCTTCGGGATCACCACCTCAGTCGCCGTCGCCATGTCTTCGGGCATGTACTTTACCGAGCCCTTGACGCCGTTGGCATATCGCGCGAATTCTGAAATCAGCGCGGCATTCTCAGGCTCCATGATGAAGTTCATGAACGTCTTGGCGTTTTCGACGTTCTTGGCGTCCTTCAGGATTCCAACACTATCCATCCACAACGAGTAACCTTCCCTGGGATAACCATAGTGCACGTTCGGGTTCTTGAGGCGAGCCCGGAAAGAGGCGCCATTCCAGTAGAGCGACGCGGCAAGGTCACCACCCGCGATTTTCTCGATGACGCCATACTCCATGGACAACCATTTCGGCTTGGCAGCCAACAGCACATCACGCGCCTTCTTCAACATGGCCTTGTCGTTCGTGCACGGCTCGCTGCCGATATAACGAAGCACCGTACCCATGACATCGCCCATCTCCGGAGCGACATTGATCTTACCAACCAGTTCTGGCGGGGGATCGAAGATAATGGAAGAGGTGTTGATGTCGCCATTGTAGACGGCGGTGTCGATCATAATGCCGACGCTTCCCCACTGCCATGGCACAGTGTAATGACGGCCCGGATCCCAATCCGTGTCCTGCCAGCGCGCTTCCAAGTTCTTGAAGTTGGACATCTGATCGGGACGCGACTCAAGCAACAGGCCTTCATCGATCCATATCGGTACATAGTTTGACGACGGCACAACCATATCGAAGCCATGACCACCGGCCTTGACCTTGGCGAGCGCGCTATCGTTGTCATCGTAGTCGGTGATGACGATCTTAATGCCGGTTTGTTTTTCAAACTTTTCAACCAACTTCGGGTTCGTGTAGTTGCCCCAGTTGAAAAGGTTCAACTCACCACCAGCTTGTGCCATTCCGCCACTCAATGCGAAGGCAAGGCCCGTAGCTATCGCTGTTAGTTTCCACTTCATTAGAAATACTCCTATTTTGTTGTGGACGTTGAAATTACTGTACTGTTTGTCGTTGCTTAGTTTTCCGATTGAGGAAAAAGATAATTGTCACCATCGCCACGGACACCGCTAAAAGGACCGATGAGATCGCGTTAACCTCAGGCGTGATGGACCGGCGCAATTGACCGAGCATATAGGTTGGCAGCGTATTCTGGCCGGCCGACTTGACCAACTGGGTGATAACCACGTCGTCAAGCGAAATGACGAAAGCCAACATCAATCCTGCCAGAATGCCCGGCCAAACCAGCGGCAACGTCACCCGGCGGAACGTCAGCCAGCGTGTCGCATAGAGATCGGCGGCCGCAGTTTCCAGCGTCAGGTCCATGCCCTCCAGCCGCGCCCGGATGGGCAGATAGGCAAACGGGATACAGAAAGCTGTATGCGCGATGATGAGATAGGCCATGCCGTGGTAATCGGTCGCCGCCTTGATCGAAGCAAACAGAATGAGCAACGCGACGGCAGTGACGATCTCCGGCACCATCAGAGGCTGGTTGATCATCGCATAAATGCTGGTCAGACCCCTATAGGGCTTGGTGCGTGTCGTCCCCAGCGCGGCCATAGTCGCTAGGCAGGTCGCGATAGTCGCCGCCGTAATCGCTAAATAAATCGAGCGGATCGTCACGTCCATAACCATTTCGTTGTTCCATGCGGCCACGTACCAGCGAAAGGAAAAGCCCTCCCAAAAGGCAAGTGACACGCCGGCGTTGAACGAATAGACAACGAGAGGCACCAGCGGTGCGTAGAGCAGGACAAAACAGATGGCGGCCATTTCCGTAAAGCCGGTCTGTGTCAGCACGGAAAACGGCCGCCGGGGCATCGCCATTTGGTCTAGTTTGTTAATGTCAGCCATGACTGCCGCCGGATTTTCCGGCGCTCCGCACGTAGTAGAGCAGCGCGATCATCACCAACACCAGGAGTGTTAGGGAAAGCGCCGCACCCAATGGCCAGTTCCGGCCCTGGCCGAACTGCAGCCCGATCAAGTTGCCAAGCATCATGTGTTTACCGCCGCCTAAAATCCGCGGAGTCACAAAGGCGCCAAGCGCAGGAATGAAAACGAGGATTGATCCTGCAATAATTCCCGGTTTGGCGAGCGGCACAATGATCCGCTTGAGTACTTTGAAACGCGTCGCATAGAGATCGTAACCGGCCTCGACAAGACGGAAATCGAGTCTCTCCATCGACGCATAGATTGGTAACACCATCAGCGGCAGATAGACATAGGTCATCCCGACCATAACCGCGAAGTCGGTAAACAGCATTTGGATCGGTTCTTCAACAAACCCAAACGATGTCAGAAAAGTGTTTACGACGCCCTGGTTTCGGATCAACTCCATAATGGCGAACGTGCGAATCAGCAGATTGGTCCAAAACGGAATGGTGATCAAAAATAGCCAGAGATTGCGTCTCTCGGGCCGCCGGGTCGCGATGAAGTAGGCGGTCGGAAATCCAAACACGAAACATGTGAAGGTGGTCAGCAGCGAAAGCCTGACCGAGCGCCAGAGGATTGTGACATGGGCGTCGGCAATCGACAGGGTATCGTCGAATATATCACGCTGCATGACGACGCTGGCCCAGCCGTCGCTTGAAAATTTCCATACGATTCCACCGTACGGGCCAGCCGACAGGAAGGAATAAACCGCCATGATCAGCAACGGTCCCGACGCAGCGCAGAAAAGAACGATCAATGCCGGTGTAGATAACAGTATGCTGCGCCGCACCTCTTGTTTGCGCGCCGTTTGCTCCGCGCTGGCCCCACCCTGCAAGGTGGTGCCCAAGGACAGTTCAGCGGAGTTTGCGGCGGTGTTTACCATCAGTCTCTGAGAACCTGGATCGCTTCCGGTTCGATAGCGATGCCGACCTCGGCGCCGAGTTCGTAAGGCGCCTGGCGGCTTCGGGTATTCTGAACCCGGGCCGTGAAGACTTCTCCATCCGGAAGCGTTAGGTGATAGTGGGTGTCCGTGCCGAAATAGACGATGTTCTGTAACTCGCCACGCAACAAGGCGGCGTTCTTGTCCGAACACAGGACCGCCCGCTCTGGCCTTACGGCTATCGTTACCTGCCCGGCAGCTGACAGGCCCTCTGGCAGCGTGGCGTCAATTTCCGCCCCCGAGGCAAGCCTAAGCGTTGCCTCCTGGCCGTTGGCGGAGAGTACGTCGGCCTTGAGAAAGTTGGTATCGCCAATGAAATCCGCCACGAACCGCTCGCCGGGATGATTGTAAATTTCGTGCGGTGGTCCGACCTGTAGCACCTGGCCCTCGTTCATGACCGCCACCCGGTCAGACATGGTCAACGCCTCTTCCTGATCATGCGTGACGAAGACGAAGGTTATTCCGGTTTCGTTTTGCAGCCGCTTGAGTTCAATCTGCATTTCTTTTCGCAGCTTGTAGTCGAGCGCCGACAGTGGTTCGTCCAGCAGAAGCACTTGAGGATGTGGCGCCAGGGCACGGGCCAAAGCCACGCGTTGTTGTTGGCCGCCAGAAATTTGATCAGTACGGCGCGCTGCCAACGCCTCCATCTTTACCAACCGCAGCATGTCATCAACTGTCGCCGCGATCTCGGAACGCGGCTTGCCCAACATCTCAAGACCAAAACTGATGTTCTCGGCAACGGTCATATGAGGAAACAGGGCGTAGTTCTGAAACACCGTGTTGACCCGGCGCTCATAGGGCGGCAGATGTCCGATAGATTGCCCTTCGAGGAGGATTTGGCCCCCTGTGGGATGCTCGAAACCGGCGATCAGGCGCAGCAGCGTCGTCTTGCCGCAACCCGACGGCCCCAGCAGCGTGAAGAACTCGTTCTCTCTGATCGTTACTGAAACACTATCGAGCGCCCGGACTTCGTCCGCGCCGCTGCCAAATATCTTGGTGACATTCTGCGCTTCGATGGCCACCGACCCACCAGCCGAAGTTTCCACCCCAGACGCGCGCGCGCTTTCGGCCAAGTCCATGTTTCCTCCCCAGGATCGTCGTTGGCAATTGCTATCAAAGTGTCCCACAGGTCCGATATCACTTCAATGAATGGTTGGAAATGGCGGCTAAGAGCGGAAGCCCACAATCGAAACCGGCTATTGAACGCCCCTGACGGTGCTGCAGTTTTGAGTAGGGTTATTTTGGGCATCCGCCTGTCGATGGGCAATTTCGCGACCATGCCGCGACAGATGCTAAATGACGCGGAGTCACGTCATATCGCGTCAGTTCTACTCGTAACCTTGCTGTTGTGACGTCGCTGGACGAATGAAGTGCTAAAGAATGGGCGCCGTAATATTGAAGTCCGTGGGCATTGTCGGAACGAGCAACCGAGACTTAACGTTATCCGACAATTCATTGCTGTCCGAAGGCATATATCCGCATTCGCCAATGGCGGCACGCAGGTCCGGTGACTCGCCTTGGTACTCTAAAACGATCTGCGAGCTGTATGGCATGCGAAAACTGCCGCCGGAAATACCGAGGACTAAACCATTCAAATAATCTACCGGTGACCGAAAAGATGGGTACAGTGCTGTATAAATATAACCGCGCCTATTTAAATATTCATTCTCAACAAGATATAATATCTGCGATGAAATAAAGCAAAACCCATTGTATTTATTAATAAATAAAGATTTATGCTCTTCCGAGCGCAGACTTATAACTTCGAATGTTTTCGTGCGAATGGTCCCTGACTTCTCGAACAAGCGAGTTATCGATTTCAAAACATATCCCGGCCGGGACGGCGTCACGACGTAAGCATGATAATATCCCAGATACTTGCGTAACTCGGCGGTGGTGTCCGGGAAAAATGCCGGCGTCAGGCCGCCCAGGACAGCCGGATCGTCGGTTGCCGGTGAGGATTTGGCGAATATTCGGACGAACTGGTCATGAGGTTCATAAATTTCCCCTTCGTCGACACCGAAAAACTCGCAGATTTTCCGCAGATTGTAGGGGGACGGCGCTGACTGGCCGCCTAAGTACTTGTTGAACTGCTGGCGGTTGATTTCAAGGCGGCGGCAGACATCGGCGACGGATTTGTAGTGTCCGCACAGGAATTTCAGGTTCGCTCTTAAATGCTCTGTCGCCACGCTTTACCCCAGGTCGAAATGGCGAATAGACGCGACTTGGCGCGCGCTCAATCGGATCATAGGCGCGGGAACAATCTGACGCAAGGTGACGCGGAGCGAGCTGGATTGTTGTTGGCGATTGTCTGCCAAGTGTCCCATAGGTCTGGTACCACTTCTATAAAGGGTTGGGAAAGGCGTTTGTAACGAGGTTCCATCAGCGTCATTAACTTCGATTTTTGGTATTTACTCCTCCCGTCGTCCGTCCGACCTAATATAGTGATGGTCCTTTTGATGAATATGCTATGAAGCTTGACTAACGGCCAGAAGCCCCCGTGACTTAATAAAGCGAATATTGTTGATGCCAGAAACACCTACTAAAACTGAAAAGGAAGACGGGACAATAGAGTGGCGCCTTGGCGGTGACCTGCACCGTGAAGACGGTCCTGCGGTTGAAAAGCCCGACGGGACCCGAGTTTGGTTTCTCCATGGTAAACAGCATCGCGAAGACGGCCCCGCCGTGGTGCACAAGGACGGAACCAAAGAATGGTGGCTGAAAGGCCAACTGCAGCAAACACCGCAAAAAACAGAATTTGAAGATGGAATGATCGAGTGGCGGCTTGACGGAAGTCTACACCGCGAAGACGGTCCCGCCGTCACAAGGCCTGATGGGACTCGGGTTTGGTTTCTCCATGGCAGCCAGCATCGTGAAGACGGACCTGCCGTGGACCATGGGGACGGATCAAAAGAATGGTGGTGGAACGGCCAACTCCACCGCGAAGACGGACCGGCCATCATGGAATCGGACGGGACCCTTGAATGGCATCATAACGGCGTCCCCCACCGAGACGACGGCCCAGCAATCATCCGCTCCGATGGCGTGCAGCAGTGGTGGAAGAACGGAGTGCGTCATCGCGAAGACGGGCCTGCCGTCATCGAAGAGCAAATCATGCGGCAATGGTGGGTGCAGGGGTTGCTACACCGGGAAGATGGTCCGGCAATTGTCTATGACGACGGGGAGCAGGAGTGGTACCTCGGGGGTGCGCCGGTCGAGGAAAGTGTGGTTATGGACCTGGGAAAGCGCGCAAATTTCCTCAAAAACCTGGCGGGTTCCGCCTAGCGTGAGATCGAATTCTGGCCAAAAAAGAAAACACATGCACGGCCAGTCCCCTTTTTCACTCCTTCTCGGGCGTCATGCGCCCGCCCTCAAAGTTTACGGCTTTTTCGGAGTTTCGTAGGGAACTTCTTTGTGCCACTCTACCCATTCGGTGTGGTAGCCAACGAAACCTTTCTCGTTCGCCGGCTGTTGCTTAGTCGTGTAATACTCGGTTTTACCGTCAGGAACCGGATCTTTTGCGTTTACGTTACCCATAGTTCAACTCACCTGTTGTCAAATTTCAAACCGCGACAGTTCCCTGCAAGGCAAAAATTCATTCCGCTACAGTATGGACGGTTTCTTGAATATCAAGAGTAAACATTACAAGATGGTGCCGCCGGATGAAAACAGCATTTTTGTATCTACACAGGATGCAGTTACCAATTGACTGGGTACGGTCGTTAAGTTTGCATACTAAAATCTGATAGTTTACAAATTGTGAATGTGATGGGCGCGAAATCTTGCCCTATCCGAAAATGATCGTACCGGAGGAGGGAACTCTAGATGTTCGCTAGCAATCCATTTGCCGAACTTTCGGCAATGATACCGACGGCCGTTATGCAGGCTTACGTCATTTTGATGTTTATCCTGGTCATCGGTGGCACAATTTTTGATATGATTCACAAAAAAAGTGCCAAGTACTTTTTTGCCAAAGCCAAAGCCGCAGAGGCTTCGCGCACCCGCGAACTTGGGGGCGGAGAGAAAGCCAGCATTGCTGTTCAGACTGCTTTGGTCGATGTAGCGACATCTGGTGAGTTCTGCAATCCGAGACGCCGCGTCTCCCACCTTTTCACCATGTATGGGTTCATCCTATTCCTCGTGACGACCATTACCTTGGTCTTTTGTTATGCCACCAAGGAAGCCCCGGAAATCGTCTCCATGCTCTGGCACTTGGGTGCTGCTATGGTGATGTTCGGCGGATACTGGTTCTGGTTCTTCATCCGCGTCGATGTTTCCGCGGAAGGGAACCCCTGGCACCGGATCGTCAAGGCGGATTTGTTTATCCTTTCCCTCCTGGGCACCACGACTTTCGGGCTCTTCTGGTCCATCGCACAATCCCAAGGTGCCGCTGTCTGGACAAACTTGTTCCTGGCGCTCTTCATCGCCTTCAGTACTCTGCTCTTCGGCGGGGTTCTTTGGTCCAAGTTCGCCCACATGTTCTTCAAACCGGCAGCCGCCTTCAACAAGCGCATCATCAAAGCTGATGGCTCCCGCGAGAACCTGCCTGAAATTGGCGATTTGTCGGATCCCGAATTGCAAAAAAGGTTTCCTGATATCCCGGAGTATTTAGGCGCGACCCCGCCCTACATGGGGCTCGGCATCAAACGCGAGCGTCCGCAACACTACTAAATCAAACCTGAAAGATTCTTTCTAAAGGGAAAGGAAACGAATTATGCCTACCTTCGTCTACATGACTCGATGCGATGGCTGCGGACACTGCGTGGATATCTGCCCGTCCGACATTATGCACATCGATAAAACCTATCGTCGCGCATATAACATCGAACCGGACATGTGCTGGGAGTGCTATTCCTGCGTCAAAGCCTGCCCGCAACATGCCATTGATGTCCGTGGCTATGCTGACTTTGCGCCGCTTGGCCATTCTGTCCGGGTCGACCGTGACGAGGAAAAAGGTGTGATTGCCTGGCGCATCAAGTTCCGCAACGGCAAAAAAGACCTGAACCTGCTGGCGCCGATTACCACCAAGCCGTGGGGCACGGGCTATCCGGAGCTTGCGAGTGAACCCGCACCGACCCAGGAACAGCGCGAAAGCCAGTTGTTGTACAGCGAGCCCAAGTATGTCCGCATGGATGACGGCGGCTTGCATACCCTGGAATCCAACGGCCTCAAGATGAAGGAAGGGGTCTACTACTAATGGCTTACAAAACAATCGTCGAAGACAATATCGACATTCTCGTCGCCGGTGCTGGCCTTGGTGGGACCGGTGCGGCCTTTGAGGCCCGGTTCTGGGGGCAGGACAAGAAGATTGTGATCGCCGAAAAAGCGAATATCGATCGCTCCGGCGCCGTCGCCCAGGGGCTGTACGCGATCAACTGCTACATGGGCACCCGCTTTGGTGAGAACAATCCGGAAGACCATGTCCGCTACGCCCGCATCGACTTGATGGGTATGTTGCGTGAAGACCTGGCGTTTGACATGGCGCGTCACGTCGACTCCACGGTCCACAATTTCGAAGATTGGGGCCTGCCAATCATGCGCGACAAGGAAAAGGGGTCCTACCTGCGGGAAGGCCGTTGGCAGATTATGATCCACGGTGAATCTTACAAGCCGATCGTGGCCGAAGCCGCGAAGAAGTCGGCCGACAAGGTCTACAACCGTATCTGCATCACCCACCTGCTGATGGACGATGCCAAGGAAAACCGCGTCGCAGGTGCCGTTGGCTTTAATGTTCGCACGGGCGACTTCCACGTCTTCAAATCCAAGACGGTCGTTTGCGGCGCCGGTGGTGCTTCGAACATCTTCAAGCCGCGTTCCGTCGGCGAAGGTTCCGGTCGTGTCTGGTACGCTCCGTGGTCCTCTGGTTCCGCTTACGCGTTGATGATCAACGCGGGCGCCAAGATGACCCAAATGGAAAACCGTATTGTTCTGGCCCGCTTTAAAGACGGTTATGGCCCGGTGGGCGCTTACTTCCTGCACCTCAAGACCTACACGCAAAACGCTTATGGCGAAGAGTATGAATCCAATTGGTTCCCCGAACTTCAGAAGATGGTCGGCAAGGAGTATCTGGATCCGGAAGTTTCGCACCTTACCCACCGTCCGATCCCGACCTGCCTGCGTAACCACTGTATAATCCACGAAGTGAACGCCGGCCGTGGGCCGATCCACATGGTGACCATGCACTCGTTCCAGGACCCGCATCTTGAAGAGATCGGTTGGCACAACTTCCTGGGCATGACCGTTGGTCAGGCCGTGCTGTGGGCTGCCACGGATGTTGATCCGAAGAACGAAAACCCGGAACTGACCACGTCCGAACCGTATGTCATGGGTTCTCACGCGACGGGGAGCGGTGCTTGGTGTTCTGGTCCGGAAGATGTTTCTCCACCTGAGTATTTCTGGGGTTATAACCGCATGACGACCATCGCAGGCCTGTTCGGCGCCGGTGATGCGGTCGGTGGCACGCCGCATGCGTTTTCTTCCGGTTCCTTCACCGAAGGCCGCCTGGCTGCGAAAGATGCTTGTAAGTACATCGACGACGGCAAGGCAGAAGGTATCCGCGTTAGCGATACGACGATCGCCAAGCTGAAAGAAGAAGTCTACAAGCCGATGGAGCACTACAAAGTCCACCGCAACGAAATCGTTGCCGGTACGGTCAACCCGAACTACCACAATCCGCGTCAGGGTCTCGACCGCCTGCAAAAGCTGATGGACGAGTACGGCGGCGGGGTGACGGTCAATTACATGACCAACGACAAGCTCCTGAGCATCGGTCTCAAGAAGCTCAAGATCATGGAAGAAGATCTTGAGAAGATTGCGGCCGAAGACCTCCACGAATTGCTTCGTGCTTGGGAACTCAAGCACCGCCATCGTACGTCCGAATGCGTGTTGCAACACACCCTGTTCCGCAAGGAAACCCGTTGGCCGGGTTACTACTACCGTGGTGACGCCATGAAGCTGGATGATGAAAACTGGCACGTTCTCACCGTATCCCGTCGTGATCCGAGTACCGGCGATTACACTATGGAGAAGGCGCCCTTGTATCACTTGGTTGGTGAAGAAGAAGAAGCCGCTTCTGCAGCCGAATAATCTTCAAGATCCCCGGCAGGAGTTAACTTTGAACTTCTGCCGGGGGCATTCCGCATCTAGTACGGTGGGGGAACACATGAACATTATCGACCTCACGGATAAAGATATTCTCGACGTTGCCGAACCGCTGTGGACGGAACTCGTCAGAGCTTCCAACGACGGTGACTACGGAAAATTCATCCGCAATTTCGACTACAGCCTTACCCAAGGCTTGAACGAAGTCGAAATCGGAAAACAATTCGCTAATAGTGAACTGACCCGGAGCCTGTCTGAAGTCTACGATTATCTCGGCATTATTCGCCGTGGCCAGCACGTGACTGTTCTCTTTCGTCTTCGCAGCACGAAAAAAGAGGGCGAGTGGCTCGGCCGCCTCGTCCTCGGATTAAATAATCAGGAAGAAGTCAAAATTTTCGGGGCCTCGGTCTTTTGATCCGTCGGGGACGACTTTCATATGAACGAAACCATCCAAGATAACAAATACGTCGAGCTCAAATATCAGGTGATCGACGACAAAACGGGCAACGTCCTCGTTGGGGTAGATTTTCCGATCGGCTATGTACATGGTGCCAACGATATTTTGGCACCCGCCGTTATGGAAGAGTTGGAGAATAAAGTCGTCGGTGACATCGTTGAAGCCCCCTTTGACGGCGATCAAATTTACGGCCCAAGGGACGAATCACTGGTATTCACCGATAATATCGAAAACGTTCCCAAGGAGTACCAGGAGATAGGCGCCGCCATTGTCGCCGAAAACGAAAAGGGTGAGCCCCGCAGTTTCATCGTCACTCGAATGGATGACAAAACGCTAACGGTTGATGGCAACAATCCGCTTTGCGGCAGGAAAGTCGTTTTCAAGTTGGAAATTTTAACGGTCCGTGACGCCACGGCCGAGGAAATAGACGCTGGCGGACCGGTCGGTGTGGAGCCTGAAATCGACAAAAATTTAATGGTTCCAATTTGATGCAGCTCGTGCGTTGGCAGCTTAATTTGATTTGCTACGTAAAGACATGACGGCTGGCATTGCTTCACCCGGTCGCAATACGACCGGAATACCGGCGAGTGGGCGAAGGAGAAGGCTCCGGTGTATCACATCATTGATTGAGCGTTGCCCTGTTCAATGCGGCCCGCGCTAACAAGCGAGTTGAATCGAGCGTTGGCAGCCGCGAGTTCGAGTCGTTGATAACCAGCGATATCTCGGTGCAGCCGAGGATGGCGGCATCGCAGCCGTCATCTTTCATACGCTCGATAACCTGTTGCAAATACGTGACGGATTCGGGCTTGAAGACTCCGTAAACCAGCTCGTCCATAATTATTCGATTGATCTCCGCACACTCCGTTGGGTTCGGCCGTACGCAATCCAAGTCCAGGGTCGCCAGCTTTTTCGAATACACGTCACTCTCAACCAGCCACTGCGTTCCGGTTAAAGCCAGGCGGCAAAAACCTTGTTCAATGGCGGTGTCGGCGACACCATCGACGATGTGCAGCCAAGGCAACGGTAAGTGCGCCTCGATTAGAGGCAAGGCTTGATGGATCGTGTTGTCGGGGCAAATCAGGAAGTCCGCGCCGCATTTGGCCAGTTTGTCTGCCGAAGTCAGCATCAGGTCTCCGACACCTTGCAGGTCTCCGCGCTCTAGACACGCGACGTACTCGTTAAGCGGCGGGGTGTGCATGGAGATTTCGGGGTGCGCGTGCGGGCCAAGAACCTCGGCGCCCTCCGCGCATATGGTCCGATAACAGAGCGCCGCGCCTTCGGCGGAACAGGCGACGATGCCGATATGTTGGTGCGAATTATCGACTGACATGTCTTTATCGACCGAAGGGGTGTAAAAATCTGCGCGGTATTAGAGATACATATATGTGGAATCGCCCCTTAATGGAACAGCCATCAGCCCAGCCAATCCTGACAACAGAGCGCCTTGAATTGTGCCCATTCGCAGCCACGGACGAAGCGCGTCTGTTCCGGCTGTACGGTAATTCGGATGTGATGGATATCCGCAAGATCGGCACCCAGTCGCGCGAACAAAGCCAGGTACAGCTTCAGGCGATTGTCGAGCATTGGCAGTCTTTCGGCTTCGGGCTGTGGGCGGTAACGGAACGCGACAGCGGTGCTTTCATGGGTGAATGCGGGTTACGCCATGAACAACCGGGCTCAGACAACATCGAGCTTTCCTACGGGTTTCTGCCGCAGTTTTGGGGCCGGGGCATGGGGTCGGAGGCGGCACGAGTCTCCCTTGATTTCGGATTCCGCACCCTCGGCATGGAAAAGATTTACGGGCTGGCAAAGTCGCGCAATGCAGCCTCGCGGCACATTCTCGAATCACTCGGCATGAGTTTGGTGGAGGAACGCAAGGATGGCGCCGAGACAGTCGTCCGCTATGCGGCGACGCACGCGGATTATTTCAACGACGCGTAATAATCCTGCAGAATGGCGACCACCTCGGGCCGCGAGAATTCCGGCGCGATGTCCTCGCCCTCCTCGAGCATGCGCCGCTGCTCGGTGCCGGAAATGTTGATCTGGTTGCTTGGATCATGCGGACAGGTCTTGGCCGTCGCCATGCCGTAGCACTTCGTACAGTAAAACGTAATGTCGATCTTGAGCGGCTTGGTCTCCAGGGCGCCGTCCCACAGGGTATCGAACACATGCTGGGAATCGTAGGGGCCGTAGTAATCGCCGACGCCGGCGTGATCACGGCCGACGATCAGGTGTGAGCAGCCGTAGTTTTGGCGGATTAGGGCATGCAGCAGGGCCTCGCGGGGGCCGGCATAACGCATTTCGATGGGATAGCCGGCCTGAACCACGGTATTGGGAACGAAGTAATTGTCGATCATCGCCTGGATTGCACGGGTGCGGACTTCGGCCGGGATGTCGCCCGGTTTGAGTTGGCCCAGGACTTGATGGATGAACACGCCATCGGTGACTTCAACAGCGATCTTGGCCAGGAATTCATGACTGCGATGCATGGGATTGCGGGTCTGAAAGGCGGCGATGCGCGACCAACCCTTCTCACCGAACAGCGCCCGCGAGTCGGCTGGACGCAGATAGAGATCGCTGTAGAGGACGGGCATCTCGCCTTCGTCCAGGCAAGTCACCCGCCCGCCCAGATTGACCTCGCCTTGGCTCATGACCTTATCGACGCCCGGGTGGGCAACCTCGGTGGTCTTGAACACATGCTCGCACTCGAAGGCCTTGTCCGGGGCATACTTTTCGCCAACCTCGAGAATACCCATGATGTCGCCGCTGTCGCCATCAACCAACGCCACTTCCTGACCGACACTGATGGTATCGGCCAGGTCTTTCGCGGCCGAGAGCGTGATGGGAATGGGCCAGAACAGGCCGTCGGCGGTTTTCATCTCGGCGCAACTGCCGCGCCAATCGGCCTCGCCCATAAAGCCGTTGAGCGGCGTATAGGCGCCCATGGCGAACATCAAAAGATCAGAGACCTCGCGGCTCGACATGGGAACCTGGGTTAGGCCCGCGGACCGCGTCAATTCCGCCGCCCGTTCGACCTCTGGCGCGAGTAGTGGGGCGAGCTGATTGCCGCCGTGCGGTGGAACTAACTTGGACATATCGTTTCCTTGTGGTTGGACTGTGAGCGCCAAGGTAGCGCACCTGCAGCCGGTGGCGCCAGCGGTTCCCTCACGCCGCCGGCAGGCGGACGGCGCGGGAGATGTAGTCGTCCAGCATGTCGAGGCTTTCGCCGACGGTGACGGCGCCCGTATCTATGGTCAGCTCAGACGCTTCCGGCGGCTCATAGGGTGACGAGATGCCGGTGAATTCATCGATCTCGCCGGCCCGGGCCTTGGCATAGATGCCTTTCAGGTCGCGCTCTTCGCAAACTTTCAGGCCAGGATCGAGATAGATTTCGTGGAAGGTTCCGGCGGCCGCTTCTCGGGCATTGTCGCGGTCGGCCTGGAACGGCGAGATGAACGCCGTCAGCACGACCATGCCCCGCCTCGCCAGCAACGCCGCCACTTCGCCCAGGCGGCGGATATGCTCGCGGCGGTCGTCGCGGGAGAACCGCAGGTCCGAGCTGACACCGTCTCTGAAGTCGCTACTGCGGAAAGCGCGCACCTGATAGCCTTCGTCAAATAGGCGGCGTTCCATGTTCAGCGCCAGGGTCGCCTTGCCGGATCCGGGCAGGCCGGTAAACCAGAATACGCCGCCCTGGTGACCTTGGCGGCTCCAGCGATCCTCCGGCGGCACCAGGGAAACGACGCGGGTGATGTTTTTCGATTTGATCGACATGTGCGGTTCCCGTCAGACGCGGGTGAGTCTACCCAAGGGGACTGGGCAATACCAGTTCCGGTTCGGTCAAATTGGGGCGGGGCAGAGGCGCCCAGTTCGGGTATAAACACGAACGGCAGAAGTGGAGTTGACGGGTCCATGATACTTGCACAGCTTACCGATACCCATCTGATGACGCCCGAAGCGGGTGGCGGTGGAGCACGGAGGCGAATCGATGATCTGCGGCGGTGCGTCACAGACATCAATGCCCTTGATCCGCGCCCCGATGCGGTGATCCATACCGGAGACATGACCCAACACGGTGATGCGAAAGAGTATGCCGTCGCCGCGGAAAATTTGGCCAACCTTGAAATTCCCTTGTACCCGACGCCGGGTAACCGAGACAGCAGTGCCGGCCTGGCGCGAACATTCTGCACCGGTTACATGCCCGAGGATGCATCCTTCGTCCACTACGCCATTGATACTCATCCGGTGCGCCTTGTCGCGGTCGACAGCACCAGCAGTCACAGTAACAAAGGTGACTTCTGCGACGCCCGTCTCAAAGCCCTCGACGCGACACTAAGTCAGGCGCCGGATCAGCCAACGGCCTTATTCTTGCACCATCCCCCGTTCGATGTGCCGACGATCCCGGAACCGTTTCAATACGAACGCCGTGAAGCGGCGGACGGTGTGGCGGCCGTGGTGTCCCGGCATCAACAAGTTGTTCGTATTTTCTGCGGCCATGTCCACCGCCCCTGGATGACCGGGTTCGCGGGAACGGTCGCCAGCACCATTCCCTCCGTGTGCACGGAACTGCGTAAGGGCCCCTATCCGGAGGCAATGGCCGAGCGCACATTCTACCAGGTCCACCGGTTCGATCCCACGTACGGTTTCGCCAGCGAGACACGCCTGCCGGCCATTGGCGGAACGGGATAAACTTTGCTATCCTAATTTGGGGGATTAGTAAGTCAGTAGGGGTGCAAACGTGGAAAGCTTAGATACGGTGCGTAAAGGCCTCGGGCGAACAGTTCGAGCCTTCGTTGTTTTAGGCTGGCTCGGCTGGATCGTACCGATGCCCGTGGCCGCGGAAGAAGTTATTAACATCGGCGTCCAGCAGGCGATGATGCCCATCTTCATCGCCAAGGCGAGCGGCGGCATCGGCGAAATCGAGAAAAAGCACGATGTCCGCATCGTGCTACGCAGCTTTGCCTATGGTGGGCCCGAAAACAAAGCATTGGCAGCCGGTGAATTACATATGGCTTCGGCGGGCATGGGTCCGGCCATCACAGCGTCATCCCGACTGCCAGCGAAGCTGTTGGCGATCACCATCCTGGAACAAACCGTCCTCCTGGTGCCGACGGATTCAGCCATAACCGCCGTCGCCGACCTCAAGGGGAAAACCATCGTTCATCCCGGCACCGGCTCGCAACAGTATCCGTTGCTGATCAAAGGCTTGAAGGATGCCGGCTTGACTCCGAGTGACGTGACGCTGTTCAAAGTCAAAGGAAGCGAAGTTCCCGGCTTGGTTGTCTCCAAGGGAGTGGACGCCGGAATAACCTGGGATCCGCATGCGTCCCTAGCTTTGGCCAGTGGCAAAGCCCGCGTCCTGCTAAAGGCCGAGGACATTTTACCGATCAAGGAAGGTCGCTATCTGGGCAACGGTTTCTATGCCCGCGAGGACTTCATCAGCCGCCGCCCCGAGTTGGTTCAGGATATCGTCTCGGCAGTTGTCGATGCCGTTGACCTGATTTTAGAAGACCGGGAGAAAGCAATTCGGATGTGGAGCTCGGAAATCGGCTTTGACCAAGAGGTCATCAGTTTCTCCATGCAACAGGGCGTCTCGGTATACGTCCGCGATATTGTTCCTGACAGAGAATCCGTCGAAACTTATGCGAATTTTCTCAAGCAAGCGGGTATTCTCAATCCGACCGACATTCCCAAGTATGATCCTTCGTTCGCCAAGAAAGCCTTGGGAATGTAATTGGAGCGATTGGTCAACATGTTGATTGAATTGAGGAACTTCCGGTGACGGACAACGCAAAGGATAGCGTGGAAACCGACGCGGCTGAAGATCACCGCGAAGCATCGGGGGCAGGTCAGCGGCACGTCGCCATCTTGGCGGTAGTCGTCGGCTGCATGCTTTCGGCCGGCGCGTTCCTGTTCGTCAAAGGTCAAATCGAGGGAGACATTCACACTGAATTCGAGGCCGCGGCGATTAACGAAGTACGGGCTGTGCAGTTCGCCATTACCAATGAATTATCGGTTCTCTATGCGCTGCGCGGAATGTTCATGTCGAGTGATGTTGTCGAACGCGACGAGTTCGACACATTTCTCAATGAGACCCTGCTTGGCGAATCGAAGTTGCAATCCCTTGCCTGGTCGCCCCGAGTTTTGGCGGCGCAAAGAATGCTCTACGAGATATCGGCTCGCGCCGACAGATTCGAAGACTTTATGATTTGGGAAAGAGACAGCGAAGGACGGCAGATTCCTGTCACTGCGCGCGATGAGTATTTCCCGGTTTACTTCTCAGCCTTGAGTACGCGAAACCCGAAAGCACTTGGGTTTGATCTCGCTTCCGAAGAAGTGCGCGCCCACGCGCTCCACAAAGCCTGGGACACGGGAAGCCTTTTCGTCACGTCACCTGTACGATTGATAAAGAATCCCGAGCAGACGAGGATTCTCGCGTTTCTACCCGTTTTCAAATCTGGGACTCCCCACGAAACGCCGGAAGAACGGCATCGAAACCTCGTTGGGTTCGCTGTTGCCGTCGTCAATATCGGCCCTTTGGTCGAGAAGGCTATTGAACATGAGGGTAAGCCGCGCGGATTGGACATCTACGTCTATGATAGCTCCACCGACGAGACACTGTTGTATGTCCATGCATCGAGATCAAGGTCGGCCGGGCAACAAGTCACCTTGAACGACGATCCCCGCCAGTCGGATCATAGTTATGCCGAATCTGTTTCCGTCGGCGGGCGGACCTGGACCATCGTTGTCAGTGGCGTCAACCGGCCGATCTCCCCCTTGCAGCGCGGATTGCCCTATATGGTCTTGGTTGCCGGATGCATGTTGGCCGCCCTGCTCTTCGTCTACTTGATCAATTCTTCGCGCCGGACACGGGAAATGACAGCCCTTATGGCCGACATCTCCAGATCAAACGCTGCCCTGGGAGCGGAAATCTCCGAACGCTCGGAAGCCGAAGAGGAATCGGAGCGCCAGAAAGTACTTGTCGAAGCCGTGCTCAGCAGCATGACGCAAGGGGTCGTCGCCTTTGACAAAAACCTAAGGCTGATTGCTGCAAATGACCGGTACAGCGAAATCAGGGGTTACCCAAAAGAGATGCTGAATGAAGGCCGCGAGTTTGGCGACTTCATGCGCCACGATATTGACCAGGGAGAATTCGGACCCGGTGATCCCAAAAAGATGTTCGATGAAAAGATCGATATTGCGGCTAAGTTCCAACCCCACGAGTTTGAGCGCCAGCGGCCTGATGGACGGCATATCGCGGTGCACGGCGGCCCCATTCCCGGCGGCGGTTTCGTCAGTACCTATACGGACATAACCGAACGAAAAGACTCGGAAGAAAAAATGAGCGAACAGGTTGCCGAACTCGGCGATTCCAGGAAGGCGACGTTGAACATGATGGCCGACGCGGAGATGTCGCGAAAGCAGGCCGAGGAACTGCAACACGAGGCAGAGTCGGCAACCGAGGCCAAGGCGGCGTTCCTGGCCACCATGAGCCACGAAATCCGCACACCCATGAACGGTGTCATCGGCATGGTCGATCTGCTCCTGCAAACCAAATTGGAAGATGATCAACACCGGATGATGCGGACGATCAGTGATTCCGCCTATGCACTACTGACCATCATCAACGATATTCTCGACTTCTCGAAGATTGAAGCCGGCAAGCTTGATCTCGAATCGATTCCGATCTCCGTCCGCGACATTGTCGAGGGAACCGCTGAAACCCTTGCGACCAACGCACGCAAGAAAGGCATTGCCCTCAATGTCCATGTCGACCCCGAGATTCCCGACGCCGTACTCGGTGACCAGGTCCGCATCCGTCAGGTGTTGTTCAATATCGGCGGCAACGCGGTCAAGTTCACGGAACAGGGTCGGGTGATCATTCGTGCCGACCTTGCTGAACCGATAAGCAACAAGAGTGCGACGGTACAATTCCGAATTGTCGATTCCGGCATCGGCCTTTCCGACGAAGGAATCGCCAATCTTTTCACCGCCTTTTCCCAGGCCGAGAGTTCGACAACACGGCGTTTCGGCGGCACAGGCCTTGGCCTGTCGATTTGCGAGCGCCTGATGGAAATGATGGCCGGCACTATTGAGGTAGAAAGTGAGTTGGGGAAGGGGTCCACATTCATCGTCACGCTCACGCTTCCCATTGCCGAGGACCATTCAATCGCTAGCGATGGTCATGACCTCGACAATCTGAAGGTCTTGTTGATTGACGGCAACGGTCCCATTCGCGAACTGGATGCCTGCTACCTCGCCAAGTGGCAGGCCGAAATACTCCAATGTGATGACCAGGAGCAGGCAAAGACGCACATCGTTGACGCAGCCGCCGCAGACCGTCCCATCGATGTTGTGGTGATTGGATCGGAATGGTCGACCGATGAGCAGGCGGCCTTCGTCGAAGACATCCAGACCTTGGACGACCTCGGTGACCTGCGATTTGTCATTATGACGAAAACACGTACTGCATCGGAGCGCAAAGACGTCGTCAATACCGTATATGTCGAATCTGATCCGCTGCGGCGCGCTGACTTCATCCGCGGCGTTGCCGTCGCCGCGGGGCGGGCCAGTCCCGAGGTCAAATATGACGAGGAACAGGCAGCCCCTGAAACCGTTGTCGCACTGTCGGTGGAGGAAGCCGAAGCGGCAGGCCAGTTGATCCTGGTGGCCGAGGACAACGTTACCAACCAGGACGTCATTGGGCGGCAGCTCAAAGTCCTGGGATATACTGCCGAGATGAGAGACGACGGCAAGCAGGCGCTGGAGGCCTGGAAGACCGGTCGCTTCGCGGTCCTGCTGACGGACTGCCACATGCCTGAGATGGATGGGTTTGAGCTAACCCAATCTATTCGCAAGTCGGAGAAAGACGGCGAAGAACGTTTGCCGATCATCGCCATCACAGCCAGCGCTCTTCAGGCCGAGGTGGACCGGTGTTATGAGTCGGGCATGGACGATTACCTGTCGAAACCTCTGGCGATGCCCAAGCTCAAGACCGCCCTGCGGAAATGGATGCCGGCCACGGGAACACAGGCAGCCCCCACCACACCCGATGGTGACCCTTCGGCCCCGAATGCCGCCGAAAGCACCAGCGAAGTCGACGAAGGCAAGGCCAAAACCGACGCCGGCGACGGCCCCGTGGATCCGTCCGCCTTGCAGAGCATGTTCGGCGATGACCCGGACACCTTCCGAGAAATCCTTGGTGACTTTGTTGAACCGGCGCGGTCCAATGTCGCGGAGATTGAAGCCGCATTGGCAGAACATTCCGCAGAGAATGTCGGCAAGGCCGCCCACAAGCTCAAATCGTCGTCGCGGGCTGTCGGAGCCATGGAACTGGCGGATATTTGCGCCGGCCTTGAGAAAGGCGGCAAGGCCGACGACTGGAACGAGATCGACAAATTTTCACCGCGCCTTGCGGAGTCCCTGCGCGATGTGGTCGATTACATTGAGAACTTGTGAGCGGTGCGCGTTCCTGTTGACGCTAACCCAAGAAAGATAGAGAGAGCGAATTCATGACCGATATCGACATTACCCGGCTAAGAGTTTTGGTCATCGACGACGAAGCATTCATGCGTACACTTGTCGTTCGGGTGCTCAATGAATTGGGGATCACTCAAGTGACCGCCGCCGAAGACGGCGCCGACGCGCTGGAGAGGCTTTCAACTACGGCACGGAATTTCGAATTGATCATTTGCGACTTGGAAATGCCGAACATGGATGGCTTTGCTTTCGTCCGCGAACTCCGTTCCCAGCCCGGCGACACCGAAAGCGGTCTTTCCCCCTGCGCCGACATTCCGGTGCTCATTCTTACCGGCCATAGCGAGGAAGACGTTGTGCATGACGCGCTGGGCCTCGGCATCCACGGGTACTTGGTGAAACCAATTTCGAGAGGCGCCCTTGAGGCACGAATTCAAATTGCCATGACGTCGCCGCCCATTGATCCGATGAAACTCAAGCGCTGATGCCGGCCGTGGGCAACATTGAAAAGGCGTAATCCATGAATGCTGATCGCAAAGCCCTGCTGGTGGTGGACGATGAAGAGTTCAACCGGAACCTCCTTGTCCGCCAGCTCAACAAGGAGGGCTACGACAATATTGAAACCGCCGGCAACGGCCATCAGGCTTTGCAAATGGCCCGGGATGGTGATTTCGATTTGGTCCTCCTGGATATCGAAATGCCGGAACTCGACGGTCATCAAGTCCTCGAACAGCTCAAATCGGATATGCGCCTGCGCAGCATTCCCGTGGTCATGATCTCAGGCGTCGAGGAAGTGGACGCCATCGTCAAGTGCATCGAACTGGGGGCCGAGGATTTCCTGGCCAAACCGTTTAATCCGGTGTTGTTGCGTGCCCGTGTCGGCGCGTGCTTGGAAAAGAAACGTCTGGCCGACCAAGAGCGGCAATTTCTTAAGAATATCAAGGAGGAGAAGCAACGCTCCGAAGGCCTGCTCAACGTGATCCTGCCAGCGGCAGCCGCCGCCGAGCTCAAATCCACCGGCACGGTCAAACCGCGCCGCTATGACAACATCGCCATTCTTTTCTGCGATATTGTCAACTTTACGCAATTCTGCGAATCGCATGGACCCGAAGAGGTCGTCTCACGGCTGCAGGCTCTGTTCGAACGTTACGAAGAACTGACCACCAAGTACGATATGGAAAAAATCAAGACCATCGGCGACGAGTTCATGTCGTCGGCCGGCCTGCAGCAAACCAACGCCGATCCGCTACTGTCGGCGGTCAAATGCGGACTTGAAATGGCCGCCGCAGCAACCGAACTCGATGATGATTGGCAAGTCCGGGTCGGAGTCAACTGCGGTCCGGTGGTCGCCGGTATTGTCGGTCGCGACAAGTATCAGTTCGATGTTTGGGGCGATACGGTCAATATGGCATCGCGTATGGCCGGTGCCGGCTCACCTGGCGCCGTGGCCATGACTTATGATGCCTGGATGCAAGTGGAGAGCGATTGCGAAGGACGCTCCCTCGGCCGTATGGATATCAAAGGCAAAGGCTCCGTCGAAGTGATCGAATGCACCGGCGTTCGCTGAGTCTTCGCCCCGAACGCCTGCTTGCCGACAGACGACCACCGGGTTATATGGACAGCCGTCAAAAGGCGCCGGGTTAGCTCAGTTGGTAGAGCAGTTGCCTTGTAAGCATCAGGTCGCGAGTTCGAGTCCCGCACCCGGCACCAGTCTTTTCAAAGACTTATGGCGAAACTCGCCAAATCATTTCCCGTGAAATAACATTTAGGGTCCATATAGGGTCCAGGGAGACAAGGTTTCGCGGCCAATTCGGCCTATTTCACCGACTTCCAGAAATCGCCGATTTGTGCCATTTTTCCAATAAGACAATGTCCGCTTTACCCCCGAAAGCAGACATAAACGACAGGTGTGATTAATGTCTGCTTATGACCCATAGCGGACATTCAAAGGAACTTTGCAATCTCCCTACGAACAGGAAACCACACCCGTTACTTGAAGTTTTCGGAGCTGACTACTGGTGACCGGATGGCGGCAGAAATCCGTTTCTCCAACTCCTGCTTGGAGACCGGTTTGACCAAATATCCATGAATCCCTGCTTCAACCGCCCTCTGAACGCTGTTCTCGTCGCTGTGTGACGTGACGATGAGTACAGGGACATTCGTACAGGGCAGATGTGTGTTCTCACGAAGTTGCTTCACGAACTCGAACCCGTTCATGTTGGGCATTTCCAGGTCACAGATCACGACATCAAAATTAGCATCAATCGTCGAGAACTTGGAAAGTGCGTCCACTCCGTTGACCGCCTGAGTGACATTACTAATCCCAAGTTCAAAGAGAACCGTTTCAATAATCTCGCGAGTAAACGCTCTATCGTCAATGACGAGTACTCTCAATTTTGTCATATCGATGTCGTTCATGATCACTCCCAATCGGTTCCCTATGCAGGCAGCCCTAAAGAGGTTTCGCCTATCCAGTTGCGTTTGGCAAGAAACTCGCCTCCTAGCATAGATTTTGTGTCTTGCAGGTGTCGAGTCATTGCACGGAACGCTACGGCTCCCCGTCAGCATCCCCTATCGCTGAAGTAAGGAAAACAGTAAACTCCATCGAATGAAGAACGTTTTTGGCAAATCCATCGACGCGTTTGTCGAATTGTTCAGATCGAAGGAACTGGCGAAGAGGCCAGTCAGCAAAGCCTCCCGCATTTCATCAAAGAAATTGAATAAGTCGTCACACCACGTTGATGATGTGCACGCAACCGTTGCTGAAATCGAAGAAGCGTTGATGCGTATAGGGGCAAGCGGCCGAGGTGTCATGACAGGGCGGGTCCAGGTTTTGCGGTACGATCAGTTGCGTGAAGAACTTGGTGAAGAATGGGCGCGTCTTGGCTCTCGCATCGAGATTGTGATTGAGAGCATTATCAGACAGAACCTCACGGCCGAAGACATGCACTGGCGACTTGCCGAGCACGCATATCTCCTGTTGTTTGCCTCCCTATCACCGGCCGATGCTGAGGTGAAGTGCGCTTTAATCAGGGCCAAGATCGAGGAGTATTTCAAAGGGAATCCAAACCTGACTGGCAAAGTCATAGCCGAGACCACTGTCTCATCCGTGGATGGTAAGATTCAGCTACGCCCTCTCGAAGACTTGGTATCACTCTTTGACCGTCTTGAATTGGCGCAAACGGAAGGACACAGCGAAGAACATCAGACTGGTAACGACAGGAGCGACAATGGCGAAAGGGGAGAAGTGTCGTGGCAGACTGTAACCGACGACATTGCTGCGGCGCGGGAAGAGATTACCCACATTAAGTTCGTCCAACGGCCAATCTGGGATACCTCTACAAGAGCTGTGAAGTTCCTGGCCCTCATGCCCGTTGATGCACGCCGCAGCAAGAGTTACAGCGGAGGTAGTATCCTCCGTGCCTGGACAGGCGGCGCCTTGACGCTCGCGCTTGACGAGGCGTCTGTGCGAAAGGTCCATGAAGCGCAGGCCGAGGAGATTATCGGTCGATCGAATTCGAACTGGTTCCAGGTCCACTACGGCACGCTGGAAAACCCGCAGTTGCGTCGTGATCTTTTTGTTTCACTAGGCACTATCGATGAAGCTTCGATTTCGTCACATGCTGTAGAACTGATTGGGCTACCCAAGAAAATGCAACTCCGTCCCGATAGTCCAGTGAGGCATGCGCTCGGGAGATGCACTGGAGAAGTGGCGGCATGTTGTGATCTGCTCTCCCCTCAGTTTACAGGTTTTTCAGAGGATGATGTCGATTGGGTGGGATTCACCATGCGTAATTCGAACCTCGAAAAGGCCTCAGCCATCAAAGCTATTTCCCGATTCGTGAAACTCGCGGAAAGAAGTGGTTACGAGATATACGCTCGCGATCTTCCGACACATGAAGTAGTTGAGGCGGCTATCGCACTTGGCGTGCGCTATATTTTCGGAAGTACAGTTTCTACGCATGTTGATGGTCATGGGGATGGGTTCCGAATAGAGGATCTCTGCGATTAGACTACGCGTAAACATCTAATTTATTAAACAACGAATATCTTGGGTGAGCCCGCTCGTGAGCCCGCTCAATTTACAACGTCCTCAACGAGGAGAACGCACAAAGCCGGAAGGGCAAATGCGGACATGAAAGACTACCCGTTGCCTTTTCGCTTCCGAACAAACTCGACGATTCGGTCAAACTCTACCTTTGCTGCATGGAGCTTGTTATTGATATCCGCCCAATTTTCAGAATGCGATTCAGCTTCCATTTGAGCAAAGATCCCGGAAAGAATAACGGCGGAAGCATTTGCAGAATCGCCCTTCGAAGCGTGGGCCGCATCGCGGACTGCACGAGATTCTTTGGCTTCAATAGCCGCCTCCAAAGGCTCCAGTTCCTTTGGAAATATCTCAACGAACATATCCAGCATTTTGAAAAGGGTTGCTTCGTTAGTAGTACCCATCAACTCAGATAGTTGTTTGAGATCAATGGGCGATTGATCTTCACCGCCACGGGTTTCCCAATCCGCTTCGGGTGGCGGAGTGGCCACCGCGCCACCTTCGCCGCCAGAGGCCCAAGACTCCAGGATGGTAACCAACCTCTCGACCAGCACCGGTTTAACCAGGACATCGTCCATGCCTGCGGCGAGAAACCGTTCGTGGTCTTCGCGGGTCGCGTGCCCTGTCATGGCGACAATCGGCGTGCGACGGTCGAGGCTGTCTTGCCATTCGCGCACTCGCTTGGTGAACGCGAGACCATCCATTTCCGGCATCGAGATATCAGCAAAGATCACTGCATACTCGTTTGTCTCAAGCAGCTTCAGCGCTTCGGCGCCGCCCGATGCCAAATCGCATTCGACGCCCAGCCTTTGCAATTTTTTCTGCGCCACCGTTCGATTGATGAGGGTATCGTCAACGACCAAGACAGGATGCTCCAGTTTGAAGCTCGCCTTGGCACTCGCCAAACGGGCCAACGTCGCCAACAACTCATCGCTGTTTACGGGCTTGGTTAAAACCTCATTCATTCCTGCTTCCAGGCACAATTCGATCTCCATCTTGATTGCCCCTGCCGTCAGCCCGACGATCGGCATCGAAGCCAATGGTTTGTCCATCGCCCGTATGTGCCTAGTGGCCTCAAGGCCGTCCATCTCGGGCATGTGGCGATCCATTAGGATGATGTCGAATGACTCCGTTTCCAGGGTCGACAATGCTTCGACGCCATTCTCGACGCTCGCGACATGATGTCCCGCTCGGGAAAGAATTTTTTCCGCGACATCGCGGTTAGTCGCATTGTCCTCCACCTGTAGGATGCGAAGCGGTTTTACGGTTCCATCCATTTCGTCGCGGGGCTGCGCTTTCGACTGCAAGGACTTGCGAAGTTCGGTGACATCCGTCGCCGTGTCGATGGCAAAGACAGCCGTGAAGCAGAACGTAGCTCCCGCCCCAACGATACTTTTGATGGTGATATCGCCGCCCATCATACAGACTAGGCGTCGGCAGATGGCTAGCCCGAGACCGGTGCCACCGTACTTGCGCGCCACTTCCACCGAGCCTTGGGTGTATTCGGTGAACAGTTTCTTTTGAGCGGCGTCCGAAATGCCTTGTCCTGTATCGACAACGGCAAAGGCGAGTACAGCGGTATCATCCGTCACAGACTCGACGTCGGCTTGCACGCTGACAGATCCGCTCGCCGTGAACTTGATGGCGTTGCTGATCAGGTTCAGCAATACCTGGCGCAGGCGGTGGGGATCGCCGATTAAAACCGGCGGTATCATCGGATCGATTTCGTTTGTGAACTCCAAACTATGTTCATCAGCCCGGGGCGCCATGATTGCCATCGACTGCGCCACCACATCGGCGGCGATGAACGGGGTCGATTCGAGTTCGAGTTTATCGGCATCGAGTTTCGAAATATCTAGTAAGTCGTCGATAATCGTGAGCAAGGCCTCGCCGGAGGCGATGATCGTATCGACGTCTTCGCGTTGCTCATCGTCCAAATCCGTGTCGCGCATCAGCCGGGCCATGCCGAGGACGCCGTTCATGGGTGTGCGGACTTCGTGACTGACGACAGCGACAAATTCCGATTTCAGCTCTGCTGCCTTTTCGGCCTGTTCCTTTGCCTCTTTCAGTTCGTTTTCAGCGCGCTTGCGTTCTGTAATGTCGGTGTACGTTGTAACAAACCCGCTTCCCTCTATTGGTTTGCCGCGAATTTCCATGACCATTCCATCGGGGCGGGTGCGCTCAAATTGATGTGCCTCGAACTTGCGGGCAAGAGCGATGCGTTCGGCGATCTGTTCGTTGATTTCTCCCGAACCATATTCGCCACGCTCGGCGTTGTAGCGGAACAGATCAGCCAGCGACGTTCCCATGTGCACGAGGTCCGTTGGAAATTCGAGCAACTCGACGAATTGATGATTGAAGGCGGTCAAATTGAGATCACCATCGAACATGGAGATGCCCTGGTCCATGTTCTCCATGGTTGCTTCCAGCATGGCCGACTTTTGGGCTAGCTCGTTTTCTGCCTGCTTCCGCTCGGTGATGTCGGTGACGATGTTGACGACGCCGCCGGATGGCGTCGGCGCCGTGTTGACCTGTAGCGTCTTGCCGTGAACGGTCGATCGCTCCCAACTTTGCGGCTCTACGTCCACAGGGAGCTCGCCGAGCCAGTTTCCGGTTAAGGTGTCTGGATCGCCGGTCCCGAAGTCACCCCGCTCAGCCTGATAGAGGTTCTCGACGCGGTTCGACTCGCCGACTTTCAGGAGATCTTCGGGGAAGTCGTAGAGCTCACAATATTGCGAATTGAAGAAGACATAGTTTTTGTCTCTGTCGACGAATCTGATTCCCCCAGGCATGTTGTCCAAGACGGCCCGAAGCTGGGCTTCCTTCTCCGCTATTTCTTCTTCGGCCCGTTTTCGCTCGGTGATGTCAGCGTGGATGCTGACGGTACCGCCGTCGGCTGTCCGCCGGTCGCGGATCTGAATCCAGCGCCCATCGGCGAGCGGCATATCAATGGTATTCTGTGATTGCCCGAAATCCTCCGTGCGTTGGTGCAGAGCCTCCAATCCATCAGCCCCAAAGGCGATAGTGCCGCGTTCGAGATCCATTTCCAGCAATCTCTCGATCGGGGTGCCCGGTGCTGCGTCCTGCTCGCTGTAGCCGTATAGGTCCCGGTAGGTTCCGTTGCACAGGGTCAACTTGTCGTCGTCGTCATAGAGCGAAAACCCCTCGGAAATGTTCTCGATGGCATCCATTAACTGGGCTTCCGCCGATTCAGCGACTTCCCGCGCCCAGCTCAGCGCTTCCGCCGTCTCCTTGGCATCCGTTATGTCCTGAACGGTTCCGATTGATAGGATCAGCCGTCCGTTGTCGTCGAGGACCGGATTGCCAATCTCTCGGACGTGGCGAACGACACCATTCGGGCGCACGATCCGGTACTCGATATCCCAGGAGCTCGAACTCGAGTGGGCCTCGCGAAGCACGGTCTCGACCCGGTCGCGGTCTTCCGGATAAGCGAACATCAAATCCGCATCCGTGCTGGTCATCCGGGCCAAGTATTCTTCACGCGAGCAACCGTGGATCCGGGCGCATTCTTCGGAACAATGTGTGCATTCGTCATTAATCTCGTCCCAGGTCCAATGTCCCAGCTGGGCAATCTTAACGGCTTCGCTGACAATTGCCTCGCTTTCGCGCAGCGCCTCCGCCGTTTCCTTGGCGTCTGTTATGTCCTGAATAGTTCCATTAGATCGGATCAACTGCCCATTGTCGTCGAGGATTGGACGGCCAAGGTCTCGAATGTGCCGGATGGCGCCGTCCGGACGCACGATTCGGTACTCGACATCCCAAGGAGTCGAATTGGCATGGGCTTCGCGCAGTACGGTCTCAAACCGATCACGGTCTTCCGGATGGGCCTCCTTGACGAGCGATTCTGTACTGGTCATCCGGGCTAGGTACTCTTCCTCTGAATGCCCACTTATGCGCGCGCATTCCGTTGAGCAGTAGATGCACCTGTCCTCGACTTCGTCCCATACCCAATGCCCCAATTGGGCGATCTTGACGGCTTCATTGATGACAGCCTCGCTTTCGCGTAGCGCCTCCTCGGCACGCTTGCCCTCGGTGATGTCGAAAGCAGCCGTCACCACATATTGAACGCAGCCATCGTCATCGAAAATCGGCGCTCGGTTTGTGAGCCAATGTTCCACCTTATTCTCACCGGCGTAAGCCCGTTCGTTGTCACTGATGGCGGCTTTTGAATCGATGACGCGTCGGAATTCCTGCTCCTCGGCATCATCGTTCGAAGACGCAGGATAAATTTCATGTGGAAATTTTCCGACCGCACTCTCGGTGTTGATGCCGAAATAGTTTGAGAGATATTGGTTCGTCAGAACAATTCGCCCATCTGCGCTGCGGATGTTGATTGCAGCGGGGATCGTGTCGATGACGACACGTAAAAATTCCTCATGCTCACGCACTTCCTGCTCGGCCTGCTTCAACTCGGTAATATCGGTGCGAATTCCCACGGTCGACCCGTCTCGCGTGCCAATTTCGCGACTCAGGACCCATCGACCATCAGCGGTATTCTGAATGAACGGCTTGCCGCCTGGGTTGCGGAACGCTTCGAACCGTGTTCTCCGGAATTCGTCGGCGCTCATGTCCTGACGTTCGTGGAAACCCTGATCGATGGAGAATTCGATCAACTCCTCAAAGCTGGCTCCAGGCACCAACGCGTCGCTCAGATGCGGGAACATTCCCCGATAGACATCGTTGCAAATCGCCAGTTTCCCCCCTTCGTCGAAACGGATAAATCCGTCTTGTAAGCTTTCGACTGCGTCAGTCAAAAGTCCCTCGCTCCGCCGCAAGGCGTCCTCTGTTCGTTTCCGCTCTGTGATATCCTGTTGGATGCTGACGATCCCACCCGTTGATGTGGGTCGCTCGCGGACCTCGATCCAACGGCCGTCAGCCATTTGGAACTTGAGGGTTCCTTTGAGATGATCGCGCTGTTTAAGCCGAAGATCGGAATATCTGTCGTTGCCTAGCTGTTCGCCCGTGATGGTCCCTTTGTCGATATCTAGTTGCACGAGGTCGTCATAGAGAACGCCCGGGGCCGTTTGCTCCTCGGTGTAGTCGTAGAGCTCTCTGAAGTTCTCATTGCAGTGGACGAGGCGCCCCTTGGCGTCATAAATGACGAAGGCGCCGCGGAGATGCTCCACAGCATTGATTACTGCTACAACATTCTCGTTGGCGGCGCTGACGGCGCCTGGTCCATCGTTCGTTGCCGCCAACTCGCTGATCTGTTTGCGAAGCGACATAACCTCGTCGACAAGCTCGGATTTCGTGTGCCGCATAAGCGCTGCGCTTGATTGGACGGTGTTTCTCATCGTTCTTTCCCCCGTGTCATTCGGAGACTCCGTATCACAAGAATAATCTCTCGCGAGCCGCTGTTGTCGGCGTCGATGTAGAAAATTCCAATAGCCGAACATTGTAGACCATTTCTCGCCATTCAGGGTTTTCGATGCCCCGAGCGGGAGGTCGACCGATGGGATGTCAGCTGGTTGCCAAGTTTGCGGTTGTATTCAATCGATTATCGGGTGAGCATGAACTGACCGTAGCGTCCAACCCTGGAGGCATAAGACCAGGCCCGAGTATACGGGATGCGTTTGGTCTCTGAAGGGTGCCCCGAGCCTGAAATGGTTGTTTCATCTGGGATTGAGTTGAACACGATGGCCAACGATTTAAGTTCCCTATGCGTACTGGTCGTCGATGATAAACAATTCTCGCGAACCATGGTGGCGACCGCCCTGAATTCCATCGGCGTGGAAAACATCACGTCCGCTGCCGACGGCCAGGAGGCTCTCATTTCCCTGGAGGCCGCTAGCGCCGATTTAGTCATATGTGATCTCAATATGCCGGAGATGGACGGGATCGAGTTCCTTCGGCATTTGGCGGAGGCGGGTTTCAAGGGAGGCGTCGTACTGGTCAGCGGTGAAGACCGGAGAATTCTTGATACGGCGGAAAGCTTGGCCGGCGCTCACAACCTGAATGTCCTAGGCGCGGTCGAAAAGCCAATAAAGGCCGCGACTTTGGCCGACATCCTGGGTCGCCGGACCGCCGCTGATGGTGCGAGGGGACGGAAGTTGGCCGAGCGGGTCAGTGAAAGCGAGCTCAAATCGGCGATCGAAAGTGACGAGCTTATCGTTTTCTACCAACCGAAAGTTGATGTCGCGACAGGTTCGATATTCGGCGCCGAAAGTCTCGTCAGATGGCAGCGCCCAGATGGCAGCATGATCCCGCCGGACGCCTTCATCCCGGTTGCGGAAGAACACGGTCTGATCGACGAACTTACCCGGGTGGTGTTCACGAAGGCTGTCCGGCAGGTCGGGGTCTGGTTTCGAACCGGTCTTGAACTCAAGATTGCTGTCAACGTATCGATGAAGAACCTGGAACAGATCGATTTTCCGGAATTTATCTCCGCGGAGGCTGACGAAGCCGGACTGGGCGTGAAAAACGTCATATTGGAAATCACAGAAACCCAGCTAATGCAGGATACCATCACACCGCTGGAAATTCTGACGCGACTGCGGCTTAAGGGAATTGCGCTGTCCATCGACGATTTCGGGACAGGCTATTCATCGATGGAGCAATTGAAGAGTATCCCGTTCACGGAAATGAAGATTGACCGGGCTTTCGTCAATGGCGCAGCCGAAATTCCGGCGACCCGGGCGATCCTCGAGTCGACCGTTGATCTGGCAAAAAGACTGGATATGAGCATCGTTGCCGAAGGGGTCGAGAACCAGGACGACTGGGACTTGATCACGGAACTCGGCATCGATTTAGTGCAGGGCTATTTCGTCGCCAAGCCGATGCCTGCGGAGGCGTTTGGCGATTGGGCTGCAAATTGGATTGGGCTGCCGTAGACCAGTGCAGTTTGCAGCCCCTTCATTACTTGGGGCTATGTCCGCTTCTGGCTATTAGCGGACTCTTTCGGGAACGGCGATTTACGTCTGCTTTACCCCCAAAAGCGGACATCGCACCAGATTTGAAATTTGTGATTCCAGACAAACCCTAGAATGTCCGCTTTCGGGGTAACAACGGACATAAAAACGCCTACCTCAAAAGTTCCGCTAATAGCCAAAAGCGGACATATGGTGCGGCACGTCGAAAAGAGAATCGCTCTCTATCGAGAATATAAATGCCTTACAAAATTAGCTGATAGACCGAAACGGGTTCCGTTTTCCCTTTCACCTGGAACGATCCGGCGGGTTTGGTCTCAAAACCTTCGGGCAGCGCCTCTTGGGTCGACCCGCTCACCAGCACCGAAATCTCAGCATTAGGTGCTACTTCCTTGCTGAGTGATTCCAGACGTTGCGTGGTATTCACCGTATCACCGACGACGGTGTAGTTGATTCGACTGGGCGCTCCGATGTTGCCGACGACGAGGGGACCCGTGTGGATTCCCACCCGAACGCGCACGGGAACCTTGCCTTCCGCGACGCGTCGCTTGTTGTCCTCCACCACCCTTTTGGCCATCTTCAGCGCCGCCCGGCACGCCCGTTCCGGCGAGTTGTCAAGATGCTCGGGGGCACCCCAGAAAGCCATCAGGGCATCTCCGATGTACTTGTCGATGGTCCCGCCCTCGTCCTCTACGCATTCGGCAAGCAAGGTCAAATGCTCGTTGATGAAGTCGGCCACCTGCTTGGCCGTCATGCCTTCGCACATACTGGTAAACCCAGCGATGTCCGTGAACATCACAGTTAATTCGCGTTCTTCCGAATTGACCTCGGCGCCGCCTTCCTGCGTGATTAAGCGTTGCACCAATTTTCGGGGTACATAGGTTTCGAATGAGCGCAGACCCTCCAGCATTCCGTTGAAGGCGTTTGCCAGGTCGTTGACTTCCTTTAGCCATGTTGTCGGCACCGATCCGACCTCTGCGAAACTGAACTGGCCGATCTTAGTCACGCCTTCCGTCACCCGGCGGATCGGCTTGGCGATTGTGTAACTCAGCCACGCCGCCCCAATGACGGAAATCACCAAGAAACCCAACCCGATTACGCCAGATGTCGTCAGCAACCGTACGGGCGCATCGACATCCGCCCTCGCACGATAGGTCCCAATCGTCAGTGGAGTGTCGCCGAACTTTCGAAGCGGCTTTCTCAGCACGAAATATGAAACCCCGTCGGCAACCAATGTATGGAGTTGAGCGTCCTTGTCGGCAGAGAGATCTGCGATACTTGACGGCGTAGCTGAACCGAGACCGGATATCACACCGTCACCAAACTGAGCAACAGGTATGGCCGGGTCCTTTGTGGTTCGCGGAAACGATTCCGTCATTAAGCGCGGGTGCGCCAAGACCTTGTCGTTACCGTACATGACGAACACCGTGCTGCCGAAGAGATCGCTTAACTTGGATGCCAGCCGCGAGAACTCCTTGATCGTGACGGCCGCCCCGATGACCCCGACGAACTCTCCGTCACGGCGCAGTGGACGGCGGTAGTTAATGAAAGTGGTTTGAATCTTGGGATTGTAGAATAGGCTGCCCCAGTATCCGGTTGGCCGGTCTTCGGCTTCGCGTAGGGCCTCTGCCAACGCTTTTTCCATATTGAGGTCAGGAAAGCTGACTTCGTACCTGCCGCTATCTTGTTCACGTCGAATCCGCACGCTATCGCCGTCGTTATTTAGGATTACGACGCCACCGATCTGTGGTGCGGCGGCAACCGAACCGACGAGCAAGTCGGTCAATCTTTCACGGGCACCTAGGTCGTAGGTGCCTTCTTCAATTCGCTGAGCTAGGTACTCGACTTGCTCACGGACCGGGTCAAGGCGACCATTGATGCCTTGGGACACGATTTCAAGGTTCCGGACCACCACACGCCCAGCCAGGTCCGTCATAATACTGCGGCTCGTCGTCCATTGAAGAAGCAGTACGAACCCGACGGCCAAAAGAACCAAAAGACCCACACTTAGGGTCAGGGTCGGCGCAATCCTTAACTCACGAAGCTTCATTGGTCTGTTCCAGTAACGCCGTTCAGTCCCTTATGTTAGTTGAAGGATGGCTGAACTGGAAGTTTGGTGCGGTTGCCGGAATCTAGTGGTCGAACCAATTTCATAAATGTCCGCTTTGGGTCATAAGCAGACGTTTTTGATCGTTGCTAATAATGTCCGCTTTCGGGTGCATAGCGGACATCTGGAGAGTTACATCACCCAATACCTTCGGCCACCGCCTTCACGCGTCCAATCACGTACCGCCGTCATATTGTAGCCTCAAATCTTCTGAATAATCTGCGATTCCGTTTAGCAGATATACGGTCGGGAATCGGTCCCCGATCCTGGGCGAGAAGAGGCTGCGAATGTTTTCACTTGTTACGCGGCGAACGTTGACCCTCAGCGGACTGAAGCCGGTCCTTGGTGTTCTTGTCCTGGTAACGGGGTGCGCGTCTGAACCGCAGACCGGTGGCGGATCGGTACCGAATGACCGTCCAGCCATTCACGAGTCACTCTGGGATTGCGGTTCACAGGGCCGTCTGACGGCAAATTGGCCGGATGAAAATTCCCTGGAAGTGTCTTTCGATGGCGAGACCTGGCGGTTGCCGCGCGCGATCTCGGCCTCCGGCGCGCGTTATTCCGACGGTGTGCGCGAGGCCTGGGAACATCAAGGGTCGTTGCGTTGGCGTCTTGCGGACGGGACGTTCGTGCAGTGCCGTAGGATGTAGCTTCTGCGGTTGCCTCAAGGCTGATGCGTGAGGGTATTGGCGGCCCCCTCGGCGCCGAGAAAGACGGCCAGGATCCGGAGCGGCCCATCGCCTGAGTTCCAGCCGACATGCCAAACGTCAAGCCCTTCGATCAAGGCGTCGCCGGCCCTGAATGTTTTGGTTTCTCGCCCCTCATAGTCAATGCTGACTTCCCCTTCCAGGATATAGCCGAATAGCGGGACGGCATGTTTATGCCGGCTGGTCTCTTCGCCCGGCGCCAGGGTGACGATGAGAGAAGTCAATTTCGCCGGACCGCCGGTGGGATAGCTGACCGGCTGGCCGAGAACGGTCACAGAGGTATCCAAAAGCTTTTGCACCTTCGCGTAGGGTGCGTCATCCCCCTGTCCCGGGCCGGTGCAGAGTAGGACCGCAAGAAAAACCGGAACAGACAGTGGTCTCATCATGAATTTCTCCTAATCGGGACAGCTCCCCACGGTCCCGTCCGGCATCTTGGCACCGCAGACGAGTGTTTCGCCGGTTTCAACGCTTTTTAACACCGCGTTTGTCAGGTCGGCTTTCGAAAAATTCGCGTCCCTGACGTCCGTCTTGATAAACCGGGTGCCGATCAACTTTGCCCCCGTCAAATCGGCTTCAAGCAGAACGGTGTTCTCCAGCTTAGCGCCCGACAGGTCAGCGCCCGAGAGGTCCGCCCGGGATAGATCAGCGCCGGAAAGGTCTGCGTTTCGCAAATCCGCTCCGGCAAGATTGGCGCCGTCCATGAGCGCGTTGGTCAGGTTCGCATGTTCGAAGCTGGCGCCCGCCAACTCCGCATCCGCAAAATCGGCCCCTTCAGCCGCAACGTCCTCCAAATTGGCGCCGGTCAGTTCGGCAGTGTCAAGATTGGCTCCGGATAGGTCTGAGCGGTCGAATTGGACACCCGCCGCCTTGATGAAGCTCAGATTGGCGTTCTTGAGCACGCTATCGACAATCGACGCATTCTCAAGGTCCGCTTTGGCTAGATTGATGCCCGTGAGATCGCTGTCACGAATTTCCGCGAGGGCGAGGGCGGCGCTTTCCAGGATTGCGTTTGTGAGGTTCGTATCTCGAATTTCAACGTCGAACAGATAGGCGCCTCGAAGATCGATCCCCGCCAGATCCAATTCCACGAACTCCGCGTAACGCAAATCACAGAATGCGCACGGCTCTCTTTCAAGAACCCTGTCGAGAGAATTCCGGTCTGCCGAGACGGCGGGATTCCCGGCCGCCAGGCCTATCGCCATGAGGAGACCCATCCGCAGCCACTGAAATCGACAGATCGACTTTTTTGACATGCTTGCCTTGTCCGTTTCACTCAATCAGGCGCTGTCGAAAGCGCCGGCCGCCTCTAATAGTAAAGGAACCCGATCGCCCGCTTCAGGCGGCTGGATAACCGGGCATTGCTTTCCCATCGTTCCAGCGTGACATCGCCGGTGCGGAACTCCCGGTAAAGCGAGTTTTCCTGCATGTGGCCGAACACCGACGCCCAACTGGGGTACGGCCTGAACCAATCCGTATAGCGCGCGCGGAATTCGGTCAACGCGGTGTTGTCGCCCGGCTTGCCCGCGTCCGTCACGCCCTTTTGGTAGATGTACTCCGGTTGCCGCGGGGTGACCAGAAGGAGCACCGACCTATTGAAGTCCGTCGTCGTCTTCTTATTGAATAGGTACTGAACGAAGGGAAGTTCCTGCAGGAACGGCACGCCATCGCTCGTCTTTTCGATTTCCTTCTCGCTCAGGCCACTGAGAATCAGGGTGTCATCAAAATTCATGGCGACGGTGGCGGTGACGGTGGTGCTGCTCGTTTCCAATGTGGAGGTGAATCCCGTAATGGCGGTATTCGGCGTATTTAAGAAAGTCCGTGACGCCTCGACCAAGATGCTGACCCGGCCGTCGTCCAACATAGTTGGCGTTATTCCGAGTTTGACGCCAACGTCCTCCTCGACGGAAATGGCATCGCCGGAACCGCCCGCGGACGACGACAACGTCGACGCTTTGATGCTGACGCCGGAAAAGAACTCCGACTTCTGGCCGTTCATGGCGGTCAGCGTCGGCCGCGCCAGGATTTCGTTGTAGGTATCGGCGGCGTTGGCGATGTTGATGGAGTAGGTGATCGAAGGGATGGTGATTGCCTTGGTTATGGTGCGGGTGAGGATGCCAACGGCCTTGGTTCCAGTATCTGAAAGCTGAAACCCAGGGCTTGAACTCGAGCTGCCGAATTCGAGCGTCAGACTGTTGAGCAGGTTCAGTCCTTTCGATGTCGTGTTTGTCTCCTCGGTGCGGATGATGACGACATCGACGATCACCATCTGGTTTGCGTCAATTTCCGTCGCCGCTGCCGCTTCGGAGCTTGCGGAGCTGTCCGGGGCCGCTGCGTCTGTCGTCGTCTCCTCGTCCACCTTCGTAACCGGCGCGGCCTCGGGCGTTCCGGTGGCATCGCCTCCGGTATCTTGCCAACCGGGTTCCGGGGTGGGAACGCCATCCGGTTCCACGGCCGCCAACAAGGTGGCGTTGCGCGCGTGGAACCTGTGCCAATCGACCAGGCGGTTTGTAAGCACGCCCTGGGCGCCGCGTTCGCTCCCCGAGGACACATGCTTGAGCGCGAAATGATTGGCCGACACGATATCGCCAAGGGCGGCGAACGTCATGGCGGATGCCCGATGTGTCCGCTCGCTACCCGGCTCCAACTGCCGCAGTTGCCTGAGCACGCCCTCAGCCAATGGCAGATCGCCCGCGTAATAAGAGGCGGCAGCCATGTTGTAGAGGAGATCCGGGTCCCGGCTATTGAGGATGATCGCTTCCGCGAACAGGTTCTGCGCCGCCTTGTATTTGCGAAGATCGAGTTCCAACAGCCCCGCATGATAAAATGCGGCCCAGTTCGACCGGTCCAGCCTGATCGCCCGGTTATAGCCATGCCTTGCCAGTTCGAACTTGGCGTCGGCGCCCTGAAGCGCCATCAAGTGGTAGGTGAACGCTGCCAGGAAATTGAGGGTCGAATTGGCGCCATCGACACTGAGCGCTTTGTTGAAAGCTTCCAGGGCTGCATCCAGATCGCCATTGTCGAGCGACTTGATGCCATCGGCGGCAAGCCGGCGGGGCTCAGTCGTGATCTTGTCCGCGGGGATCGCATCGGCAACCGGACCGCCCGATTTCTGGACAAGCTTCGCCGGGGTTACGCATCCACCGAGCAGCAGCAAACCCACTGCTAGCAAAGATAACGTTTTCGAGAAAATTAGCTCCCCCCGTCTCGATCAATCTGCCGCAGAAACCGTGTGCGTTAGAGGAGATTTTAGCAGACTGATCCAGACGCGTACGGTGCTCTCGTAAGGTATTGATAAGCTGTAAGTTTCCGACTGCAAAGAACGGACGCGCGTACCCTAACGCGGCGAATCGAGCACCCCCAAGTGAACCGCCCTCTATTAGATTGGCTAGTTGTCGGGCTAATGAACTGGGCTCTGAAATTCGCGCTGTCCGTCAAATGTCCGCTCCTGACCCAAAACGGAAGTCTACACCTCTTTGATGTCACGATTCGGGTTGAGAAAAAAGCGGGCGCTGGAACAGAAACAAATCATTCATGTAGCTGCCGGCCAACAAGACATTAACTATCCAAATCGACAATAAAATTTGGCTAATTTAGGTCTCATGCTAACCTTATTGCGACCGAACGTAGCGTCTGAGACAAAGTAGAATGACCAAAATTTCAGCTACTGAACTCGACTTGGCTGAAATGCCGGATACTGCGGTTTCAACGCCGTATGCGGAATGGATAAATTGGTGCGACGGACGCACGATGCCGCCTTGGAGCTGCGTTGATATGATGAGCATCCCGCCGCAGCTTCTACCACATACAACCGTCGTCGATGTAATAGCTCAACCTCTAGATTTTGTGTATCGATTTTGGGGAACCGGTTTAGTCAACCTTCACTCCAAGGAGATGACGGGCCTCTCAGTCAGTGAACTCGTGCCTGCTGAAGTCGCCCAGGTAGCTAGACAGGGCTTTGTTAAGGTCACGGAACGTGCCGTTCCTGTTTTATTTGTTCACAAATATTCCGACGGAGAGGGGTCGTTGCTGACTGACTTTATTATCCGCTTGCCGATTTCCGATGACGGAAAACAAGTAACAAAAATACTTAGTGTGATTGAATCTGTCGGCCAAACTCAGACCAAATTAGACACTTTGTTGGGTTATTCTTGCGGTAGCCCGGTCGACTCCTCCTGAGACCAGGAAATACGACCGTCCTCATCTGTTTGCCGGCGGCTGTCCGCGTTTAGGCGTTCTCGGTCTTCGCCGCCGGGACAGGGGCATAGCGCCGGTCCCGGTTGGCAACCATGCGGTCGTGCAGACCGGCGATGATGTTGCTGCCGGTCTTGACGAACAGAAACGGCAGGATCGCATGAACAAGGCAAGCCACGGCGCCGGCGAACAGAGCCGCGCTGAATGAAAACGCCATTCCCAGATGCTCCGTGTAGCTTTCGCCAACGCTCTCGGGGTGTTCGGTAAAAAGCCGCTTGATCATCGAAGGTCTCCCTAATGGCCGCTTGGGCCGCCGTTTGATAGCAAGCACTTTACGGCATGCGGCCCGAAAATTGCTTCCAAATTTATCCCTAAATATTCAATTTTATAAAATTAATTATCAAAAATATAAGATTTATGAGATAATTTTTCTATGGATGATATAGACAGAAGAATTCTCATGTGTGTGCAGGCTGACGCCACGGTCACCGTCGCGGATATCGCGGACCGGGTTGGCCTGTCACAAACGCCATGTTGGCGGCGCATCCAGAATCTGGAGAAAGCAGGAATCATCCGCCAAAGGGTGGCCCTCCTCGACCGAGATAAATTGAACCTGGGCGTCACAGTATTTGTCGGTGTACGGACCCGCGAGCACAATCAGGAATGGCTCGATGAGTTCGCCCGCGCCGTGGTCAATCTCCCCGAAGTCGTGGAGTTTTACCGCATGAGCGGAGAGATCGACTATCTCATGAAGATCGTGGTTCCCGATATCGCGTCGTATGATGCCGTGTACAAGCGCTTGATCGCCGCCGTCGATTTGTTCGATGTCAGTTCCAGCTTCGCCATGGAAGAGCTCAAGTGCACGTCCGAATTACCGGTGAACTATTTGCCCTAACCCGTAAAACTGACTAGAATTCTCTGGTATCCCCATTAAGAGGGATCACACCCCTTGTTAAGATACGTCGCGTGAGGCGGGGACGGCTTCCCGTACGGGAAATCCCATTAAACAACGCTCCGACGACCGCGACGCCAGCGAAGGCGCCGCTGGGGCGGCGCTGAACCGTGAAAGGAAGCGTCATGCCTAGCGGTACCGTGAAATGGTTTAACCCCATGAAACGCTTTGGTTTCATCGAGCGGGAAGATGGCGAAAAGGACATTTTCGTTCATATGACCGCCGTCGAGGAAGCGGGTTTAAGCGCTCTGACAGAGGGCCAGAAGGTCGACTTCGAAGTCACCTCCGATGATCAGGGCAAGACCTTCGCGTCCAATTTGGTCGTCGCCGAAGGTTAACCCAAGTGCCACCCGGCCGGCCGCCAACGAGGGAGGAGTGGCGGCGCCGCAACCGGGCATTGAGCCATCTCCTCTCGCCGCGACCGGCGTCGTTGCCTGCGCCAGCGGTCGTGCTTTTGCCCGATGCCCAATTCTTTCTTTGGTTTACGGCACGACATTAACTAACCTCCCACTCCCCGCCATAGTCCGCGCCCGGGACCGCCATGCTGGTATCCGAATTTGATTTTGACCTGCCCTCCGAGTTGATCGCGCAGGCGCCCATGCGCCCCCGCGACGGCGCCCGGTTGCTGCATGCTGGTGACGGTCTTCACGATCACATCATCAGCGACCTTCCCAATCTACTCGACCCGGGCGACCTTCTGGTTTGCAATGACACCCGTGTGATCCCGGCGCGGTTGACCGGCCGGCGCGGCGAAGAAGGCGGCAAGGTCGAAGTCACCCTGATGCGTCCCTCCGAGACCGGAAGCTGGCAAGCCCTCGCCCGCCCGGCAAAAAAACTCAAACTCGGGGACGCCATCACCTTCGCGCCTGATTTCTCCGCCCGTGTCATTGATAAGGGCGACGGCGGCGAGGTAACGCTTGAATTCAACCTAGCCGGCGATCTGTTGCAAGCGGCCTTGGAAGCGCACGGCGTGATGCCCCTGCCACCCTATATCAAACGCGGACAGGACGGCGATAATCGTGACCGCGCCGATTACCAAACCGCCTTCGCCCAACGCGATGGCGCCGTGGCCGCACCCACGGCCGGATTGCACTTCACCGACCGGTTGCTGGCCGCCCTCGCGGACCGTGGTGTCGGCCTAACCCGGATAACCTTACATGTCGGCCCCGGCACATTCCTGCCGGTCCGCGTCGAGGATACGTCTGATCACCGCATGCATGCGGAATGGGGCGAAATCGACGTTGAAACGGCGGACGCCGTCAACGCCGCCAAGGCGGCGGGCGGACGCATTATCGCTATCGGCTCGACCTCGCTGAGGCTACTTGAGACGGCTGCCGGCGAGGATGGCCGCATGGCGCCTTTTTCAGGCGATACCGATATCTTCATCACACCCGGCTACCGCTTCAAATGCGTCGACCGCATGCTGACTAATTTTCATTTGCCGAAATCGACCCTATTTATGCTGGTGGCGGCCTTTGCCGGACTTGAGCGCATGCAGGCTGCCTATGGCCACGCCATCCAATCCGGCTACCGGTTCTATTCCTACGGCGACGCCTGTCTTTTGGAACCGGCGGAAAGCGGTTAAAAAAGCGCCATGAGCGAGCTTGAATTCCAGGTAACCGTAACCGATGGCGACGCCCGGCTTGGCCAATTGACGACGGCGCACGGCGTCATCGACACGCCTGCCTTCATGCCGGTCGGTACAGCCGCCACGGTCAAGGCCATGACCCCCGAGGCCGTGGCCGGCACCGGCGCCCAGATCATCCTCGGCAACACCTACCATCTGATGCTCCGGCCCGGCCCCGAACGCATCCGGGACTTCGGCGGCCTGCACAAATTTATGAATTGGCCCGGCCCCATTCTCACCGATTCAGGCGGATTTCAGGTCATGTCCCTGACCGATCTCAGGAAGATGAGCGAAACTGGCGTCGAGTTCCGCTCCCACATCGATGGTTCCGCCCACCAGTTGACGCCGGAGCGTGCCGTAGAGATCCAGCACATGCTCGGCGCCGACATCACCATGGTGCTCGATGAATGCACGCCCTACCCGGCGACAAATGACGAAGCGGCCAGTTCCATGCGCCTGTCCATGCGTTGGGCCGAGCGTTCGAAACAGTCTTTCCAGCCGCGGTCCGGCTATGGCCTGTTCGGTATCGTACAAGGCGGCGTTTTTGAGGACCTGCGGGCGGAATCGGCGGCGGCCCTTACTGATATCGGTTTCGACGGATATGCGATCGGCGGCCTGTCCGTCGGTGAAGGCCAGGACAACATGTTCCGAACCGTCGAGGTCACGACCCCGCTGCTGCCAGCCGAGAGGCCCCGCTATCTCATGGGCGTGGGCAAGCCGGCTGATCTGGTCGGAGCCGTCCAGCGCGGCATTGATATGTTCGACTGCGTATTGCCGACCCGCTCGGGCCGTACCGATCAGGCTTTTACCCGCCGCGGTCAGATCAACATGCGAAACGCCAGGCACCGTGATGACGCCCGGCCGATTGATCCGGATTGTGAATGTTACACCTGCAGTAACTACAGCCGCGGCTATATCCATCACCTGGTTAGCGCCAAGGAGATATTGGGATTGACCCTACTGAGCTGGCATAACCTGCATTATTACCAGGACATCATGCGCGACCTGCGCGCCGCCATCGGTGCCGGCGGCCTGGACGCCTTCGCCACAGAGTTCGCCGCCGAACAAGAGGCCGGTGACTTGGAACCCGTTTAGTGCTTAGCTGGACCCGATATGAGCGATAACCCATACGAAAATTTAAGCCAATTGGGCGGCGGCGGCGAACTGCCCGCCTCGCCAAATGAGGCAAAGCTCGAATCCGTGGCCAATCCGCATGCCGGTACGGACTACGTGGTGCGCTTCACCTGCCCCGAATTCACTAGCATCTGCCCGGTGACTGGCCAGCCCGACTTCGCCCATCTGGTCATTGATTATCTGCCCGGCGATCTCATCGTCGAAAGCAAGTCCCTGAAGCTCTATATGGGTAGCTTCCGCAATCATCCGTCGTTCCACGAGGACTGCACGGTATCCATCGGCAAACGCCTGGAGGCCGAGATTTCGCCCAAGTGGTTGCGGATCGGCGGCTATTGGTATCCACGCGGCGGCATCCCCATCGATGTATTCTACCAAACCGGCGAACCGCCGGCGGGCCTTTGGGTGCCGGATACCGGCGTTCAGCCCTATCGGGGCCGCGGTTAGGATATGGAGGGTCTCAAGAGATAATCGCCAAATTCTGGATTTTCAGTTGATTGCATGTTATTGTATGCACGTGCCGATGCTGCCGCCGATTTCGCCCAATTTGGGCTGGTGGTGGCGTCCGGCACACCAGGGATTAAAAGAGGAGCGCGGATCATGATCGAATTGGATGACCTGAGACGGCGCGTTGACGCAGCCAAAGACAGCTTGGATCGAACCGAGGCCGAGCAAACCGGGCAAGTCCGGCAGCTGGAAGCCCGGATCGATGAACTGCAAGCGATCATCCAGAACGATAAGATCAAGATCGACAAACTGAGCCAGGACAAAGGCAGTTTGGCGGAAGAAGCGAAGGAACTTCGCTCCTTATTGTACAGTCTGCTGATTTCAATCGAATCACGGGGCGAAGAAGGTGTCCATAATGCGGTCCGCGACTTGCGTGACAAGCTTGGCGCCCTCTTGGCATCCCCGGACGAGATCGAAGCCGCCGTGCCGCCGCCACCTGATCCTGACGAGCCGATAACGCCTCTGCCCATGGATGTGGATGAAATGTTTGAAAGCCCTGACCAGGAGCAGGACGAAGGAAGCATTTCCGGCCTGCATTAGAATGCATCCGGGCCGATCCATTTCGCGCACGGCACGGCGAATCTTCTCTGCCCAAACTGCCTGGCATTTTTCTACATCGAATCGCTGAATTTACCCGAAACGCATGAATTCCGCGGGATTCGGTACACTTGTTTACAGCGATTCGCGAATATGTCACAAACATACAACAACTTTTGGTATTAAATACCATTGTATGTTATCGATTTTGTCGCTTCCGGGGGGATAGCGGCAATGTCTTTGGGAGCGCTGCCAAATGGGGAAATCGTCACGTTGCGATCTTAATGAATCATCATATGTACTTACTGAGCCGGCCACGACCGACGCAAACAATGACAACCGCTCACGGTTATCTCAGGCGATAGAAGACCTTTCCGCTGCTTACGCCCAGCAGGTCCGGGTGGTTAGGGATTTTCAGAAACAAAATTCCGAGCTGGCGGCGGCGATCAGCAGGCTTGATGAAAGTTGCCGCCAATACCAGCAGGTCGTTGCCAAACTATCGGTGACGCCGTTGCGCCGAAAAGCGATGCGGCTGGCTCGGCTGGCGGAACTCGCCCAAGCCTGACGGCACTACCCTGAACGTCTAAAGCTAGGCTGTTTCGCGCTGACGGATCATCCACCAAACGACCACGGCGCCAACCATTTTGCTCGCCGTCATGGCGGCGACGCCAGCGACACCGAGCGCGCCAATCCCCGCCAGGAAGACAATGCTGTCAATGGGCGTGCCGACAATGCTCGATAGCAGAATACGTTGGCTAAATGGCCGGCCGGTAAACGAATAGACCGCCCAATCGGCGAATTCGCTGACCAAAAATGCGGCAACACTGGCGGTCGCCACGAATGGATCGGCCATGAAGTAACTGATCGCGCCGGCTGCCAACATGGCAAGCACCACGCGGTGGCCAATCTCGCGCTGAGCGAAATCGCGGGCGACGAAAATAAAGCCGACGACAAGCGCCACGGGCGGCCATTTTTCGCCGCCGGGAAGGTCAACCAGGGGCACCACCGAAAAGCCATAGTTCACGGCGACGATGAGCAGAACGTAGAGCACGGTGTATCTCAAGCGCATGGTATGGCACCTTTTCAATTCTATTGGCCGGGTGATTAACACAACACGTCCGGCATGGCGAGTTTTTGTGGGCGAACTGTGAACGAAATCAAGCAAACGATCCGCGAGCGTGCCCATGAAGCCGGGTTTGATGCCGTCGGCTTCGCGTCGGCGGATGCCGATGAAGCCAACGGCCGGGCCCTGGCTCAGTTTCTCAAAAGCGGCCTGCATGGCGACATGGCCTGGATGGCGGATACCGACGGCCGCCGGGCGGATCCCGGAAAACTGATGCCCGATGCGCGCTCTATCATCGTGCTTGGCGCCAACTACACACCTGCTGCTGACGCCACCGAGATCCTGCGACGTCCGGACCGTGGCGCCATCAGCGTCTACGCCCAATCCGCACGCGATTATCATGATGTCCTGAAACGGCGGCTGAAACTGCTCGGCCGGTGGATCGGCGGTGAATTCGGAGGCGATGTCAAAATTTTCGTCGATACCGCGCCGGTTATGGAAAAGCCCCTGGCGCAACGGGCCGGTTTGGGTTGGCAAGGAAAGCATTCCAATTTGGTATCGCGTGAATTCGGGTCCTGGCTGTTTCTGGGGGAAGTGTTTCTGTCGCTTGAGATTGCGCCGGACCGGCCCACGGCTGATCACTGCGGGTCGTGTGATGCCTGCCGCCAAGCCTGTCCGACAGATGCCTTGCCGGAGCCCTACAAGCTGGAAGCAACGCGCTGCATATCCTATCTGACCATCGAACACCGAGGCGACATCTCACCTGATCTGATGGCCAATATGGGTAATCACATTTACGGCTGTGATGATTGCCTTGCGGCCTGTCCGTGGAACAAGTTCGCAGTCCCGACAAACGAAACGGCGTTCTTTCCCCGTGCCGAACTGACGGCCCCGCGCCTGGCCGATTTGGCCGGCCTCGACGATGCGGCTTTCCGCAAGGTGTTTGCCGGTTCCCCCATCAAGCGGACCGGGCGCGACCGGTTTGTCCGCAATGTCCTCGTCGCCATGGGCAACAGCGCCGATAAGGCCCTTCAATCGGTTGCCGAAACCCTGGTTGGCGACCCGTCCCCTGTTGTCTCCGGCGCGGCCCGCTGGGCGCGGGACCGGTTGAGGACCCTTGACGGATGAAGCGCCGATGGATACCTCTCAAGGGAGCAATGTAATGCAACCGCCACTGCGAAAGCCCACCATGTCCCTTATCCGACTCTGCTGGCTAATCGTTATCGTGATCATTGGACTGAGCACGGCCTCGGCGGAGGCAATGTCGAATCCGAAACCGGGCGATGTTTTTCGCGATTGCCCGACTTGCCCGGAACTGGTGGTTGTCCCTTCGGGCATCTTCATCATGGGATTGAAGGCGACACGCAAGTCAAGCAAGCCGGCGCATCGCGTGAATATGACGAAGCCCTTCGCCATTGGCCGTTTTGAAGTGACGTTTGACGAATGGCAGACCTGTATCAATGACGGCGGCTGCAAGCATTCCCCCAACGATCATGAATGGGGTAAAGCCAAGCGTCCGGTGATCAACATCACCTGGCATCAAGCGAAGAATTATACCCGCTGGCTGAGCAAAAAGACGGGAAACACCTATCGCCTGCCGACGGAGGCAGAGTGGGAGTACGCCGCGCGCGGCGGAACAACGACAATTTTCTGGTGGGGCGACAAGGTCGGCAGCGGTAACGCCAACTGCCGCGATTGCGAATCGCGCGCCTGCTGCTCGGCCAAGGATCATTCGTGCTGCTCGCACGGCACCAAACCGGTCGGTTCATTCAAGCCAAATCCCTACGGCCTACATGATACCGCCGCCAATGTTTTCGAATGGGTCGAGGATTGTTGGAACAAAGACTACCGCGGTGTCCCGGCCGACGGGTCCGCGGCAAACTCGGACAACTGCCGCAACCGGGTCATTCGCGGCGGCTCATTTTACTATTTTAATAAGGTTGCGCGTTCCGCTTATCGGGCGAAGAATCCGCCGGCGGTCAAGAGCTATTGGCTCGGCTTCAGGGTCGTCCGCGAGTTGCCCTAGGGACAACCCGCATCCAACCACATTTAATCTAGAGTTCTTTGCGCGCTAAAGCCCGCGTCAATTGGCTGACGGCTTGCTGGTGCTGCTCATCGTCGATTTGCGAAAAATTACGCGCGACCTCAAGACATAGACGCTGGCGGGTCGGCAATTCGCTGCTATCACCGTCGTCAATTCCCTCATAAAAGAATCCGACCGGGACCTTCAGGACCCTGGAAATCTCAAACAACCGCCCCGCCGATACCCGGTTAATACCGCGCTCGTACTTGTGCGCCTGTTGGTAGGTCACGCCGATCAAATCAGCCATCTGCTGCTGCGACAGGCCGAGCATGACCCGGCGTTCACGTATGCGCAGGCCGACATGGCGGTCCGTATCCGTGGCCCTATTTACAACCCGGGTTCCCTTCCCTGATCGTTTTAGATTTCTAGCATCTTGTGCCATTGTGCAATCCCCTAAGCTGAGTCGCTGTTAACTGAAATTGTATCGCCCCCACAACGACACCGCCATGGAGACGGCTTGAGGCCGTTTCACGTTCAGCAGTCAGTCTTGGTATCAAATTTTACGCCGGTCATTTTGGCTCTCAGCACAAGAGAGCTGCGGGGTTCAAATCCCGCTTATGTCCATTGGACAAATTATAACACTAAATCAGAAAAATGAAACTCTCGGTTTCATAGGGCCAATCAACTCGACCAAACCGGCAGCCCGTGTTTCCGGCGCCGCCATCGCGCGCTGGTTGATACTAGGTTTTATCGCGCGACAGGCCGTCGAGTTGCTTTTGCATGTCTTCGAGCTTGGTTTTTAGATCGTTCAATTGCTCGTCAGAATCGCCGTTCTGCGGCGCCGGTCCATCGCCGGCGCCTTCGTTCTCAGATCCGTCGGGATAGAACGGCGTAAACATCTTCATGGCGCTCTCCATCATCGCCATATTCTGCTTGCCCATTTCTTCGAAACGGCCGAACGGGTTCATGTCGCCGAGGGTATCCTGCATATAGGTGCGCATTTGCTCCTGGTTGCGGGCAAACGAATGCATCGATTGATCGAGGTAGTTGGGTACGATTGCCTGCAGGCTGTCACCATAGAAACTGATCAAGTGGCGCAGGAAACTGATGGGCAGCAAATTTTGCCCCTTGCCCTCTTCCTCGACGATAATATGCGTTAGAATTTGGCGGGTAATATCTTCGCCCGATTTGGCGTCGTAAACGACAAAGTCCGTGCCCTCCTTGACCATTTGCGACAGGTGATCAAGGGTCACATAGCTTGAAGTTGCAGTATTATAGAGACGCCGGTTAGCGTATTTTTTTATGGTAACCGGCTCGTCGGCGTTATTGTTGTTGTCTGCCATTGTTTTACATCCACCCAGTGTTGGCGGAAAACTAGCGTGTAAAATGCTGCGCTGCAATGAAATGTTCCACGGCCTGGTCGGCAAAGCTATAATGCCGGTCCTAAAACCCAATAGAGAGCGAGACCGCCTTGAGTGACGACAAAGCCCAACCCCAGGACTTGGACGACTTGGCGCGTCGTTATTTGGACCTGTGGCAGGAACAACTTGGCGCCTTGGCAAGCAATAGCGAGGCCGCCGATTTGATGGCCCGCACCATCGCCTTAATGAACGCCGGTGCCGCCAATTTCGCCGCCATGGCGGCACCCGGCGGTCCCGGCAATGATGGGGAGAAACATGACGCAACCGCAGCAACCGGCGACAGTAACCCAGGAAACGGTGAGGGGGCCCAGGCCCCTGGCGCTGCACATGGCGGTGCAGACACTAACCTGGATGAGCTCCATGAGCGCGTTGCCCGCCTTGAGCGGCGGATCGCAGAGCTGGAGGCCGGAGCTTCGGAGTAAGGCGCAGGATCTGATTCGCGATTTCGAGGAGGCCGAACCCGCCGCCTTGGCCCGGGCCGTGGAGCTTGAGGCCCGCAAGCGCCAATCCGCCTTCATGTCCGGCGTCGCCGCCTACACGCGCCATCCCCGCGAGCCACGGATGCCGGAACCATCGGTCGTGTGGCAGAGCGGAGCGGCACGGTTGCTGGATTTCGGCGACGTCAACAGCAACGGCGGACAAGGCCGCCCGGTGCTGGCTGTTCCCTCGTTGATCAACCGCGCTTATATTCTCGATCTCGCCGAAAAACGCAGCCTCATGCGCGCCCTTGCCGCCGCCGGCCTGCGGCCGCTGCTTCTTGATTGGGGAACGCCGGGCGACGCCGAACGCGGCCACAGCCTCACCGATGCCATCACCGGCACCCTACAGGACGCTCTCGACAAGGTTCACGAGATTTGCGGCGAGACACCGGCTTTGGTCGGTTACTGCATGGGCGGCCTGCTCACTCTGGCCCTGGCCGCCCGCAATCCCGGCCATATCTCTGCACTGGCTTTGCTGGCCACGCCCTGGGATTTCCATGCCGATAGCGCCGGCCCCATCCGATTCCTGAACGCCATGCGGCCGGGCCTGGAAATGTGCTTGGGTCGTATCGGCGAGCTTCCGGTCGATGTCCTGCAAGCCATGTTCGCCAGCCTCAATCCCTACATGACGACGGATAAATTCCGGCGCTTTGCCGACATGGCACCCGGTTCGCAGGCGGCGCGCGACTTTGTCGCCGTTGAGGACTGGCTCAATGACGGCGTTCCCCTGGCCGCTCCGATCGCCCGCGAGTGCCTTTTTGAATGGTATCTGGAGAACGCCCCGGCGCGCGGCGCGTGGAAAATCGATGGCGATCCGGTGCGGCCGCAAGACGTGAATGTCCCGGCCCTGGTCGTCATCCCCAAGGGCGACACGATAGTCCCCCCGGCTTCCGCCGATGCCCTGGCGCAAGCCCTCTCCAACGCTAAATCGATGTCGCTGAGTGGCGGGCATATCGGCATGATGGTCGGCCGGCGCGCACCCTCGCAACTCTATGGTCCGCTTGCGGACTGGCTCAAAGACACGGCTGTTTAAATTTTTTGTGCAGTGCAGCATAACAAAGGTTGAAAAGACGATCCCGCGGTCCTATAACTATCATTGAATTTATTTTGCACCCGCGAAGATAATAGCCCGCTCCAACGTGAAAACGGGCGTCTCCGTAGGCTATCCAGTGGAGGATTATCCAAATGCCAGAAGTTGTTATCGCTTCCGCCGCGCGTACGCCTGTGGGCGCATTTAGCGGCGGTTTGAGCTCCGTTGCCGCCAGCACCCTGGGCGAGGTTGCCATTGCCGCCGCGCTTGAGCGTGCCGGTGTTGATCCCGCAGATGTCGACGAAGTCATCATGGGTCAGATCCTGACGGCCGGCGGCGGTCAGAACCCGGCCCGCCAGGCCGCCATCGCCGCCGGCATTCCGGCCGAAAAGACCGCTTACGGCATCAACCAGCTTTGCGGCTCGGGCCTTCGCGCCGTGGCGCTCGGCAGCCAGGCCATTCAACTGGGCGACAGTGCCGTGGTTGTCGCCGGCGGACAGGAAAACATGAGCCAATCGCCACATTGCATGCACATGCGCAACGGCACCAAGATGGGCCCGGCCGAACTCGTCGACACCATGATCAAGGACGGTCTATGGGATGCCTTCAACGGCTATCACATGGGCAACACCGCCGAGAACGTGGCCGAGAAATGGCAACTGACCCGCGACGAGCAGGACGCCTTCGCCCTTGCCTCACAGCAAAAGGCGGCAGCCGCCCAGGAGGCCGGTAAGTTCGCTGATGAAATCGTACCGGTTACTGTCAAATCGCGCCGCGGAGAAACAGTTGTCGATACCGACGAGCACCCCAAAGCCGACACCACGTCGGAAAGCCTCGGCAAGCTGCGGCCAGCTTTCGACAAGGAAGGAACAGTGACTGCCGGCAATGCGTCAGGCATCAACGACGGCGCCGCCGCCGTGGTCCTGATGACGTCCGACGAAGCCGACAAGCGCGGCATCACACCCATGGCCCGCATCAAATCCTGGGCCACCGTCGGCGTCGATCCGGCGATTATGGGAACCGGACCCATCCCGGCCAGCCGCGCCGCTCTCGACAAAGCCGGCTGGAGCATAGATGACCTTGATCTGGTCGAAGCCAACGAAGCCTTTGCCGCGCAAGCCTGCGCCGTCAATAAGGACCTCGGCTGGGATACGGACAAGGTCAACGTCAACGGCGGCGCCATCGCCCTTGGCCATCCCATTGGCGCGTCCGGCGCCCGGGTCCTGGTGACCCTGCTGCACGAAATGCAAAAACGCGACGCCAAGAAAGGTTTGGCGACGTTGTGCATCGGTGGCGGCATGGGCATCGCCATGTGTGTTGAGCGCGACTAGGGCGCAGGGAGAAGGATTAGAACAATGGGACGTATTGCACTGGTTACCGGCGGCACCCGCGGCATCGGCCGCGCCATTTCCGAAGCCCTCAAGGCCGAGGGATATACGGTCGTCGCCAACTACGGCGGCAACGATGAAGCCGCCAATGCCTTCAAGGACGAAACCGGCATTTCTGTTGCTAAGTTCGACGTCGGCGATTTCGATGCCTGCGGCGAGGCCGTTAAGCAGATCGAGGCCGACAACGGGCCGATTGAGGTCCTTGTCAACAACGCTGGCATCACCCGGGACAAGCCGCTGCACAAAATGGACAAGGAACATTGGGACGCCGTTGTCGCGACTAACCTAACCAGCATCTTTAATCTGTCCAGGCTGGTGCTCGACGGCATGCGCGAAAGTGGTTTTGGCCGCATCATCAACATCAGTTCCATCAATGGCCAGAAGGGTCAATTCGGACAAACCAACTATTCAGCAGCCAAGGCCGGCGGCATCGGCTTCACCAAGGCCCTGGCCCTTGAGACCGCAGCCAAGGGCATCACAGTCAATGCCATCGCACCGGGCTACATCGCCACGGAAATGGTGATGGCGGTGCCGAAAGAAGTGCTCGATACCAAGGTGATTCCACAGATCCCGGCCGGCCGGCTGGGCGAGGCGGCCGAGATCGCCCGCTGCGTCACCTTCCTGGCCTCGGACGACGCCGGTTTCATCACCGGCTCGACGCTTAGCGCCAACGGCGGCCAGTATATGGCCTGACGTCGTAGGTCTCCGGATTAAGAAAGCCCCTCTCGGACTTCGAGCGGGGCTTTTTTTGTGCCTGCGTGCGGTTGTCAAACCCGCCGCTCCGGGCTATTGAGCCGTCATGTCCGAGACAACCTCCCTTCGCGCCACCATGATCGGCGGTTCCGCCGTCTTGATGTGGGGGCTGCTGGCTTTGCTGACCACGCTAACCGGCGAGGTTCCGCCATTCCAACTGGCGGCCATGGCCTTCAGCGTGGCTACAGCCATGATCGCCGTCAAGTGGTTGATTGCCGGCGACAATGTGATGGCGCACCTGAAACAGCCCGCCGCGGCCTGGATTCTTGGGGTTGCCGGGCTGTTCGGATATCACTTTTTCTATTTCATGGCCCTGCGAAACGCTCCGCCCGTGGAGGCCGGTTTGATTGCCTACACGTGGCCATTGCTGATCGTTGTCTTTTCCGCCCTGTTGCCCGGCGAGCGGTTGCGCTGGTGGCATGTGGCCGGCGCCCTGGCCGGACTTGCCGGGACTGCCCTCCTGGTCACAGACGGCAACGGACTCACCAGTTTCAAGGCCGAGTTTGCACTTGGTTACGGAATGGCCGCATGTTGCGCCCTGACCTGGTCGGTCTATTCCGTAACGAACCGCCGCTTTGGCGATGTGCCGACGGATACGGTCGGCGGATTCTGTGCCGCCACGGCGGCTCTGGCGGTGATTTGCCACCTGGCTTTTGAGGAGACCCTGTGGCCGGCCGGCCTTGGTCAATGGCTGGCCGTGGCCGGGCTGGGGCTGCTGCCCGTGGGCGCCGCCTTCTTCGCCTGGGACTTTGGGACCAAACACGGCGACATCCAAGTGCTCGGCGCCTTTGCCTATGCGGCGCCGCTGATTTCCACGGTATTGCTGATCGGGTTCGGTCAGGGTGAGGCGAGTTGGCCCGTCGCCGCGGCCTGTGCGTTGATCGTCGGCGGCGCCCTCCTGGCCTCCAAGGAAATGCTCGCCGGCCGGTCCTAACGGATATCGATTAACGCTCGCCGCGCCATTGCTCCAAGGCCCCGGCCACCTGCTGGACAACGCTCCGCCAGTCGCCGGGACCGGGCTGCCGGAATAGCCGCATGGGTGGATACCAGGGCGTCCGCTCAGAACCCAGGAACCAACGGAAATCCGGCGCGAAGGGGATGATGTTCCAGACCGGCACCCCGAGGCTCCCGGCCAGGTGAGCCGAGGCGTTGCTGGTCTGGATAACCAAATCCAAGCATGCGATCTGCGCCGCCTGCCCCTCCAGATTTGTGAGCGGATCAACGTCCGGCCAGTCGTGGACGGTGACGCCGGTTTCGCGTTGCATGGCTGCTAAATCATCGGCCCGGTCGCCGTACTGAAGATTGATAAAATCAACGCCGTCCACAGCCAGCAGCGGTTTCATGAACTCGACGGCGATTGAGCGCATCTCGCGCACATGGGTCATGCCGCCGCCACGCCAGGCGATGCCGATCTTGGGGTTTGGGCTGATTTCATCGAACCGCGAGCGCCATAGGGCGGCGCGCTCCGGATCAGCTGTCATCCGGCGAACTTGGTCCGGGAACTTGTCCAAGCCGCCACGCAGCAATCGCGCCAAGCCGCCGATGGAAATGTGAACGTCGAAGGGCGGGTAGGCATCGTCACGCCGGGCATCGGCATCCGGCAGCTTGCCCATGACGTTCACTTCCGGATAGGCGCGCTCAAAAAGCCCCGTCAGTCTGCTATCGCATTCGAGGATGCATTCACTGGGTTTGGCGGTTTCGATCAAGTCCGGCAGGCAGGTGGAAAACATCAGTTCATCACCGACGCCTTGCTCCCACCACACCAGAATTTTGCGGCCCTCCAGCGGAGAGCCGTCCCATACAGGGGCCTGGAAGCCACGCCATGACCCGGCCATGAATTCTATTTTCCAACGCCACTCGTATTCCGCCCAACCCTCCTCCAGGCGGCCGTTCAACAGCAGCACGACGGACAGCCCGAGATGCCCCTCGGCATTGTCCGGATCGCTTTCGAGGGCGCGGCGGTAGGCGGCCTCGGCTTCCTCCCAGTTGCCCAAATCCCTGAGCGCATTGCCCAAATTGACCCGCGCCTCGGCAAACTCCGGCTGCTTGGCTAGGGCTTGCTCATAGGCTTCAACCGCTTCGCCGTGCCGTCCAAGGCGGACCAATGCCGCGCCCAGGTTGCTTTGCGCTTTAACATAATTGGGATCAGCTTCCAGGGCGCGCCTGTAGCTGTCCGCTGCATCCTCGAAGTGTCCCTCAAGGGCAGACAGAGCGCCCATGTTGGTCAACGCGTCCGGCTCGGCAGGGTTGATTTCAAGTGACCGCTGATACGACGCACGCGCCGCGTCATTTTGCCCCGACGCCTGCAATATTGACCCCAGTGTGTTGTGCGCCTCCGCCTGGCCCGGCGCCAACGCCAAACCCTTTTCGCAAGCCATCTTCGCCTCGTCGAGGCGGTCAAGTTCCTTAAAGGCAACGGCCAGGTTCATGTGAGCGGCAGCAAGTCCCGGATCGATGGAGATCGCCTTTTGGTGCGCGGGAACGGCTTCTTCGGGGAGGCCCATGTCCATAAGCACCGCGCCCATGGTGGAGTGGCCCTGCGCTAAATTGGGATCGGTTTTGACGGCGCGGCGGCAACACACCAAGGCGTCATCGAGTTTGCCCAGCAGACGCAGCACCACGGCCAAATTACTGTTGATAGCGGCCGAATCGGGCATAAACGCAAGAAGTTGCCGGTAGGCTGCCTCGGCCACATCAAACCGCCCCGCTTTCTGGTCGGCGACGGCGGATTGGAACACGGCGTTGGCGTCAAACCCAGGCGGCGGGACAGCGGCCCGACCTCCGGCCTTCTTTTTGGCTTTCTCGCGACGACGGTCCCGCCGGCTCATGTCTGGCGCCTAACTCGGATCCTTGGGGATTGTCGCCATCATAGACGGCCGCTCGGCGAAATCTTCGTACCAGTCGGCCAGGGCCGGATGATCGCCGCGCCAGTTTTCATCGGCGTAGCGGAAATCGAGATAGCCGAGGGTGACGCCGATGGCGATGTGTCCAATGGTTAGGTCGTCTGCCAGTGAGTCGGCCTCGTTTTCCAAGGCATCAAGAGCGCGGCCAACCGCGGCGGCTTGGCGGTTGGTCCACTTTTCCGAGCGCATTCCCTCTTCGCGCAGCCGTCCCTCCAGCATGCGCAGGATGGCGGCATCCAGGACGCCATCGCAAAGCGCTTGCCGGCGCAGCGCCTGCCAGCGAGCCGGGCCGGCGGCGGGAAACAATTTTTCACCGTCATGCAGGCTGTCTAGGTACTCGCAAATAACCGGCGAGTCGAACAGGACGGTACCGTCATCCGTGGTTAGGGCTGGGACTTTGCCGAGCGGATTGGTGACGGCGATTTCGGTTGCCGGATCCCAGACATTGTTGGGAATGCGTTCGATGTCGGCTTCGGCACCGGTTTCCATGGCAGTGACGACGACTTTGCGGACATAAGGCGATGTCGGCGAATAACAGAGTTTCATTGCAGCTCCCGTACGCGAATGGTGAATGGCTGCCGTAATCTATCATCATCAGTCCGGGTCCGCCATCTGTCGCGAACGACGCCCAGGACGTGGCCAGGCCGCCCCGGGTGAGATATGCTCGCGCCGCTATGTGGACGGACGCCATCGATCTCAGGGATTTCTACTCCAGCGGGCTGGGCCAGGTGGCGCGGCGCATGATCCGCCGCCGGCTGCGCGCGCTGTGGCCAGACGTCAGCGGGCAGAGCGTCCTGGGCCTGGGTTACACAACACCCTATCTAACCAGTTTCCGCGGCGAGGCGTCGCGCGTTCTCGCCGCCATGCCGGCGGCCCAGGGCGTCCTCCACTGGCCCAACGATGAGCCGGGTCTAACGACCCTGGTCGATGATCTGGAGCTTCCGTTCGATGACTTTTCCATGGACCGGGTCCTATTGGTCCATGCCCTGGAATCCGCCGAGCAAGTGCGCCCATTGCTGCGCGAGGTGTGGCGCGTGCTGGCCGGCAGCGGGCGCCTCATCGTCGTCGTACCCAATCGCCGGGGCGTTTGGGCCAGGTTTGAGCGCACGCCATTTGGCCGCGGCCTGCCCTATTCGACGGGACAGGTTTCGCGGCTGCTGCGTGACAACCTGTTCACACCGGTCGAGTCCTCGACCGCGTTGTGTATTCCGCCGGTTCGTTCGAAGTTGCTGCTGTCCTCGGCGCCGGCCTGGGAGCGCCTTGGTGGGCGCATGCTATCTACTTTTGCCGGCGTCGTCGTCATCGAAGCCGTGAAACAGATATATGCCGGTCAGCCCGAGGCCAAGACGGCACGGCGGCGCACTTATCTACCGATTCCGAAAGGCACATCGCGGGCATCGCCACAAGGATAGAGGGACAATGTTTTCTTTGATTTTGCGGGGTTGGCGGACTATCACTAGGCCGCTTTTCCCCGGTTCGGGATGCTCCAGTATCGGCTCCGAGGCCCCGCCCGGACCGCGCTTGAAGGGCTGCCCGCGCCGGACGTGACTTAGGTGAGCCGATTCGATGACGAAAAACGATGAAAAACTGACCAAGCTGCGCGGCGAAATCGACGCGATTGACGATACCATCCAAGATTTGCTGGCCAAGCGGACAATGGTGGTTGAAAGCGTTCGCGACCTTAAGAAAGGCCAGCCGGTCAAGATCCGTCCCGCCCGTGAGGCCGAAATTCTCTACCGGCTCATGGACCGCCATGAAAGCTCGTTTCCAAAACGGGAACTGGCGCGGATTTGGCGCGAGATCATTGTCGCCACGCTACGGTTCGAAGGTCCGTTTTCTGTCGCCGTCTACATGACCGACGAAGTTCCCGGATACTGGGACTTGGCCCGCGACCAGTATGGCAGCTTTACACCCATGACCCGGCACGGCTCGGCTCGGCGCGTTGTCGAAGCGGTCCGCACGCAAGAAGCGACGCTCGGCATTTTACCGCTGCCGCAGCGCGACGAGTCGGAGAACTGGTGGCGGTTCCTGGTCAGCGAATCGCCAAAGACGCCCAGGATCATCGCCCGGCTTCCCTTCATCGGTGAAGGCAATGCCCGCGATCCCGGCGTCGAAGCTCTCGTGATTTGTCCCGTCGTGCAGGAGGAGACCGGACGCGACCGGTCGTACATTGCCGTCGAAGCCGAAGACGATATCGGCTTCGCGGCAATTGAGGCGGCCCTGTCGCAAACCGGCCATTCGCCTGCCTTCCACCAGGTTTGGCACGATCCGGATCGGCCGCCCGGATGGACCTACCTGGTAGAAATCTTCGGCTTCATTCCCGAAGGCGGCCGGCGCTGGGCCCGTTTCATCGATGGTCTGGGCAGCAGAGCGGTGCGCGTTATTCATCTCGGCGGCTACGCCACGTCGTTAACCGACAACGAACTGATTTCCGGCGCGTCCAGTGGCGACGGGGATTAAGCCATGAGCACGCCCCAGCCACACCCTGGAATCATGGACATCGCCCCCTACGTGGGAGGCGATTCAAATGTCGAAGGCCAGGACCGCATCATCAAGCTATCTTCCAACGAAGGCGCATTCGGCCCCAGCGCCAAGGCCGCTGAGGCGTGCCGCGACGTAGCCGCGAGCTTGCACCGCTACCCCGACGGCGGCGCCTTGGCGTTGCGCCAGGCCATTGGCGAGCGCCACGGCCTCAACCCGGCGCGCATCGTCTGCGGCGCCGGCTCCGACGAGTTGATTGCGCTGCTCTGTAACGCCTATACGGAGCCGGGTGACCAAGTTTTGCACAGCCGTCACGGCTTCCTGATGTATGCGATCTCGGCCAGGGCCGCCGGGGCCGCGCCGGTGACGGCAGAGGAGAATGACCTGACCGCCGACGTCGACGCCTTGCTCGAACGAGTCACGGAGCGCACCCGCATCCTGTTTCTGGCCAATCCCAACAACCCCACGGGAACCTACCTACCGGCGGCGGAGGTCCAGCGCCTGCGCCAGGGCCTGCGCGACGATGTGTTGTTGGTGATCGACGCCGCCTACGCCGAGTACGTCAAACGCGACGACTATGCGGACGGCGCCGAACTGGTTGACGGGGGCGACAACGTCGTGATGACCCGCACGTTCTCCAAGATACACGGCCTCGGCGGATTGCGCCTGGGCTGGGCCTACTGCCCTACCGCCGTGGTCGACGTACTAAACAGAGTGCGCGGCCCATTCAACGTCAGCGCGGCCGCTATCGCCGCCGGTGTTGCGGCGATCGAAGACAGGGACTTCACGGCCATGGTTCGCGATCATAACGACACATGGCTGGCCTGGACCCGTGATGAACTCCGCAAGCTGGGTGTTTCGGTGCCGGACGGTGTCGGCAATTTTCTGCTCGCCTGCTTTCCCGACGAGCCCGGCCGTGACGCCGCTGCCGCCGATGCCTTCCTCAAGCAGCGCGGCATTATTGTTCGCCGCGTCGATGGCTACGGCCTGCCGCGATGCTTGCGGATCACCATCGGCTTGGAAGAAGAGATGCGCGCCGTGATCAACAGCCTGTCCGAGTTTTTGGGGCAAAACCAATGAACGCCGCCAACCCGCAACCCCTGTTCGACCGGGTGGCGCTGATCGGCATTGGGCTGATCGGATCGTCCGTGGCGCGTGTTCTACGCCGCGAAGGAATTGCCACGGAGATTGCCGTCGCCACGCGCAGCCAGGCGACTTTGGACAAAGCCCGCGCCTTGGACCTGGGCGACGACTACCACACCGATCCCGCGGACGCCGTCCGCAATGCCGACTTGATCATTCTCTGCGTGCCGTTGGGCGCCAACGCGGCCATCGCCCAGGCCATGGCGTTGTCGCTCAAACCCGGAGCCATCGTCACCGACGTGGGCAGTTGCAAGGCTTCCGTGATCCGCGACGTCGGATCACAGCTGCCCGACGGCGTCCACCTGGTCCCCGGCCACCCCGTTGCCGGCACCGAGAAGTCCGGGCCGGACTCCGGCTTCGCCGATCTGTTCGAAGGACATTGGACGGTCCTGACGCCGGAACCGGACACGGACCCAGCCGCCATCGAAGCCGTCAGCGAGATGTGGCGGCGAGCCGGCAGCCATGTGGAAATCATGGAAGCCGCACACCACGACCAAGTGCTGGCCATCACTTCGCACCTGCCGCAATTGATTGCCTACACCATCGTCGACACGGCCACGGACCTGGAGGACCGCCTGCAAAGCGAGGTGATCAAATACTCCGCCGGCGGCTTTCGCGACTTCACTCGCCTCGCCGCCTCGGACCCGGTGATGTGGCGCGATATCTATCTCGCCAACAAGGACTCGGTTCTGGAAGTTCTCGGCCGCTTCAGCGAGGACCTGACCGCTATACAGCGCGCCATCCGCCGTGGCGAAGCCGATACCCTGGAAGAGGCCTTCACCCGCACCCGGGACATCCGCAAGGGCGTGATCGAGGCTAAGCAGGACAAGATCGACGAGAAGCCGGAATAGCTTTCCAGGCTCCGCCCGCTTGACACTGCAAACACACGCCGCCTACTCTCTGGCCAACGGGCATTCGCAGGCGCCCGTTTAGGCGACTGTCGCCCAAGTTCTGCTCCGTTGGGTAATGGAGATGAACATGGGAACTTCCGAAAACACCATCAATCCGGACGATTTGAGTAACATCGTCATGCTAGGCGCGGACAAGCTTCGCTCAGTTTTGACGCCGGCGGCATGCCTCGCCGCCCTGGAGAACGTTTACCGCCGCCTCCATGCCGCGCCCGAAGACAGCGGCCGCTCGGTCGGCTTCCAAGCCCGGGACGGGAAATTCCACGTCAAGGCCGGGTTATACCCGGGCACTCACGAATACTTTGCCGCCAAGGTCAACGCCAATTACCCCGATAATCAGCAGCGTTTCGGCCTGCCGACCATCCAGGGCCTGATCGTGCTTTGTGACGGTGCCGACGGCCGGCCCCTCGCGATCCTGCAATCGGGCGAGTTGACCGGCCGGCGCACAGCAGCGGCGACGGCACTGGCGGCCAAATACGGCGCCCGTCCGGACGCCCAAACCCTGGCCCTGATTGGTTGCGGCGCCCAGTCCCGTCATCAGGCGGAAGCAGTCGCCAACGTCCGCCCGATCACGCGCATCGCCGCCGTCGACAGCGAACCCACCAACGCCGAGGCGTTCACCGCCTGGTCCACCGAAGTCCTTGGCATCGAAGCCGCGCCGGCCTCATCCATCGGTGAGGCTGTTTCGGGCAGCGACATCATTGTCACCTGCACGACCGCAACAGGGCCTTTGCTAACGCCCGATTTGGTTCCCACCGGCTGCTTCGTCGCCGCCGTCGGCGCTGACAATCCGGATAAGCAGGAGCTCGATCCCGCGTTGTTTGCCAATGCTCGCATCCTTGTTGATGACCTCGGTCAATGTGCCGAGGGCGGAGACCTCGCCCACGCCATCCGAGCCGGCACGGTGAGCGCCAGCGCCGTCACCGCCACTCTCGCCGAGCTCGCCGCTGGCGCGCAGCCGGGACGCGTTAACGAGGATGAAATCGTGATCTTCGATTCCACCGGCACCGGAATTCAGGACGTGGCGGCTGCGTCAGCGGCGTACAAAGCGGTTCGGAATGGGAACTCGAATGGGCCGCCCGAGTAGCCAAATTTGGACAACCCTATGATCCGGCTTCCGTTAAGCCGAATACCCTTCGCAGGAAGTTGACAGCGCGTCGGCGCGAATCTTCAGCCGCGGCACTATCGTGCTTCAATATGGCGACTTGTTTAATGGCTGCCGGATCATAGCCCGACCACGACCCGCCGCGGTCAAATCCGTGATAAACGCCTGGATAAATTTTTACACTCGCCACGCCGGGCGTAATTTTGTTGAGCTTTTCAACAAACGGCCCGCACGACTTGCCGTCGCCATAGGAATCGAGTTCGCCGGTCAGGATCAGGATCGGCGCGCCGGTGGGTTTGGCCAAAACCGAAAACCGGCCGTTCAACCACTTACAGCCGGGATAGAACCCGACATGGGCGGCGAAGCCTACTTCTCCTTCATCCAACCAACCGCGTCTCGGGTTTTCGTTGGCCAGGCGAAGGCTCAAATGCCCGCCGAGGGAAAACCCCATCAGCGCAATGCGGTTGGGGTCAATGGCAGGGTTTTTCCTGAGTTCACGCAAAGCGGCATAGGTGAACGGATCGAATGTCGAACTGGATGGCCGGTCCGAAGCATCCGTGAACACGCCGGACTTGAAATCCACCTGAAAGGTCGCGATCCCCGCCTTGAGCAGGGCCGCGCGATGAAAATCGTACCGATTATCCGGCCCTGCCGTACCGTGCAGCAGAATCACAGCGGGAAACGGTCCCGCACCCTGTTTAGGCAAGGCCAGAACCCCCTCCAGGGTTTTCGGCGTTTTATGTAAATTGTCAAAGGTTACGGTCTTGCCGCCGCCAGCCGTCTGGCAGGCGGCGAGAGTGCACACGACCAATAACGCTAGCAGCGTGGCGGCGGATTGAGAATGGAGTGTTGTGAATATCCTCAAACTCAATATATCCCCGCATCCTTGAGCAGGGCGCGCATTTTGGCCACCGGGACGCCCAGGTTGGAGCCACCGTATTCAGGCAGGATGGCGGTGTTGACCGCCAGCACCGAGCCGTTGATATCGAGAACCGGACCGCCGCTGCCGCCGTGGGTGGTTTCGGCATCGTAGACGATGGTCGCCGATGTCGCCTGGCCGACAATGCCGCGGCTGGCCAACGGCGCGATTTGGTCGGTTTCGGCAAGGCGGGCGGCGACACTCCAGAACCCGGTGTCCTCGCTTTTTTGAAGCTCTTCGATGAAGGCCCCGCCCGATTGCGCCAGCATGGAGCGAAGGCCGGTCGGAAAGCCCATGACGATCACTTCGTCGCCGGGCGCCGGTGGGGCGTCTGCGAGCTTCAGGCCGGGTATGGATTCCGACGTATCCTTACGGCGCAATACGGCGAGGTCCGCTTCATCGCTCGCCTGTAGTAGTTCAATTTCGGCGGAGGAAGAACGGCCCGGCAAATAAGCGATGAATTTGATCATCATCGGCTCAAGGCCTTGAAACGTGAGTGATTTGATATCGGCGTCATTTTCCCACGGCAACGCCACATGCCGATTGGTAACCAGCACCGAGCCGTCGCCAACAGCAAATCCGGTTCCCGTGTATTGGCGTTCGGCCACCGGCCCGTCGCCTTCCATGGTCAGCAGCGGCTGGCCCCCCGGCGATATTGCCATCCGCCCGGCGCCGTCAACGACGTGACGCAACTTTCGCCCGGTCGACGGCTCGTGAAACCCGTAAGCGCCCTGAAGAAAGGCGACCGACGATATGGCTCCGGCGATGACCCGTCCGCTAGCCTGGGAGCGCTGTTCCAGCACCTCCAGCCGCTCGGCAGCCGAAGATATCCGGCGGCCGATATCGAGCTGCAATCCTTTCAGGTCAGCCGGCGTCAGGGCCTCCTTTCTGGCGCGGGCCAGCGCCGCCGCGAAGCTCTTGAGCCGGGCCGCATCCGTTTCGATCTGTTGCTGGAGACGCGTGTTCAAAAGGCTTTGCTGGTAGACCAGTCCAGACAGCGCGAGGATTGCAATAACCACAGCTGTCCGGAACAGGACCGTCGTTTCGCGAGTCAATCGCCGCAAGATCTGGCAGAACACCCGATAGGCGCGGCGGGCCAACGGTTGGCGGCTGACCCTGAGATAATCGAGGCCGTCACCGAGGATGGCCGCGGCGGTTCTGCGGATCGGCTTGTCCTCGCGAAACAAGCGAAAACGCGACATCGGCCCGGTGTCGCCGAACTCAACCATGTCATCATTCTCAAGCAACCGGGTCGTGACGCGATCGCCGTTTACCCAAACTTGCTGATCTTCTTGAGCAACGACTTCGTAGGTATCTTCGGCGGGATGAAGCCGGGCGATCAGGTCGTCGCGCGGCTCACCCGAGCGAGCCTCCGTGATGTGGAATGCGCGGGCGGAATCCAGGTATATGTCCAGGGTCGACGCTTGCAGCCACGTCACGGTGCCACGCGACGGGCCGGTTATATGTTCCAGGGCCGCGACCTCGGTTAGCGGCGCAGCATATAGTTCGTCCGCCATTGCTTGCGCATTCCCTTCACCCCCCGAGGGCGGGCGCCCAGGCATGTTGTTACCAGGACAATCCGCAGCTTCGTTCACCGGACTGTATCAAGGTTACAGGATCATGTGCGGTTCCGGCAAATTTACGAGGGTCAGTGGTCGCTCAACAGCCGTCCGTAGCCATCGAACCGGTCGCTAATACCGGCAAGACGCAAAGTGTCCCAGATCATCGCCTGATTGGAGCAGATTGCCGGTTTGCCCGCACGGGCTTCGATCTCACCGATAACATCGAGGGTCCGGAGCGCGCCGCAGGAGATGAAGATCGCATCGGCGTCCGGCCGGTCAATGGACAGGGCGAATTCGGCAATGAATTCCGGCGCCACCCGCACCATGTCGCTGTCCTTCTCCAAATTAAAACCCTGGATGTCGAGCACCTCGAAACCTGCCTGCTCCAGGTAAACTTTTTCGTTTTGATTGACTTCGTCGAGATAGGGCGTGCCGACGACCACGTGCTTGGCACCGATGGTGCGCAAAGCGCGGATGACACCTGCGATCAGCGATGTTGCCTTGGCCTTGGGTGCGCCTTTCTTGAGCTCGGCGCAGACGCGCTCTTCGCCGATCACCAGCGAGCCCGAGGTGCATCCATAACAGACCACATCCAGGCTCCCGTCCGGCAGCAACGTCGAGGCGCAGTCAGCCAGCAGGCCGGCCTGGGCGGCAAGGGTTTCGTTGGTGATCGAATCCGCAATGGCGGCGCGGGCGAAATGGATGCCGACCCCATCCGGGCGAAGCTTCATGACATCGTCCTGGATGGTTTGTTCGGTAGCCAGCAACACGTAGCCGATTTTGGCGCGGCCGTGGCGACCCTCGTCGAAGCGGACGTCATAGGAATTTGACACCACACGCGCCGTCGCGGAAACATTCATTGGCTCAATCCATCCAAAATTGTTCGCAAACCACAGCTAAAACTATTTTCGGCCCAATATACAAATTTGAGAAGCTTATTCGGGATAGAGGTATACACTTCCGCCGCTATTCCTCTCGTTTCACTCAGGAGTGAGCCATGCTCGAGCAGGCGCGCCAGCGCACCAAGGAATTCCAATCCCGCCTCAAATCGGCCGGAATTGACGTTGCCGTTCTCACCGATGAGGGCTCCATCGCCTACTTGGCGGGATTCTGGGGGTATTTGTCCGTGGAGTTCGGCCGGCCGACATTCTTGGTCGTCAGGCCCGAGGAAGCGCCTATCGTCGTCACGCCACTAATGGAGAGCGAGATGGTTTCGGCCATGACCTGGGTCGACAACATCGTGACCTGGGAAGACGCCGGCGCGAACCGCTGGGAAAACGTGCTGGCGGGCGTGTTGTCCGGGAGTCCCGGCCAGATCGCCGTCGAAGCCGCCCAATTGCCGGCCATTGTCCGCAATTGGTTCGACGATCAAATGCCGGGAACCGAGCTGCGGGACCTGTCGCCCCTGCTCGGCGATATGCGGATGATCAAGTCACCGGAGGAGATTGAGGTCATGCGCCAAGCCGGAGAGATCGCCGGCGCCATGATGCAGGCCGCCGGTGATACCCTGGCCGAAGGCGTGCCGGAATATGAGGCGGCGCTGGCCGTGATTAACGCCGGTACCCGCAAGGCAGCGGGATTCCTCACGGAGAAGGGTTGGGAGGCGTTCATCTCGCCGATGATCCATAACTTGCAGATTATGCAATCGGGGACGGACACTTCCATGGTGCACCGCCGCGCCAGCGTCAAACCGCTGGAGAAGGGCGACCCGGTCTATTTCTGTTTCTGCAATATGGCGCAGTTCAAGCAATACAAACTGGGATTTGATCGCATGTTCTTCATTAAGCAGGTCTCGGACGAAGCCGCGCGAGTGCAAGAAGCCGCCATCGACGCGCAGCAGGCGGCCATTGCCGCTATTCGGCCGGGCGTTACGGCCGAGTCCGTGGCCGAGGCCGCCAACGTGATCTACGACGAGAGAGGTTATGAGACCGGCTACCGGACCGGCCGCTCCATCGGCATGTCCTATCTGGAGGCGCCGGAACTCAAGGCCGGCGACACGACCATTCTGCAACCGGGCATGACCTTCGCCGTTGACGGCGGAATTTCCGTTGACGGCCGGTTGGGCGGGCGGATCGGCGATTCCATCGCCGTCACCGAAACCGGCTGCGAGTACCTGACCAGTTACTCCCGCGAAATCCAGATCGCGGACCGATAATCGACATGCGCGCCGGTATTTTTCAATCTGAGGGCGGCGGCCTGACGGCGGATGAACGGCTGGCCAAATTGGCCACCGCGCTTGAGGGAGGGTCGCTCGATCTCGTCGCCTGCCCGGAGCTGTTCATGTCCGGCTACAACATCGGCGATGCATTCACGGTGCATGCCGAGGTCCCGGGCGGCCCCTTCTCGTTGCGCGTGTCGGAGATTGCCAAGGCCAGCGCCACCGCCATCGTCTACGGCTATCCGGAGCGTGACGGCGATGCCATCTATAACGCCGCTGCCTGCATCGGTCCCGATGGCGAGATCATCGCCAACCACCGCAAACTGCTGCTGCCGCCGGGCATGGAGACGGATTACTTTGCACCGGGCGACGAGTTGACGCTGTTTGATCTGAACGGTTTTCATTGCGCCCTTCTCATCTGCTACGACGCCGAATATCCGGAAGCGGTGCGCGCGGCGGTCGAGGCCGGCGCACAGGTGGTCATCGTGCCGACGGCGCTGGTCGATAAATGGGGTTCCGTGGCCCTGCAGATGATGCCAACGCGGGCGTTTGAGAACGGCGTCTGGCTGCTTTACGCCAACCATGCCGGTTCGGAAAACGGCGCCGACTATCTCGGCGCCAGTTGCATCGTTCAACCCAATGGCCAGGACGCCGCGCGCGCCGGCGCCGGCGAGGAACTGATCGCCGCCGAGTTGGACTTGGCGCAAGTCACCGCCGCACAGGACCGCCTGCCCTACCTCAGGCAAGTCGGGCGCATGCGGGAAATTACCAGCAAAGAGAGCTGAGCGGCAAAGCTCTACAGCTTCAACCCCGCCTTTCCGGTGACCCGGTCCCATTTGCCGTCGATATCTTCATCGAAGATGGTCTCTTTATCGGCGGGGGCGCTGAGCCAATCACCGCGGGCGAATTCGCCTTCCAACTGACCCGGCCCCCAGCCTGACGAGCCGAGGATAACGAGGACCCGTTCCGGCCCCTGGCCGGCAGCGATGGCTTCAAGCAACTCGCGGCGGCTGGTCAGGAAAATACCGTTGTCCACGGAAATCGTCGATGGAAGGCTGTAGTCGGCACTGTGCAATATGAACACTTGATCCTGTTCGACGGGGCCGCCGAAATGCAGACGCACTTCGCGCCCTTCGGCGGTGGAGTCAATGCCGAACCCCTTGAGCAGCGATTCCAGAGGCCCTTTGCCGAAGATGCGGTTGATGATCAGCCCGAAGGCGCCCTGGCGGCTGTGATCCAACATATAAACCACTGTCCTGGAAAAGCGCGGGTCGCCCAGTTGCGGCGTGGCGACAATGAACTGCCCCTTGAGGAACAGTCCGGGGGCTGTTTCCTGCGCCTGGCCCGGTGCGGTGGCGATCAGCAGCAAGGCGGCGAGACCGGCCCGCATCCAATGGCTAAATCTGGTCATTAGGACAGTCTAGCTCAAAACCAAGCCGAGGTCGCCGCGGATCACCGCCACCCCAACCCTCTCCCGTCAAGGGGGAGGAAGTAAGTCAGGGAATTCGGCAGCGGCGGCCCTTCCCCCCTTGTCACTTACTTCCAACGCAGTTGCGGCAATGACGCCAATGCCGCGGGGCCGGCGTAAAGAATACGGTCCTGTAGGGTGACCGGCAGTTGGACCGCTTGGCGGCCACCGGCGCCGGGAACCTTTTTCAACGCCATCAGAACCAACCGGGCGGTGACCGCGTCCGCTGGCCTGATGACTCCGCGTTCGCGCAGCGCCGTCAGGGCCTCACCGGCGCCGGTCACCCGGGCGGTGGCGGCGCCCTCGGGCTGCAAGTCGGCGTCAAGAGCCACGGTGCCGTCGAGATCAAGCTTGAGCGGTCCGTAGTCGGCGTACAGCCGGCCGATCTCGAGGGTGCCGCCGCCGTCCCGCCATCCGGTCAAGGCTTCCGGCCATGGCGCGGCGGGAACCGGTTCCATGATCCGTGCCCACAGACCGGCAGCAGTGATGTGATTGCCGAACGGCTGGTCCGTGGACTTGGGCAGGGTGACGCCGACGGCCTCAACCGAGAACGATGCGAACACCCCATCCGCGCCGCCGCGCTCGACGGCGCCGCTCAAGCGGCTGGCCGTGGCGCCGAACTCCATCTGCTGGTCGTTCCCCCAGTCGAGGCTCAGTTCATGGTGGCCCGAGAGATCGAACATCACCCGCGACAGGTTCCAGGGCCGCGCTGTCAGGGTCAGGCGCAACGTCTGCCAACGCCACGCACTGTCGTCCCTTTGCCCGGCCACCGCCGGCGCTGCGACATTGGCCCGCAGCCATAAGGGGAAGCCATCGACATCCAGGCCTTCGAAGGACACTTCCAGGCCCCTCTCGGCCTGCGCCGCCGCCCAGGTGCGAATTGCTTCGTCGATGCGGTTGGCGGCAAGCGTCCAATAGGCGATGTACAAGGCGGCGACGCCGGTAACAGCGATCCCCGCCCAGGCCGCCGGAGAGAGGCGGCGCCATCGCGTCGGCGGCGTCGATATCTGCGGCTCGGTGTCGGTCGGCATGGGCAGGATTCCCAATGGCTTGAAACGTCCGGCCTTTATAGGCGCTCGCGGCGGGCCGTTGAAGAGGCTTGCGTCCCCGGTACGGTCTGACAGTATCTGCCGCCATGGAAAACGGCACCGATCCCGGAATCAACCAAACCCGCGCCCCTGACCCGTCCTGGCTGGCCGCCATGCCGGCGGTGTTCGTATTGGTGTGGAGCACCGGGTTCGTCGGCGCGCGCATGGGGTCACCGCATTCCGAACCGTTCACTTTCCTGTTTGTGCGCTTTGCCATCGCCACGGCGCTGTTCGCCGCTGTCTGCCTGATCCTGCGCGCGCCCTGGCCCAAGACCGGGGTCGAATTCCGCCAAACTATTGTCGGCGGCCTGTTGGTGCACGGGATGCACCTGGGCGGCGTTTTTTGGGCCATCCATGCCGGCGTCGCCACCGGCACGGTGGCCGTCATTGTCGGCATTCAGCCGCTCCTTACGTCAACCCTGGCCGGGCCGTACCTGGGCGAGCGGGTCAGCCGGCGCCAGTGGCTTGGCTTGACCACTGGGTTAGCGGGCATCGCACTGGTGGTTGGTGACAGCATCGCCGTCAGCGCCGATCAGGGACCCGGCATGGCCGCCGCGGTCCTGGCGCTCCTGGGATTGAGTTTCGGCACGCTCTATCAGAAACGCCATGCCGGCAGCCCTTACCTGCGTACCGGCTCGACTATCCAATTGGCGGCGGCGACCCTGCTGATGCTACCGCTGGCGCTGCTGTTCGAGACCGGCGAGATTAATTGGACCGGCGAGTTCGTGTTTGCCATGGCCTGGCTGGTCCTGGTGCTGTCGCTCGGCGGTTTCACCTTGTTCTATTTCCTGGTCCGGCGCGGCGCGGCGGCGCGCACCGCCAGCCTGTTCTATTTGGTGCCGCCGCTGGTCGCTGTCGAGGCCTGGCTCTTGTTCGGCGAGACGATCACGGTTACCACGCTCATGGGCATGGGTTTGGCGGCCTTGGCCGTGGCCCTAGTGACGAAAGGCTAGAGAGGCAGGTCATGTCGTTGGAACGGCCGGCGGGAGATATCTGGGTGTTCGGCTACGGCTCGCTGATGTGGCGGCCGAACTTCCCGCACGCGGAAACCCAGCCGGCACGCTTGCACGGCTACCACCGCGCGCTGTGCATCTATTCGACCTCGTATCGCGGCACCTACGAGGTTCCCGGCCTGGTGTTCGGCCTCGACCGCGGTGGTTCCTGCCATGGCTTGGCCTTTCGCGTCGCCGACAGGGACGCCGACGAGGTCATGGGTTATCTCTATGAGCGCGAGATGATCAACCACGTCTACCGCCCGAAATGGCTGAGCGCGACGACGTCCGCCGGCCCGGTCAACGCCTACACCTTCGTCGCCGACACCAGCAATGAGCAATACACCGGCAAACTCGATGAGGCGGAGACCGTCAAACTGGTCCTGCAGGGCTGCGGCATCTCGGGTACCTGTATCGAATACCTGCAGAACACCCTGGCGCACCTGGAAGAGTTGGGCATCCACGACCGCACCCTGGCGCGGATCGTGGGGCTGGCGAGACAAGTGGACAGCTAGACCACGGCACCGGAACAGACCGCCGGTAATTGCGCCGGGGCATCCGTTTCCGCTATGCTTGAGCCATGATTGGCAATGACTTTTCAACCATCCAGGGTGCCATTTCCGGCTGGGACGGCTCGGAACGCCGAAGCTTGGACCGCCGCGCCCATTCGGCGGGCGGCGGCGGCGAGCCAATGGTTGAGTTACGCAAACTGGAGCGGCGGCGATTTCAGTTTTGCCACGTCTGCGGCAAGCAGTTCCAACCGACCCCGGCGCAAAAACAAGTCTGCCCCGACTGCCGCAGCGGCGCGCTCCGCATGGACGCCCCGGCGGGGCGGTTCCGCGGCAATTAGCCAAGCGGCGAAGCCCCCCTTTTAGGCCGCGCACCTACGAGAGCCGTCAAGATAGAAGCCAATCCATCGCTGCTCATGAGCCGTTGCCGATTGTTTCGGTTGGCCGCCGGAACACGAAAAAGTCCACTTCCTCCGTCACCGGTTCCTCCAGGTCAGCCTGCTCAGCGTGGGCGCGCAATGCGGCCAGTCCGGTCTGAAAGTCATGGTCCGGCAGGCGAGCCAAAATCGAGTACGCCCGCTTGGCTATCCTGTCGGCAAATCCGCGCCAGGTGGTGGATACCTGGTGGGTGACGCCCTCATGTCCAACGGAGACGAAGCCGGCGCCCTCAAAGACGCGCTTTATTTCATCGCGCGACGCCAGCTGTTCTTCCATAAGGGGGCGGATCCCGGGGAAGAATCTGGTATGGCCAAAGGATTCCATGGCATCGGTCGTGGCGGTGCGAACGCAGACATGGCCGCCGTCGCTCAGGACGCGGCGGCATTCCTTCGCTGTCTGTTGCGGGTCCGGCAGATGGTGAAAGACCATGGACATGAACACAATGTCGGTGGAGTTCGTTTCCACCGGCAGCTTTTCTCCCGATGCCTGTTTGAAAACAACGGTGCTTCCAGGGTTCTTGCCGCGGGCCTGTTCCAGCATCGTCTGCGACGGATCGATACCAATCACATCGGCCTGAAAATGGACCGCCAGAGGTTCAGAAAACCGGCCCGTGCCACAGCCGAGATCGACGATGTTTGAGACGCCGTCTTTCGGCACATAGGCCGAAATCAGATCCAACCACTGCTGCTGCATCTCCGCATCCAATCCGCGCGCGGAGTCGTAGGCTGATGCGATGTTGGTTTGGTCGTAATCCATGGGTTAAGGGCTCAAGCTTAGGCCGCGGGGCGAAACGCCCTCACCCGCACTTCGAATACCCGCAGGACGTACAGACGTCGCAGCCTTCCTGGCGGACCAGGGAGGCTTGGGCGCATTTTGGGCATTGGCGAAACGGCGCGGCGGTCGGGCGGATGGCTTCTTCGCTGTCGCCGGCATTGGCGCCGATGGCCATGACCTGGGGTACAGCGTTGGCTTCGTCGGCAAGTTGGCCGGGCGATTTGAGGAAGCCGATGTCGATCATGTGGCCTTCAAGCACGCCGCCGATGGCCGCCAGCAGCGACGGTACGTATTTGCCGCCCATCCACTGGCCGCCTCTGGGATCGAACACGGCTTTGAGTTCCTCGACCACAAAGGAGACGTCGCCGCCCCTGCGGAACACGGCCGAGATCATGCGCGTCAAGGCCACGGTCCAGGCATAGTGCTCCATATTCTTGGAGTTGATGAAAATCTCAAACGGGCGGATGCGGCCTGAGTCGTCGATGATATCGTTGAGGGTCAGATACATGGCGTGGTCGCTGTCCGGCCACTGCAGCTTGTAGGTCTTGCCGGGCAGGGCGCCGGGCCTATCCAGGGGCTGGAACAAGTGCGCGATCTCACCGGAATCACCCAGATCCTTGGGCAAGGCTTTCTTGGCCGGGGCCTCCAGGGGCAGTTCCGGCTCGTCGCCGCTGGCGCTGCCGCCCGCCTTGACCTCGAGCACGGCGCCGGTGACGTCGTTGGGCCGATAGGTGGTGCAGCCCTTGCAGCCGAGATCATAGGCCTGGGTGTAGATGTCCTTGAACTCGTCGAAGGAAATGCTTTCCGGGCAATTGATGGTCTTGGAGATCGAACTGTCGACGTATTTCTGCACCGCCGCCTGCATCACCAGATGGTCGTGCGGGCTCAAGGATTGGGCATCGACGAAGGCATCGGTCAGCGGCGCATCTTCGCCGAACATTCGGCGATACAAACGGTAGGCGTAATCGGTGACGTCTTCCTCGCGGCGGCTGCCGTCGGGCATCAGGACGTGGCGGGTGTAGTTGAAGCTGAACACCGGCTCCAGACCCGAGGATACGTTGTCGGCATAGAGCGAGATGGTGCCGGTCGGCGCGATGGAGGTCAGCAGCGCGTTGCGGATGCCGTGCTCGGCAATCATCTCGCGGACATCGGCGTCGAGGGCCTTGACGGTCTCGCTTTCCAGGAATTTGTCGCGGTCATAGAGGGGGAATGCGCCCTTTTCACGGGCCAGTTCGACGGAGGCGACATAGGCGGCGCGTTCGATGCGGCGCATCCAGGTTTCGGTCAGGGCCACGGCCTGCGATCCGCCGTAACGTGCGCCGCACATGATCAGCGCGTCGGCCAGACCGGTAACGCCGAGGCCGATGCGCCGCTTGGCGGTGGCTTCGTGGGTTTGCGCTTCCAACGGGAAGCCGGACACCTCGATGACGTTGTCCATCATGCGCACCGACGTGGTAACCAATTCGTCGAGCGCCTCGAGGTCGAGTTCGGCGCTCACCGCAAACGGCTCGCGGATCAGCCGCGCCAGGTTGACCGAGCCCAGCAGGCAGGCGCCGTAGGCCGGAAGCGGCTGTTCGCCGCAGGGGTTGGTGGCGTGGATGGTCTCGCAGTATTTGAGGTTGTTGCGGGCGTTGATACGGTCGATGAAAATGACGCCGGGTTCCGCATAGGCATAGGTAGCGCGCATGATCTTGTCCCACAGTTCGCGCGCCGGCAGGCTCTTGTAGGTAACGCCGCCGAAGCTCAACTCCCACGCCGCATCTTCCTTGACCGCGCGCATGAAGGCATCGGTGACCAGGACCGACAGGTTGAACATGCGCAATCGCCCGGGCTCGCGTTTCGATTCGATGAAATCCTCGATGTCGGGATGGTCGCAGGCGAGCACCGCCATCATGGCGCCGCGCCTGGACCCGGCGCTCATGATGGTGCGGCACATGGCGTCCCACACATCCATGAAACTGAGCGGGCCGGACGCGTCGGCGCCGACGCCCTTGACCGGTGCGCCCTTGGGCCTGAGCGTCGAGAAATCGTAGCCGATGCCGCCACCCTGCTGCATGGTCAGGGCGGCCTCCTTGAGGCCGTCGAAAATGCCGCTCATGTTGTCCGGTACGTCGCCCATGACGAAGCAGTTGAACAGCGTCACTTCGCGGTCCGAGCCGGCGCCCGACAAAATCCGCCCGGCCGGGAGGAACTTGAAATCCTCCATGGCCTCGAAAAACTTTTGTTGCCAATGGCTTGGATCTTTTTCCGGCGCCGCCAGGGCGCCGGCAACGCGCTGCCAGCTGTCGGAGATGGTTTTATCCACAGGCCGGCCGTCAACCGTCTTGAGACGGTATTTCATGTCCCAAATCTGCTGCGAAACGGACGAAACCTGTGCCATTTTTCACCCCGGTATTCGGCGCCGTCGTGGGCGCCGTATGAGCCTTCCCCGAACATCGGGAGAAATCCGCCCAATGCCCTGGATTCAGGACAACTGGACCCTCCAATTTAGCCTTTTTGGGAGTCGTGGTCAACAATTTGTTCCCTGTATGTTTCCACAACCGGCCGCCCGGGCGAGTCAATCAAGAGGCGTTTCCGATCAAGGACTTGGACGATTTACACCCGGTCTTAACAGGGCCGGGATAGGTTATCCACAGAGCGGCCCACAGGCGTTACTTGTTCAGTCACAATAACTTGAAATGCAAAGTTTCATGAGACTGCCGTATAACCACAACAATACGCAATCGGCGGCAGGGCGATGGGTCGGGGTGAGCATGTACCGTGACATATGCATTCCATTCGAATTTGTGCGTGTCTTTATTGTCACCGTGCTGGTTCTGATGCTCGCCGTGAACACACCCTATGTTGCCCTAGCCGACGATCACTATATCTCGTTGTCAAAGATCTTCCCGAACGGGAAGTGTTCGCCCATGGCGCCGAACTTCGAGCTGATGACGGCCAGTTTTAAAGGCGGTGAGATGACGCAGCACAAGATTCACGATGACAAAGGCGAATTGGTTGAGACCATCACCACTTTCATCAACAAGGAACGTGACCAGTGGGCGATGGTCGGATCAAAACGCGATGAGAAGGTCATCTTCTGCCTGTACGCGTCAGGCATTGGCCAGGACTCAGTCAATCGGCGGACGCTCGGCTCGGAATAGATCGCACGGCTCCCCGGAGGAAGCGAGAAGAGGAGGCGGGGTGACGGGAATAGAGATGAGACACCGTAGCCGCGGTAAATTTTGAGTCTGCTTTGCCCGCGAAAGCGGACCTCTTGATGGATTTTGCGATTCAGTAAGTCGAGGGCGGTAACCGGGGGCCCGTATTCCCTTTACTGATCCGAAGCTTCCTTGGCCAAGCGAAGTTCACGAAGACGCGCTGTCTTCATAGCTTTCTCCTGCTTTACCTTCTCCCTGCCTTTCAAGACAGTTGCATCTTGCTTCTTGATCTTGGCGAACTGTTCTTCGGCCTTCGATATTGCCGGCTTTTTCATGACGATTATTGCTTCCTTATGAAAACGACATCACGCGAGCCGAAATGGCGACGCCCATGTCGTTCATGGCCCGCATTGTAACACAGCGCCGTTACTCCTCTGCTTCATTCCTTTGGCGCATCAGACGGAGGAAGTGTGCCTTCCGCCTGTTTCTTTTCGGCAGCCTTTGCCTGTTTTGCACTCAGGCGCTCAGCCTTTTTAGCAGCCTTCAAACGTTCGCGCTCGTAGCGATCAAACTGGTAGTTAGGTTTTCTGGCCATAGAAGTTCCTTTCGGCGTGGTTGGCTATCTCAAGTCCTGTCAAAAAACTCGAAGGCTCAATTGCCGAAGCCGGGTTGAGGAACGGCATGTTGCCGCGACCCCTGCCTTCGGGGCGTTTTAGGCGTCGTGGAGTTAGTTTTACGAGTCATTCAGGCCAAAAGCATGTGGGATATTATGGCCGTTTTCCGCAATCTCCGCTAGGCCCGGGCGATGGTCTTGATTTTGGCACGGCTTTGGCCGGAGCGCTGGGCGATTTCATTGTCCTGATTTTCGATGGCGATTCGGGCCAAGTCCTGGAGAGAGTCGCCGAACGACTGATCAAGTAGATCATTTGATATCCGCCGATTGGAGGTCACCCTGCCATCCTCGTACATTACATTGAACATAATGAATGCGGCGCCCTTGCCTTTGGATTTCTTAGCCATCGTTTGACCTCCATTTGAATGGAACAGGGGCCCAAGCAAATCCTCAGGCCCCTGTTTTATTGGTCGCAAAAAAGCGACAGCCTCCAACAACCGGTGTTGGAAGCGGCGTCGTAGATAATCAATCGATGACGGACAGGTCCTCGGCGGAAGATTTGCCGTTCTGTCCAGGCTGAAGTTCGTAGGAGACCTTCTGCCCTTCGTTAAGCGTACCCAATCCGGCGCGCTCGACAGCCGAAATGTGGACGAAAGCGTCCTTGGAGCCGTCTTCCGGCTCGATGAATCCGAAACCCTTGGTCGGGTTGAACCATTTTACTGTACCAGTAGCCATAATAATTTCCTCTAACAGCTAGCTTGAATCCGAACCTCACACCATGTGACGGCACGGTTGGTTTAACGCTCACATTGTCAGGGGGCATCTAAGCTAATCGGCACAGCCGGTTATCTAAGTATCACAAAACAAATGCATCACGTATGGGGGTATTTAGAGGAAATTCGGATAAAGTCAATGACCCGCGAGGCACAATGTCCGATTCTGGCTATTAGCGGATTCTTTGCCACACCTTGAAATATGTCCGCTTCGCCCCCGAAAGCGGACATTTTGAGGGTAGTTGTAAAGAGTCTGCTTTTGACCCAAAGCGGACATACTGACCGATATCAGAACACGCGTTCTAGCAATTGGATGACGCGCTTGCGAGCCATTTCCGTGGCATCCGAGTCAGCGCGCAGCTCGATTTCGCCCCACTTCGGGTGATTGATCGTTTTTGACGTATCGCCATCGAACATATGATAGGCCCCCTCGATGACCATTACGTCGATATCACTCGACACTGTATCGTTTTTCCGATCAAGGCAGGTCTCGGCCTTGACTAGGTTATCTTCGCTGCCCGCGATATACAGCAATGCTGGATTGTAGTCTCGTGCGTTGAAGGCAATCTCGGAGTGGCAACCTCCATACACCATGATGAAGGCTTTCGGAAAGACGCCAATCATGTCGAATTCTGGATCGAAAGCGGCTGATCTCTGGGTCACTGATCCGCCGTTGGAAAACCCCATCACCGCGACCCTCTTCATATCCAGGCCGGGATGGGAAGACAGAAAACCGATTGCCCCCCAAACGTCTTCTCCCGGGCGTGGCACTTTGCGTCCACGGCCATCGACACCGCGTGGCGAGAAATAATCTAAAATAAAAGTGGCGTAGCTTCTATTGAGAAGAAAATCAGACCAACTTTCCTCGCGATAACCAACGCCGCGGGTGCCGTGAACAAGAACGACCAAAGGAACCTTGCCACTTACGTCAGGCGGCAGGTTCAACTCACCAGTGCCCGTGACTTCCTTGTTTTTCCAAAACGAAATCGTTGGAAACTCAAACCTTCCGGAATCCGTAACTTTTAAAAGTTCACTGGCATTTGCAACCGAAATCCAAGTTAAACAGCCCAAGCCCAATACGGCGAAAACAAAAATACGAAACATGGCGCTAGCCCCCCTCATGCAAACGAACAGTTTGAAACTTTATACCAGACAGATTGAACATCGATAGTCCCTCGTCCGCTTCTTGCTATTAGCGGACTCTTTGCCACACCTTGAAATATGTCCGCTTTGCACCCGAAAGCGGACATTCGCAGACCTTGACATTCTATTTAATGTTCTATATATGTTCTTTTCCATGTTTACGCTCCCCGGGGATTTCGGGAGGGCCGCCCCGGTGGGGCAGCCATGCTGTTTGACATTGTGAATAGGTTACGGCTGTCGATCGATCCCGGCGGGGTTGAAAGACGAAGGCCGCGGAAACTGCCAAGGTTAGCGGGCGGAATTGCCTGCGTTCGTTTCAATGTCCCACCCCCATCAAGGGGGGGGGATTTTGGGAATGCTAAGAAATGTTACGGTTTCGACAGGTATTTTTGGCGTTCGGAAGGGTTAACTCGATAAAAACCAGCGGTAAATCCTCTTTTCGTTCGCCGGGTCGCGAACAAATGACGACAAATGACGACAAATGACGATGTTTGACGATATTTACTGCCGCATCAATTCCATGAAATCAATCGGTTAACTGGATTCCGACAAGGCCTCTTTTGTGTGCGGATACGTCGCGAGCCCCTCTTCCATGAGCCGGTCGGTATTCGTCCGAATGCGGGCCTCCAACTCGCTCATGAATTCCTTGCGGTTTAGGCCCTCGGGCATGGCCGGTAGAATTTCCATGACAATTTTGCCCGGCCGCTTAATCATGCTGCGGCGCGACCAAAACAAACCGGAATTGAGAACCACGGGAATAACCGGCGCGTCGCATTGGCTGTAAAGCGCGGCGATGCCGGGAAATAGGTCTCCATGTTCGCCGGGCTGCATTCGCGTGCCTTCCGGGAAGATGATCACCGAGCGGCCCTGCCGCAGCCGGTCCTGGGTATCGCGGATCATCTGTTTCAGGGCGGACGCACCACCGGAACGGTCGATGGCGATGGCCTCGCATTTACGCGCATACCACCCCCACAATGGAATTTGGATGAGTTCCTTCTTGAGGACGTAGTTTGGATCGCTGACCAGCGTGTAGAAAGCAAAAGTATCCCAGGCGGACTGGTGTTTACTGGCATAAATGGCCGCTCCATCAATCAGGTTCTCCCGGCCCCTGATTTCGTGGTCGAGGCCGGCTATGAGCTTAAGGCCGATCCTCAAACCATGCGTCCAAAACCGGACGGCGCGCTGCAACGCACTCCTCGGGCCAACGAAAAAGATCACCATTCCCAGCAGGACAAAGGCGTTCCACACCCAGAAGAACAGGCTAAAAGTGAGTGAACGGAGCAGCGTCATGGGTTGGTCAATTCGCCTCGGCCGGCGGCGCCTCAACCGCTGCGTCGCCCGGAAATATGTCCGTTATGCGGTGTCGCAACCAAGCAAACATGAGCTTGTTATATTCGCTGACGATCAGGCTGGCCGTTCCCGGCCAAGCCCACCACCGGCTTTGTTTGACGTTTTCCGGAAACACCGGATGCGGAATGATTTTGGTCTCCGCCAAGGCCTGACGAAATTCCAGCAGACTGCGCGGCATATGGTAAGCAGCCGTGACCAGACGTAGCGACGCAATTCTGTGCTTGCGGACCCAGACAGCCGTCTCAGCGGCATTACCGGTGGTGTTGACGGCATTGCCGATACTGATACGCCGCTCCAGATCACCCGGGTTTCGCTTCAGGATTTGCAGTAACCGGCGCACGTCCAGGCCCTGATAGACGCCGGACACGAACAAGCGCTCCGCCAGATCGCGCGACAACAGGTCGAGCCCGGCACCTAACCGCTGGGAACCACCGGTCAGAACAACAATAGCATCAGTGCTGGTTCGTGAATCGGCAACCCGGTCAGGGATTTCATCGGCAAACCGGAACAGTCCAATCCCCCATAGGGCGATCAGAAAGATAACCGCCAGGATAGCGTTCCCCGCGGTAAAAATCCGGCCATGTTCCCGATGCCGCCGCTTCATGATTAAAGCATCCTGCCCAACGTCCGCATCACTGTAAACCGGGCCGTGAGCATGGCCAGTAGCGCCACGGCGACCGGCAGCGCCGCAAGCGCCGCCCAGTATATCGGCAGTAGGGCAAACTCCGGAATCAACATGTTCTCCATGCGGCCGGCCAAATAACCGATCCCAAATACTGTCGGCACCGCCAGCACCAGCCCCATGAGGCCACCCCGCAACCCCAACGATAGGGCGCGGCCGGCGAATTGCCTGGCGATATAAGAATCCTGAGCGCCGATCAAATGCAACACTTCGATCGCTTCCTTGTGGATGGCAAGCCCCGTGCGGGTCGTAAAGACAACGGTGCCGACGGTCGCAAAACCGATAAACGCAAGGATGGCCGTCGCCACCCCCTCCACGGTCACGATCAACCGCACAAGACGCTCCAGCCAAATTCCGTGGTCGTCAATGCTGGCACCCGGCACCTTGGCCAACAGCTGCTGGGTTAATACCGCCAAATCAATGGTGCTTTCCGGTTTCAGTTCAACGTCAATTAATTGCGGCAGAGGCAGATCACCGGCTTCCACCAATGTTCCCAGCCAGGGCTCCAGAAGCCGCAACAAACGGGTTTCGCTCATCGCTTCATAGCGTTCGACTTCCGGCGTCGATGCCAATACGGCCACTGCCGCCCTGAGGCGCACATCGTCCTTGACCGGGTCATTGGCCGGCGCAATTTGCACCGTTAACGTTCCCCGCACACCCTGGTCCCAACGCCCGGCAATGGAATTGAGAACCAGCAGGCCAGCCATGGCCAACACTGCCAGGAACACCATGAAGGCGATAAGCCACGATAGGAACCGGCTTTGCTCGTCGCGGTCGAGCGGCAAATCGGACCGGCGCGAAAACATCAGAGAAATTTCTCCAGGTCGGGCTGTTCCGAGGATTCGTTGGTCGTCGTTTCGCCGTTATCGGGAAGTTGCGGCATGCGTGCGCTGGCCTGATCCGGCGGCAGCATGCTCAGGTATCCACTGTCGAGGTTCAGGCACTGATGGCCCATGCGCTTAACAAGATGGTTGTTATGCGTGGCGATAACGATGGTCGTTCCGAGTTTGTTTAGCTCCTCGAACAGGTGCATGAGTCGGTAGCCTAAAGCGTCGTCGATATTGCCGGTGGGCTCGTCGGCGAGCAACAACTTGGGCCGGGCAATGACCGCGCGGGCAATCGACACACGCTGTTGCTGTCCGCCGGACAGCGTCGGAGGGCGGGCATTGAGATGGTCCTTCAGACCAACCCAACTCAACAATTCAACCACGTGCTTCTCAATCTCGCTCTCGCGCGTCCCGGCAACACGCAGAGGCAACGCGACATTGTCGAAAGCAGATAGGTGATTGAGCAGCCGGAACTCCTGAAACACGACACCGACCCGGCGCCTGAGCGCCGGCAGGTGGCGCCGAGACGTGGTGGCAATATCGCTCCCGAACAGGGAAATCAGGCCGCGCGAAGGCTTCATGGCTAGGTATATCAGCTTCAGCAGCGATGACTTCCCGGCGCCGCTTTCGCCGACCAGAAAATGGAATGACCCACGCTCCAAGGTGAATGAAATATCCTGTAGGATTTCCGGACCCAGGCCGTAACGCAGGCCCACGTTCTGGAATCGCACGACGGTTTCGCCGTCTTCGGTATTCACGCGTCCACCGCTCCAATTGGCCCCCCGGCTTCCTGCTGATCACCAATAGGCGGCCGGTACGATCTGGCGGAGAACAATGCCATGTGAAAGCCCGTTTGCAAACAGGATGATATACCGGCTCGCTGAAATCGATCTTCCAGCCATGGTACTGATCGCCGCGAATACCTAGCACGGGTTGCGTTAAAACCAGCGAAACCCTATAAGGGATTGACCCTTAACCACACCTGCCATCAATGATAATTATCTGTCCCAATTGCATGACCCGCTTCAACGTCGACCCGGTAGTCCTTGGCGGCGGCAAGTCTACGCGGTGCTTCAATTGCGGGCACGTCTGGTTCCAGCATCCGGTCGCCGCGCCGCCGCCTGCAATGCCCCAAATGGCGGCACATCCGGGAATGGTGGCACAGCAGATGGCTTATGCCCAGCCTGCGCAACCGGTGGCGGCCCCACCGCCACCGCCTCCGCCGCCACCACCGCCGGAACCGGAACCCATACCCGAACCGGAACCCATCCCGGAGCCGGAACCCGAACCGGAACCGGAACCGGAACCCGAACCGGAACCCGAACCCGAGGTGGAAGCGGAGATCGGCGGCACCGAAGACGGTTTGTCATCAGAACAATTGGATGAAATGTTCGGTGACGATGATGAGCCTGAACCCATTGAAGACCTCATGGGTGGTGAAGAAGATGACACCGGTGACGACGACGTCCTTGATCCAGAGCAACTTCCCGAGCCGGACCCCATTCCAGGGGTGTTTATGGAAGACGATGAGGAGGACGATGATGAACCGAAAGAGCGGAGCATCGGCAAAATCATTGGCATTGCCGCGGCTGTCCTCATTGTCGGATTGATAGGCGGCGCCTTTGCTCTAAAGAGCATGATCATTGAGATGGTCCCTGCCACTGCGGCCATATACGACATGATACCGTTTGGCGGTGAAACCATCGGAGAAGGCCTCGAAATCGGTCAAGTTAAGTCCGCTAGGGAAACCGAAGGCGGCATCGAAGTCCTGATCGTCCGGGGCATAGTCACCAATGTTTCCGACGAGCAGCGCCCAATACCGATGATTAGCGTTGCCTTGTTCGACGGCGACGACAACAGAGTCCAGCATATTGTTGCGGCTGCTCTTAGCAACCAATTGGCCGCTGGAGAGAATGTCGGATTCAAGGCTCGGCTTATGGAACCCTCACCCCTCGCCCGCCGACTCGCGGTCAGCTTCTCCGATCCGAAAGAGAAAGGTGGCGGCGACCACCAATAAGGCGTAACGACTTAGTTGCGGCCACCCCGTCGCGAACATCTTCTCATCCGTCAATCTAGAATCGGCGAAGCAACCGTTCAATATAGTTGAGTTCCGGTTTCGGCCGGGTGTGCTCACCGGAGCGGCGGCGCAATTCATCGACAATCTCACGCGCGCGGAGCATCTCCATCCGTGTTGGAACCCGAACGTTACCATCATCCACCGACGCGCCGAATGCACCTCCCGGCCTGCGGCCAAAGGGATCTCCGCCTCCTGGGCCGGGCCGCATGCCCGACTGGCCTGGTATCATTCCGGTAGCCTGACCGAATCGCCGGGCCATCTGTTCCGACAACCCATCCGCCGCCTGCCGTAATCTGTCCACGGCATCTGTTTGTTGTGGCACAGCCCCGGCGGCATCGCCTCGTTTCAGAGAATCGGCGGCGCCACGCATGGAACGCTCGGCCTGGCCAAGCGGAGCGGGTATGGAGCCAAGGAGTTGATCCATTTGCAGCATCAAACGACCCAATTCCCTTCGTAGCTTCTCCTGGTCGGCACCAGCCCCGGGGCCCGGTCCATCTCCAGGCTTGGCGTTTGGATTCCGCTCTGATCCTTCACGGGCCGACTGATCACTGCCGGGGCCTTGCAACGCGCCAGGAGTTTGCGGCCCTTGGTTGCGTGCATCCTCCTGCACCCGGCGGAATGAGTCGTCGAGCAATTTCTGTTGACGCTGGGTCAATCCGCGAAGGCCGTCCATCAACTGGCGGGCTTGGCTCATTTCCTCGCTAGGCTGGGCCATTCGCATGCCCTCGCGGATATTGTCGAGCATCTGATTCAACTGACTCAACATCTGGCGGGCCGCATCCATAGCCCCAGTCCGTGCCAGTTCCCGGGCCTGCTCTATCATCTGCTGAAGATCACCGCCTTCAACCATCTGGGGCGTAGAACCCGGCGGTGCATTGGTCAGGCCCTCGCGCTCCATATGCTCCGCTAACGCCGACAGATATTTATCAAGCGCCTGCTGGAGCTCATCCATTAAGCGCTCCAGTTCCTCACCGCTGGCCCCTTCCCGCATTGCCGCCGCCAGCCGCTCCTGGATTTCACGCAGATCGCGCTCGGCGATCGAAAAATCACCGTCTTCCAGCCTTAATGCCGTATCCCAAAGCAACTTCTGGACCGAGGCGACAGCGGCCATTTCCGGGTCGTAGATCAACCGGCCGCGGGCAAAAGAAAGTGCCAGAAAAACCACAGTATCATTGAAGAAATGCTGCGGCCGACTTGCCAAATCATCCAGCATCCTGATCACCTGATCAAGCACCACAGGGGTTGGTATATTCAACTCCTTGCGTGCTTCGACGATGGCCCGGGCGACGGGATGGTTAAATGTGCGCTCGGGCAGAATCATGGGGAATACATCGCTGGCGCCGGCCTGTCCGCGAGCATCAAGAGCATGTAATTGGACTTCCACCTCGAGACCAGCCCACGGATGTGCCGCCAAATTCTGAATAGTGCTTCCCTTAACCTGATCTGACCCGAGTCCGGGAGCCGGCAAATCAATCCGGATCGCGTCCCCACCATTAGGAATGGTCAGTCCATCACGGTGCCGGATAACCACTTGAACGCCTGCGACGGCATAATCATCCCGTGCCTCAAACTCGAGAAACAGATGCGCGCGGCCTGTCTGTTTGGGTGGTCCGGTAAATTCTACTTCCGGCGGAGTGTCGGCTATAACTTGGACTGGCCAGTGAGCGACAGGATCCGCCCCGATCCCGACGCTGAGTCCCGTTACATTCCGATCCGCATCTTCAATGATGGTTTCGGCACGATACCCGCCGGGGTCCACGGAACTTCCAATCACAGCAAACTCGATCACACGCTCTCCAAGTCGAATAGACGGCGCGGAATCGGATTTCCCTGTCTGTGCAAGGAGGACACTCCCGACAGGAATGCGAACGGGCGGGAGCACGGGCGACACTGCGGCGAGGGAGTCATTTTCAGCTCTTGGGCGCTCAAGGAACATTGGTGCCAAGCCGGTATACGCCGGGGGTGTAATCCAAACATCCAGACTGATCTGCCCGCCGCCGGTAACTCCAAATCTAGGCACCAGAGCACGCTCTAGGCGGGGCAATACATCGCCTATTGCCCCGGCGCCAGCCACGACCAACAACAGCACGGCAACGGCACGCAATCCATACGGATCGCGACTGGCCATGCCGGGTGACGGCAACCAAACGCGAAGATTCCGTGCAGCCTCGCTGACACGCAGAAGGTGGGCCTGCCACAAAGTCTCAGAATCCGGATCACCGGAGCCCGCAGCAATTCGATCTTCCAAAGCTGTCAGAGGCCTGTGATCAAGGCCACTGTCACACTCAATGCGGTGGTTGGTTTCGGCATCACCAATTCGGTAATCACCTCTCAAAACATCCCGCAGAGCGAGTCCGAACAATCCGATGAACCCAATTAATATGGAAACATGCAGCCAAGCAGGTAGCGACGGCAGGGAGTCGGAAAGCGCCATCGCCACAAATAAGGTCGCAATAGCGACGGCCAGCCAGAGCCGAGGCCAAAGTCTTTCCCAAATCAGAACTGCCCGTGCCAGAGCAAAAAGCATTCGGCGCCGCCCAAGCGGCGATCGCTCGGATTCTCGCGCTGGCCTGCTTCTTGTCATCCACCAGCCTCCCGCTGAGCGGTCCGGATATCCGCACCAAGCCAATCGGGCAAACTCTCCAGATCAATCATTTGGTCAATACTCATGCGATCACGAATAATCGTAAATTCATCACCATTGACCATGACCTCTGGCGCAAGGGGGCGACTGTTGTAGGCGGACGACATGACGGCGGCGTAGGCGCCGGCCGTGCGCACCGCCAGCAAGTCATCTGCGTGAAGTTCGGGTAGAGCCCTCCCTTTCGCTAGGTAATCACCTGATTCGCAAATTGGCCCCACGACATCCACTTCAATCAATTCAGCGTTTGCCGCCGGTTCGTGAACCGCGACGATTTCATGGTGTGCGCCGTAGAGCGTGGGGCGGATAAGATCATTCATCGCCCCGTCCACGATGCAAAATCGCCGGCTCAATCCTTCCTTCAAGTAGATCACGCGAATTACCAAGATTCCGGCATTGCCTGTGATCAAACGGCCCGGTTCGAACACCACTCGGCAATCCAAACCGCCAACGATCTCTTTGACCATATCTCCATATTGTTGGGGAGTCGGCGCCTGCTCGTCACCGTAGGTGATGCCCAACCCACCCCCTAGATCAACATGTTCAATTGTATGGCCATCACTACGCAAAGCTTCAACAAATTCCGCGAGCCGCGTGTAGGCCTCCTGATATGGCTGGAGATCTGTCAACTGCGAGCCAATGTGAACGGCAACTCCCGAAAGTTTGATCCCCGGCAAAGAGGCGCCTCGGCCATAAACATCACGGGCAATTTCCAGGTCGATGCCGAATTTGTTCTCCGACTTGCCCGTGGTGATTTTTTCGTGAGTCCGGGCATCGACGTCCGGATTAATACGGACGCCGACAGAAGCCTCGACGCCAAGCGAGGAGGCGACCTCCGATAGCGCCGCCAGTTCCGGTTCTGACTCCACATTGACCTGGCGAACACCGGCTCGTAAGGCCTCGGCCAACTCTACTGTGGTCTTGCCAACACCGGAAAAAACGATCCTGGATGCCGGTACGCCGGCGACCAAAGCTCGGCGAAGTTCACCGCCGGACACGACATCCGCGCCGGCCCCTAACTTCGCCAGGGTCGCAATCACCGCGATGTTTGAATTAGCCTTAACCGCGTAGCAAATGGTCCCGTCCAGGCCACTGACGGCATCCTCGAAAACGCGGTAGTGCCGTTCCAGCGTGGCCGTCGAATAACAATAGAATGGCGTCCCCACCTCAGCAGCTATGCGTCCGAGGGGAACATCCTCAGCATGCAGTTCTCCGTCGCGGTAACTGAAATGATCCATGTCCAGGTTCCGGCCGATTCTTACTGTGGTGGCTGGTTCGGATATTGATAGAAAGAGTCGCTCGATGTCGCCGGCTTGATCTTTCCCGATGGCGCAGCACCTTGCTCAGGTTTCGGATATATCTTCGGAAATTCATTGCTCGCTGGGCTGGTCGGCGACGACTTGACACCACAAGCGCCAAGCAAACCTGTCAACACGGCGACAGCGGCAATGGCCACAAATTTATTTGTCATGTCTCTAGCCCGATCCGCCCATTAAAGCAGCCGACAGTGAATCCACGCTGCAATTCTACCCTAAAAAACGCCGCCTTGCCTCTTTTACGGCGCTGCGGACATTTGCGGGCGCCGTACCGCCAAAACTGGTGCGGCTATCTACTGAGTTTCCAACACCAAGAACCGCAAATACAGCGTCAGTGATTCCCGGCTCGATCGCCTGCATTTTGGCCAATTCCAGTTCTTCGAGAGCGAGATCGCTCTCTTCCGCCAGCTTGACCAGCGCTCCAGTTACGTTGTGGGCCTGCCGGAACGGTAAATCCAAGTTGCGTACCAGCCAATCCGCTAGATCCGTTGCAGTTGAAAAGCCCGTACCCGCATCGGCGGCCATGCGATCGACATCGAAAGTCGACTCCGTGACCATACCGGTCATGGCGGTAAGGCACAGCATCACCGTATCATGAGCTTCAAACACCGGCTCCTTGTCTTCCTGCATGTCCTTGCCATAGGTCATGGGTAGGCCTTTGAGCATGATTAGGAGCGCGCTTAAAACGCCGATCGCCCGCCCTGCCTTGCCGCGGATCAGTTCGGCCGCGTCGGGATTTCTTTTTTGCGGCATAATGGAACTGCCGGTGGTGTAGGCATCGCTCAGTTTCAGATAGCCAAACTGCTGGGACGACCACAAAACCTGCTCCTCGGCCAGCCGCGACAAATGAATGCAAACGATGGCAACAACGCTAAGGTATTCAGCGGCAAAATCGCGATCAGAGACAGCATCAAGGGAATTGGCCGCCGGTTTGTCGAACCCCAGCGCCGCCGAGGTCATTTCCCGGTCAATGGGAAAAGACGTTCCTGCCAAGGCAGCCGCTCCCAACGGGCTCTCGTTCATCCTGCGGCGGCAATCGGCGCCACGGCCTCGGTCGCGGCCGAGCATCTCAACGTAGGCCAGCAGGTGATGGCCAAGCGTGACGGGTTGCGCTGTTTGCAGGTGCGTGAACCCGGGCATGACGCTACCCGCATGCGACTCGGCTTGATCAATCAAGGCTGCCTGAAGATCCTTCAACTTCTCGTCCAGTTGATCCAGCGAACCGCGAACCCACAGCCGAAAGTCGGTCGCCACTTGATCATTGCGCGACCGGGCCGTGTGCAACCGTCCGGCGGCATCGCCGATCAACTCGCGCAACCGTGATTCGACATTCATGTGAATGTCCTCCAACTCTCGCTTGAAGTCGAAGTCGCCGGCTTCTATCTCCGTGGCGATAGCATCAAGGCCTTCGATAATGGCATCGGCGTCTGCATCCGATATGATGTCGCAGGCGCGGAGCATCGTGGCATGGGCCTTGGAAGCGGCAATATCCTCGGCATAGAGGCGCTTGTCGAAATCAATGGAGGCATTGATCTCTTGCATAACTTCATCGGGACCGCTGGCAAACCGCCCGCCCCACATGTCGCTCGCCTTCGCCGTCTTTTTCGTGCTTTTGTCCGTCATTGACTTTACCACAGCCTGTGCCGTCCCACTTTTGGAACCGAGCAATAAATGAGTGTCTCAAAAACAATAAAACAGCGTGGACTCCTGGCCTGCCTGCTGCTCCTGGCATCCGTCGGAGTGATTTTCTCCATATCGCCGCCCCATGCAAGCTCGGATGGCGGAAATTGCCAAGCAGCCCCGCAGGAACTAGCAAATTTTGAACCGACCATTCCGCCAACGCCAGTCCCGGAGACCATCTTTTATCGCGAAGACGACAGTGAAACTACGCTGGCCGATTACGCGGGAACCGGACTGGTGTTGAATTTTTGGGCGACCTGGTGTGCGCCCTGCGTTCGCGAAATGCCACAACTCAACAGGTTGAAAATGCTTGGCGACGGAACGGGTTTCGACGTTATTGCCGTTTCCGAGGACCGAAACGGTACATCCACAATCAAGGAGTTCTATGCAACCAACAAGCTGGATAATCTAGAAGTCTTGCTCGACAAGAAAATGCGCCTCCTGAATGTCCTAAACGTCCGTGGACTGCCGACAACCATCTTGATCGATAGTCATGGCCTGGAGGTTGGCCGGGCAGAGGGCCCCGCCGAATGGGATCAACCGAACGTCCTAAGTTTCATCAAACGCTGCGTGGGGGAAATCAATTGATCGGTGCGCGAGATGGCCTACCATACGGGGCATGAAGCAAAAGGCGCCGATCATTGCCCTTATTCTGGCCTTAGTCCTGCCTGCCGCCTGTGCAAAAAGGCCCGTTGGGTGGCAGAACCCGGACGTCAACGCCGATCAACAGAGCGTTGATCAGGCAAACTGTAGATCAAGAGCAAAACGAAAAGCGGAAGATGAGCATGCCGCAGCAGAACCCATGCCCAGCGGCAGCGGATTCAATACCGGAGCTGCATTCTCTAACCAGATTAGCCAGTATGATGCCGCGCGTCGCGCCCAGGCCCTGTATGAGGGTTGCCTCAGGCGGTTGGGTTACGTGCCGATGAAAGCACCGGAATAACAAGTCTGCCCAAGCAGCGTCAAAAAAGCGGCGGCCCCGATCTGGGACCGCCGTTAATTTGGTGGGAGAAACCGTAGCGGCCGGAGCCGCGGGTAGAGTGTTAAGCCGCGCGCCTGTAGCCGCCGGAAATGTTCTCCTGGTCCGAACCCGGCAGGAAGAACGACAGGTTGCTTGGAACCGGTGCCAAGGCGTCGCGCGTATATTCGCCGTAAGCAATACCCTTAATCTGATAGCGCTCGATTCCCATGTCCTCCAGCACCCGGTCATCCAGGGCTGACAGCTCGTTGACAATTTGACGGGCCTTGTGCCAACGCCGGACAGCGACGGTGAACTTGTTCAGCATCTTCGTGATCTTACTCTCCTGCGCCGCGGCAACGATTTCGGGAATTTGATCCCGCCTGACGCCGATGTCGGAAAGCAGGTGATCATTGAGAGCATTGAGCTCCGTGCGCAAGTTTTCACGCTGATACCAGCGGGTGATCGGGCGGACAAGCCAAGCGATGCCTCTGATAATCACGCCCAGCAATTCCATTTGGCTGGCATGACGCGCCATGACTTCGGCGGTGAGCGGGTCCATGTTCATGGGCAGAGTACCGCGAGACTTCTGTGTAATGGCGAAGACACGATCATCAAATGTCGCTGTCCACATTTTCTTATTCCTTCTGGTTAAGGCTGGCCTTCGAACCCGGTCGTTTCCTAAACGAATTCAAAGCCAACGAAAGTAACTCTTGATAATTGATATACGACAATTTAGGCCGCTGCAGAAGCGCGCTTATTGCAGTGCAGCAATACGAAAAACGCATGGCAAAACAATGCGCTGCTCATTGCCTCTTGTTTGCGCAGTCCGGCGCACTTAGGTTTCCGATATGACTGAAGAAACTGCCCCCGTTTCCAAAATATCGCCTGTGTCGGCGCTCAGGGATGAGCTCCAACGGCGGCAATTGGACGGATTTGTCGTGCCTCACAGCGACGAGCACCAGGGTGAGTACATAGCGCTTGCCTCGGAACGTCTTGCCTGGGTGACGGGCTTCAACGGCTCTGCCGGGATGTCAGTGATTCTGAAGGACCGCGCCGCCGTCTTCGTTGATGGTCGCTACACCATTCAAGTAGAAGAACAAGTCGATAAAGAGACTTTCGAGCGTTGCCATCTTACGGATCATCCGGTTTCGGATTGGCTAACTGCGAACGTTCCTTCCGGCGCCAAGGTAGGGTTCGACCCCTGGCTTCATACCCCGACTCAGATCGCCGCATTTCGAACAGCCTGCGAAAGAGCCGGCGGCGAGTTGATTGCCGTTGAAGGCAATCCGGTCGATGCAGTCTGGAGTGATCGGCCCGCCTTGCCTCTTGGCCCCGCGGTTCCGCAGGCTGAAAATTTCACGGGATGGAGCTCGGCGGATAAGCGGCAAACACTGGCGCAGTCCATCCAAGAAGGAGGCACCGATGCGGTTGTGCTGACAGCACCGGATTCGATCGCTTGGCTGTTGAATGTTCGCGGCGCCGATGTCCCGTATTCACCGCTGCCGCTATCGTTTGCTTTGCTGCATTCCAGTGGCGAAGTCGACTGGTTCATTGACTCCCGGAAGCTTGCCCCCGAACTCGCGGATCATCTGGGCCCGGACGTTCATACCTTTGAACCAGATCAGTTGGGTCCGGCTCTCGATCAACTAGGGGGCAATGAAAAAACCGTTCGTCTCGACCCAAACACTCAGGCGGCCTGGATATTCGATCGTTTAAAGCAAGCCGGAGCAGCCATTGTTCATGGCGTTGATCCCTGCCAGTTGCCGAAAGCGAAAAAAACAACAGTGGAGCTAGACGGCATTCGCGCCGCGCATGTTCGCGATGGCGCCGCCGTTGTCCAGTTCCTGGCCTGGCTGGCGGAAGCCGCACCAACGGGAGGTATCAATGAAATCAGCGCCGCCGACAAGCTTGAAACATTCCGCCGGGGAGGAAATTCGTTTCGCGGCCTGAGCTTTCCAACCATTTCCGGCGCTGGGCCCAATGGCGCAATCACTCATTACAACGTAACCGAAGAAACCTGCCGCGAGCTTCTGCCCGGCTCTCTTTATTTGGTTGATTCGGGCGGTCAGTACCTGGACGGAACGACCGACATTACCCGCACAATCGCCGTCGGCGAACCGGCGGAAGAAATGCGCCAGTGCTTCACTCTTGTCCTCAAAGGGCATATTGCTCTCGGCAGTTCACGGTTTCCAACCGGTACAACCGGTAGCCAGTTGGATGTCCTGGCACGGAGGGCGTTGTGGGAGCATGGTCTTGATTACGACCACGGCACCGGCCACGGTGTCGGCAGTTACCTAAATGTCCACGAGGGACCCCATCGAATTTCTAAAGTGCCGAACCGCGTCCCCCTGGAGCCCGGCATGGTGGTCTCCAACGAACCCGGGTACTACAAGGCTGGCGAGTTCGGCATTCGGATCGAGAATCTGGTTGCCGTCGTCAAGACCAACGAGAGCGGAGCCAACTCCCTACTCGGCTTTGAGACGTTGAGTTTGGCTCCGATCGATCAGAATCTTATAAATCCGGACTTAATGACGGCGGATGAAATCTCGTGGCTCGATGCATACCATCAGCGCGTCCGCGAAACCATTGGCCCGCTGGTTGATGGAAAGACACTGGATTGGCTAGCTTCGGCAACGAAACCGATCGCCTAACTGCACTGCTCACCTGCTTCATAGAGATAGACCTTGCTGGCGTACTGATCCATGGCCGTCAATTCATCCAAGGGGCGCCAGTCGCGGATGGCGAACGTATTGGAAAGCACCAAAGCGCCGGGGTGAAGCTCTTGCTCAAATTTTACAGCCAATTCCTGCATGGCTGAGGGAAATAGATAACAAACGACAAGCCCCGCGTCCGATAAATTGGCGCCGGCGAAACTTTCCCATAGGAAGCTCAAGTTCGCTCGCGGTTGCACCATCAAACGCAACCGGGAAAAAGCCCATGGCAACAGCGACACTTCATAACCAATCACCTGATGGTTCGGATAGCGTCCGGCCAACTCAAAGGCCATACCGCCCCAACCGGACCCCAATTCGTAGATTCTTGCTTCAGATTCTCCGGGCAACCGTCCCGGCAACGCCGCCATCATGGTGCGGCGAACACGAGGCGATGTCGGCACTGGCGAAATTCCAGTTAATACGGTCGACCCGAATATTAATGCGATCACCAGAAGAACGATCGCCAGAACAATTATTTCCAGAGTCATAGCCGCCGCATTCAGGATGTTGTCATCATAGTAATTATAGATAATATCGTAGCCTCTTAGGATGCATCGTAAGGAGTTCCGTTCGGTGGCGCTATTCGGAAGTAAAAAGAAAGACGCGAAGCTGGGATTTCCCGCTGACCCCAAGTGGGTTCATGGCGAAGGCGGGCGGTTCCCAAAATTTCTTGAGCTGGACCCCGAAGCGGCCGGCCTGAGCGGCATGTCTGCCGTCTTCGCCATTTGGCACACAGGCGCAAAGCCAGGGTGGGTTTACGTTGGCAACAGTTCGGATCTGGCCGCGACCTTTCTCGAGCTGGCCGAGAACCCCGATGTTCTCCAGTTCCAGAATCGTGGCAGCATGTATTGTTCGTGGTGTTTGATTCGAGAGGAGTTTCAATCCGGTGTCGTTGGCTTCCTAACGCGGGCGACGAAGCCGGAGGTGGAAAATCCAGACGCGCCGCCCGAGGGAACGGTCGAGTTAATCCCCGTTTATCCGCCGGGAATGGTTCCCGATGAGGTTAAAGAGGCGGCCAGGAAAGAAACCGAAGAGAGGGCCAGGGCCGCAACCGAAGCCGCGTCGGTATCCGAAAACGGAGAGCCCGCAGAAATGGAATCTGACGAGGAATCTGGCGATCACGCTTCTGCCGGACCATCGCCTAGCTTTGCGCCGACTCTTGAAATTGATGCCGAGCCCTCGTCGTCCGAACTGGAAGATGGCGCCGATTCTCAAGAGCCCGAAGCAGAATCGGGCGACGACGCGGTGCCTAACGACGCCGACACGGGCGCTTAAACCGAACCCGCTGCCGCCACTTCCTCAACGAGCCCGACGATTTCGCCGACCACCGCATTGAGGTCGAAATCCTTAGGTGTGTAAACCCGTGATACGCCCGCCGCTCTCAGCGCTTTGGCATCCTGGTCAGGAATGATTCCACCGATGACTACCGGTACGTCGCCAATCCCGGCGCTGCGCATTTTATCCATAACCTGCGTGGCCAATGATACGTGGGAACCCGAAAGGACGGATAGACCAACCACGTGGACACTTTCTTCCAGAGCGGCAGCAACAATTTCGTCCGGGGTCAGGCGGATACCTTCGTAGACGACTTCGATCCCGGCATCGCGTGATCGAACAGCCAATTGCTCAGCACCATTGGAATGGCCATCCAGCCCCGGCTTGCCAATCAACATCTTGAGTCGCCGGCCAAGGGTGGTCGAAATTTCATCGACTTTGGCTTGGATGTCATCAATTCCTCCGGCCGCCGCCGGCCGCGCACCACCAACACCAGTCGGCGCTCGGTATTCTCCATAAATTTCCCGCAACGTATCGGCCCACTCCCCGGTGGTGATCCCGGCATGGGCGCAAGAGATGGACGGCGCCATGACGTTGCCGCCTTCCCGAGCGGTGCGATGCAACTCATTCAGCGCTGCATCCACTTCGGCCTGATCCCTCGTTTCACGCCACGTCTTCAGGCGGGCAATCTGTTCATCGCCGGCGGCGGGATCAACACTCAGAAAAGCGTCCTCTCCAGTGCTCAGCGGTGATGCCTCAGCCTCGGTGAAGGCATTGACGCCGACCACGCATTGCTCGCCCGATTCAATAGCCGCCATGCGGTTCGCATTGCTCTCTACCAAGCGGCGTTTCATGTAGCTGTTCTCAATGGCGGCCACGGCGCCACCCATTTCATCGATTGCGGCTAGCTCTTCCCGGGCTAGGGCTTTCAATTCCGCTACCTTTTCGTCGATGACGCGGGATCCGTCGAAGATATCGTCGTATTCTAGGAGGTCCGTCTCGTGGGCGACGATTTGTTGCAGTCGCAGCGACCACTGTTGATCCCAGGCCCGCGGCAGTCCCATGGCCTCGTTCCAGGCCGGAAGTTGCACCGCGCGGGCACGCGCATCCTTGCTCAGAGTCACCGCGAGCATCTCCAATAGGATGCGGTACACATTATTTTCAGGTTGCTGCTCTGTCAGGCCCAGAGAATTGACCTGAACGCCATACCGAAACCGCCGCAGCTTCGCATCTTCGACGCCATATCGCTCCGCTGTGATCTCGTCCCAGAGATCAACAAACGCCCGCATCTTGCAAATTTCCGTAATCAAACGAATACCGGCATTGACGAAGAAACTCATGCGGCCGACGGCAGCGGGAAAGTCGGCCTCGGCAACCTGTCCCGACTGCCGTACCCGGTCGAGAACGGAAATGGCGATGGCCAGAGCGTAGGCAAGCTCCTGTGTCGGTGTCGCACCGGCTTCCTGGAGATGATAAGAGCAGACGTTAATGGGGTTCCATTTCGGCATTTCCCGGTAAGTGAAGGCAATCACATCCGAGGTCAGCTTCATGCTCGGTTCCGGCGGGAAGATATAAGTACCCCGCGACAGATACTCTTTAATGACGTCGTTCTGCGTTGTGCCGCTAAGTTTCCTACGCTCGGCCCCGCCCCGCTCGGCGGCGGCGATATAGAGGGCTAGCAACCACGGCGCCGGCGCATTGATGGTCATGGAAGTGTTCATGTCGGCAAGCGGAATATCTTGAAACAGCGCCTCCATATCACCGAGATGGCAGATCGGCACGCCAACCTTGCCAACCTCGCCCGCAGCCAACGGATGGTCGGAATCGTAGCCAGTCTGGGTCGGCAAATCGAAGGCTACGGACAGTCCCGTCTGCCCCCGCGCCAGATTGGTGCGATAGAGTGCATTGGACTCTTTCGCAGAGGAATGACCTGAATAGGTGCGAAATAGCCAAGGGCGGTCCCGATCGCCCGGTGTTGGTTTTTTTGCGCCTGCGAGTTTATCAGTCATCGAATTTTCTACCACAACCTTGGTAATTTTCATAAATCGTTGATTTAAAACAATATTACAAGAAATAATCTTTCGTTTTTATATAACTCTAGGTAATTTAGCAAATTGTGCATTGCGAAGAAAGAGACAAGACGCTAAGACGGAAACCGCCCCGAGTGCGCCGCCGAAGTTAGAGGAAGCGACCATGACAGACACCGCCGAAGTCATTCAACTGCACCCAGATCTACCCAAGAAAGACCTTTATGAGATCGGCGAGATTCCACCTCTCGGCCATGTTCCCAAGAGCATGTACGCTTGGGCCATCCGCCGCGAGCGGCACGGCCAACCCGATACCGCCATGCAGACCGAAGTTGTCGATGTTCCTGAGTTGGACAGCCACGACGTGCTGATCATGGTTATGGCTGCGGGCGTCAACTACAACGGCGTGTGGGCGGCGCTGGGAACGCCGATTTCTCCATTCGACTACCACAAGGCCGATTACCACATTGCCGGTTCCGATGCCGCCGGCATCGTCTGGGCCGTTGGATCCAAGGTGACCCGGTTCAAGGTCGGCGACGAGGTCGTCGTGCATTGCAACCAGGATGACGGCGACGATGAGGAATGCAACGGCGGCGACCCCATGTTCTCGCCGTCGCAGCGAATCTGGGGCTATGAAACGCCGGACGGTTCCTTCGCCCAATTCACCCGCGTCCAGGCGCAACAGTGTATGCCTCGGCCCAAGCATCTGACCTGGGAGGAAAGCGGCTGCTACATCCTGACCCTGGCGACGGCATATCGCATGCTATTCGGCCACCGTCCCCACATTCTGCGTCCCGGTCACAACGTTTTGGTCTGGGGCGCCTCGGGCGGTTTGGGCTCCATGGCGATCCAGCTCATCGCCACCGCCGGCGCCAATGCCATCGGCGTGATCTCCGAAGATGACAAGCGGGACTTCGTTGCCGGACTCGGCGCCAAGGGCGCCATCAACCGCAAGGAATTCGATTGCTGGGGACGCCTGCCCGAGGTCGATGATGCCGGAGGCTACGGCGACTACATGAAGGAGTGCCGTAAGTTCGGCAAGGCGATCTGGGCCTATACGGGCAAGGGCAAAGACGTGGACTTCGTTTTCGAGCACCCGGGCGAAGCCACCTTCCCGGTCAGTTGCTTCGTCGTCAAACGGGGCGGCATGGTTGTCTTCTGCGCCGGCACCACCGGCTACAACCTGACCATGGACGCGCGCTTTGTTTGGATGCGCCAGAAACGTATTCAGGGCAGCCACTTCGCCAACCTGAAACAAGCCGCCCAAGCCAACCAGCTCGTTATCGAGCGGCGCATCGATCCGTGCATGTCCGAGGTCTTCAGCTGGGACGACATCCCGGCGGCCCATATGAAAATGCTCGCCAACCAACACAAGCCCGGCAACATGGCAGTCCTGGTGCAAGCCAAGAAGCCCGGCCGCCGCACCCTCGAGGACTGCATCGAAGGCTGATCATGGACGCCGGCATGCCCAATCAGTCACCGCTCCTCGACGACCTGCTGCCGGCCTGTTCGGCGGCCCTGGCCGCGGCCCAGGATTTCCTCGGCCAGGCCCGCGGCGCAGTCGGTGAGCGGGCCATCCGAGACGGTCGCGTCGACGGCGATGCCATGGAAGCCGAGCAGTTCGCCGCCCACGGCCTAGCCTGGTCGGCGACCTACGTGGAGGCCCTTGGCCAGATGCTCGGCTGGGCCGAGCGGCTGGATGGTGCCGGGCGCCTCGGCGATCTGGAGCGCTTGATCCTGCAAGCCGCATTTGGTGAATACCTCAATCAATTGGCCGGCGGCATCGCCATAAGCCAAACCGAGATCGTCCGCCCGAGCGACATGGGCATTGCGCCGAAATCCGTACAAGCCTTCCGCGACGGCCCCGCGCGCCCGTTGATGGAAGCCGGAAATACCGACGCCGCGCGTATGGCTATCGCCGCTGTGATCGGTGACGGCCAAACACCCGCCGCCGGCCTCGACGATGAAACCCTGGACATGGTCCGCGACCAATTCCGCCGCTTCACCGATGAACGCATTGCGCCCCACGCCCATGATTGGCACTTGGCCGATGAGTTGATCCCCGATGACGTCGTTGCTGAAATGTCGGAACTCGGCGTGTTCGGTCTCACCGTACCCGAAGACTGGGGTGGCCTCGGTATGGGCAAGACCGCCATGTGCGTGGTCACCGAGGAGCTCAGCCGTGGCTACATCGGCGTCGGCTCGTTGGGCACGCGTTCGGAAATCGCCGCTGAACTGATCCGCCTCGGCGGCACCGACGAGCAGAAGCAGAAATACCTGCCGGCCATCGCATCGGGAGAAATCCTGCCGACCGCCGTGTTTACCGAGCCCAATACCGGTTCCGATTTGGCGTCGCTGAAAACCCGTGCCACCCTGGATGGCGACACTTACCGCATCCACGGCAACAAGACCTGGATCACCCATGCGGCGCGCTCGGACCTGATGACGCTGCTGGTGCGCACAAATCCCGACGATGCCGGCTACGGCGGCCTCAGCATGTTCCTGGCCGAAAAACCCCGCGGCACGGACGGCGGTCCGTTCCCCGCCGCAGGCATGTCCGGCGGCGAGATCGGCGTGCTCGGATACCGCGGCATGAAGGAATTCGAGATTTCTTTCGATGGTTTCGAAGTCCCCGCCTCGGCGCTGCTCGGTGGTATCGAAGGCCAGGGCTTCAAGCAACTGATGGCGACCTTTGAATCGGCCCGCATCCAGACCGCGGCGCGGGCCGTCGGCGTCGCCCAGAACGCCATGGAATTGGGATTGGCCTACGCCACCGAGCGCAAACAATTCGGCAAGCCTATCTACGCCTTCCCCCGGGTTGCCGGAAAAATTGCCTGGATGGCCGTCGAAACCACCATCGCCCGCCAGCTGACCTACTTCGCCGGCCGCGAGCGGGATTCGGACCGGCGCTGCGACATCGAGGCCGGCATGGCCAAGTTGCTCGCCGCCCGCGTTGCCTGGTCCAACGCCGATTGCGCGCTACAGGTCCACGGCGGCAACGGCTACGCCCTGGAATTTCCCATTTCGCGCGTTCTGTGCGATGCCCGCATCCTCAATATTTTCGAGGGCGCGGCGGAAATCCAGGCCCATGTCATTGCGCGCGGCCTGCTGAGCGGGCGCAACTAGTCCCACCCGAAGCGGGAGCAACTAGTGCTAATTTGGCCCGTGAAGTAGATCTTTGGTTCGGCCGCTGTCGTTCATTTCGATAAGCACTTTCTCAATCGACGGAACAAGGCGTCGGTGTTTTACATTGAGGTAATGGTAGAGGGTTACAACTTCGATGGGCGGCTCCAGGACCACGACCCCATCGGTTTCCGAGGCCAGTCTGACCGCGTCCGATGTAACCACAATGCCGATGTCGATCCGTCCAACCTTCACCATTCTTGCAACCGCGGAAGCATCTTTGGCAGGCGACGCGTCCATATCGCGGGTTCTAATGTCCAAAACCCTGTATCCCCGCGGATAACTGATGCGATGTTTTCTGATTTCCTCCCAGGAACTCAACCAATGTTTCGAATTCTCATTGACGATTGCAGAAAAACTTAACGCGAAAACCGGTTCCTCCACTCGGACAAGGTTTGGATATTCAGTTTCAGCCCCGACAACCCGAACCATTTCCGCATCGGACATTCCAGAATTGACCTCGACGAGGCTTCGCTTGGCGGGCCGAACAACAAGTTCAATATCGTGCCCGATCTGCCGGTAAACTTCTTTTAACAATCGAGCGATTGCCTCAGATTCCGGGAATTCTGGAGATGAAATTCTATAGGTCTCGGCTTTGGCGTCATGGACTGACACCAAACACAGAACCAACAGGACAAAGATAAACTGCATGTCGAGCCTAATTTCGAATTTATTCGCTCGTGATCAAGTTAGCTCTTTATCGGCGGTAATGGAATTAAAGCTCAGAACGGAAGAGTCGAACGATATCCAAGACCTTGCAATTTGAACACTCGGTGATGTCGGCTATCGGTTTTTGAGGAGCACTCAGCCACATTGTGACTTAAGCTCGCTCTATCCCTCAACTAAAGCACATGAAGACAAGAATCTCGGTGACTTCGCCATTGCGGCGTAGCGGCATCTTGATTTCATGCCAACTTTTGTAGTCGCTGAAATGCCGTTTCAGATTGCCGCTATCAGCAGTCCGGGCGCCACCGTCCAACAGCTCCAAATTGACCTGGTAGATGATCTCATAGCCTTTCTCGAACCCGACCTCTGAGAGCAATCGACCAGACCAGTCCTCACCATAACTTTCCACCACCTCGGTGCCGAATAGGATGACGCGAAAATCCTTAAGGTCAGGCTCATGGCGATAGATAATCAGGTTGTGCCTAAACTTCGTGAACGGTTCCGACAGGAGAATGGTGGTGCTCGGTATACCGTCCGGTGCCGTGGCATCAACCAAGTTGATGAACTCATTCAAGAATGGATGCTCGATTGCGGCGCGGGCTTTGTAATTCATGATCCATCCCGGTGGTCATTGGCTTCGGCAAAGCTGACAAAGAAAACGGAGCCTGCCCCGATCTCGGATTCAAAATCAATTGTCCCACCCATCCCCTCTGTCAAAGCCTTGCTGATGGGAAGGCCGAGGCCGGTGCCTGATTTCTCCCGCGTTGAAGAAGAATCGAGTTGTGAAAACTGCTCGAAAATCTTGTCGCCAAATTCTTCCGGTATACCTGGCCCGTTGTCCGCCACCCTGACAGATATGGTTCCGTTGTTTTTTGATAGAGAAACTTCAACATCGCTGCCAGGCTCTGAAAACTTAGCCGCATTGGACAGCAAATTGCGGAGAACCTGCTCAAAACGATGCTCTTGGACATTGGCGTACGCCGGCTTCGCGGGCTTCGCATAGGTGAAGTTAACGGAATGCGCGTTGGCATAGCCTTGATTGTCTTTAACAACCTTGAACGTGAGCTTGGCTAGGTCGTGTGGGCTTGTTTCAATAACGAGTGATCCTGAGAGTATCTTCTCGTAATCCAGCAACTCGTTGATCAATGCAAGCATGGCATCACTATTTCGCACAGCCATCTCGAGGAGTTCATTGCCTTGGCTGGAAAGGCCGTCCGACGCCAAGGCATTCAGCAAACCAAGACTCCCCTTGATAGATGTAAGTGGAGTTCGCAGCTCATGGCTCATGGTGGCCAGGAACTCCGATTTTGCCTTGTTGGCATTTTCCGCGGCTTCTTGAGCTTCCATCAACTTGGTAACATCGACCCGCATGCCGACAATCCCACCATCCGGCGTTCGCCGTTCGGCGATCCTCAGCCAGCGACCGTCCGTCAATCTCTGTTCAATCAAGGCGTTGCCCGCCTTATGGCTTTCCATGCGCTCGGCCACCCATTCGTCAATACGGCCCAGCGCGTGCTCATACTCACCGCGCTCGGCGCCGCTGCGGATGATGTCTTCGAACCGGACACCGGGGACGATCAGGTCTCGTGACTTGGGATAGTACTGCCGGTATTTTTCGTTACACAGAACCAGACGGTCATCGGCATCGAAATAAACGAAGCCTTCGTCGATGATCTCGAGAGCAGCGAAAAGCTGAGATCTTAGGTCTTTGGCCTCTTTCGATAAGGCCATCTCTTGGGTGACGTCGCGCGCCACACCTCGGTAACCCATGAACGCTCCCGAGTCGTCGAAAAACGGCTCGCCGCTGGTCGACAGCCAACGGACGCCGTCGGGACCCAGTCGATGAAACCTGAATTCGTAAAAGGGCTCGTGCGCGTCCAAACTCTCAATATGGTTGGACCAAAGTGCATCATCAGCGTCTGCGGCGTCGCGAATTTCCATCCGGGACTTTCCATAGTGCCATTCCGGCTTGACGCCGGTAATCATCTCAATACTTTGGCTGATATACACGAAACGGTGCCGGTGGTCGGTTTCCCAAAACCATCCGCCGATGAGCTTCGCGTACTGTTCCAGACTTTCCATAAGCAAAAATCTCAGAAGTATGCCGTCATCCTGATGTTCAAAAATGCGCCGTAATCGAAAGAATTCAAGAACTTTAACACGTGAGAGGCGCATCACGATGTGAACCGGTGTAACTAGGCCGCCACGCAAGGGGAACCGTCAAAAATTAACCATTCGCACATCTATCCCTGATTAACTCGGCGACACCTGTAAACTATACTCCCGAAAGGCCCGCTCGGCGGTCGGCGACAACGGAACGAACTCATGCGCTGGTGCAAACGATGCCTGGAACCGGACACCCGTCCGGACTGCCAATTCGACGACGAGGGAATTTGCCTGCCTTGCCGGATCGGAGAGACGCTGCATGAGATCGACTGGGACGCCCGGCGCCGCGAACTGGATGAAATTGTCGTTTGGGCCAAATCGCGAACCGAACGGCGGCGCTCCGGTTATGACGCGATTATTCCGGTCAGCGGTGGAAAAGACAGCCTGCGCCAGTCGCTCTTCGCCCGCGACGAGTTGGGTCTGCGGCCTCTGTTAGTCTCACTGGCCTATCCGCCCGAGCAAATTACCAAGCGCGGTGCCAACAACATGGCCAACCTGATCTCCCTGGGCTTCGACGCCATCGTTATCAGTCCCGGGCCGGAGACCTGGCGCCAGCTGATGCGGATTGGATTCACCAAGTTCGGCAACTGGTGCAAATCCACCGAGGTCGCCCTCTATGCCTGCGCACCCCGCGTGGCGGCACAATACAACATCCCGCTCCTGATCTATGGCGAGAACCCCGCCTTGTCGTGGGGCAGTGCCGGCGGCTCATTGGATGGTGACGCCAACCGATTGAAATACAACAACACCATGGACGGCGGAAACATCAACGGATTCCTGGAGGAAGGGTTTAAGCGCAGCCAAATGTATTGGCACCGCTACCCGACCGACGGCGCCATTGATCGCTCAAACCTGCGCATGATCTATCTCGGTTACTATATTTCAGACTTCGAAGATCTGACCAACGGTGCCATAGCCATGGAAAACGGACTGGAGCCGCGAACCGGAGACGACGCCGTCCTTGAAAATATCGGTCAAGTTACCACCTACGATGCCCTCGACGATGATTTCGTCATGGTCAATCAGATGGTCAAGCAGTTCAAATTCGGCTTCGGAAAGGCGTCTGAGCAATTGAGCGGCATGATCCGGCTCGGCGCCATCTCGCGCGACGAAGCCGTCGAGCAAGCCCGCCGCCTGGATGGAAAGTGCGCGCCAAAATACATCAAGGATTTCTGCGCCTATATCGATATCACCGAGGATGAGTTCTGGGAAATCGCGGAGTCATACCGCAATCCGGATGTATGGGAACAGCGTGACGGGGAGTGGCACCTGCGAGTGCCGCCGGAGTAAGCGGAAAGGCCTTCATGACAAATATGCCGAACACCGTCGGTTACGCCGATTTGAACATCTGCATTTTGAACTACGGCATGGGCAATTTGGGCTCCGTGCAGAACGCCCTACGCTTTCTCGGCGTCGAGGCCGTCATTGCGTCGGATCGCGATACGCTTGAAGAAGCGCATGCGTATATCCTGCCCGGTGTCGGTGCTTTCGGCGAGGCCATGCATAATTTGCGTGGACTAGGAGTTATTAGGACCCTGGAGCAACAGGTTCTGGATAATCGGAAACCGCTCTTCGGTATTTGTCTCGGACTGCAGCTACTCGCCGAAGACTCGTTGGAAAAAGGCAAGGAAAAGGGCCTCGGATGGATCAAGGGCCACGTCGTTCCCATTGACGGCGATGCCACCAATCGTGTCCCCCATGTCGGTTGGAATGGCATCGACCATACGGGGGACTCTTCATTCCTGAAGATAGAGCAACAGGGAAGCTTTTACTTTGATCATTCCTTCCATCTGGAATGTGATCCCAAGCTGGTCACAGCCACTTGTGATCACGGTCAAAAACTGGTGGCGGCTGTTCGACGACGTAACATCATGGCGACGCAGTTCCATCCGGAGAAAAGTCAGCGAAACGGCCTCAAACTTCTTCGCAATTTTGTACATTACTGCCTCGGGAGCATATAGCGGGCGATGGCGATCAAACGGCTCATCGGTTGCCTGCTGGTCAGGCAGGGCATCGTGGTTCAAAGCATCGGTTTCGGGCGCTACCTTCCCGTGGGACGGCCGGAAATCGCGGCGCGGTTCTTTGATCTTTGGGGCATCGATGAAACTATTGTCCTCGACATTGATGCGTCACGTGAAGGTCGGGTTATTGACACTGAAATGGCGCGCGGGGTTTCGCAAGCCGGATTCGTCCCCATCACCGCCGGCGGCGGAATTCGTAACACCGAAGATATCCGCGTACTGCTCGCTGCCGGCGTCGATAAGGTTTGCGTTAACCGACTGGCCAGCCAGGACCTTCGCGTGATCGAGGAAGCGTCGCGGTTATTCGGCACACAGTGCATCGTCGCTTCCGTTGACGTCCGCATAATGCCCAACGGCGCCTATTCCGTTTTTACAGACGGCGGGCGGCAAAATTGCGGCATCGGACCCGTGGAATACGCTAAACGGCTTGTCGCCGCCGGGGTCGGCGAGATTCTGCTGACCTCTATCGACCGGGATGGCGCACGCTCGGGCTATGATCTCGATCTCGTCAATCTGGTAGCGCCAGAGGTGGATATCCCGGTGATTGTTTGCGGCGGCGCCGGAAGTGCGGAACATCTCAATGAGGCTCTGGAACTGGACTGCGTTTCGGCCGTCGCCGCTGCAAACTTTCTTCATCACAGCGAACAAAGCATCTCGGTGTTGAAGTCATGGCTGCGGAACGCCAACGCCGATGTGCGCGGCGAGTATCACGCCACCTACCGGAACTTCCGGTTCGGTGACGACGGGCGTGTCCTCAAACTTCGTGACGAAGACCTCGACGAGCAGACCTATAAGTTCGTGGAGGATGAGCCAATATGAGGTACTGCCTGCGCTGTGGATATCCAGAGAACCATCCTTTGTTTATTACCTTCGATGATCAAGGTGTGTGTAGCGGCTGCCGGGTTCACGAAGAAAAGGATCAACTCGACTGGGAGGAACGTGGCCGTAAACTGGCTGCCATTTTCGATACGTTCCGCTCTGAGACCGGTGAAAACTATGACTGTATTGTTCCCGTCTCGGGCGCGCGCGATTCCCACTTCATCATTCATACAGTGAAGAACATGTATGGCATGAACCCGCTGCTGGTCAGTTACAATCGCCATTTCAATACCGAGCGCGGCATTCGCAACCTTGCTTATCTCCGTACCCTTCTTGATGGCGACCATATGCAGATGGTCCTCAACCCGGATACGGTCAGACGGGTCACCCGAGAAACCATTCGCCGACTGGGAAGCATGTATTGGCACGTGCTCGCCGGGCAAACTGTGTTCCCTGTACAGACCGCCGTGCGTTTCAAAATCCCTTTGATTGTCTGGGGTGCTCATCAAGGGCTTGATCAGGTCGGCATGTTCTCGCATACGGACGAAGTCGAAATGACCCGCAAATACCGCCTGGAGCACGATCTCATGGGATGCGAGGCGGAAGACCTCGTGGATGGCACCGAGAACCTGACCGAGGACGAAATGTTGCCCTTCGCCTATCCCCAGGACCGCGAAATTTCCGAAGTCGGCGTGCGCGGTATCTACCTCGGCAATTATATCCGTTGGGACAGCAAGGCCCAGCACGAAGCCATGCTGGATCTGTATGGTTACGAGACCGCGCAAATGGCGCGCACCTTCGATACTTACAACGATGTCGATTGCCAGCACTACGCCGGCCTGCATGACCAGGTCAAATTTCGTAAGTGGGGTTATGGCAAGGCACTCGACCATGCCGCCCGCGAACTCCGCCTCGGCCGCCTCAGCCGCACCGGAGTCATAGACATGTCCGCTCAATACCAAAACGTAGAGCCACCAGACCGGGACGGTTTCCTCGAATGGGTCGGTATGGACAGCAACGAGTTTGATGCCTGTATTGATCAATTCCGCGATTCGCGCATCTGGAAGAAAGACTCCGGCGGCAACTGGGCCTTAAAGGATTGCCTGGAAAACCACCGCAACGATCCCGGCATTGACGATGCCGCCCTGGACAAGATCGAGGACTGCCAGTTTCGGATTACTGACAGCAAGGATCCCGGCGCCGATGAGACTGCGTACAAACTCCTGACCAAGGGCTATGTTCCCGAAGCGCATAGCAAGTACGACAGATGAATGACCGGGCGGCCATGCGGGAACGCAACCTTAACTTCTTCAAGGCCGCTTCGCCGCAAATTCATCAGCAAATAAGCGACGCGCAACCCGCTTCTGAATTTGTTCTCGATGCTTCCGGTGAAGCCGACATACTTGTCGATGGGGTCTCCAGGTATAACGGGCGGGCCAACGAATTTGCCGCCAATCAACTGACTACCTATTGGAAGGCGCCCTACCGTTTCCTGCTCTCTGAGCCAAAGCCCTATCCAGTCGAGGGGCAGTTCTTCGACACCTACACCAACCGGTTCCTGGAAAAATGCCTGAATCGTTCAAAGGCAACCGACATCGAGTTTATCGAGCACCCCCGGACCCGAACCGCCTATTTTCTCGTCATTTTTGGTGTCGGGCTCGGACAGCACATCGACGAATTGGTGAGTGAGACGAACTGCCGGCAATTGATGCTGGCGGAACCCAATTTAGATGATTTTATTCATTCCCTGGATGTCTATGACTGGCCGGCCTTGGCGGAGCGACTGAACCAAAAGGGCGTGGAGATCAGCTTCGTATTTGATGCCGATCCAAGCCGCATCGCTGGATCGGTTTTAGCCATGCTGCGGCTCGGTAATCCCTGCTCCGTCGACGGTTGTCTCTATTTCGTCCACAACAAAACGGAAGTTGTCTTCAACGCCGTGGAAACGATCCGGCGTGAGATTATTCCGGCCTTCGCCCAGATCGGACATTTTTACGATCAAGCACTGATGGTGCAGAACGCTTTCGGTATTCTGCGATCCGGCAAAGAAAAGGTGTTCTCGCCGAGCAAAGCCGCTCCCCGGGACATCCCCGCCTTTATCATCGGCAGCGGCCCCTCGCTCGACAACGCCATTCCCTTCATTCGCGGGCACGCCGAAAAAGCCATGATCATCTCCAGCGGATCGGCGCTTCTGCCCCTCATGGAAGCTGGCATCCAGCCCGATTTTCATGTCGAAATTGAAAACATCGATATCCTGCCCATCCTATCTCAGGTAACGGAACGGCACGACGTTTCGGAAATCTGTCTGGTGGCAGCCTCAAGCGTGGACCGGACGATCCTCAAGCATTTCAGCAACGTGATTTATTACTTCCGGCCATTTCTTGTGCCGTTCCCCCTGTTCTGTGAGAGCGCCGAGGCCTGCCTGAGCAATCCCGACCCGGTGGTCGTTAACGCCAGCCTCTCCTTCACTCAGAGCATGGGGTTCCGCGACATCACTTTTTTTGGCGTCGATCTGGGAACCAAGGGTACGGGCCCGCACCACTCCACCACCAGCTACCATTACAGGCCTGGCGCCATCGTCGCTCCGGAAGACCTGCGGTTTGATATCCCCGTTCCCGCCAATTTTGGCGGCCAATCCTTTACCTCGGTGGGCTTACTCATGGCCCGCGACCAGTTAGCGCAGGCTGTTCGTACCGGGCCATCGGGCAACTGCTACCAAAACTGTAGCGATGGCGCCCTGATCGACGGAGTCAAACCCTGTCGGGTCGATTCCCTCTCCCGGCCCAAATTTACCGGAGACAAGGCCGCCCTGGTGCGAGACCTGATAGACGGTTTTCCAGTCTATAGCCGTGAACAGTTCGACAAGGCCTGGGATAGAGCGGGGCTGATCGACGAAGTCGATACCTTCATCTCCAATGTGACCGAACAGTTCAATCAGGCTTGGCCTTACGACGACAAGGCCTACCTCAAAAAGCTCATGGCTATCCTGAGGCCTGGGCTGGATCAAAACAGCATCCTTACAACGCGCCGTCAGAACACCATCTTATTGTTGTTTCAGGGAACAATCATAATGATGCTGACGGTGTTCGAGTATTTTCATAACCGCGTCAGCGCTGAAGAGAAGACCGACGCATTTGCCACCATCGGCCGGGAGGAGTTCCTGCAAAGCCTTAGTAACCTGCAGGCTCTGGCCACGAACATGATTGATGACCCGCTTGGGGCCGGTCCGCCGGGGTCGGATCGCCTGGACGCGCTGGGCCTGGAAATCCTAGAAACCCCCGAAATACCGATTGGTGTCCGCCGAAACGCGCCCTGTCCATGCGGTTCCGGCAAGAAGTACAAACACTGTCACGGCATCGCCCAATGAGGCTCACAACATGACGGACAAACAGGCAAAGTTGCTGAAAAAGCGCAACTTGGACTTCTTTCGCCAGACCATTCCCGGCCTGCACCAACTCCTGGAAAACATCCAACCCACATCGCAGTTGGTGACCACGGAGTCCGGCCAATCCGATGTTCAAGTCGGGACCGACTTGGCCTACCAAGGGCGCCTGAATGAGATCGTCACGGCGCAGCTGAGCGAGTTTTGGAAAGCACCCAGGCGTTTTCTACTGCCGGCCCTGGAACCGGGACAGTTCGACGAGCCGACAAACCGGTTTCTCAACCGCCTGCTTCGCCGAGCTAAGGACGACGGACTCAAATTCGCCGCTGGGCCGACGTCACCGGATTCCTATTATCTCGTTGTTTTCGGCATTGGTCTGGGTCGTCACTTGGATGAACTGGTGGAGAAAACCGACTGCCGTTTCCTGATGCTCGCGGATGATAACCCCGAGTGGCTGTATCATTCTTTGGATACCTACGATTGGCCGGCTTTGATGAGGCGCCTCGAAGAGAGAAATGGGGCGTTGTCCTTTGCCATCGATGCGGCGCCGGAAAATCTCGCGGAGTCTATCATCGAAACGCTCCGCTCGCGCAATCCCTGCTCGACCGACGGCCTGACATATTTCATGCATTCGGAAACACCGGTGTTGACCCAAGCTTTGGAGCGTTTCCGCCGAGATTCTTCGTTCGTCCTCGGCAGCCTTGGATTCTTCCTCGATGAAACACTGATGCTGCGAAATACTTACGGTAACCTGAGCTCCGGCGACGCCACTGTTTTTTACCGTTCGGATGACGCCAAGGTTGAAGCGCCCGCGTTCGTTGTCGCCAGCGGCCCTTCCCTGGATGCGGACCTGCCGATCATTCGCGACAATGCCGACAAGGCCGTCATCATCTCAAGCGGTTCGGCACTCCGAGTTCTACTCAAGAACGGGATCGTCCCGGATTTCCATGTCGAGATCGAAAATATCGCGGTGCTGCCGATGATCTCCCAGGTCGTAGAGGACTTTGATCTATCCTCGATCTGCCTGGTGGCCGCCACTACCGTTGATCAGGAAGCCAAGAATTACTTCGATCAGGTTGTCTATTTTTTTCGCTCCGTCCTCAGCCCGTTTCCTTTGTTTAGCGATCTGAGCCAAAACTGCCTCCTGGTTCCCGACCCGACCGTTGTCAACACCAGCCTATCCTTCGCGCAGGAGACCGGCTTTCGCGAAATTTATTTCTTCGGCGTTGATCTGGGCAAGAGGGGCGAAGGCCGTCATCACTCCAAAGATAGCTACCATTATGTCGGCGCGCCCATTGTCGAGGCCGCCGATCTCCAATTCGATATTCCGGTCCCCGCGAACTTCGGCGGCACGTCACTCACCTCAATCGGCCTCAATCTAACGCGGGCACGTTTGGTTCAGGCCATTCGCGGCTTTCAGACCGGCTATCAGTACTACAACTGCAGTGATGGCGCGTCGATCGATGGCGCCGAGCCACTGCCGGCAAAAACACTTTCCCTCCCCGATATTCCCGGCGGCAAGGATGCTATTACTGCTACCGTATCCGGTGGATTCCCGTCCTATAGCCGTGACAAGTTCGATGCGGTGTGGAAGCCAAAGGACATTCTTAAGGATCTCGACGATTTCGTCGGGGACCTCGTCAGCCATGTGGACTCTGACGCTCGTTTTCCGGACAGGGCTTATCTCACCGATTTGATGCAACTGCTGCGTCCGGAAATCGGCGATGTGGAGAAAAAAACCAGCGGCGCGCGCCGATCAGCGGCGATTCTGTTCCGCGGCACTGTGTTCATGATGATTGTCTGTATCGAACACTTCCTGGCCAGGATCGCCGAACCGGGCAGGCGCAGTGAGTTTGCCCGCATGGCGGCTGCTGAATTCAAGACAACTGTCGGCGAACTCCACGAGATCGCGGAAACCACAATCACCGATCCGTCCGCCGGCATTCCGACCATCGGCGCCGACGGAGAGGCCAACGCGCCGATTCCGGAGATTCCGTTCACTTTTGGCAACGTACCGCGCAACGCACCCTGCCCATGCGGGTCGGGCAAGCGATTCAAGCAGTGCCACGGCAAGGCGGAACTGACGTCTCCGTCTTCCTGATCCGACGTTAACTGCTACTGAAATTCAAAAGGCGTTGGCAACCGCATTGAAGGTGTTGGACGTGTCTGATCCGATCAGGGTCATGGCGCCAATGAGGATTACAGCGATTAGCCCGGCAATGATGCCGTACTCGATAGCCGTCGCGCCGGAAGTGTCGGCCCATAGATTGCGAATTTGGCTCATCGGGACCTCATGATACCCAAACTATACTTCTGATCCATGCGCAAAGCTATGACCGCCATCACTACGTCGACAGGACCCCCACCCCGGCAACGATCAGGGCAATTCCGCCCCACTGCGCCCAGGTCATGGCTTCGCGTAAAATGGCACGGCCAAGAATCACAGTGACGGCGCAGAACGCGGATGCGACGACGGCGCCGATTTCGGCGCCGGGCCCGGCGCCGCTAGCCGCCAGAGTAATATAGGCGCCGCCATCGAGTAGGCCCTGCAGGGCAACCAGAAAACACCAACGGCGGGGCACCCGGGGGACTTCCCGACGCCAGGCGAGGATAGCCGCGACGATCGTCAAGCTTACGCAACGTGCCATCCACACGGACTGCAGTTCGCCATACACTCGGCCCGCTTCCTGAGCGGAGACGACGGTAATAGCGAAGATCAAGGCGGATAGCAGCGAAGCGGCCACGATCTTCTTGATAAACGAGGCACTGTAGCCGTTGCTATCCTCGAAGTTCGCAGCGCATCGCGCGACGATTACTACACCCAGGATCACCGCCGCCATGGCCGCCCACTGGACTGCGCTCGGCACCGCACCCATGACCACCGCAAACAACAAATTGAGCACGGGATAGCTGCCGACCAAGGGCGCGACCACAGTGATGGGTCCGTTAGCCAGACACCAGTATACAATTCCCGTGGCGGCCATGGCGCAAAACCCAAACGCCCCGATCAGCCACAGTCCCGCAAGGTCCAGAACAATGGGTTCGTCCCGGATACCGACAATGGCGCCAAACACTACGGTGCTAACGGCAAGCATGCCGAACAAGGCAACGGGAACGCCGAGGGCGCGTCCGGTAAAGCGCGCGATAAAATCGCCGCACCCCCAACCAATCGCCGTAATCAAGCCCCACAATGCCGGGTTCATATCTCCCCCATCTCCGAGACGGGAGCAGCTTGCACCCCGCTTTAGTGAACCGTACCATGGCCTTTGGCGGCGGCGCGGACAAGACCGCGATGCACGTGGAGAGCGGTTTGAAACTGGTCAGTTATAGAGATGGCGACTGCGACGCCTATGGTAAGGTCGAGGACGGCGGGGTCATCCCCGTGAGCGGCGAATTGGCGGCGCGCTTCCCGTCCATTCGCGCTCTTATCGCCGCCGATGCCGTGAACGAGTTGGCCGATCGGCTATCCGGACTCGATCCTGAATTGGGCCTAGACGAGATCAGCTACATACCGCCGTTGTGGGACGCGGAGAAGGTTATCTGCATCGGCGTAAACTACCCCAAGCGCCATCCCGTCGAGGGTGAAATCCCACCGCCGGAACACATCTCCATGTTCGGTAAATTCGAGGGCTCCGTGGTTGGCCATAAGGAACCGCTGATCCTGCCGCGCGGCGAGGCCGCCGAGACCTTCGATTACGAAGGTGAGTTAGTGTTGGTGATCGGCCGCGAAGGACGCTATATCGCCGAGGAAGACGCCTTTGACCATATTGCCGGCTACACCATCATGAATGACGGCTCGGTGCGCGGCTGGCAGAAACACAGTGTGCCGGCGGGCAAGAATTTTCTGGCCGCCAGCGCGTCCGGCCCGTGGATGGTTACCGCCGACGAGATCGACGATCCCTTCGCCATGCGGCTATCGACCCGGCTCAACGGTGAAGAGGTGCAATCGACCACGGCCGGCGACATGATTTTCAACATCCCGACCCTGATCAACTACGTATCTGAATTCCTGCACCTGAAGCCCGGCGATATCATTTCAACTGGCTCGCCGGCCGGTTCCGGCGGCAGCCGCGTGCCGCAGCGTTTCCTTGTTGCCGGTGACGAGTTGGAAATCGAATGGTCGGGCATCGGAACCCTTAAGAATCGAGTCGAGACAGCCGAATGAATACGGCAGGCGCAAACACAACCGATCACAAAGATCCGGCGGACACCCTGCTCCGCGATCAATTCTTCGGCTGGCAATGCCGGCTCAGGCAGTTCGCCGTGCGTAAGAACGACGGACGGCCAAGCCCAGGCATGTGCCCGGACGCTGTTCTCAAGGGCGACGGCGTTATCCTGGAAGGAATTACGGTCTTGATTGTGCCCAGCGATCCGGCCGAGACCACGTCGGAGTTTCGCCATATGGCCCGGCGCACCCAAGACCCAAAAGAGCGCCGTGACAGTGTGTTGAAAGTCCTTTCCGCCACCTTCTATCAATATGCCAAGGGTTTTGAGGAAGAAATGACGGCACTTTTCGCCACCGATTCAAATGCCGCCGGCAAACTGCAGGACGCCGGGACTTGCCGCTTGGATTTCGATGAGAAGAATCAAATTTTTCAACTACCCTGCATGGTTAGGACCCTGACGGAAGAAGAGCCAGCCTGGCAAGCGACCTATTGGCATAATCAGCTTTTTAACCCGGCGCTGCCGCCGGATGTTAGCATTCTTGGCTTCAGACCGGATTGGTCCGCGTCGGTGGCCGAACCGGGAGTCGGATAATGGGCGCAAACGGAAGCAAACACGATCTAGTGCTTCGTGGTGGAACGGTCATCGACGGTACCGGCGCGCCGCGCATCAAAGCCGACATCGCCGTGGACGACGACTGCATCACCGCTGTAGGCGACATTCCGCCGGATGTGGGTGCGCGGGAAGAGGACGTCAGCGGCCTGATGGTGGCGCCCGGCTTCATTGACGCCCATACCCACGACGACCGCCTGTTGCTCAGCGATCCCACCGTCGCCTGTAAGGCTAGTCAAGGTGTGACCACGGTGGTCACCGGCAATTGCGGCGTCAGTCTGGCGCCTCTGGCGCTGGCCGGACCACCGCCGCCGCCGTTGGATTTAATCTCACCGCTGGCAGAAGGTTTTTTCGCCGAGTTCGCCGACTACCTATCGGCCCTGGATAAGGACCCGCCTGCCATCAATGCGCTTTGTCAGGTCGGTCATTCGAGTCTGCGTGCCGGGACCATGGACAGCTTGGACCGGCCGGCCACCGATACGGAAGTGAAGACCATGCGCGGTTGTCTGGAAAAAGCCCTGGCAGCTGGCGCCATCGGCCTGTCCACGGGTTTGGCTTATGCCCCGGCTTTCGCCGCGCCGACCGAGGAGGTGGTTGAGCTGGCTAAGGCGGTGAACGCCAGCGGTGGCATTCACACCACCCACATGCGCGACGAAAGTGAAGGCGTCATCGACTCCCTGGACGAAACCTTCCGTATCGGCCGCGAGGCCGATGTGCCAGTGGTAATTTCGCACATGAAATGTTCCGGCCACCATAACCACGGCCGCTCGCCGGAAGCCATGGCGCACATTGATGCGGCGCGGCCCAGGCAATCCATCGCCATGGACGTCTATCCTTATGCGGCGTCATCCACCATCCTCGGCATGGACTTCATCGAGGGGGCTGAAATTGTCCTGATTACCTGGTCCAAAGGAATGCCCGAGATGGCCGGCCGGAATTTATACGAGATCGCTGACGAGATGGGTACCGGCCTGGAAGATACCGTTGCCGCCCTGCAGCCGGCAGGCGCCGTTTATTTCTCCATGGACGAGGACGACGTGCGGCGGTTCCTGGCCAATCCGTCGGCAATGATCGGGTCCGATGGCCTGCCGCACGACGAAATGCCTCACCCGCGCCTGTGGGGCACGTTCCCGCGCGTGCTCGGCCACTATGCCCGCGACGAAGGGTTATTCAGCTTAGAGGAAGCCGTTCGTAAGATGACGTCGCTGCCCGCATCGCGCTTCGGGCTTGGTGACCGGGGCGTTGTTTGCAAAGGGTCCGTTGCCGATCTGGTTATCTTCGACGCTGAGACGGTGATTGACGCGGCCACATTTGCCGATCCCAAGCAACCGGCGCGGGGCATTCATTCGGTCATGGTTGGCGGACGCGAAGTGTGGAAGGACGGCGCAACGACCGGCGCCCGGCCTGGCCGCGCCATCCGCGGGCAGGAACTGACTCCGGCGCAGGTGTCCTAATGCCGCTATCCAAGTATGCGACACTCAAGGTTCTCATCGTCGATGACGAGTTGTCGATCCGCAATATGATCGACTACGTGCTGAAGGACATGGGCTTTAAATACACCTTCGTGGAGGCCAATGGTTTGGCAGCCATGGAATCCCTGAAACTGGCGATCGAGCCCTTCGACCTGATTATCTGCGACTGGATGATGCCGGAGATGAACGGCCTGGAATTTCTCAGGCAGGCCCGTGCCATGGGTTGCAAGGCGCCTTTCGTCATGCTCACGGCAAAAATCACCGAAGACGCGGTCGCCGAAGCGAAGCATGAGGGCGTTGACGCCTATATCGCCAAGCCATTCACTCCCCGCCAAGTTCAAAGAAAGATCCAAGCCCTGTTCCGCGAAGAGTAGCCGTAGCGGACCGTCGCACTTTGAAATGACTCGAAACGGACGCGAGACACGATTTTCCCTAGATTTGTGGAAACCGTGAGATCGGGTGCTGCTCGTTCCGGGTCACAATTACGGTTCCAATCAGTTGTGAAGACAAGAACCATGAACAAGAAGCTGCACATCGCGATTCACGCGCTGAAAAGACTGCTGAAGTCGTTTGGCCAGGTTTATTACCCCGAGCGGACCTACATGCGCGGGCCCAGGGGTTAGTCGGTTCGGCCGAGACCCTGGGCCAAGGCCCGCATGTGTTCCAGGCCAATGCCGCAACATCCGCCGATGACTTGAACCCCGCCGGCCACCAAATTCAGGCAATGGGCGGTGAAGGCGTCCGGTTCGATAACATCGACAAATTGCCAGTTCGGCATCTCGAAATAGCCGGTGTCCGGATAAGCCATGAGCGGGCCGGACCAATGCTCTTGAAGCACGTCCAAGGCATTGGGCATCATGCTGACGTTGGTGTGCATCACCCCGGCCACGGTGCCGCCCTCGGAGAGAACCGTTTGCACGATCTCGCCGAAGGAAAGGTCTTCGCGTAGAAAGCCAATCAAATTTCCTTCTGCAGTTCGCGTCGCACTGAATCCGGTCCAAACCGGCAGGCCGGTCGCCACCGCTGCCGCCACCGCCGGAATGGCTAGGTCCGGATCGTACATAGTTTCCATCATGATGAAATCGACACCCGCTTCGGCCAAGTGTTCCGCCAACTCCCGGAAATTGGCCATCGCCGCCTCTTGAGCAAGCACCTGATCAACATCCCGGGCCGCGGTGCCTTTGTCCATCGGCATCATGTGTGAAATGGAACCGGCGATGGCGATATCGCGCCCACCCGAGGCTCGGTCGCGGGCCTCTTTGGCGATTTCCACCGAGCGCGACACCATTTCCCCTACCCGGTCGCCGTAGCCTGCCGGCGTCAGCATGGCCCGCGATGTGGCATAGGTATTGGCGATGATGACATCGCAACCGGTCCGAATGTAATCCTCGTGAATGTCGCGCAGCAGATCGCCATGGGTGAGCGTCGCCATGGCGCACCAAGCATCGTCGTTCATGTCCGCACCGCGATGCTCAAGCTCGGTTCCGGTGGCGCCGTCCAACAGCACAACACCTCCCTCGGCAAGGCGTTCTTCAAGGTGAAACAATGTCGGTATCCTCTCGAACGTGATACGCTGGCAATCGCGGCAGACCACGCAGCATTAGGATTTGCGGACCCTCACCATACCCGGCCAGCATCTCCTAGCACTACTCGAAATTGGCTATGATCTTTTGAGCGATGTTTAGCTTCTTCTTGCATTTCTTCTTTTTTCCATTCTCTGCTGCCGCTGTCGCCTGTTCGAGAAGTTCTTCGGCTTTTTTCTTCTTACCGCTCTTATGAAACAACGGGTTGGTTATGGTCGGAACCTTCTGCTTCGCGGCTTCCACGTCAGCGGCGCAATCGGCCTTTGCCGCCGGAACCATTAGTCCCACCGTGAACAGAGCCGCCAAAGCCGTCACTGAGATCAATTTTTTCACAACTCCCCCTATTCGTCAGATCAATACATCCACTAACCGAGTGTAGAAAATTCACCGTTGTCGAGCAACTGGCGGCGCTTGTGCGGCCGGAACGGCAGTCCGAAGGCCGTCCTCAAGCCGCCTACGATATTGGTGTTCCAGGCGGCACCATCGGCAGGGCAACGACCTCGCCGCGATAAGTCCGGGCTTCGCCCTCGATTTCCACAACGGTGCCGGTCTCTGCATGCTCCCGGTCAAGCAGCGCAATGCCGATGTTTTCGCCCCGGCGTGGCGAGTAACAGACCGCACGGATCATGCCGGCAGGTTGTCCGCCCACACGCGCCGGCCAGGGGTGTTCGTTTGGCCGAACCGGCTCGCCGTCGAAGGCGACGCCCGCTTGCCTGCGCACCGGCCCTTCCTCGGCGATACGGAGCAGCGATTGTTTGCCGATAAAGTCGTCCTCGCGGTTCAGCGCGATCATCTTGTCGAGACCGACCTCAAAGGGATTGCTGTCAGCTAGGTTATCGGCGCCGTAAGACAGCAGCCCGCTTTCGATACGTTCGGTCGGATTGGGTGCGCCGGGGCCGATCCCATACGGCGCGCCGACTTCCTTCACTCTGTCCCAGAGCGCCGATCCCTTGGCGCCGTCGCGCAGATACAACTCGAACCCGCCTTGTTTTGACCAGCCGGACCGGGCCACCATGAGCGGGATACCGTCAAGCTCGGCTTCTCGGAACCAGAAGTATTTAAGCTCCAGGACCCACTCACCGAGCAAGTCGCTGACCACCGCCTCCGCCTTCGGCCCCTGGATGGCGAGCGGGCTAACGTCGGGCTCTGACACCGTGACATCATAACCACCCTCCGCCGCCACCGCCCGCGCCCAAAGTAATATGTCGCTATCGGCAATCGACAACCAGAATCGATCATCGGCGAGACGAAGCAGAACCGGGTCATTGATCAGCCGGCCTTGGTGATCACAAAGCGGTACATACTTGCCCTTGCCGACGACGCAGTTGGAGAGATCGCGCGGCGTCAGGTAGCGCACCAGGCGCTCGGCATCGGGTCCGGTGATCTCGACCTGCCGCTCAGCCGCCACGTCCCACATGGCAACCCCTTCGATCAGGCGCCGGTATTCGGCGTCCGGGTCGCCGTAGGAGATCGGCATGAACATATGATTGTAGATGGTGAAGTGGGAGACGCACTCATCGATCGTGCTGTCGAAGAACGGCGATTTCCGCTCACGCGGCCCGAGCGTAATTTGCAAAGACATGCGGCCTCATTGTACTGGGGTTGGCTCGAACGATTCGGCGCAAACTACGCTCCGCGTCCGGCCGCCGAAACACTTTTTTTACTTACCTGAAGTTCGCCATACGTAAGGGTCCCTAGGCTTCACAATGGCCACCCGCGAAAACAGGCGCCGAGCCAATTTGCATTGTTTGCGCCACCAGGTACCCTTGGGCGTCATTCCTGCAACTGACGGAGATAGGCCATGCCCGGAAACAAACGCCCGAATCGAAAGAAGGGCGGCAAGAAGTCGGCCAAGCGGGTTGGCGCCGATACGGCGCACGGTGGCCATGAGGAAGACTCTGACACTGTAAAAGGCATGAAAACCGCCGCCAAAACCTATGGTTCTCCAAAGTCGGCGCGCTCTTCCATCAGTCCGGCTCAGAATCGGGGTTCCGCCCGCAGCCGTTAAGCGGGGAAAAAAGCCGTCCGGCGGAAACCGGACGGCAGTATGTTTCACCAGGTAATTAGCGTCTAAAACTTGGCGTAAGCCTTGTTGAGCTCGACCATCGGGTGGTGCTCGGACATCTGGAACTTGATCAGCATTTCACGGGCCAGCATGTCGCGATCCTGCTGGTTGTCCGGTAACTCCACGCTCTCGGGGATGGAAACCCAACCGTTGATGTTGCGATCGAACACAGCTGGCTTACCTTCCTCGTAACCCAAGTGGACATCCTCAAGCCAGTTCAGGTCATCCCACCCCATGATTTCCATGTACTTCTCAAGAAAAGGCGTGATGCGGTCGTAATCGGGCACCAGGTTGACGTCGTATCGGTAGCCGATGTGCTGGCCGATTTCCTTTTCGCGGTCGCTGTCAAGTCCGTCCGAAGTCAGGAATTTATCGACACCTTCAGTTTTTTTCTTCGCCATGTTCCTGTCTCCTCTAGAGGTGGTGATAATCTTCGATACCGACCGTGTATTCGGTCCCGGCCAGGGGCACACCGGCGATCGCCGATGCTTCCATGGTGAGCGCCGCCAGGTCCTCCGGCTCCAACGAATGAACGTTGGTCTTACCGCAGGCCCGGGCCATCATCTGCGCTTCGATGGTCAGGCAATGAAGGAAATTAAAGACCCGTTCCGCCGCCGCATCCGGATCAAGCCGCTTGCGCAACTCCGGATCCTGAGTGGCGACGCCAACCGGGCAACGTCCGGTGTGGCAGTGGTAGCAATAACCTGCTTCGACGCCCATCTCGGCTTCGAAATCGGCTTCCGGGATGTCCTTGTTGCAATTCAAGGCCATCATCGATGAATGGCCGATGGCGATAGCTTCCGCGCCCAAGGCCAAAGCCTTCGCCACGTCGCCGCCGTTACGGATGCCGCCGGCGTAGATCAATGTGATCTCACCGCGCTTGCCAAGATCGTCGATGGCACGCCGGGCCTGGCGGATTGCCGCCATGCCGGGAACGCCGGTTTCTTCGGTGGCCAAATGCGGGCCGGCACCGGTCGAGCCTTCCATGCCGTCGATATAGATACTGTCCGGATCGCACTTTACCGCCATGCGCACATCGTCGTAGACGCGCGCCGCACCGAGCTTTAGCTGGATCGGAATCTGCCAGTCGGTGGCCTCGCGGATTTCCTGGATTTTCAAGGCCAGGTCGTCTGGGCCGAGCCAGTCCGGATGACGGGCCGGCGAGCGCTGGTCAATACCGGCCGGCAGCGAGCGCATCTCAGCCACCTGATCAGTGACCTTCTGGCCCATGAGGTGGCCGCCGAGACCGACTTTGCAGCCCTGGCCGATGAAGAATTCGCAGCCGTCGGCCAAACGCAAGTGATGTGGATTGAAGCCGTAGCGCGATTGGATGCACTGGTAGAACCACTTCTCCGAATAACGCCGCTCGTCGGGGATCATGCCACCCTCGCCGGAACACGTTGCCGTGCCGGCCATGGTGGCACCCCGGGCCAGGGCCGTCTTCGCTTCATAGCTCAAGGCGCCGAAGCTCATGCCGGTGATATAGATGGGAATGTCGAGAACGATGGGCTTTTTGGCGCGGGGACCAATCACCGTCTGCGTCTCGCATTTCTCCCGGTAACCCTCAATCACGAAGCGGGTCAGGGTGCCCGGCAGGAACGTCAGGTCGTCCCAGTGCGGGATTTTCTTGAACAGGGAGAACCCGCGCATGCGGTAACGGCCCAGTTCAGATTTGATGTGGATATCATCCATCACCTCGGGCGTGAAGATACGGCTCTTTCCGAGGTGGGATTTGTTGCGTTCGACTTGATTTGATTTTGTCATGTTCTCAGTTCCCCGGCCTAAAGCACGATTTTCTTTTCGGTGGGCTCCAGATTGTCGTAATTCCAGAGCTGTTTACCGGCGACAATTTTTTGGAAGTGATCGACACCCTTGTCGGGCAGCATGTCGTATTGCTTGAGTTTGCGCGTCAGCCACGCCCGGTCGATGTCGGTCAATTCACCGGGCACCGCATCGACGCCAAGATCTTTGATCTCACCGCCGACGAAGATGGTACCGTCGTACATGCTGTCACCCAGGTTCTTGCCGGCGTTGCCGCAAACAACCATCCGTCCGCGCTGCATCATGAAGCCGGAGAAGGCGCCGGTATCACCGCCGACAAGGATAGTGCCGCCTTTTTGGTCAATGCCGGTACGTGACCCGACACTGCCGCGGCAAACCAGGTCACCGCCACGGATGGCGGCGCCGAAGGTCGAACCGGCATTTTTCTCGATCACCACCGTGCCGGCCATCATGTTCTCGGCACATGACCAGCCGACCCGGCCGGAGATGCGCACGTTAGGTCCATCGATGAGACCGACACCAAAGTAGCCAAGGCTGCCTTCGATGATCAGGTTGAGGCGGTTGAGAATGCCAACGCCGATCGAATGCTGGGCGCCGGGGTTCTTGATCACGATGGTGCCGTGACCCGACGCCATCAGTTCGCGGATTTTCAGGTTGATGCTCTTGATATCCATGTCCGCGGCATCGAATTCAGCGCGTTTATTGAAGTCGACGTCGTGGGCATTGGGATAGAGGAAGTTCTCTTCGTCCGCGGCCGAAAAGAATACCTGCTGGGTACGCCCGCCGAGTTGCTCGGTGTGCATACCCATGTCATGGGAGCTGTCTTGGGTGTCGGTTACGCTTGCCATACCCGAACCTCCTCGTCATAGGGATCATAAGTGTCGATTTCTTCCGGAATCAGGGCGCGGATGGCGACCTCTTCCGAAGCCAGGGCGACCACATCGTCACTCTCGAACAGCACCATCGGCTTGGCGGCCATGGTGTCCTTGGCCATGCCCAGGCAATCGTGTGTCGCCACTACATAGGTAAACACGCCGTCGATCTCGTCGATCGACTGCTTGAGCGAGTCCTCAAGGCTGGCGCCATTGTTCAGGTTGTCGGCCGTATAGACCGCGAGCAGTTCGGAATCGCAGTTGGACATGAACCGGTGGCCGCGGTGCTCGAGTTGCCGGCGCATGATCCAGTAGTTGGTAATCTGCCCGTTGTGAACAATGGCGATGTCGTTATAGGGATAGGCCCAATAGGGATGCGCCGAGCGAATATCGACATCGGATTCCGTCGCCATGCGGGTATGTCCGATGGCGTGGGTGCCCTCGAAACCGCCGAGTCCGTATTGGTTGGAGACGACACCTGCGTCACCCAAATCCTTGACCAGTTCCAGGGCGCTGCCCAAAGACAGGATTTCCGCACCCTCCACATCCTCGATATAGCGGGCCAACCCTTCCAGGTCGCCGTCGTATTTGAACCGGTAACGGTACGCATATTCCGTCGCGTCCAGGCGGTCGGTGACCTCGACGCCTTTCTCGGCCAGGCGGTCATCAACGGTCTGGCGGCGCTGTTTGATCTCGTCGTGGATTTGAAATCCGGTAGCGAGATCTTCCTGCTCGGCGACCTTGAACCGCATGACATATTCGTCAGTCTTGGGCGAGCCATAGATGGCGAACCCGGTTGAATCGGGACCACGGTGCTTCAAGGACTGCAACATGTCCGTCATCTCGGCGCCGACATCCGAGGTCTTACCGCGATGGATAAGTCCGGCAATTCCACACATGCGCTGGTGTCTCCTTCGTGCTTATTGTGTGAATGCCGGGGCCGCCCGCAACAACGGCGCGGCCCCAGCCAATTCTCAACCTACGGGAGGCAATCCCAATAGGTTTCCATATCCCAATCGGTGACGGTGGCGTTGTACAACTCCCACTCGTTACCTTTGTAATGGCTAAACACCTTGTACATCTCGTCGGGCATGGCTGATTTGACGACTTCGTCATTATCGAGCCGTTCAAGCGCCTCACCCAAAGACATCGGCAGCTTCTTGACCATTTTGCCCGCCTCCATGGCGTCGTAAATGTTGCGCTCCTCGGGCTCGCCCGGATCCAGGTCGTTGCTGATTCCGTCGTCGAAGACTTTAAGCAGTCCCGACGCCATCAAGTACGGATTGACCATGGAATCGACCGAGCGATACTCGAACCGGCCCGGCGCCGAAATACGTAGAGCGCAGGTGCGGTTCTGGTAACCCCAGTCGGCAAATACAGGCGCCCAGAAACCTGTGTCCCAAAGACGGCGGTAGGAATTGACCGTCGAGGAACCGATGGCCGTGAGCGCGCCGACGTGTTCCATGACGCCGCCGATGCATTGCAGGCCAATTGGGCCCGGCTTTTTTTTGTCAAGTTTCGGGTCCGGCAAGAAGGTGTTTTCACCGCCCTTCAGGTAAGTGTAGTTGCCGTCCAAGCCCGGTTTTGAATCGACATGCGCGGTATTGACGATGGTGTCCTCGCCACCGCGCCACAGCGACATGTTGTGATGGCAGCCGGACGCTGAGACGCCCATAAATGGTTTCGACATGAAGCATGCGATGATGTCGAACTCGCGAGCGACAGCGGCGCAAATCTGGCGGTAGGTGGTGAGCCGGTCGGCGGTGCGAAGGGCGTCGTCGAACATGAAGTTGAGTTCAAGCTGACCCGGCGCATCCTCATGATCGCCCTGGATCATGTCCAGGCCCATGGCTTGCGAATACTCGATGACCTTGAGGAAGACCGGTCGCAGGATCTCGAACTGATCGAGGTGATAGCAGTTGGGCTTTGAGACGCCGCCGTCCGGCTTGCCGTCTTCGCCTTTCTTCAGCCACATCATTTCCGGCTCGGTGCCGTGGCGCAGATGCAAGCCATCGTATTTGGCTTTGAATTCTTCGTGGTGACGGCGAAGATTACCGCGGCAGTCGGCGGTCAGGAACCCACCCGGATTGACCTCTTCATCGCGGTTGCGAAAGCACGTGCAGTAGACCCTGGCGACCCGCTTATCCCATGGCAGTTGGACAAAGGTCTCGGGGTCGGGAATGCCGACCAACTCCGAAGCTTCAGGGCCGTAGCCGATATATTCACCGTGCCGGTCGGTATAGAGGTTGGCGGTAGAGCCATAGACAAGTTGGAAGCCGCGCTCGGCGATAGCCTCCCAATGATCGGACGGAATACCCTTGCCGACGATCCGCCCGGTTACCGAGATAAACTGGTAGTAAATATACTCGATCCCCAGTTCTTTGATCTTCGCGCGGACCTGTTTGACAAGTTCGTCACGCCCTTCGGCTTTTACATAAGCTTCGATTTCCATGTCACACCTCGCCTGTATTCGCGTCCATTCGTTAACCCGAGCCGCGCAAACTCACGACAAATCTCAATAGCTCGAACAGACCAATTTGATACCAATTAATAACACTGATCTTACCGCATGTTTTGGGCAACCGTCAAAGGTTTTAGCGGTAATTTTAAAAAATCCCTTGACCGGGATGGTAGCGCTCTGGGCATAATTGTATCCAATTCAAGACCAGTTTACCGACAGGACCGCGATGGTTGCCATGACCTCCGAAGAACGCGATCCCGACACACGGGCCAAACTCGGGCCGCCGTCCTGGCCGGCCGGATCGGGTGCGGCCAACATCGCCGTCGAACTGCGCCGCCGGATTCTCGACGGCGAATACACGGACGGCGAACGGTTGTTGTCGGAGCGTGACATGGCCGAACATTTCGGCGCCGCGCGAAGCACCATCCGGGATGCCTTGCGGCGCCTTGAAGAGGCCGACCTGGTTTACCGCCGCAAGGGTAGTGGCACCTATGTCAGCTACCGGTCCGATTCCGACAGCGATGACATTGCCGCCGCCACCAGCCCGCTGGAACTCATCGATGTCCGCGCCGCCGTCGAGCCGCAATTGATTCGCCTAGCGGTAGCTAATGCCAGCGCCCACGATCTATCGCGCCTGGAAGCCGCGCTTGCCGATGTGACCGGGGCCGCGGATGCCGAAACCTTTTCGAGAGCCGACGAGTCGTTTCACTCTCGATTGGCGGAGTGCACGCAAAACCCCTTAATGGTCTGGCTCTATGGACACCTCAATGAAATTCGCGGCCATGCGCAATGGCATGGCATGCGCGACAAAATTTTAAGCCAAACCCGAATTCGGGAGTACAACAGCCAGCATTCCGCGCTGGTGGCGGCGATTCGCAGCCGCGACGCGGAAACCGCCGTTCGTATCATTACCGAGCACCTGGAGAAAGCTCGCCAGGATTTGATGGGTGTCAATTTAGATTGATATGTCAATGGGTTATGTAGAATTTATAGGCATATGGTGGCATCCTAGGAGTTAAATTTATTGTTTGAGATGAAAAATCTGTGTAGCGTTTTCGATTAGCCGGTTACAAATTCCGGCTGGCGAAATGGTGTGAAGGGCAAAGGCCAGCACACCAAATTTCGGTGTTGAGGGGGACACAAATTTGCAAATGTTGATCGTTGGCGACGAAGGCCAATACCAATTCGCATCAAACGATTTCCGCTTTAATGCCATTTCTTTGGTTCAGCGGGCGGCAAGTGCCGTCCGTGGGAGGGCGCGCCCATTGGGTGCGTTTCAATAATAAAAAATTCGCTTCCCCGTCACGATCGACGGTAAGGAGCGCCGGATGAACATAGAACAGTGAGGTAAACAATGGATACGGATGTAGCTGCACTTACAACAGTATTCACCGAATTCTACTACTGGATTACTGTTGCATTGATGTTCCTGATTCACGTCGGGTTCTGTATGTACGAAGTCGGCGCCAGCCGGCGCAGAAACCACATGCATACCCTGATGAAGAACTCCATGCTGATCCCGTTGGTGACGGTGACATGGTTCTTCTTTGGGTGGTGGATTTATTGGGCGTTTGCCGGCGGACCCGGTATCACCGGTGGCATCGGCCATCCGGCTCCGGAATTCGCGGCGGCCTACACTCCTTGGGGTGAAAGCATGGGCCCACGCCTGGATGACCGTATTAGCGGTGTTTTCTGGGCAGCGTTCCTGCTGTTCGCATGGACGGCGGCTTCAATCGTCTCCGGTGCCGTGATTGAGCGTATCCGCTCCTTCGCGTTCTGGATTTTCGCCATCCTGATCGGTTCCGTTACCTGGTCCATCGACGCGGCCTGGGGTTGGAGCTATGGCGGCTGGATGGTCGAAATTCTCGGCTATCACGATGCCTACGCTTCCGGCGTCATTCACGCCATCGCCGGCGGTTGCGCCCTCGGTGTCCTGGTGGTGCTCGGCCCACGTCTCGGCAAGTTCGCCGCCGACGGCACACCGCGCGACATCGCGCCGCACAACCCGTGGCTCGTGTGTATCGGTCTATTCATGATCTATACGGGCTTCTGGGGCTTCTACGTGGCCTGTAACGTTCCTATCGCGACCGCAGGTTTCATCGATGGACAGATTACCGGCGCCACCCAGACGGCAACGACGATCTATCTGACGCCGACCACCCTCGGCGCCATTACCATGAACTTCCTGCTGTCGCTGTCCGGCGGCATGATGGTCGGCTACATGGTTTCCAAGGGTGACGCCTTCTGGACCTATTCCGGTGGTCTGGCGGGGATCATTACGGCTTCGGCCGGCAACGATCTCTACCATCCCATGCAGGCGTTTATCATTGGCGGAATCGGCACCTACTTGGCCTATAAGATGCACTTCTGGGTCGAGAACAAGTTCAAGATCGACGATGCTGTCGGTGCGGTTGCCGTACATGGTTACGCCGGGTTCTGGGGTCTCGTCATTGCCGGTTTCGTTCTCTGGGGGCACCCGTCCTCGCCGTACGAGGGCTTTGCCGCCATCAACCCGATTGGCCAGTTCGCTGGTGCGATTATCATGTTCTGGGTGCTTGGATTTATCCCGGCATGGATCGTCGCCAAGATACTTGCCGGAATGGATCTGTTGCGTATTCCGCGTGAGATCGAACTACTCGGTCTGGATTTCCACGACAACCAGGAAGCTGCCGCCGCACGTCAGGACGTTCTTGACGCCGTTCGCGGGCATGCTGGTTCCTGAGTCACGGATACGAAAAAGGAGATAAGTTATGTCAACAACACCTATCGAAACCTGGGCCGTCGATCTCAAAGACGTGACCTTCATCTATCCGTGGGTCGGATCCGAGGTCCTCATGGCTTGGGTCGGAATCATTCTCTGGATTGCCTGGCATGTCTGGCAGCTCAAACATGAGAACGCGACCTACGCGGAAAAACTCGCGAAATACGGAGATTCCGATACCATTAAGAAAGCGGCCGAAGAGCATCATTAATCGGTCCTGGAAATGACGACGATAGGGGCGCCGGCGCTAATTCCGGCGCCCCTTTCTCATCTTGGCTCGGGATGCGAGGCTAGAATGACGGAAACTGACCGAGAAATTGTTCCGGACACCCTGACGATCGGCGTCTCCAAGTCCCGCCGCCTGCACGCCATGATCGTCGCCGGGCTTTTGTCGGTTGTCGGAGTGGTCGCGTTTTTTTTCGGTGACGGCCATACCGGGGACGGTGAGCTGATCGCCATCGTCTGCCTGTGTCTCGCGGCTTGGATGCTTTATTCTTCGCGGTCCGCCCTGACCAAGGGTACTGCCATGACCATCAACGCGGATGGTATCTGGTACCGCGACTGGGGGTTACCCGTCGTACCTTGGCGGCATATTGCCGATGCCTATCCGGATGGCAGCCGCATCCGGTTATTGCTCCGTATCGACTTGAAGGATGCGGAAGCCTTTTTCGCAAGCCTCGACGATAAAACCCAGCGGCGCGCCAAGCGAAACGCCCTCATAAAGAAGGACCGCCTCGTGATCCCTCACAACGCCCTGGAGATGCCCATTGCAGATATGGCGTCCGCAATCCGCGATGCCCGGGACAACCGATGAACCCCGAATATTGATCGCTTGATGGCGGCCCAAATCCCCGTCAAGGTAGTGATATGGCCCGTAAACCAACGCTAAAATTCCAAGACCCGCATGACCTTTCCGGCGCCCGCGACAATAAGCTCGAGGTCGCAATCGGCGATGAAATCCGGGTGTTCCGCCGCAAGCAGAACATGACCGTTGTCGAACTCGCCTCTCGCGCCGAGGTTTCGGCGGGCATGCTGTCAAAAATCGAGAACGGGAATACGTCACCATCCCTCAGCACATTACAATCGCTGTCCCGAGCCCTTCACGTGCCGGTCACGGCGTTCTTCCGCCGCTTCGAGGAAAGCCGCGACGCCACTCATGTCGAGGCCGGCAAGGGCCTCAAGATTGAACGGCGCGGCACCCGCGCGGGGCATCAGTATGAACTGCTCGGCCACACGACGGACGGGCGGGTGGTGGTCGAACCCTATCTGATCACTCTGACCGAGGAATCGGATGTGTTTCCTCTGTTCCAGCATGCCGGCACGGAGTTCATATATATCCTTGAGGGCGAAGTCGGCTACCGCCACAGCGACAAGACCTACACCTTGCAGCCGGGCGACTCGCTCTATTTTGACGCCGACGTGCCACATGGCCCGGAAGAATTGCGAAAACTGCCGATCCGGTTTATTTCCGTCATCTCCTATCTCCGCTCGCAAGAGGATTAACGGCACCCGGCTCTCGCAACATTCCTGACAGGAAATTAATTTTCCTAACGTTTGATTTCGCTAAAGCTCTCTTGTAGAGTGCGCGGACAGAAAACAACCCGACCTCATACCAGGAAGAATTCAGACAATGTGCGGTATCGCGGGCATCCTCTACAAAGGCGACCATACCAGCAAGGACGTTGGCCAGGACCTGATTAACATGCTGGACGGCTGTCAGCACCGTGGTCCGGATTCTACCGGTTTCGCCCTCTATCACGAACCCTGTGACGATCAATTGCGGCTTCGGTTTTTCGTTGGGTCCGGTAACGAAGCGACGGCGGCAATTGACAGCATCGAAGAAAAATTAAAAGAGTTTCAGGCGGAAATCATCGAACAGGAAACCATCGGCACGACCTATCGGGTAATCGTCAAATTCTCCGGCGACCTGCAGAAATTTGCTTACGCCATGGAACACGCTGCAACGGTTATATCACTGGGCAGCAGCCTCGATATCATCAAAGACGTCGGCGGCGCCCATGACGTGGACGACACCTACAATATCGATACTTTTCAAGGATCGCACGGCATCGGTCATGTCAGGCTAGCGACGGAATCAGACGTTAAACCGGAAGCCGCGCACCCCTTCTGGGCAACCGGCTTCGCTGACGTGGCCATTGTCCACAACGGCCAGATCACCAATTACTGGAAGATGCGCCGCCGTCTCGAGCAGCGCGGCTTCGAGTTCAATACCGAAAATGACAGCGAGATGATCGCCGTCTATCTGGCTGACAAGCTATCCCAGGACAAGACTCTGAAGGAAGCCCTCAAAAGCTCGATCGACGATATGGACGGGACGTTCTCGTTCCTGGTTTCGACCAAAGAGGAAATCGGCTACGCCAAAGACCGCTTGGCGGTTAAGCCCATGGTCAAATACGAGACCGATGACCTGATCGCCATTGCGTCAGAAGAAGTCTCCCTGAACCGCTTGTTTCCGGGCCAGGCCTTGAACACCTCTGAACCTCCCCCGGGGACATACGATACATGGCAACGATTGACCTAGGGTCGGTCCCGGTCCGGGACGCCAACGAACTCATTCGCAAGTACGGTGATGACGGCGAAGACGTCGACGTCATCAATCCGGATGCACGCCATCACATTGGCGTCGGTCTAACGGCGCCGATCCGTGTCCGCATTCAAGGCTCGGCCGGTTACTTTTGCGCCGGGTTGACGGACGGGCCGCGCTTTGAGGTCGACAACAACGTCGGTTGGGGATTGGCCGACAACATGCTGCAAGGCTCCGTGGTCGTTCGCGGTAATGCCGGCGCCATTCCGGGTGTCGCCATCCGCGGCGCCGAAGTCGTCATTCACGGCAACATGGGATCGCGGGCCGGACAGGTGATGAAGGAAGGAACGCTGCTGTGTGCCGGCAACGCCAATTTCATGGCCGGCTACATGATGTACGGCGGGCGGGTCGTTATCCTCGGCGATTCCGGTGAGCGGGTCGGCGAAGACATGACCGGCGGCAGTATCTATGTCGGCGGCAAGGTTCAGGATTTGGGTTCCGACGCGGAAATTACCGACCTTCCCGCCGAGGAACTGGACGACCTGCTGGCGTTTCTCGACCGCTATGAACTCAAGGCGCCGAAAACGTTCCAAAAGATCGTCAATGCCGGCAAGCGGCTGCGCTATGGCACCAGCGAGGCGCAAGTACGCTCGATCCCGTTCTTCTCGTTCTCCGGCGAGTCGGATTATTGGAACGAGAAAATCCAAGAGGACATCTACATCAAATCACAGATCGGGCGGTACCGTATCCGCGGCTACGGCGGCGCGCGGGCGCTGCCGCACATCGCCGACATCGGTTTCCGTAAGAACCTGAGCGACGCCGGCAAGCAAAAGGACCCGGTTTCCAAGGTCGAAATGCAGACCAAAATCGGCGGCCTCAATGGGGCAAACCCGTTGAACCTCAGCATGCCGGTGATGATCGCGCCCATGAGTTACGGCGCCATCAGCCGTTCGACCAAGATGGCCATCGGCATGGCCTCGGCGATGTCGGAGATCGCTGAGAATACGGGTGAGGGCGGCATGAGCGACGCGCAGCGCGACGCCGCCTCGCAGCTGATTTTCCAATGCCTGGGTGGCCGACTGGGCTGGAACATTCACGACATGAAGCGCGCCGACGGCCTTGAAATCTATATCTCCCAGGGCGCCAAGCCGGGGTTGGGCGGCCAGCTGATGGCCAAGAAGGTTACACCGGAGTTGGCCGCCATTCGCGGCATTCCCGCCGGTATCGACCTGCGCTCGCCGTCACGCCATCCCGACATTCTTGGCGCCGACGACCTGGTGATCAAAATCGAGGAATTCCGCGAGGCCACCGGCTACCGCCTGCCGGTCTCCGTCAAGCTCGGCGCCGGGCGTGTCCGCGACGATATCAAGATCGCGGTCAAGGACGGATTCGATTTCATTGAGTTGGACGGCATGCAGGGCTCGACCGGCGCCGGCAGCGCCGAAGTTCTCGAATACGTCGGCATCCCTACCCTGTCCGCCATTGTTGAGGCCGTTGATGCGCTCAAGGAAATCGGCCGCCGCCAGGATGTCGAACTGGTCCTGATGGGCGGACTGCGCGACGGTATCGACGCGGTCAAGGCGCTCTGCCTGGGCGCCGATGCTACCGCCTTCGGAACGTCAACCATCATCGCCGGCGGCTGCATCGCCTGCATGCAATGCCATATCGGTCAGTGTGTCACCGGCATCGCCACCCAGGACCCGGAGCACGAAAAGCGCTACCAGCCCACTGTAGAAGCCGAAAACATCCACCGTTTCCTGGAAAGCGTGCGCTGGCAGATCGCCGCCATCACTTTAGGGCTAGGCCACTCCGATGTGCGCCAGCTGAGCCGCGACGACCTGGTGGCGCTGACACCGGAAGCGGCAGCCATCACCGGCCTCGATTATGAACCCGAGTACCGCGACAGCCTTCCCGACGATCTCCGCATGCAAGGAGGGCGGCCGGCATGAGCGTCTACGATCTCAACCGCATCAAGGTTGCCGACTCGCCGCCCGAGTATGAGGACCACGTCAGCGAGCCCAATTTCGTTCCGGCGCCCTGCCAGATGGCATGTCCCATCGGCACCGACGCGCCCTCCTATATTGCCTATATCTGGGAGGAAAAGTGGGAGCAGGCGTTTGAGGCCATCACCTCGACCAATCCGTTTTCATCCATTTGCGGCCGCGTCTGCGATGCACCCTGCGAGCCCGCCTGCCGCCGCACCGATAGCGACGGGCCGTTGATGATCCGCAACCTCAAACGCTACGTCATGGACCGGGTCGGCGATAGCTATGATCCTCCAGCCATTCCCGTCACGTCAGACAAGTCGGTCGCCATCATCGGCGGCGGGCCGGCCGGGTTAACCGCCGCCCATGACCTTTGCCGCGCCGGACACAGTGTTCATGTCTATGAAATGTCCGACCGGCTCGGCGGCATGATGATCTGGGGCATCCCGGCATTCCGCCTTCCCGCCCACGTTATCGACGAAGACATCAACCGCCTTGAGAAACGCTGCCCAGGCCTCGAAATCCACCTCAACACGGCACTCGGCGACGACGTCACCCTAGCGGAACTCAAGCAGCGTCACGATGCCGTGCTGCTGACCATCGGCGCCTGGTGGGGTAAACCCATGGGCATTCCCGGCGAAGACGATCCGAGAGTCGTCGATGGAGTCGGGTTCCTGCGCCGGGTCAACGGCGGCGAGCGTCCGGAAATGCCCGAAACCGTCGTCGTCGTCGGCGGCGGCGATGTCGCCATGGATGCCTGCCGCGCCGCGCTCCGCCTGCCCGGCTGCAAAAAGGTCAAGGTCGTCTATCGCCGCAGCCCGGAAGAAATTCCGGCCCGCAAAATCGAGCTCGAAGGCGCCGTCAAGGAAGGCATTGAGTTCATCTACAACACGCAACAGGTCGAGATCGTGGAAGACGGAAATGCTATCGCGCTTCGCTGCCTGACAACGGAGCCGGGGGAGCCTGACGCCGATGGCCGGCGGCGGCCGGTCGAGGTTCCCGGCAGCGAGCATGATATTGCCTGTGGCATGGTCATTGCGGCGGTCGGACAAAAGACCGTCTGCGACGAATTGGACGGCCTGGGCATGATGGCGAAAGACCGCGTGACCACGGAATTCGACGGCATGCGAACCACGGACGAACAGGTCTTTGCCGCCGGTGACGGTGCCTTCGGCGGATCGACCATCGTCATGGCCATGAACCACGGTCAGCGCGCCGCCTATTATATCAACGCCCGCCTGGAAGGCCGCGGCGATCCGCTGCCCTACCGTACGCCCTACCGCACCCGGCGCGTTCCCGCCGCCCAGGACATCATGTGGGAACGCTTCCCCATGCAGGAGCCGGAGTTCTTCGGCGTCGGCAAGACCCCATCAGAGTTTCCCGAGATCGAAGCGACCTACAACGACGAGACGGCGAAAGCCGAAGCGGCGCGGTGCTATCGTTGCGATGCGGAGACCGGCTCAACGGATTACTCCGTCGCCCACCGCGAAGATTTATTTTCCATGGCCCGCACCAATCCGGTCGACCACGGCAAACACGAAGCCATGCTGGAGAAGCGCCTGCGCGTCCGCGCTGATCCGTTCCCCGAGGGCCATGCAGCCTCGTTCGACGACTTGGTGTTCCTGCCGGCCAACCTGTCGCGGCTGGTTATCGACCCCTACCGCGAGGCCTGCCGGGTATCCACCGACCTTGCCGGCAAATTGGAGCTTGAGCCGCCGTTCCTGGCGACCGGATTTGATGAGGCCCCCGAGGAAGTTCGCAGCGCCGTTGCCGCTGGGCTTGCCGACGCCAATTGCCTGTACCTCGGCCGCCAACCCATCGGCGACGGACCGGGATGGCTGCAGCTTTGCTCTGACGGCGACGATCCCAGCCCCGACGCTGCCGGTGTTGTGCACCTTCTCGGCCATAAATTCCGACCCGTACCCCTGGAACCTTCCAGTGGCCAACTTATCGGCCTTGCCGTTTCAACACCGGCGATCATCGAGGAAGTCCTCACGTACGCCTTGGACAGCGGCGTTGATTTCCTGGTGCTTGACGGCAGCGGCGGTCTCGGCGGCGAATGGCCGGAACTCGGCGGCCCGCCTGATTTGAACCTTGCCCGTGCAACCATTTCGCAACTGCGCCGCATGAACAAGGAAGAGCATATCGATCTCGTCTGGTTCGGCGGCGTCCGCTCAGGCACGGACGCGGCGAAACTGATCGGTTTGGGTTGCAAGGCATCAATCTATGGCGTCCAGGTTGGATTGGCCGCCGGCGGCGAAATTACCAAGGAACACACCCTCGCGTTCAGCGCCAACCAAACAGCGGAGGACCGCGGCTCGGCCATCGTTAATATCCTCAAGGCGAGTGCCGGCGAAGCGTCGATGATGGCCCGGTGCACGGGAAAAACAGTGTTGCAGAATATCGAGCCGGAAGACCTCCGGGCCATTACCATCGCCACCTCAAAGGCGTCGGGCATTCCCCTGGCCGGGACGGACTGGATACCGGAGGAGGACTCAGGGTAGGCTACGCATCAATTACAAACATTATTCATTCACAGAGACGAGGAATGCAGGGAGATGGCAAAAGATCTGGCGCAAATAGCCAAACAGAAAAAGATCAAATATTTTCTCATTAGTTTTGTTGATTTGTTCGGTGTGCTGCGGGCCAAGCTGGTTCCGGCCCGGGCGATCAAGGGCATGCAAAAAGATGGCGCCGGTTTCGCCGGGTTTGCCGCGTGGCTGGATATGACTCCGGCGCACCCGGATATGTTCGCCATCCCCGACCCCGACAGCCTGATCATCCTGCCTTGGCAGAAGGACGTCGCCTGGGTCGCCGGTGATCTCGTCATGGACGGCAAGCCGGTCACCGCTTCTCCCCGCGTGGCGCTGAAGGCGCAAATCGCCACGGCTGCCAAGAAGGGCTTTACGTTCAAGACCGGCGTCGAATGCGAGTTCCACCTGATCAACGCCGACGGCACGGACATCTACGACGAACGCGATATCCAGGAAAAGCCGTGCTACGACCAGAGCGCGCTGATGCGCCGCTATGACGTGATCTCGGAAATCTGCGATTGCATGATATCGCTGGGCTGGGGGTCCTACCAAAACGACCACGAGGACGCCAACGGCCAGTGGGAAATGAACTGGGAATTCGACGACGTCATGAAGACGGCGGACCGCCATGTTTTCTTCAAGTACATGGCAAAGACCATCGCCGAAAAGCATGGCATGCGCGCCACCTTCATGCCCAAGCCGTTCATGCAGTTGACCGGAAATGGCTGCCACATCAACGCATCGCTGTGGGACAAGGCCGGCAAGAAGAACCGGTTCCAGGACCCCATGGGCGAACTGGGCCTGAGCAAGACCGCTTACAATTTCCTCGGCGGCGTCTTGGAAAACGCCGAAGCGCTGTGCTCGATCTTCAATCCGACGGTCAACAGCTATAAGCGGATCAATGCGCCGCGCACCGCATCGGGAGCCACCTGGTCGCCCAACACCATCACCTATGGCGGCAACAACCGCACCCATATGGTGCGTATCCCGGAGCCCAACCGGATTGAGTTTCGTTTGGCGGACGGCGCCATGAACCCGTACCTGGCGCCGGCGGCGCTGCTGGCCGCCGGCCTGCAAGGCGTTGCCAACAAGACCAATCCCGGTAAGCGCCTCGATATCGACATGTATGCCGAGGGGCACAAGGCGCGCGGCGCCAAGAAGCTGCCGCTCAACCTGCTCGATGCGCTGCGCCTAACCGATAAGAGCAAAGGTGTCCGCGCCGCCCTGGGTGATGAGTTGGTCGATTCCTACGTGAAGCTGAAAATGCAGGAGTGGCAGAGCTACTGCGGCCACTTGACCCAGTGGGAACGCGATCACACGCTGGATAGTTAACTCAATAAGGCCAGCTCAATTCAAATGCCCGGCGGCGGCAACGCCCCGGGCCTTTTTCGTCACCTGCTTTTGACCTCTAGCGGACTACTTTCTGACGCCGATAGTGATAAGGTATTGATAGGTCAAAGCAATTCCCAGGTCGGTACTGAACTGACCCATCCAATCCTTGAAGGCCGCTTCCAATTTTGCCCGACCCTCTGCGTCCAGTGCCTGCGATGTTAAGCGGATTGGACCAAATCCATCTAGATAAATCCGCCATGCACTTTCTGCACTTGTGAGCCGATGTGTTAATTCTCCCTCTTCATGACCGAGTTCAAAGTACGGCCCAAGGGCATCCTTAATCCAGTCGGGTTCCCCCCAGTTGAAAGGTGATGGTGGAGGCGATGGTGGAGGCGCGGACATGAAAGGCGCGACAACCTTGCGTAACTCGACTGCCGTGCTGTCCGGCAACCATGCCGCAATAGCGATACGGCCTCCAGGACGAACAACGCGCGCCAATTCAGAAACTGCTGCCTCCTGATTAGTGGCGAACATGATACCAAACGTCGAGGTGGCAGCGTCGAATGATGCGTCATCAAATGGCAAGTTTTCCGCATCACCCAACTGCCAGTCGATGGACAGGCCCTCTTCTTCAGACAACCCCCGCGCGGCCTCTAAAAGACCGTCTGCAATATCGACCCCGGTTACCGTCGCACCCGAGAGGCCGATGTGGCGGGCGGTCAGGCCAGTGCCAGTCGCAATATCTAAGATACGCTCATCGGCTCCTGGGTCGAGACGCATCACACAGTGCCGGATACCTTCTGCTATGCCCTGGCTAACCTCATCGTAGGCACGTCCGCCCGCACTCCACATACCGGCCGCTTTTGTGTTCTTATCGAGCACCGGGCCATCATTTGACGATTCAGTCGTGATAGCCGATCTCCCCCAATCGTTGGATAAACAGTGGGCCTCTGACGCCAATCAATCTGGAAATGGGACTCTAACACACATGACGGAAAGTGTCCGCTCTACCCGCCTCAACTCCACGGATAAGGGCTGTTGGAGACCGGATGCAGGTTGCCTTCGGCGTAGCGGGCGAAGCGGAACGGCTCCAGGAGCGCGTTGGTGCCGCCCATCAGCTCCTCGGCGACCAGAGCGCCGACGCCGATCATCTTGTAGCCGTGGTTTGAATCGGCAATCACATAGACGTTGTCGCTGAACCGGTCGAAGACGGGGAAGCTGTCGGGGGTGAAGCAGCCGATGCCGCCGGACGGCTCGTTGTTGTATTTGGGCGTCTGCCCCTCGAACCGTTTCTGGCAGAACGCCAGGGCCGAACACCACATGTGGGCGAACTCGTCGCCGACGATGAAGTCGGGGCTCTCCGGGCCGTAAGGGTCGACTGCAACATGGTCGGCGTCGGTCTCGACCTTGAACGGCATGGCGCCGCCCTGGATGCCATTGAAATTGAAGTCCGGCTTGTAATAGATGCCCCACATCTCGTCGGTGATCAGCGAACCGTCGACGTCGGAATAGAGCGGCGCGTCCGTATCGACATGGATCACCGGCGGCATATCGCCGCGGTTGGTCGTTTGCAGATTGGGATCGACGCCCAGCGTGCCTTCCTGCAGGCTCCAATAAGTCCACATGGGAATGCTTTCGTGCATGGCCCCGTCGCTACCTTTGATATCGACGGTCCTGGGCAGGTCGAGCATGTCCCAGACCGTCTTGACCCAGGGGCCGCAGGCCAGCACCACCTGGTCGCATTCGATATCGCCGCGGTCCGTTTCCACGGCGGTCACCGCGCCACCGACGGTCTTGAAGCCGGTCACCGTGATGCCGGTGGCGATGCGCGCGCCAGCCGCCTCGGCCTTGTCGGCGAGGCCATACATGGCGGCCGTGTTGTTGGCATAGCCGCCCTTTTTCTCATGCAGGACCGAGGTGATTCCCTTGGCCTGCCAGTCGTCAAAGATGCCCTTCATATAATCCGCGCTGTTGGACTCACCCTCGATGAATTCCGACTCGTAGCCGATCGCCTTCTGCTGCTGGTAGATGGTGCCGACATCCTCGCGCATCGCCTCGCAGCTGACCTGCATGTAGCCGACGGCATGGTAGCTGAACGCCTTCGGGTCGCTTTCCCAGACGGAAACGCTATGCGCCATCAATTCACGCATGGCCGGCTGGAAGTAGTTGTTGCGCACGACGCCGCAGGCGATGCCGCTGGCGCCGGCGGCGATGCCGGTCTTATCGACAACAAGAATGTCGCAGTCGCTGTCGTCGTTGCGCGGCGGCTTTCCCTTCGCCTTCATCGCCTCGCCCAGGTTCCAGGCGGTGGATAGGCCGTGAATTCCGGCACCGATGATCAATGTGCTGACACGGTTGGGGAGGGCCATGGCGGTTCCTTTCGAGCGCGCTTAAACCAATTTAATACCAGATAGGCAAGACTGCCGATCTTCTTGCATCCATCTACGTCAAAACAGTCCCGCAGATCAATCGAAATCCAGACGGAACCGCCGATTATTTGTTCCGTCATTTGGTATGATATTGGTAACGATGGCTCCCGGTTCTTGCGCCTTACGGCCGGTGGTTTATGGTTGCCGGTCAATCACCATCGACCCGAGGATGCGCAGATGTTTTATCGTACCGACCAGCCCCACGGCCTGCCCCACAATCCGTTCAAGAGCTGCGTCGTGCCGCGGCCGATCGGGTGGATTTCCAGCCTCAGCGCCGAAGGCGCCGTCAACCTGGCGCCCTACAGCTACTTCAACGCTATCTGCGGCGAGCCGCCCATGGTGATGTTTTCCTCGGGCGGGCGGCAGCCGCACGGGCCCAAGGACTCACTCACCAACGCGGAAGCCACCGGCGAGTTTGTCTGCAACATGGCGACCTGGGACCTGCGCCAGCCGATGAACGAAACCAGCGCGGCCCATCCTTCAGAGATGAATGAATTCGATGCCGCAGGTCTTGAAACGGAGCCGTCCGAGATGGTGAAACCACCCCGGGTGCTGGCCGCGCCTATTCACTTGGAATGCGTTCTTCACCAGATCGTCGAACTGCCCTGCGAAACAGAAGGCGAACGCAACGCCATGTGCATTGGCCGCGTTGTCGGTATTCACATTCGCGACGAAGTCCTCAAGGACGGCATGGTCGATACGGAGAAGATCCGCCCCCTCGCCCGCTTGGGCTACCAGGATTACACTTCCGTCCAGCAGGTGGTCGAGATGGTGCGGCCGGACGCGGCCGGGTAACTTTGTCGCCAGTCGGGCTCACCATCTAGCTCCATCGGTTTTGGGGTGCTAGGTTTTCACGTCAAGTATTCAACTCAGGGGAATGTCATGAATAAGTCACGTTTCAAATTTTTCAGTTTGATCCTCGCTACCTTTGTGGCGGTCGCTGTGCTTGCCGCCTGCTCGCCGGAAGTCGGCAGCAAGGAATGGTGCGCGGACCTGAAGGAAAAGGATAAAGGCCAGTGGACGGCAAATGAGGTGACGGATTTCGCCAAGCACTGCGTTTTCTAACCTGTGTCGTTGACCGAGTCGCTGGCCGCGCCTTGGCCTATTCGCTGCGGATTGATTTAATCCGGTTATCATGGTTTGCGGCAAGAATTCACATTCAGCCGATCACCGTCGGTGTAGCAAATGGATCGGCTGCCTGGCCGGCGTTCCATGGCGCGCCTGACAGCCGGGATCGCGGCCCTGTGGCGGGGCGAGGTGGCGCTGGTTCGGACGTACTGGCTGTTCACCATACTCGGCGGAATCATCCTGGTGCTGCCGTTCCTGGTTTTGCTCATGGCCCTAACCGAGCCACCCGAGGATAGTGTCGCGCGGTGGTTTCTCGCCTACCTGGCCGTCATCCTGCTTTACGGCGTTTGGGTCTTGGTTGGCACATGGCGGAGCGCGTCCAATTACCAGGGCAATTCGAATTGGGCCCTGCTGGCAAAAATCTGCGTCGTCGTCGAGATATGCAAAGCCGTTTCGCTTGCGGCGGCGGTATTATTTATGGATGCCGGCTAAAGTTCAATCGTCGAGCGCCATGCCGCGCACACTGCTCGCGATTTCATTGGCGAAGCGTTCTTCCTCGTAGTCGTCGAGGTCAAAGGCGACGGCGACGCCATCATCCAGGTTTCGCGCCACGAAACCGCCAATAGGCGACAGGTCATCAATCTCCAGGTTTACGTAGGAATCCGTGTTCAAGTCATCCAACGCAGCTAAATCTTCGTCATCCAGATCAAATGCCATAGCCGCGCCACTGGCGGAAATATCGGTGACGGTGCCTTGCCGCCGCCGTTCTCCATCGTGGAGATGGGCGCGCCTGTCGGTCTCGAAACGCTCACGGCGGCGATTATTATCTTGTTGCGATCCGGTATCGGCCATTTCCTCCTCCTCTAGCCCGGAAAGGCCCCCAAGGAAGAATCCTACACCTGAAACGCGTCATTTGTGAATAGCTGGCGATTAAATCTCTAACGCCATGCCGTCGCGGCCCGGGTCCGCGGCACCGTCCCAACCGTCTTCAGTCAGGCGGATGGCATGAACACCGCCGAAATGGTAGCTCATCGGTGATCGGCGCACCGGGTACCCCCTGTCCTTGAGTTCTTGCTCAACAAAACGCGGAATTCGGTTGGTCACGTCGATAACGTCGGACGTGGTGCAAAAGCGAGGCGCCGAGACGGCCTCCAGGGCAGTCATGCCGAATTCAAGAACATTCAGGATGCCCTGTAACACGCTCATGGCAATGTAGGTTCCGCCGGGCGCGCCGATGATCAGGTACGGATCGTCACCCCGGAAGATAATGGTCGGCGCAATGGAACTGAACCGTGACTTGCCCGGCTGGATCGAGCCGGGCCGTCCTGGCCGGGGATCGAACACACACATGCAGCCGTTGTATTGGAAGCCCAGGCCTTCTGTAATTACGCCCGACGGCATGCCCAGGGAATGGGTCATTGAGACACAGTTGCCGTTCTCGTCGGATACCGCGATATGCGTGGTATCCCGGGATTCAACGCCATCACCCAGGCGCGATACATGAGTGATCTCGCCACCGCGAATGGCCTCGGCCCGCTCGCGGGCATAATCCTTGCTCATCAAACGCTCAACGGGCACATCGACGAACTTGGGATCGCCGACATAGAGATCCTTGTCGACCGTGGCGATTTTCATGGCTTCGGAAACCGTCGCGATGTAGTCGGCCGAATTGTGACCCATGGCCCGGAGATCGAAATTCTCCAGGATGTTCGACATCTCGGCGACCATGATGCCGCCGCCGGGCGGTGGATTGGTTGCGATCCTGTAGCCCCGGTATTCGGTCCATAGCGGCTCTGCTTCTTCGGTGCTCACGTCGATCAGGTCTTGCGCCGTCAGCAGACCGTCATTGGCCTCCATGTCGGCGATGATCACCTCGGCGATGTCGCCTTTGTAAAACACATCGACACCCTCCTTGGCGATACGCCTGAGGGTCGCCGCCATATCGGAGTTAACGACGATATCGCCTGGTTTCTTGCGGCTGCCGTCAGCGTTGAGATAGATGCGCGCCCCAGCCTCGGTGTAATCCAGACGCTTGGCGTGGTCGACCCGGCCGGCACTCTCGACCAGGTTCCAGTAATAAGCCATATGCGGCCGCACTATGAACCCGTTCTCAACATAGTCGATAGCAGGTTCCAGAAGCTCCGCCAGCGAAAGAGTTCCCCAGCGGTCAAGGGCATCCTGAAAGGCGCGCAGGGTCATGGGCGTGGTGATGGACTGATAACCGATATCGTTGACGCCACCCGTAAGGACATAGCCAAATCCATCATCGGTTTCCCTTTCGATGATGTCCGTCCACATGTCCTCGCGAGCCTTTTCCGGCGCCCGGCCATGGAACTCGAGGCAGGTATGGACGCCGCGGTCGGGCAAGTAGAGATGCATGGAACCGAAACCGGCAATCCCACACATGAACGGATCAACGGCGGTCTGCACCAAGGCGCAAGCGATGACTGCATCGACCGCGTTGCCGCCGCGCTTCAGGGTCAGGGCGCCGGCTTCGACCGCTTCCGGTTGCGGCGCCGAAACCATTCCATGCGTCATCGTCAATTTCTCACAAGTTGGGACTTAGGAGGCGTAGGACGGTTCTTCCCGGTCCAGCATGCGCTTCATGGCAACGAGTGTGGATTCCGCAGCCGAACTGTTGTCGCCGGACTCGTCGAACTGCTGGGCCGTATGTTCGCACACTTCGGGTGGCGGAATATTCAAATCGCCGCCGCCTGACTGTGCGGCGATTTGGGATTCACAAGCCCGTTGCAAATAACGCAACTCGCCAAAAGCTTCGGAAATGGAGCGGCCAGTGGTGAGCAGGCCGTGATTCCTGAGGATCATGGAACGGCAAGAACCCAGGTCCTCAACCAAGCGCTCGCGTTCATTGATGTCGTCGGCGATGCCTTCGAAATCGTGATAAGCGAGCCGGTCATAGAACCGGAGCGACGTCTGGGTCAGCGGCAGCAGTCCGCCGGCCTGCGCCGATACCGCCATGCCGGCGACGGTGTGGGTATGACAGACGGCGTGGACATCCCCACGCGCGGCGTGAACGGCCGAGTGGATGACATATCCGGCGTCAATGATATCGGTATCTTCGCCGCCGTCGATGATGGTTCCTTCAAGGTTGACCTTGACCAGCGAAGACGCCGTAATTTCGCTGAACATCAGCCCATATGGGTTGATCAGCATCTGATCTTCATGACCCGGGACACGAGCCGAATTGTGGGTGTAAATACCGTCATCCCACCCGAACCGGGCAATCAAACGGTAAACAGCCGCGAGATCTACGCGCGTCTGCCATTCGGCCTCGCTGACGCGGTCGCGAACCGACTCAGAAATATGCGATGTATCAGGCGCCACGGCGGGTCTCCTCTCTGCTCATCCGCGGCAGTCTATCACAAAATCCGGAATTTCAATCGTCAAACGGTGGTTGCCTGCCTATCGCGGTATTGTGATCTTGATCACTCATCGCCGCGCACCGATTTGTATACTATATTACTCTTGCGACTCACGAGCCGCCGGCACGATCCAGCGGCGGGAGAATGAAGAATGGCCGACACTCCGGCACCGTCGATTGATCCGGCATCGCAGCCCAAACCTGGGCAGGTTTCTTTTGATCTCGACCGCACGCTGTCCTCGGTGGTGTTCGTTCACACCAAAATTCCCGATAACGCTTACACTGCCTCAACTTTGGGGCCGGAGCGGGCCGGGCACGGCGTAGTGATCGGGAACGACGGCCTGATTCTAACCATCGGATATCTGGTTATCGAAGCGGAGAGTATATGGATTCTGGATGCCGATGGCGGCGTGGTCGAGGCGCATCTGGTCGGCTACGACCAAGTCACCGGTTTCGGTCTGGTTCAGGTACTCGGAAGATTACAACAACCGATCATGGAAATCGGCAGTTCGGCGGCGCTGCAACCGGGCGATCCGGTAATCATCGCCGGCCACGGCGGCCGCCAGGGTGCGGTCAGTGCGGAGGTTGTCACCAAACGCGAGTTTGCCGGCTATTGGGAGTACCTGCTCGACGAGGCGATCTTCACAGCCCCGCCGCATCCGTTCTGGGGCGGCGCCGCATTGGTCGATAGCAACGGCAGGCTCGGTGGTATCGGTTCGCTATTCGTGCAACATAGTCCCTCAGACGGCGATCCCTTTGACGGCAACATGATCGTCCCGATCGACATTCTGGAACCGGTTCTTGATGACCTGACAAAGTATGGCTGCTCGCAACAGGCGCCCCGGCCATGGTTGGGGGTGATTACCGCCGAGGCAGAGGGCAAGGTCGTGGTCGCCGCCTTGGCGAACGGCGGTCCGGCCGAACAGGCGGACCTAAGGGTCGGCGATCTGGTAGTCGGCGTCGGGGGCGCGCCGATTGACGGCCTGGCGGCCATGTTCCGCAACATCTGGGCGCTGGGCGATGCGGGGATTGATGTCCCACTGACCGTTTACCGCGACGGCGACGCGCTCAGCATAGATGTTCACTCCGCCGATCGCGGCGACTTCCTGATCTCGCCTCGCCTTCACTGAGCCGGCAAAAGAAAAGAGCCGCCGGGGGAACGGCGGCTCAGGGGAAACAGGGAGACTTAGAAGGGAAATTCAAAGTGTGCGTTACTATGGCAAAATTAAGCCGAGCCCACAGTGATGACGGTCACAGAAGCTAAATTATGTTTGCCATGGCCGACGCCAACGTCTCGCTATACGCCTCTGCGTTCTCCTCGGCGGAAGCGGAAGTCCTGTTCAGTGACCTTCGTCGGACCATCGACTGGCGGCAGGAAACCATTCATCTATTTGGCCGCGCCGTGCGAATTCCACGTCTCGGCGCCTGGCATGGCGAGGCGCCTTACACCTACTCCGGCCTGACCATGCAACCACGGTCCTGGACGCCGCCTCTCACCGAAATCAAACAACGTGCCGAAACTTTGTCAGGACATCGTTTCAACGGCGTCCTGCTCAATCTTTACCGCAGCGGAAAGGACAGCATGTCGTGGCACAGCGATGATGAGCCGGAATTGGGACTCAATCCGGCGATTGCATCGGTTAGCCTCGGCGCCACCCGCCGCTTCCGTTTCCGCCGCCGCGTTCGTAAGAAGGATACCCAATCGCTGGACCTGACCGATGGCAGCTTGTTGATCATGGACGGCCCCACCCAGCATCATTGGCGACACAGTGTACCCAAGACTGCCAAACCGGTTGGCGAGCGAATTAATCTAACGTTTCGGCTTATTCATTCCTGATCCAGGGGAAAAACCGGACGCCGCACTTTTTCGTAGTTCAAGTGTTTGTAGTTCCTCGACGTAAGCCCTCCTGCATCAACGCAGATGATCTCGGACGCCAATGGCCCGAAGGCCGCACGGAAATGATGCGCCGACTTCACCGCGACCACCGATGCCTCCGCCGGTTCAATGCGGGCATGGCGAAAGACCATCAGGTCGTAAACCTGGAAGCGCGTGCTGGCGATGACGATCTTGATACCACCGACCTGGAGCACCACGGTCGGCCCCATGCTGACGCCAAGCCCCGCCATCATCGGCCCTTCCAGCTTGAACTTTCCGTCGGTACCGGCGACGACGGTCCCGGTGACGGGGATGGGCTTGCCGTACTGAGGATCAATCTTACCGCCAAGGGCCAATACCACCTGCGCGCCGAGGCCGTTATCGATGCAGGTCTGAACCGAAACCGGGTCATAGATGGTGGCATAAAGAGCATCCTCCAAGCCGGCATCGATCATGCCGCGAAGAAGACCGGGGCTATCCCCATATCCGCCACCACCCGGATTGTCGCCAAAGTCGGCCAAGACGATTGGTTTGCCACCCGAGTCGGACGCGGTGACAACGGCCATGGCCTCTTCCACGCTGACGGTCTCTACTGTGGTTCGGTCGCGCTTTTCCCACACTTCACCGATCAAGGCCTCGGCCATGTCTTGATACCGGGAGCTCTCGTCGTTACCGACAATCAATGCCGCCGGGCCGGTTTCGCGAATATCGGCCCAGGGAAATCCGGCCGCAACCGTTGCCGCCAACACTCCCGGTTGGGCCTGCAACTTGGCGGCGCTGGACAGTACTTCGGTCATAGGTCCGGGCGATGTCGTTCTCCCATGATCGGCGCCGTCGATCATGGCGCCCCGCGCGATCACGGTTTTGGGTTTGATCTCACCGCGCAATGTCCGATCAATGAGGGCGGCGACCTCCGTGGCGACCTCGTACTGATCAATGTGCGGGTACGTGCGGTAAGCGATCATCACATCGGCCCGTTCGGCCATGCGGTCGGTGACGTTGGCATGCAGATCGAGGGTGACGGCGATGGGGACGTCCGGTCCCGCCAACTGGCGGATGCGGCCGAGCAGTTCCCCCTCGCCATCGTCCACATGTTCGCAAACCATGGCGCCGTGCAACGCCAGCAGGATGGCATCGAAGGGACCGTCACGCTCCAAGCACCCCGCGATCTCCCGGGCAACATATTCAAAGGCTTCTTCGGTAACTTTTCCCGACGGCGTGGCATTAGCATAGATAGGGTGAATCGGTGTCCATCCGTAAGTCTCGCAGGCGTCAAGAAAACCGGCGATTTCCGTCTGCGTGCCGCGTAACTTCGTAGCCACTTCATCATTCAGGTAGAGGTCGCGCGACCGGTAGGCATCTAACCCCGTGGGCAAGCCGCTGAACGTGTTGGTCTCATGCTGAAACCCGGCAATCAAAACCCGTTTGGTCATGTTCCCTCTCTATTTTCAGGACTGTAGTTTTGCCATATCCGGCAGCGGGCGTTTTAGATCGGGTTCCGTCGCCAAGGCCGTTTCGATGGCATGAGCCACTTCGAGAATGTGGCGGTCTGAGCCCCTCGGTCCGGCAACCTGGATGCCGAAAGGCAAGCCTAGGTGATCGACCCCGCAGGGAATCACCGCCACCACCGGAATCGCCATGGTCAAGCCATAGGCCAGAGTCAGCCACCGCATATAGGTAGGCATGGCGTCGCCGTTGATCTCTTCGACGAAAAGCTGGGCATGGGGAAACGGTGATACGCTGGCCGCCGGGCAAATCAAGACATCCACGTCGTCAAACAAAGCCTGATAGCGGCGATAAATCTCGGTCTGCTCCTGATACGCCCAGGCGACCTCCTCAACTGTAAACGCAAGGCCGCGCTCCGTGTTGTCGATGACGTTGGGCCCCAATTGATCGCGGTGGTTGTTGAGCTGCTCGCCATGGCCCGCGACATATTCCATCCCGCGCAGAATTTCGAAACATTCGTGAATACGGCCCAGGTCCGGGTCACGGTCTTGGGCTTCGCCGAACAGGCCGGCAACCGTCTTCATGCGGTCGCGGAAGACGCCGCGAATGTTATCGTCCACCGGCGCCGCGCCCAAATCCTCGGAGACGGCGAGGCGCAACTTGGATAGATCAGCGCCCTGCAAGGGCTCGTTCAAACGCGGATCGACTGGTCCGGAGAGTGGATCGCGGCGATCATCGGCAACGATGGCGCTCAACAGCAAGGCGGCGTCGGCAACATTTCGCGCCATCGGCCCGTGCACACCGAAAGGCGACAGGCCAATATCCTTGCTTTCGATGGGGACTAGGCCCGGCGAGGGGCGGAAACCGACCACGCCGCAAAATGCCGCCGGGGTCCGCAAACTGCCGCCGAAGTCCGATCCGGACGCCAGCGGCGCCATGCCGGCGGCCAAAGCCACCGCCGAGCCGCCGGAGGAGCCGGCGCAGGTCAGTTCGGGATTGAATGGGTTACCTGTCGCTCCGTAAACTTGGTTGGTCGTGTTTCCACCTGTTCCGAATTCCGGCGTGTTGGTCTTGCCCATAACGATGCCGCCAGCAGCCCGGATAGCCGCAACGATGCGGCCATCCGCCTCGGGAATGTCATTTTCGTGAAGCAGCGAGCCATAGGTGGTGCGCAAGCCGGCGGTTGGTTGCAGATCCTTGATCGCCACCGGAAGACCATGCAGAGGACCAAGTTGCTCACCGTTACGCACAGCCGCCTCGGCGGCACTAGCGGATACGCGGGCGCGATCATAGTCGGTAGCGACCATGGCATTGAGCGCTGGATCGACCGTTTCCGTCCGGGCAATGCAGCTTTCCAGAACCTCGCCCGGCGACACCTCACCCGTACCAATCAATCGCCGTAGTTCAGTGGCGTCCAAATCACAAAGTTCACTCATTCCCCGCTCCTCTAGGGTTTCATTGCCGCATTATTGCCCTGCCGTCCGCCGCGCCTCAATGCCCATCACGGGCCCTGAGCGTCTCCCCTGCAACGACAGCTTTCTTGGTGCGGGCTTCGCGGTAAGTGATGTAGAGGGTACTGGCGAAAATAACGCCGCCGCCGACCCAGGTCCACAGGTCAGGGAACTCTCCGAAAACCAGGAATCCGATCCCTGCCGTCCAGATCAGGCGAAGGTAATCCATCGGCATGACGACACCGGCTTCGGCCTCCTTGAGCGCCTGGGTCAGGCACAGATGGCCAACCGTCGAAAGCACCCCGATCATCACCAGCCAACCCAATTGCGGCGCGGTCGGCCATTGCCAGACCATGGCTGCCGGGATCACCGAGAATACGGTGAAATAAATCAGCGAATAGAACACTACGGTAACGCTGGACTCGGTTCGCGTCAGCACCTTGACGCAAATCAGTGATGTCGCCCAGAGAACGGTCGAAACCAGGACCAGCAGCGCACCGGGAGCAACCACCTGAAGACCCGGGCGCAAGATGATCAGGGTTCCAGACAAGCCGATGAAGATGGCCATCCAGCGGCGAATTCCGACCCGCTCCTTGAGAACAACGATGGCGCCGATGGTGGTGAAAATGACGGCGGTAAAACTGAGCGCCGTGGCATCGCCCACCGGCATCAGTGACAGGCTGTAGAACCAGGTGGACAGGGCGCAGATTCCAATCATGCCGCGTACGGCCTGCAGGCCCGGACGGCCTGTCCGCATCGCACCTCGCCCCTGCCGCGCCAGGATCGGCACGATTGCAATGAGGCCAAAGAAACTTCGCATAAAGACGATCTCGAACGGATGCAGTTCGGCACTCACGTAGCGCACGGTCACATGCATGATCGAAATCACCATGACCGAGCCGAACATGAAGAGAATGCCGCGCAGATTTCCCGAGAGTCCGGAGAGCGGCCCGGACGGCGTGGTGTCTATCATGACCGCACTATAGAGGATCATACGGGCAGTGCCAGACGGGCGCGGGTTGTGCATCGGCAAGGATTTCGAGTTCGTCAACCGTGGCGGCTTTGCCATGAAGGGGTTCGACGAATATCCGATCCTCTACGAAGTGGTGTGGGATGAGACCGCCCAAGCCGGGAGCGGTGGGAAATAACAGGCGATCGCGGACAGTCTATAGTTTGCTGAATCCGGCGAGGGGTCTTAAACAAGGGCATGGTTGAAATTACCTTCCGCCCCGCACGCGACGATGACGCCGAATCCCTCATCGCCATGGTTGATGGCTGTTACCGGGAATACCCGGGCTGCGTCCTACTGGTCGATGAGGAGGAGCCGGAACTGAACACGCCGGCCAGCACCTTTGCTGGGTGGGGTGGCCGGTTCTGGGTGGCCGAAGGAGACAGCGGACGTATTGTTGCCTCGGGCGGCGTCGCACCGGCCGAAGCCAAAGGCGAGTATAAAATTCACAAAGTGTACATCGCCAAGGACCACCGCCGCCGGGGTTTGGCCTCACAGATCTGCGCCCTGATCGAGGATTGGGCGGGCTCGCAAGGCGCGGACACCATGGTTCTCTACACCGATACCCGCTTCATTGAGGCGCAAGCACTTTACGAACGCCTGGGCTACACCCGCGACTTGACCAAAACCCGCGAGCTGGGCGACGCCAGCAACACGGTCGAATACTTTTATCTCAAGAGTCTTCGGTGAACGCACCGAGCGCGCAATCCACCTGGCGGGCCGCTGTCTACAGCATCGCCTTCATGCTGATTGGCATCCTTTTGCTCGATTGCATGGGCGCGACGGCCAAGTATCTCGGCCAGCGTTACACCGCCCAACAAATCTCCGTCGCCCGCAACCTGTTCGGCCTGATCCCGACATTCATGATTTTGCTGTGGGAGGGGCGCGGCCGCATCGGCCTCCACTCGCTTCACCTCAGACAATGGAAGCTGGGGCTGGCCCGCGGCTCCATGGTCGCCATCGCCCAATTGGCGCTTTACGGCGCTTACCTGCGCCTGGAACTAGCCAGTGTCGCCGTCATCGCCTACGCCGGACCATTTTTTATCACCATGCTGTCGATCCCGTTGTTGGGCGAGCAGGTTGGACCGTGGCGATGGGCGGCTGTGCTGTGCGGTTTCGTCGGCGTGGTCCTGGTCATCGGGCCAGGTACGGAAATGTTCACTTGGTACGGCGTGCTGCCGGCCGTCGCCGCCTTTTTCTATGCCACGACCCTGGTGCTAACGCGCAAGTTCGATCATTCCGCGTCACACGCCGCCATCAACCTCTATTCCCAGGTTGGCGCTCTCACCGGTGCCACGCTAATCCTACTCGCCACGACCGGCTTGGATATGCGCCCGGACGGCGTCATGGACTTGCCGGCCGATGTCGGATTCGCCGTTTTGCTGGGTGGGTTCGGCGGGTTCGGAGTCTATTTGCTGACCCTGGCCTACCGGCGCACCTCGGCCTCACTGTTGGCGCCGTTCGAGTATTTTGGTGTGCTGACAGCCCTGGCCGTGGGCTGGATTGTGTTCGGCGAATGGCCCGTCGAGCGTATTTTCCCGGGCGTGCTGTTCATCGTTGGCGCCGGGCTGGTGATTATCCTGCGCGAACGCCGCACCGGACCGGCGAAGTCGGGTTAGGCCGCTTTGGGACGATATATGTCCGCTTTTGAGGGCAGAGCGAAAGTTCTCCAACTGCCACCAAAATGTCCGCTTTGGGGGGTAAAGCGGACGTAGATTAGCGAGGGGCCGAACGCCCGCTAATAGCCGGAATCGGACATAGACCACTCATAATCAGATTGCCGCTAGGAAATCATTGAGCGTCTGCGTCGGCACTGAATCCGGCGCCGGCGGTACGGTACTCGTCGCGCGGCGGGGCGAAGAAGTCGAGAACCATGGCGCCGTCTGGACCGGCCGTGAAACTGTGCTCAATGCCGCCAGGGGTGCGCCAAAAGTCGCCGGCCTTGACCGGAAATTCGACACCGTCCTGGAGGCGTACGCCGCTGCCCTCCAGCATCACGCCCCATTGCTCCTGGGGATGGCTGTGCACGCTGCCGGCCTTGTTCGGTTCGGCCCGGACAACCGACAGCATCGCCTGGTCGCCGGGGAAAATACGGGTTTCCAGGCCATCGGCGAGGACACGGTGAATTCCCTGACTCAAGTCGTTGAGATTGAAAAACGTGGCGTCAGACATGATACTCTCCTGGTGAATGGCGTCCCTTACGCTTGCTGTGGCCTTTCAGCCACCATAGCGTTTTTCCATGACGAATGGGATATCGGGCATTATATCAGGTCCATGCAATCGATTTTACCCGCGCTGTTGGGCCTGGCCCTGTTCGCGACCCTGGCGGTCGTCGCCATTGGCATCATCTCGTTCAGCGTCCACGGCGACTTTTACAAGAAGCACGCCAACAACTTGATGCGGGCGCGGATTGTCCTGCAGGGTTGCGCCATTGCCCTGCTCGCGGCCATTGTCTGGGTTTCAGGGAGTTAACGCTGTGGTCAAGCTATCTAAAATCTACACCCGAGGCGGCGATGGCGGCGAAACGTCGCTGGGCGGCGGCGAGCGGGTCGCCAAGCATTCGCTGCGGGTCGCTGCCTACGGAACCACCGATGAGGCCAACGGGGTGATCGGATTGGCGCGGTTGCATACGGATGGTGACGCCGATGCCATGCTCGGCCGCGTCCAGAACGATCTGTTTGATCTCGGTGCCGATCTGTGCCGGCCCGAGGATGGCCGAGGCGGCGAAGGCGCACTGCGCATCACCGCCGATCAGGTAACCCGCCTGGAGCAGGAAATCGACGCCATGAACACGGAACTGGAGCCGTTGACCTCCTTCGTACTGCCCGGCGGTACGGCGGCGTCGGCGCATCTGCACCTGGCCCGCACCGTGGTCCGCCGCGCCGAGCGGTTGATGACGGACCTGACGGAGACGGAGGCGATCAACCCGAACGCCGTCAAATACGCCAACCGCCTCTCGGACCACCTGTTCGTGCTTGCGCGCCGCCTCAACGGGGGTGGTACAAAAGACGTACTCTGGGTCCCTGGCGCTAACCGCTGAGGCGGTCCCTGGGGGTTGTTTTCGGACACCGCGAATTGCCTGTAAAGTCGGCTTGACCTGCCCCCTGCCTGCCCCTATTTTGTGCGACTGCGAAATAGCGTGAAGGCCAAGTCAACATTGGGTTTTTACGCCAATTCCGACGCAAGAGTTTTTGTTCAACTGTTATACAGGCAGGTCGTCAATGAAAGTCCTGGTCGCCGTTAAACGGGTCGTCGATTTCAACGTCAAAGTCCGGGTTAAGCCGGACCAGACGGGGGTCGAGACCGCCAACGTAAAAATGTCCATGAACCCGTTCGACGAAATCGCCGTCGAGGAAGGAATCCGGCTCAAGGAAGCCGGAACCGCCGAAGAGCTGATTGCCGTCTCCATCGGCACCAGCCAGAGCCAGGAGACCATCCGCACGGCCCTGGCCATGGGCGCCGACCGGGGTATCCTGGTCGAAACCGACGTCGCCGTTGAGCCACTCGGTATCGCCAAGGTCCTCAAGGCGATCATTGAAAAGGAAAGCCCCGACGTCGTGATCGTCGGCAAACAAGCGATCGACGACGACTCCAACCAGACGGCGCAAATGCTGGCCGCCCTCATGGGTTGGCCGCAGGGAACCTTTGTTTCCAAACTGTCCTTCGAGGATGGCAAGGCGCGGGCGACACGCGAGGTTGACGGCGGCCTGGAGACCGTGCTGCTGGATATGCCGGCTGTGATTTCCGTGGATCTGCGCCTCAATGAGCCGCGCTATGCGTCGCTCCCCAACATCATGAAGGCCAAGAAAAAGCAGATCGACACCATGACCCCGGATGAACTGGGCGTCGATGTGGCACCGCGCCTGAACACGCTCAAGGTGGTCGAGCCGCCGCCGCGGGCCGCCGGCGTCATGGTCGCGGATGTGGCCGAACTGGTCGATAAACTGAAAAACGAAGCCAAGGTGATCTGATGAGCGTCCTCGTATTTGCCGAACATGACAACGCGGAACTGAAGTCCGCAACCCTGAACGCCGTGACCGCGGCCGCTCAATTGGGCGAGGTGACGGTTGTCGTTGCCGGCTCCGGTTGCGGCGCTGTCGCCGAAGCGGCGGCAAAAGTCTCCGGCGTGGCCAAGGTGCTGCTCGCCGACAATGAGGCCTATGCCCATGACTTGGCGGAAAACACGGCGCCGTTAGTGGTAGGATTGGCTGGCGACTACAGCCATCTGGTGGCGCCGGCGACGACCACGGGCAAGAACCTCATGCCCCGCGTCGCCGCGCTCCTGGATGTCGCCCAGATTTCCGACATCTCCGCCGTTGAAAGCGACGATACCTTCGTGCGGCCTATTTACGCGGGTAATGCCATGGCCACGGTTCAATCAACCGATTCGGTCAAGGTCATCACCGTGCGTACCACTTCGTTCGAGCCCGCCGAAGCTGAAGGCGGCAGCGCCTCCGTCGAAGAGATCGCGGCCGCTGAAGCCGGCGGGAATTCCATTTTCGTTGGCGAAGAACTAACCGAGTCGGAACGGCCCGAACTGACCAGCGCCAAGATTGTCATCTCGGGCGGCCGTGGCATGCAGTCGGGCGAAAATTTTGAAATGCTGGACAAGGTCGCCGATACGCTGGGCGCCGCCGTCGGCGCATCGCGCGCCGCGGTCGATGCCGGCTACGTGCCGAACGACTACCAAGTCGGCCAGACCGGCAAGGTCGTGGCGCCGGACCTCTATATCGCGGTCGGCATTTCGGGTGCCATACAGCATCTCGCCGGCATGAAGGACTCCAAGGTCATCGTCGCCATCAACAAGGATGAAGAAGCGCCGATCTTCCAGGTCGCCGATTACGGCCTGTGCGCTGATTTGTTCGACGCGGTACCCGCGTTGTCGGCGGAACTCGATAAGTAGCAAACGGCGGAGAACGCATCATGGCTACGGAAATCAAGCGGATTGGCGTCATCGGTTCCGGTCAGATGGGCAACGGAATCGCTCAGGTCTGCGCCAGCGCCGGCTTCGACGTGCACATGACCGATCTCAATGACGAAGCGCTTGAAAAAGGCTTGGCGAGAATCGAGAAAAACCTGTCACGCGGCGTCGAGCGCGGCGACATCGATGAGGCAGCCAAGGCGGAAACCCAAAAACGGATTACCACGGGAACCGGCTATGACGGCTTCAAGGATTGCGATCTGGTAATCGAGGCGGCCAGTGAAGATGAGGACGTCAAGAAGGGCATCCTCAAAGAACTGTTTCCAGTCCTGCGCGAAGATGCGCTGATCGCATCCAATACGTCATCCATTTCCATTACCCGGCTGGGCGCGCAAACCGACCGGCCGGCAAAATTCGTCGGCATGCACTTCATGAACCCGGTGCCGCGCATGGAACTGGTGGAATTGATCCGCGGCATCGCCACCGACGAAGAAACCTATGCCACCATCCGCGGCTTGTCCCTGGCCCTAGGCAAAAAACCCGTCAACGCCGAGGATTTCCCGGCCTTCGTCGTCAATCGGATCTTGCTGCCGATGATCAACGAAGCGGTCTATACCCTGTACGAGGGAGTTGGATCCGTGGAAGCCATCGACACCGCCTTGAAGCTCGGCCTCAACCACCCCATGGGGCCGCTCGAACTGGCTGATTTCATCGGCCTCGACGTGTGCCTGGCGGTCATGCATGTACTGCACGACGGCCTCGCCGACACCAAGTACCGGCCTTGCCCGCTGCTGGTTAAATACGTCGAAGCCGGTTGGCTCGGCCGCAAGACCGGCCGCGGGTTCTACGACTACTCAGGCGACACGCCAGTCCCGACCCGCTAAACGGATACTTTCATTTAATCGAATTTAACCTGCGTCCCGGATCACCGGGAAAAGGTCGCTGTCGAGCGCGTCACCGGGCTTGTGGGTGCAGTCCTCAAAATCCAGGAACGGCGGCGACATCTCCCCCTGGCGAACAACGAAGTGGGCATCGTCACCGGTCCAGCGAAAAGCGACGGCGCGCCGCCAGGCATCCGTGGACGCATTACCCGGCGCACCGTGCACGGTGCGGAAATGGAAAGCCGCACAGTCGCCCGGTTCCAGACCAAACGAGACGATATCGTATTTGTCGCGCTCGGCCTCAATGTCGGGCATCACCTCGAAGCCATCGTCATCGCGCTCATAATCAACACCGACGAACTTGGTCGGGATAAACCAGCGGCCCCACTTGTGCGACCCGCGAATGAACTCAACGGCCCGCTCTTGCGGCACCGGGTCCAAGGGAAACCACAGGCTCACGTTGTCGTCGCCGTTGACACAGTAATAGGGCTGGTCGTGATGCCACGGTGTGCGGTCCTGGGTACCCGGTTCCTTGACCACCACGTGCTCGTGAAACAGGTTGACCTTATTGGATCCCATGAGTGCGCCGGCAATATCGGCAGCCGGCGAATTCCGCGCAAAATCTTCGTACTCGGAAATGCGACGCCAATTACAGTAATCACCGAAAAAGCGGCCGGGCTCTCCCTCGGCGGTGTATTCACGGCGATGTGGTCCCGGCTCGTCGAGATTCTTCTCCAATCCCGTGCGCAAGGTGTCAGCCCACTCCCTCGTAACGGCGCCGCGGAGCACGACAATTCCGTCGCGCTGGAAATCGTTGATCAAGTCTTGAGTCAGGCAGTCGGGCAGCATGGTCAATTCCCCGTCAGAATAATTACCAGGGAATTGTCACAGATTGTATAGGGATTCGCTAGTGCAGTTCGGCGCGCAGCTTCTGGCGGTAGGTGTCGATGGGGATCAGCTTGCCCTTGGTCTCGACACACCAGAACTGCCAACCGTTGCACGCCGGGGCTTTTTGTACGAAAGCGCCGACCTGATGGATGGAGCCGCGGAAGTCGGATGTTGTCAGCGTGCCGTCGGCGCGGATACGCGCGGTGTGGCGGCGGCGCTGGTCGGTTAGGGTTTGGCCCGGTTGCAGCATGCCGCGTTCGACCAACCAGCCGAACGGGATACGCGGCTGTTCGCGTTTGGCCGGCGTGGTCAGGTATTCGTCGTCGGCGTCCTGGCGGACCCGGTCCAGGCGCATTTCCGCCAGCTTGCGGTATTCGGGGTCACGCTCGATGCCGACATAATTACGGCCCAGTTTCTTGGCGACGGCACCGGTGGTGCCACTGCCGAAGAACGGATCAAGGACCAAATCGCCAATCTCCGTGGAGGCCAGGATGACCCGGTGCAGGAGCGATTCAGGTTTTTGCGTCGGATGCGCCTTCTTACCGTCTTTTTTCAGGCGCTCGCGGCCGGTACACAGTGGCAACAGCCAGTCGGAGCGCATCTGCAGGTCTTCGTTGAGGCCCTTCATGGCTTCGTAATTAAAACGGTACTTGGAATCCTTATCCCGCGCGCACCAGATCAGGGTTTCGTGGGCATTGGTGAAACGCCGGCCCCTGAAGTTGGGCATGGGATTGGTCTTGCGCCAGATCACATCATTGAGCATCCAGTAACCCAAATCCTGGAGCGTGGTGCCAACGCGGAAAATATTGTGGTAGCTGCCGATCACCCACAGCGTGCCGTCGGGTTTGAGCACACGGCGAGCCGCTTGCAGCCAATCCTTGGTAAAAGAATCATACGCGGCGAAGCCATCGAACCGGTCCCAGTCATTGTCGACGCCGTCGACCTTTGACTGGTTCGGTCGCAGCAACTCGCCTTCGAGCTGCAGGTTATAGGGAGGGTCGGCGAACACCATATCGACGCAGGCTTCGGGGAGAGCGTTCATGCGCTCAACACTGTCACCGGCCAACACTTTGTTCTCAAATTCAGCGGTCTCTTTACGGACCGCCTCGACGCCGCCTCCCTGGCGGTTGGTCTTGTCTCTGCCCATGACCGGCACAATGAGTCAGGCGGGAGTCGGCGTCAAGAATTAAATGGATTCAAGGAGTTATAAGGAATCACGGGTCTATATATCGGCCCTATTCCGCACTTCGCCGCAATATCTTGTGGATCGGTTTGTAGCTGGTCCGATGCGCCGGCGTCACACCCAGATTCTCCAGAGCGGCCTGATGTTCCTTGGTGCCGTATCCGGCATTCCGCTCCCAACCGTAGCCGGGAAATTGCGCCGCCAGATCGGCCATGATGCGGTCGCGGGTCACCTTGGCGATGATGGAGGCGGCGGCGATGGAAAGGCTTTTGGCGTCACCTTTGACAATGCAGCGTACCGGGCATGCCAGAGTAGGCTCGCGGTTGCCGTCCACCAGGGCGACGTCCGGCGCGACGTCCAAGTCCGCAACGGCGCGGGCCATCGCCAGCATGGTTGCCTGCAAAATGTTGAAGGTGTCGATTTCGGCCACCGTCGCCTCACCAACGCCGACGCGGGCCTCACCCTGAAGCCGCGCAAACAAATCTTCCCGGGCCTCGGGTTTGAGCTTTTTCGAATCGTCCAGGCCGTCGGCCAAGGCAGTGGATAATTGCTGGCCGTCAAGGATTACAGCGCCGGCGACAACTGGTCCGGCCCAGGGCCCCCGTCCGGCTTCGTCAACGCCGGTGATGAGGTCGAAACCTTCGGCCCAAGCCACCTGCTCGAAGGATAAGTCAGGCATCTTTCTTTCGCCGGCTCTTCTTTTTCTTGGGTTTCGTTGCCGCAGGCGGATCCGGCTCTTCGTCAATGATCACGACGGGAGTATCGCCGCTATCACCGCCCTCCTCGGTTTGGGAGTCCAGGGGCGGTAAAACTTCCACCGCCGCCTCGCCGATGCGCACCTGGTCGGCGGCATCGGCCTTTTCCACCGCGTCCCGTTGGCCGGCAGCCTCGACTTCCTTCGCCGCCCTGATCCGCTGGCGCTTTAACCTTTGGCGGCGAATCCAGATGGCGGTGCGGCGCAGGCCGCGTTGCGAACGGGTGCGGGCTTCACCCAAGGTATCGGCGACCATTTCCGCCTCCGGCCCATAGACCAGGGCCAATATTTCGCGGCTTTCGGTGACGCCGTGCTCGGCCAAGATACGTAGGCGGCGGCCGGTGAACACCCAGATCGGGCTCATGGCTAGGCTCATGACAGTCACGGCCACGACCAATCGACTTTCATCGCGGCTGATGACACCCGATTCGACGCCAACGACGGAGAGCAGGAACGAAAATTCACCAATCTGGGCGATCATGATTCCGGCCAGGAAGGCATGGTGCCAAGGTTGCCCCAGGAGACCCAGCAATCCGACGTTAAGCGCCGTCTTGAACACCGCGACTAGAAACAGCAGCATTAGGACCGTGCCGAGGTTGTTCCAAATATAGCCGAGGTCGATGAGCAATCCGATGGAGAGGAAGAAGATCATCATTAGGATGCTTTGGATCGGCAGTGTGGCTTCGATCATGACTTGGCGTTCAGAGCTATTGCCGATCACCAGGCCGGCCAGGAAGGCGCCGTAGGCGGCGGAAAGTCCGAGCAAGCCTGAAAGCGCCGCCGCGCCGAAGCAGAACGCCAGCGCCGCCAGCGGCTTGAGGTCGGCGTGAGCGGCAACAAACCGGCCGAAGGGAAGGGAAACTTTGACGCCCCGACTCAGATACATGATCAGCCCAACCAGAAAGGCGATGGAAAACACAATCTTCGGCACCGCCAGCCAGTCGAAGGTATCCCCGGCCATGGCCGAGATTCCCAGCATCATCGGCACTACGGCTAAATCCTGAGCGATCAACACGCCGACGGCGATGCGCCCGGCCCGCGTCCGCAACTCGCCGATACTTTCCAAAACCTTGATCGCCACCGCCGTGCTCGAAAGCGCGACGACGAAGCCGAACAGGATCGCTACCGATGTCGGCCAACCGAAAGCCAGCGACAACAAGAGCATGACCCCCGTGGATGCGGTGATCTGAAACAGCGTGACGGCCACAGCCAGCCGCCAGATACGGCGGAAGGACCGCAGTGACAACTCCATGCCGACGATGAACAGCAGCATGAGGACGCCCATCTCGGCAAGGACATCAATCTCTCCCCGGTTCTGGACCAGGGCCATGGCCGACGGCCCCAGCACCACGCCGGCGGCAATGTAGCCGACCAGGGCCGGCTGCCGGAATCTCTCCATCAACAATCCGCCGGCTAGGGCAGCCAGGACAACGACGGCAATGCCGGTCAGGTTGGAGTGAACGTCGGCTTCCATGAAGCCACCCTATCACGGGCTTGCGCGAGCGAAAAATACACTGACGGTGGGGCGTCCGCATGGGATAAATGAAGCGGCAAGAAACGAATGGGCCCGAAGGGGTAGTCATGATTAATCAAAAAGTTAATGTGCGTCCGGCATCACCGGAGGACTACGACGACTGGCAAGTCATGTGGAAACGCTATTGTGCTTTCTACGAAGAGGATGTGCCCGACTCCGTTCACGAGACGACCTGGGAGCGCATTCATGCCGCTGAAGAGCCGATTCATAGCCTGATCGCCGAGAACAGTAACGGCAAAATTATCGGCTTTGCCAACTACCTGGTCCACGCCAGCACATGGTATATTGAGCCGGTTTGTTACTTAAACGATTTGTTCGTCTTCCCCGATGTGCGGCGGGGCGGCGTCGGCCGGTCACTGATCGAGCATCTGATCGTAATCGTCAAGGATAACGGCTGGGGAGAGCTCTATTGGCACACCAAACATGATAACCACGTTGCCCGCATCCTCTACGACCGCGTTGCCACCGATTGCAACTTCGTGCGTTACGGCGTCGACTTCTAAAACAACGCCAGTTGGTCGCCGGCTTGAGGCGGAGGCTTGAACAGGTCCGCGCGCAACTGAAATTCGGAAGCGCCGGCATCGATCAAACCGGCACGCTCCCGAGCCAGATGAAATCTCTTTGAAAGAAGCTGCGCGTAGGCACCAGTCCCCTTGAACCGGGTGCCGAACCGAGCCTGGTTGATACGTCCGCCGCGGCACTGGCGAACCAAGGACAGCACATGTTTGGCCTTGAGTGGCGCGTGGGTGTCCAGCCACTCCTCGAACAGGCCGCTGATCTCCAGCGGCAGCCGCAACAGGGAATAGCTGGCTGCCGAGGCCCCGGCGGCGGCGCCCGCTTCAATGATACGCTCCAACTCATCGTCATTGAGAGCGGGAATCATGGGCGCCGCCATAACCGCCACGGAAATACCCGCCGCGCTGAGTTCGCGAATGGCGGCCAGTCGTTTTTCAGGCGTCGGCGCGCGGGGTTCCAGCTTGCGGGCCAGGGATCGGTCCAGGGTGGTGACGGAAACCGCCACCGCCGCCAAGCCCCGCTCCGCCATGGGCGCCAGGATATCCAGATCGCGCGCAACGGCGCCCGATTTTGTCACGATCCCGACCGGATGGTTGAACCGATCCAGGACTTGAAGGATTTGCCGGGTGATTTCCAGTTTCCGCTCCAGCGGCTGGTAGGGATCGGTGTTGGAGCCCATTTGCAGGGTTGCGCACTGATAACCTGGCTTGCGTAATTCGCCTTCCAGGAGCGCCGCCGCCTGGGGTTTGGCAAACAGCTTGCTTTCGAAATCCAGCCCCGGCGACAGGCCGAGGTAGGCATGCGTCGGCCGGGCGAAACAGTAAACGCAGCCATGCTCGCAACCTCGGTAGGGATTGATCGAGCGGTCGAAGGGAATGTCGGGCGACGTATTGCGGGCGATGATGGTTTTGCTGCGGTCCATGGTCACCGACGTCCGGAGCGGTGGAACCGACTCGTCGCCGTGATCCCAGCCGTCGTCAAAGGCTTCGCGCGCAATCACCTCATAGCGGCCGCTTTCGTTGCTGACCGCTCCGCGGCCTTTTTTTGGAATAGTCGCGCCCAAATTATCCATGACGCATGTTAATTCAAATATTAGAACAATACAAGAACAACTAGGTTGAATTGTCCTCGTCGAATTCAGATTCGGCAAGCAACCAACTACGGAAAGCTTCATTCTTGGGTAAATCCGCCGTCTGTTCAGGGCAGACAACAAAAAACCCGAAACCCGTGTGGATGGTGATGTCGAAGGGCTGGACCAACCGCCCGGCGGCCACGTCGCGCACCACAATACCCTGGTTGACCAAGGCGACGCCGTGGCCGTCAATGGCCGCCCCAAGCGCCAGGATTTCGGAGTTGAGCACCGGCCCCCGGCTGGCATCCACCCCCTCCACGCCGGCCGTCTTCAGCCACATAGCCCAATCCGGCTGCGCCATATCCTGGGTTCCCCAATCGACATGCAGCAGCGTGTGATGGCGCAGGTCGTCGGGCGTGCGTAGCGGGTTCGGCCCATCGCGCAAACCGGGACTGCAAAACGGACTGATGTTTTCGCTCATCAACCGGTCAACCCGGAGGTCCGGGTAATTGCCGAGCCCGAAGCGGATGGATATGTCGACGTTGTCGCGATCAAAGTCGACCAATTCCAGGGTCGCATCGATGCGGATTTGGATATCCGGATACTGCTCCTGAAACCGGTGAATACGTGGCACCAGCCACTTGGCGGCGAAGGACGGCGCCGAGCTAACCGTGAGAACACCACTCCGCTCGTGAGCCCGCATTTTTTCACTGGCCGCCGCTAACGCATCAAACCCGTCGCCCAGCAAAGGCAGTGCCGCCTGCCCGGCGTCGGTCAGCATCAAGGCCCGGGTCAGGCGACGGAACAAAGGTTGGCCGAGCAGGCCCTCCAACTGGCGCACCTGCTGGCTGACCGCAGCCGGGGTCACGTTCAATTCATCGGCGGCGCGGGTAAAGCTGAGATGACGTCCGGCAGCCTCAAAGGCGCGCAGGGCATTGAGCGGCGGCAAACGGCGCATGGTGAAATCCTTGGATACAGACCAGATACAAAAGAATTTCTTTAATATAACGAAACAAATCGTCGTTTGTCAAACGTCGGAAATACGCATATTTATAGTCCCAAGCGAAGGATATGCCTTCACAAACATTTTAGTTTTACTTTTGAATAAGGAGCCAAGCTTATGAACCCCTACAGCGCCCTGATCCGCGGCAGCGCCTTTGTTTCCCCGTCCACCGATTGGCGGGCGAACCCGGCCTACGGCAGACCCGAAGTCAGTTACGCCGACATGGTTTCGCGCAACGCCTTTCTCTCGGTTCGCGCCATCGACAAACTCGTGCAAGGAATTCGCAACCGCCTGCCACACGCCTAAATCCATTTTACGTCCCCACTCTCCCGCCCCCGCCCTCTTTCAAGAAGGCGGGGGTTTTCTTTGACCAACTCGACAACAGCCCCGAATGTGGTATTGAGAAACCGTGCTCAGTATCGTCATCCCCACCCTGGACGCCGCCGTCGGCCTGCCTGCCACCCTCGCCACGTTGGGTGCGGCGGAATTGCACACGGAGATTGTCGTCGCCGACGGCGGATCTGCGGACGCCACGGCTGACCTGGCCGCCGCCTCCGGCGCCCGGGTCATCCCGTCGCCGCCAGGCCGCGGCGGCCAACTCGCCGCCGGGGCCGAAGCGTCGGTCGGCGCTTGGCTGCTATTTCTCCACGCCGATACCCGGCCAGGGCCCGGGTGGTCGACTGTGGTGCAGCGTTTCATGGCCGAGCCTGACAACATCTACCGGGCGGCATATTTCCAATTCGCCCTCGACGATCCCGCGCCGGCGGCCCGGCGGTTGCAACGTGTTGTTGACTGGCGATGCCGCACCCTGGGCCTGCCGTACGGTGACCAGGGCCTGCTGATCAGCCGCACCTTCTACGATCACCTGGGCGGTTTTCGGCCGATACCGTTGATGGAGGATGTCGACATGGTCCGCCGCATTGGCAAGCGCCGCCTTGTGCCGCTGGCCGCCCAGGCCGTCACGTCCGCCGAACGCTATCGTAGGGACGGCTACTTGCTACGTCCCGCGCTCAATCTGCTCTGTCTCGGCCTGTATCTTCTCGGCGCGCCGCTTTCCATGATCCAGGGAATCTACAAGTGAGGCCGGTCCACCATCTGGTCGCCTTCGCCCGCGAGCCGCGCGTTGGCCGGGCGAAGACGCGCCTAGCCGACGGGATTGGCCCTGTCGCCGCCTGGACTTTTTATCGCCGCACCGCGTCCCGGGTGCTGCAGCCCCTGCTCACCGACCGGCGATGGCACGGATGGCTCGCGGTGACGCCGGACAGGGCCGCCGGCACGGGCAGTTTCAACTCCTGGCCTGGATGGCGTCTGGCCCAGGGCAGCGGAGATCTGGGCCAACGCATGGCCCGCGTGATGCTCGCCATGCCGCCGGGACCGGTGGTGATTATTGGGACCGACGCACCTGATCTCGATGCCAGTCACGTGGCCGAAGCCTTTCGTCTGCTGGGAAGCCATGACGCGGTGTTCGGTCCCGCCGCCGATGGCGGCTATTGGCTGGTCGGCCTCAGGCGGCGGCCCCGCGTGCTGAACATCTTTCAAAATGTGCGCTGGTCAACCGAGCACGCCCTAACTGACACTCTGGCCAACCTGCCCGGTCACGCCTCCGCCGCTATGCTGGAAGAGCTTCTAGACATCGACGACGAGACCGATCTCACCCGCTGGTTAGCGCCCTAATCGAGATGCTCCGTCAACCGGGGCATCATCTCGACAAAGTTACAGGGCTTGTAGCGGATATCCAACTGGTGAACCAAAATTTCATCCCAAGCGTCGCGGCAAGCCCCGGGCGAACCGGGCAAGGCGAACAAATAAGTTCCGCCGGCAACGGCGGCGGTCGCGCGGGACTGGATGGTCGAGGTTTTAATTTTCTGATAGCTGATCCAGCGAAACAACTCACCGAAACCTGGGATATCCTTCTCGGCAACCTGGGCCAGGGCCTCCGGCGTTACATCGCGCCCGGTCAGCCCGGTGCCACCGGTGGCAATCACAATGTCGATGTTCCGGTCGTCAATCCATTGCTGGAATTTGGCGACGATCTCATCGACTTCGTCAACAACAATGGCGCGGTCGCCAAGCACATGACCGGCGCCCTCGAGGCGCTCGACCAAAATGTCGCCGGACTTGTCCTCGGCCAGCGTGCGGCTGTCAGAAACAGTCAGAACGGCAATGTTAACAGGTAGAAAATCAGTTTCAGTCGCGTGACCCATGGGCCTCAGCCACCTCTTCGGGTTCCTGTCCGAGAGGGGTATACACCGGCCATTCGCCGGCGGCAATGGCGCTCAACGACGGCGTCCCCTGGCCAAGGCGGTTGCGGTAGATCCACAAGTTGCTGAGCACGCGTTCGATGAAAATTCGGGTCTCGCGGCTGGGCAGGCTTTCAATGAAAAACAGCGGGTCATCCATATATTCGGTCTTGCGCCGCCACTTGTTGAGATTACCGGGGCCGCCGTTCCAGGCGGCGGCCATGAGGAACAGGTCGCCCTTGATCTTTGTATCCTTCAGCAAAATCTCAATGTACCGCTGACCCAGTTTCAGGTTGATCTCCGGTTTGTAGAGCTTGGTTTTCTTGTCCCAACGATAAGCGCTGTCGCGGGCAACGAAGCTCGCAGTGCGCGGCATCAACTGCATCAAGCCTCGCGCGCCGGCCCAACTCTTGGCCTTGGGATTGAATTTGGATTCCTGGCGAATGACGGCGTAGATCAAGGCCCGGTCGACACGGAAACCGTCAATCGGCGTCCACATGGGAACCGGATAGGCGGCGCCGTCGAACCCGCCGCCGTCAGGATAGAGTCGCTGATCCAGACGCACGGCCAACGATGCCATGTTGCCGCGCGCGGCAAGACCGAGGATGCCGTGGGCGAGATTTGCATCAGTGGTGCGTGACAGGCTCCTCAGTTCGCGTTCGGCCCGGCGCTGCGCACCGACCTGAAGCAGCGCCATGGCCCGTTCGCCCCGGGGGTTAGTGGAAAGCCGGGTAACGGTATCATCTTCCATTGGCGGTAGAGTCCAGCGGAACTCCATAGGCAGGCCGAGAATGCGCCGTGCCAACAGGCCGTAAAAGGTCCGCTGGTGCTTGGCCGCGCGCTGCAGCAGCGGCGTCACCTTTGCGGGTTGGCGTGTTACCAAATAGGCCCGCGCCGCCCAGAAAGCTGCTGCCGTATGGAGCCAGTCGGAACCATCGCTCAAATCCGCCGCCGCTTCAAAATGCCGCGCCGCCACTTCTTTGCGGTCAAGTCGCCAAGCGGCCAGACCGGCCATCCAATGGGCATCGGGAACATACTTGCCGGAACGGTCGGCGGCATCGCCGGCCCATTTGAGCGCCCAGTCGTCGCGCCCGTCCGAGAAATAGCCTCGGCCCAGGCGGGCGCGCGCCTCGTCCTGCTCGGGAATGCTGAACAGGTGTTTCAATTCCTTGCTCTGGATCAGGCGCTTGGCGCTCAGTGTGTGGCCGTAGCGCAAGTGCGAGCGGACCAACCGCTTCAGCTGGCGGACCCTTCGGCGATCTTTCTTCTTCAAACGTTTGCCCGGAACGCGGATGCGGGCTGTGGTCTCGGCAGAGGCGGTTCTGGCCACAGTGGCCGGCTTTTTGGGCGCGCGCCAGTTGCTTGGTTTGCGCCGCAGCGCCAGTTTGTAGATGCGCCTAGCCTCGGGATGATCCGCGTATTTGTCCATCCACGCCTTCAATTCCTTGTAGCGCGAGCGGTATTTTGTCGGATGCAGATAGCGCTGGGACATGACGTGACCCAGCAACAAAGGATTCTCAAGCTCCTTGATCAGCTTATCCGCCGCTTTCCAATCGCCGGGCTCCTGCACGGCAAAAATTTTTCGGTAGCGGCGCACATCCGCCTCGGACAGCACGCTCGGAAGATCCAGTTCCCGCACCGCGGCGACCGGCAGCACCGAAACGGTCTCGTAAGGGGCCACGGCCGGCGAACCATCCGCCGCCGATACCGGAACCGGAGCCGTCATGACTCCGAATCCGCCCATGGCGGCCAAAATTGGCAGCAAAATTTGCATCCGGCTCAATGTCATGATTTTCTTAAGACTTAAATCCCTCAATGCCCGCCGTTTGTATACCGCATCCGTGCGACTCCGGCAACCTAATCCAAAATCACCCCGCCCAACATATAGTGAATAATCCTTCCAATTCTCTCAATATATGGTCAAACATTCGGTGGCCCGCGACGCCTGGGAAATCTATCCGTCAGTAGATGACTGACCTGCCAGCCGCTTTTTGATGCCGATCAGATCACGCCAGGCTTGGCGTTTTTGTGCCGGTGAGCGCAACAGATAGGCGGGATGGAACATGGCGGTGGCATCGATGGGATGTGACATCCGGGCCGTTTCATAAGTGAACCAGCGCCCCCGAAGCCGCCCGACGCCTTGGGTCTCACCGAGCATGGCCTTGGCCGCAGGGCCGCCGAGGGTGACCAGGATGTCGGGATCCACCAGTTCCACAAGACGTTCGACAAAAGGCAGGCAGACCGCCGTCTCCTGGGGCGTGGGGGTGCGGTTGCCCGGTGGTCGCCAAAACACCGTGTTAGAAATCAAAGCCTGGGTCCGGTCAATTCCGATGGACGCCATCATCTTGTCCAGCAACCGGCCGCTCGGGCCAACGAACGGTAGGCCCTGGCGGTCCTCCTCAGCGCCCGGCCCCTCGCCGATAAACATCAACCGGGCGTCGGCGGCGCCATCAACGAAAACCAGATTGGTCGCGGTTTTCTTGAGCGCGCAATCATCGAACCCCTCCAAGGCGGTCCGCAGTTCGTCCACAGTTGAGGCTGCCCGCGCCAATTCCACTGCCGTGCGCACAGATTCCTCGCCATTCGCCGGCAGGGCCGTTGGCGGCGGTGCCGGCGGTGGCGAGGGCGGCCGCGCCACCGCCTCAGCCAGGGCTTTCGACTGAGTCGGCGGCGGTGGTGTAAGCGCAGGGGCCGGTGTCGGATCGGCGAACCGGTCCACGGGCGCGTCGCCGATGGTCTCATCAACACCGGCCGCCACGTGCCATTCCAGGATTTCGCGTACACTCTGCTCGGAGGTCATAATTCAATCTAACATGCCCAAATCCGGGCGACTACGAAGGAGTCGATTTTTACCCCCAATAAGTGACATTTCCGTACCGGCGTCGGGTGCGATTGTGCTATAACCCGGCGCCCGGTCAGCCGGATCAGTTATCACCCCAGAACCTTACGAGGCAGGACATGACGGAACAGGAATCGCAGGCTGTGGCGGCCGAGCGGGAATCCATGGAATTTGATGTGGTTATCGTCGGCGGTGGGCCATCGGGCCTGTCGGCGGCCATTCGGCTGATGCAGTTGGCCGAAGCCAGCGAGCAGGAGCTGACCGTCGTCGTGGTCGAGAAAGGGTCCGAGATCGGCGCCCACATTCTTTCCGGCGCGGTCATTGACCCCATCGCCCTCAATGAGCTGTTGCCGGATTGGAAAGACCGCGGCGCACCGATCGGCGCGGCGGTTACCGATAACCAGCATTGGGTGTTGACGAAAACAGGCCAGAAATCGATCCCGCATTTCCTGTTGCCGCCGCTGCTAAGCAACAAAGGCTGCTATTCGCTGAGTCTCGGCAACCTGTGCCGCTGGCTGGCCGAACAGGCGGAAGCCATGGGCGTCGAGGTATTTCCGGGATTTGCCGCCGCCGAAGTCCTGTACACGGACGATGGCGCCGTGCGCGGCATCGCCACCGGCGACATGGGCCTCGACACCGAAGGCAACCCCGGCCCCAACCATGAGCCGGGTGTCGAATTGCATGCCAAATATACTTTCTTCGCCGAGGGTGTGCGCGGATCGCTGTCAAAACAATTAATCAACACCTTCAATTTGGCCGAGGGCGTGGAACCGCAGACTTACGCCATCGGAATCAAGGAGCTTTGGGACGTCGATCCGGCCAAGCACAAGGAAGGCACGGTCATCCACAGCCAGGGCTGGCCGTTGACGGATACGGTGGGCGGCAGCTTTATCTATCACCAGGAGAACAACCAGATTGCTATCGGTTTCGTTGTCGCCCTGGATTATGCCAACCCGCACCTCAGCCCGTTCGACGAATTCCAGCAATTCAAAACCCATCCGGCGGTGCGGACCATGTTCGAAGGCGGTCGGCGGATCGCTTACGGGGCGCGCTGTATCAACGAGGGCGGTCTGCAATCAGTACCCAAGCTCACCTTCCCCGGCGGCGCCTTGATCGGTTGTTCCGCCGGCTTCGTCAACGTGCCTCGCATCAAGGGCACCCATAACGCCATGAAGACCGGCATGATGGCGGCGGAAGCGGCATTCGCGGCCATCAAGGGTGGCTCTGAGGGCGGCGACGAACTGAGCGCCTACGCCGACGCCTACCGCGCGTCGTGGGTCTACAAGGACCTGCACAAGGTGCGTAACGCCCGCCCGGCACTGTCAAAGTTCGGTATTTCGCTCGGCACCATGATCGCCGGCGCGGAGATGTGGCTGGCCAGCCTCGGCCTCGGATTCCTGATGCCCTGGACCTTGGGCCATCATGAAGATCACACGCAGCTGAAAAAGGCGGCAGACTGTCCCAAGATCGACTATCCCAAACCCGACGGCGAGATCAGCTTCGACAAGAACAGCTCGGTTTTCCTCTCTGCCACCAACCACGAGGAAGGCCAGCCGGTCCATTTGACGCTCAAGGACGCCGGTGTGCCGGTGGACATCAACTTGACCGACTACGACGGTCCGGAGCAGCGGTTCTGTCCGGCCGGAGTCTATGAGTTCGTCGAGGACGGCGGCGCCAAGCGGCTGCAGATCAACGCGCAGAATTGCGTCCACTGCAAAACCTGCGACATCAAGGACCCGACCCAGAACATAAACTGGGTGGTGCCCGAAGGCGGCGGCGGCCCGAACTACCCGAATATGTAGGAGATGGCGGTAGACGACGATAATTGAACAGGCGACGTCGCCGCGAGAGAAATCCCCCGTTCCAGGCGAATATAGAATTTCGATGTTATGACCGGATAGACCGCCACCGTGCGGGCCTCCTGGTTACTGGCGCGTCACACGGACGGAACGTCGGGATGCGCCCATTTTCGCCACGGATCAAGAGAGGGGCGTCTGATGTCAGACCACAATCATAGAAGCAGGGCAATGGTCGCAGAGAGCGGCTTCTTTACCGGCTTGCACAGCGGTATGGGGATCGCGGCCAAGGGAATGGTCGTCGCATTCGTCGTCTTTACCGTCCTTAACGTCGAATTCGCCAACAGCATTTACTCATCCATCCGGGGATGGATCGAAGCGACGCTGTCCTGGTACTACGTGACGCTGCTGTCGGTAGCGTTCATCTTCTGTATTTTCCTGATGTTCTCGCGACATGGGTCAGTCCGTTTGGGATCCGATGAATCGCGACCCGAGTTCTCGAACTTCTCCTGGTTTGCCATGCTGTTCTCAGCCGGTATCGGCATCGGCGTATTCTTCTTCGGCATTGCCGAACCACTGTTCTATCTCGACAACACCCAGCCTTGGGGTTACCCGAACAACCCGTTCGCGGATCAGGGCGGTCATGCCGAGATCAACGTCGCCCGCGCACGCGATGCCATGATGGTCACCTATTTTCACTGGGGGCTGCATGGCTGGGCGTTCTATGTGCTGACCGGCCTTTCGCTGGCCTACTTCGGGTTCCGCAAGGGACTGCCGCTGACGCTGCGCTCGGCGCTCTATCCGCTGTTCGGCGATAAAATTTATGGCCCGATCGGTCATGCCGTCGACTTGCTGGCGGTGTTCGGCACGGTGTTCGGCGTTGCCACCTCGCTCGGCCTCGGCGTCTCTCAGATGGCCGTCGGACTGAATGTCTTACTCGGCGTAGACCCGGGCCTGACGACGCAGATGATCCTGATCTTGATCATTTCCATCATCGCCACGCTGTCGGCTGTTTCCGGCGTCGGCAACGGCATCCGGATCATTTCCGAATGGAACATCTATCTCTCCGTCATCGTGCTCGGTTATTTCATGTTTGCCGGACCGTTCACCTGGCTGATGGGCTTCTTCGTCACCACGCTCGGCGACTACATGGTCAATGTGTTGTCGATGGGTTTCTGGGTCGCCGCTGACGGCAATGACATAAAATGGCAGGGCGGCTGGACCATCTTCTATTGGGGATGGTGGATTTCCTGGGCGCCGTTCGTCGGCATGTTCATCGCCCGGATTTCGCGCGGCCGGACGATCCGGGAATTCATGGTCGGCGTGATGTTCGTGCCGTGCACCATGGCCTTCTTCTGGCTCTGCATGTTCGGCGGCAACGCCATGTATCTGGAGATCAACGCCGCCGGTGGCGCCGGCACGTACGGCCTGCTCGATCTGGTCCGCAATTGGGATCTGCCCGCCGGCCTCTATGGCACCATCGAGGCAATTGGCAGGGAAGCCGGCGTCAACTGGATGGCGACAATCATCGCGGCCATGTCGACGTTGCTGCTGGCGACATGGTTCATCACTTCGTCCGATTCGGGCACGCTAGTCATCACCACCATGCTGTCCATGGGCAGTGATGACCCGCCGCAGAAGTTCCGCATCGTCTGGGGCATGGGCGAGGGAATCGTCGCCGCTGCTTTGCTGTCGGCCGGTGGTTTGAAAGCGCTTCAAACCGCGTCCATTGCCGCGGCTTTGCCGGTATCGATCGTTCTCACGCTGATGACCATCGGTCTCTACAAATCGTTGCAGGAGGACTCCAGCGCGGTGGTGGCCGATCCATCGGGCGTGGCGCCGGACGGCACCAGTCTGGCGGGAGAACTGCACGCCTGATCCCAACGCCCTGCCGGCAACTAAATTGATAAGAAAAAAAGCAAGTCTCCCCTGACGAACTGACGGGCCGAAGGTGGGTTACCTTCGGCCCGTTTTTCGGAGGCGGCGAATTGGGCTGTGCCTTTCGGGGCGGCTCCGGTAAACTGCCGGCTTGGAGCAGATTATGGTTGTTCGCACACCAAATTTTCAGTCGATCGTTGCCACCATCCTAACTGCGGCGATGATTACGTTCAGCGGACCGGCGCCGGCGGCTGACACCATCCCGGAGTTGGGAAACTCAGCGATCGGCAACTACCTGGCCGGCCGGTTTGCACAGTCACGCCGCGACATGTCAGCCGCCGCGGATTTCCTCAACGCCGCCCTGGAAGAAGCCCCGGAGGCGCCGGACCTGCTCAGGCGGACCTTCCTGCTGATGATCATGGAAGGCCGCATGGAGGATGCGCTCCCCCTGGCACGCGAGCTATTGGAAAAGAACCCTGCCAGACCGATTGCCAATCTGGTGGTCGTCGTCGAGGAAATGAAACAGGGCAACTACAAGAAGCTGGACGAACATGCCGAGCAGCTGGACAAATCCGGCCTTAACGCCTTCACCATGCCGGTCATGCGGGCTTGGGCATTGGCCGGGCGCAAGGAATATGACGATGCCCTCACCGCGCTGTCGCCGCTTAAGGGCGCCGAGGGCTCAGAGTCCCTGCATGACCTGCACCTGGCCATGATCAATGACATCGCCGGACGCCGCGACGAGGCTCTCAAATCCTACGAAACGATGGCTGCCGCCAACGGCACACAGACGCTCCGCCTGACTCAACTTCTCGGCAACCTGTACGAACGCCTGGGGAAAAAGGATAAAGCCCGGGCGGTCTATGACAACTACTCGGCCGACCACCCCGCCGCGCACCTGTTCAAATCCGCTTACCGGCGCCTGGACCGAGGCCGCAAACCAGAGCCGATTGTCCGGGTCGCCGCTGAAGGCGCCGCCGAAGCGCTATTCGGATTAGCAAGTTCCCTGAGCCAGCAACGGGTCCGCGATACGGCAACCGTGCTTGGTCAATTGGCACTCTATCTGAAGCCGAATTTTCCGATCATGATGATTCTGGCCGGTGACCTGCTGGAAGCCGATGAACGCCTTGAGAAGGCCAATGAATATTATAGCGCCATCGACAAGTCTTCCGGCTTTTCGTGGTCGGCTCGGCTGCGTGTCGCCGGCAATCTCAATCAGCTCGACCGCACGGACGAAGCCGTCAGCACGCTCAAGACCATGGCCAAGGAAAGTCCCGAGAATCCTCAACCCCTGATCCGGCTTGGTGATATCCTGCGCAACCACGAACGCTTCGACGAGGCCATCTCCGCCTATGACGATGCCATCCAGCGAATTGGTGACTTGGAGCCGCGTCATTGGACGTTGCTGTATACCCGCGGCATGGTTCTGGAACGGGCCAAGGCGTGGTCGCGGGCCGAATCCGACCTATTGCGCGCCTTGGAATTCGAGCCGGACCAGCCTCACGTGCTCAACTACCTGGGATATTCGTGGATTGAACAGGGTGTTCACCTGGAAAAAGCGCAGGAGATGATCCGCACGGCGGTCAAGCTGAGGCCCAATGACGGTTATATCGTCGATAGCCTGGGCTGGGGTTATTACCGCGTCGGCAACTATGATGACGCGGTCAAGGAACTGGAGCGCGCCGTCGAATTGCGGCCCGAGGACCCGGTCATCAATGACCACCTGGGTGACGCATACTGGCGGGTCGGGCGCAATTTAGAAGCCACTTTCCAGTGGAAACGGTCGCTGTCCCTGGATCCGGAACCGGACCTAATCGAAACCATCCAAAAGAAGCTCAAGGACGGCTTGACGGACGAGGAAGCATCGGTGCCGGCCGTAAATCAACCGGAAAACGCCTCGGCCACCGCGAATTAATGCCGTCCGATCCTGCGATTTCCGTTCCGGCGCCGGCCAAGCTCAATCTCTACCTTCATGTCACCGGCCGCCGCGACGACGGCTATCATGAATTGGACAGCTTGGTCGCTTTCACCCGGCTCGGCGATACGGTGTCGGTCACTGCCGCCGATGATCTGACGCTATCCGCAACAGGCCCCTTCGCCGGCGACCTGCCCGGCGGCGGTGACAACATCGTTCTCGAAGCGGCGGACCGGCTGCGGCAATTGGCGGAAATCGGCACCGGCGCCGACATTACCCTGCACAAATGCCTGCCCGTGGCTTCGGGCATCGGCGGCGGCTCGGCCGACGCGGCGGCGGCGATTACCGCACTCCGCCGCCTGTGGGATTTTGAACCGGCGGCCTCGGACGTGTCGGCCCTGGCCCTGGAACTGGGCGCCGACGTTCCCGTCTGCCTGGCCGGCGAAGCGGCGTACATGGGTGGCATCGGTGAAGTCCTGGAACCCTTCCCGGCCCTGCCGGAAATTCCCGTGGTGCTGGTTAACCCGGGCGTCGCCGTCTCGACGGCCGACGTGTTCCGGGCCCGCACCGGGCCCTTTACGCCGCCCAACCGGTTTGCCGGCCCCGTCGGTCATGCCTTGGACCTGGCACAATCCCTGGCGGCGCGGCAAAACGATCTGACCGCCGCGGCGACAGCGCAGGCGCCGGTGATCGGCGATGCCCTGACCGCTTTGGGCGGCTGTACCGATTGCCTGCTGACCCGCATGTCCGGCAGCGGCGCCACGTGCTTTGCGTTGTTTGCCTTGCCCGCGGCGGCGGAGGCTGCCGCGAAAAGGATCGCCGCCGCCTACCCCGATTGGTGGGTCGAAGTGACGGAGCTGGCTAGCTGAGCCCAAGCGCCTCGGCGTTCATGATATTGCGCGGCCGCTTGCCGTCGAGAAGCTCGGTGATCCGGTCCATGCACTCCTGGGCCAGACGCGCATCGGCTTCCAGTGTATACCAAGCCAAGTGCGAGGTCAGGATGGCGTTCTTGGCTGACAGCAGCGGATAGCCTTCGGGCAGCGGCTCGATGGGGAACACGTCGATGCCGGCGCCGGCGATCCATTCCTCGTTCAAGGCCCGGACCAGGGCGTCTTCGTCAATGATGGCGCCTCGGGACACATCGATCAGATACGCCGTCTCTTTCATCTTGTGCAACGCTGCCTCATTCACCAGCCCCCGCGTCTCGTCGGTGAGGATGCAGTGGATGGTGATGAAATCGGCACGCTCCAACAGTTCATCGAAACCGACCGATTGGGCGCCGGTTTCAGAAACCGCATCCTGGGCAACGTAGGGATCGTAATAGATGGGCGTCATGTCGAAACCCGCCGCGCGTTTGCACATGGCCCGGCCAATGCGCCCGAAACCGACCAGTCCAACGGTCTTGCCGGCCAAGTCGACGCCCATGAATTCCGGCGCCGGCCACACCCAGGCCTGATCGCGGGTCGCCGCGTCGATCTCGCGAATCCGGCGGGCCAGGCTGATCAGCAACGCGAAGGCGTGATCGGCCACGGTCGCGGTTCCGTACTCCGGGCAGTTGACCACCAGGGCGCCTTGTCTGGTCACCGCGTCGACATCCACATTGTCGATACCGACGCCGTATTTGACCGTCGCCTTGAGATTTCCCGATGCCTCGATCACCGGCGCGGAGATGGCGGGAAAGAACGAATGGACGATGTAGTCTGCGCCGGCCGCGGCTTCGACCAGGGTCGCCTCGTCCCACTGTTCGGGCTGCACAACATCGGCGCGCTCGCGCAACTGAGCAATCTGCGCATCATTCAAATAGACCTCGCAGTCGGTGATCAGGATTTTCGGTTTTTCGGCGGACATGGAAGACGGCCTCCCGGCTGAAAATGGACGGCGGAACGTATGCCAGACCGTCGGACGTTGCAACGCGCATGAGGCGTAGTTACCTTTGAAGTGACACCAGCGACACGGAGGTCTCCGATGCGCAACCAGCTCAGACAATGGTCCGGCTTGGTCCTGTTTACCTTCGTCACCGGGCACCTGCTCAACCACACGCTCGGCTTGGTTTCGCTTGACCTGATGGAAGCGGCGACGGTTGTGTTCATCGATCCGTGGCGAACGCCGCCGGGCGAAGTGTTGCTGATCGGCGCCATCCTCATTCACGCCGGTAACGCGCTTTACGCGCTGTGGATCCGGCGCAATCTCAAACTGCGCGGCTGGGAGGCGGCGCAGCTGATCCTCGGGCTGTCGATCCCGTTGCTGCTCGCCGTCCACGTCACCGCCAACGGCGTCTTGCCGCTGATTAGCGATTTCAACCCGAGCTATGGCTCGACCCTGTTGGCGGCCGCAGTCGGATCACCGGCCCGCGGCATCATCATGGGCATCGCCTTGATCGTCGTCTGGACGCACGGCTGCGTCGGCCTGCACAACTGGCTCAGAACCAAACCCTGGTATGCGGGCGTGCAGCCTTGGGCCTACGCCATGGCCCTGGTGGTGCCGACGCTGGCCCTGGCCGGTTATGTGGCGGCCGCCATGCAGGTGCGCCGGATGGCCGGAGACGAAGCCTGGCGCGGCGGCGTCGGCGCGGCATCCAATTTTGAGCCGTGGATGCCCGGGTTCATCTACGGCGCCGAGATTCCGTTCCAAACCATCTGCGTCGCCGTACTCATTGCCATTCTGATCGCCCGCTGGGTCCGTCAGGCCATCCGCGCCCGCGCCCGCAAGCCCCGGCTCTATTATTCGCCCGGCAACCGGGTCGCCGACCTGGGTCCCGAGGCGACGTTGCTGGAATCAATTCGCGCCGCCGATATCCCCCACGCTTCGGTCTGCGGCGGGCGCGGACGGTGCTCGACCTGCCGAGTCCGCATCGGCAAGGGCCTGGAAGACCTGGAACCGGCCGGCGAAGCGGAACAAAAGGTCCTCGCCCGGGTCACAACCTCTCCCGGCGTCCGTCTCGCCTGCCAGATCAGGCCGAGCGCCGACATTGAAGTGGCGGGCCTGGTGCCGCCGGACGCCGACGCAAACGAGGCGATGGCCAAACCGGGCTATCAGCAGGGCCAGGAATTGAGCGTCGCCTTCCTGTTCGTCGATCTGCGCGGCTCGACCAAACTGTCGGAGGAACGCTTGCCGTTCGACGTCGTCTTTATCCTCAACCAGTTCTTTGCCGAACTGGCGGCGGCGCTCGCCGAGACCAACGGCCATTACGCCCAGTTCAACGGCGATGGCCTGCTGGCCATCTATGGTCTCAACTCCGGCACCGGGCGAGGTGCCGCCGAGGCCGTCGACGGCGCCAAAGCCATGCTGCGGCGCATTGCCGAGTTGAACGCGCGCCTCGAAGGCGAATTGACCGACGAACTCAAGATCGGCATCGGAATCCACACCGGCGAAGCCATCGTCGGCTCCATGGGCCCGCCGGCCTCGCCCATTGTCTCGGCGCTCGGCGACAACGTTAATGTGGCGGCGCGGCTGGAGGCCCAGACCAAGGAATTCGACGTGCCGCTGGTGGTTTCGGCGGACACAGCCACCTTCGGCGGCATCGATCTTTCCGGCTTCAGAGTGCACCGCATCCAGGTCAAGGGCCGCGAGCGCGAGATCGAGGTCTACGCCGTCGATAACCCGGACCAAATCCCCCCGGGTTCCCCCGCGGCGTAACGTCGCGGAGGCGTTGCGGAGCGCTTGCCGCACCCGGCGTTTGGATTTATGTTTCGGCCCATTCCAAGCGATGGGGCGTAGCCAAGTGGACTAAGGCACCAGGTTTTGATCCTGGCATTCGGAGGTTCGAATCCTCCCGCCCCAGCCATCAAAACCAACCCGCCCAAACGGCGGGTTTTTTTGGCCGGTTGCTGTGAGGGGATCGAGACGTGAGGTGCCGGCACCAATGTCCGCTTATGGCTATTGGCGGACATTGTGAATATTGAGATTAATTCCTAATGGTCCGTTCCGAAGGGAATACTACGGTCGCCGTCGTCCACCTTCCAAGTTGACTTTCCAATTCTAACCTTCCGCCATGCAATTCGGCCAGCCGCCTGGAAAGGGACAACCCAAGCCCCGTGCCTTCGTGTGCTATGTGTGAGTCGGAACGTGCTTGTCCGAATGGTTCGAGGACTTTTGGAATGTCCGTGGCGTCGATACCAATTCCCGTATCTGAAACAACTATAGTCACAGCGTTTTTCTGATCCACGCTGGCCGAGAGACAAACCGTCCCATCCGAGACATTGTATTTCACAGCGTTTGACAAAAGGTTCAATACAATCTGTGCAACGAATCGCTCATCGGCGCGAATATGCGGGAGACTATCAGGGGGGTCGTATTGAAGTGATATTGATTTAGTTTCTTTCCTACCGCGAATTATTCGGATGCTGGAATTCAGCAACTCGTCTACGTCCACATCGCTTTCATCAAGCGTTAGATTCCCAGTTTCAATCTTTGACAGATCCAGAATGTCGTTAACAAGGTCCAGCAGGTGATGACCTGAATTCTCTATGTCTTCGATGTATTCCAAATACTTTTCGTTGCCGATTTTCCCGTAGGTCTCTCCGGATACCATTTGGGAATACCCAATGATCGAATTTAGCGGCGTTCGCAACTCGTGACTCATGTGAGCGAGGAAATTAGACTTAGCGTGATTCGCATGCTCGGCCTTGAGCAATGCTTCATGTGTCTTTCTCTCGGCTACTTTGCGATCAGTGATGTCCGTGCTGATTGTGCCTATTGCACTAACATCGTCACCAAGGTCCATAACAGGGAATTTTGTACACAAATGAATGTGGTTCCCGTCTTTATGCGGAACAATATGCTCCCGAGTAATGTCGCCCCTGGTTTCTATCACCTCATTTTCCTGCAACTCGAACGCTTTGCTCACCTCGGCGGGAAAGAGATTGTGGGCGTTTTTCCCTACATCATCCTCAGGTTTCAAACCGAACTGGTTGGTGTACTCCTTGTTCATCAACAAATATTGCCCAGTGATAGACTTCAGCGAAACTAACGCAGGTGCATGGTCGACGAAGGTCCGTAGGGTTTCTTCGCTTTGCTGCAATGCCATCTCCGCCACTTTTCGTTCCGTGACGTCCTCATGGGTAGAAACGACTTTGGACCAATCCGCATTGGCGCTCTTAATGATCCGCGATACGCACCTGATCTCAACCGGCGTGCCATCAGCTTGGGAATCTGAAACCTCACCGAAATAAGTGATGTCGCCATTTGCGAAGGCCGTTAGTTCATGGAGATGGAAATTCCGCCACTCATCATCCTCTCTGTCGCGGTTGCCCTGCTCGTATTTTATGTACTCCTGGCCCGAGACCATTCCGTACAACTCGATCTGCCTATCATTGACATCTACCAGGCGGATGCTCTTGACGGCGTCTGCCAGGTCTTCTTCGTTGTCGCGGAAATAAGTGAGAAAATCGCTGACGCCTTCACCTTTCAACCTGTCAATCAGGCGTTTAACCTCAGAATAGTTCTCTACGGTAATCCCGAGCGGTGACTGCTGAAATAGTGCCCGGAATCGCTCCTCGGACTCCTTGAGCGCCTTCTCAGACTGGTTCTGTTCGGTAACATCGTGGAGAACATCATGCTCTTCGATCACGGTTCCGTTGTCGTCGAATGCAGGGTTAATTATCGAGTGGACGTAGCGTATTTCGCCACCGGGATTAAGAAGCCTGTACTCGACTTCGGCGCGCTTCCCGTTCCGGACCTTCTCGGTCGCGTCCCTAATTTTCGCTCGGTCGTCAGGATGTGTGAAAGATAATTCACCGTCCAGTCCTGTGGCTTGCGAGGTAAATTCTTCGACCGACACACCATGAATTTGGGCGTAAACATCAGAACAAGAAACGCACCTCTCTTCGATGCAGTTCCAAACCATATATCCGAATTTTGCGAGCTGTGCGCTTTCACGTAAAAGCCCTTCGCTTTCGGCAACCGCCTTTTCTGCAGTTTTTAAATCCGTGATGTCACTGACGACAGCCCCCAAGCCTTCGATCTGTCCTTGTTCGTCAAAGACGGGGAACTTAATCGTATGAAGGACACGTGGGCCGAGTTCCGTCATGGCATCCTCTTCACGGATCACCGTCTCGCCCGTTTCCAGAACCTTCAAATCATGCAAGCGAGTCCGTTCCCCCAACCCCGGATCATGGACTTCAGCAGGTAATTTCCCCACAACATCTTCATTTCTGACATTGAACAACTTTTCGAATTGGCGGTTTATCTGAACATACCGCCCTTCAATATCTTTTAGATACAGTTCTGCCGGCGCGTTGTCGAAAATGGCTGTTAGCCTGTTCCGCTGATTTTCCAGTTCCTCTTCCACTGCCTTGCGATCAGTGATGTCCTGCGTCACGCCCACCAATTTAACGACTTTACCGTTTTCGTTTATGATCGGCTCAAAGCAGCTTGAAAAATGCATTAGTCCTGTTTCACCAACTGCACTGAACTCGAATGTAGATCCATCTCCTTGTAGGGCGCGACTCATCAACTCAGATATTCGCACCCGATCTTCGGGAACAGGAACATCAAGATACTTGAGCCCACAAACTTTTGCCTCATCGTCAACACCCATCATTCGTAGGCCAGCGGGATTCATCGATATGATCTTGCCTTTGTCATCAATTTCATGGATGCAAACTGGTGATGCAGAAACAAGCGTTCGGTATCTCAGTTCACTTTGTTGGAGCGCCGATACAGCATCAAGCCTCTCCTGTCTTCGCCCGGCGCGTTCGAGGAGACCCGCAATGATATTCGGGATGAGTTCGAGATATACCTCTTCGTCATTCTTAATCACGTAGTCAGAAATGCCGAGAGTTAATGCTTCAGCCGCAATACGCTCGTTTCCTTTTCCGGTTATCAAAAGAACAGGCAAATCTTGATTGCCATCGAGGAGATCTCGCGCAATATCAAGCCCCGTTAAATCAGGTAGTTGATAATCAATGGCGACTAGGTCGTATGGTCTCTTGGCATGGAGTGCCAGGCCATCTTTCCCATTTGGGGCAATGTCTACAGAATAGCCCCGGGAGCCGACCGCTTCCTTAAAGAGGTCACAAAGGAGTGGCTCATCCTCAATGTAGAGGACGCGGATGTTTGCAAAGCTTCCCATAACGCATAATATCGTATGTGGCTCATGATTTTCAACCCATCAGAGCTTTTTAATTGGTCTCTGGGGTAAACTCCGAAATCTGTGCCAGCCAGAGGTGAGGCATTTTTTTCTTCACACCAATACAGAAAATGTTTGGATGTCCGCTTTTGGCTATTAGCGGACATTCTGGGGCATAAGTTTCTATGTCCGCTTTACCCCCGAAAGCGGACATTCTCGCGGCAGTCAGAAAATGTCTGCTTATGACCCTAAGCGGACATTCGGTGGATTGTTGGGTTGAGTAGCACGAACAGCTGCAGGTTGCGACAGTTCCGCGCCATTAGAGAGCTGAGGCTTCGTCTCCGCCGAAAATATCCTTGAACACCGTGAGAAGAGCCTGGTCGATGGTCGTTTCCATGCTTTCAAGAATGCCAAATGCCTTGGCCGGCGGAAAAGCCGGCTTGTAGGAGCGCTGGTCGGTCAAGGCGCCGAAAATATCGACGATTGCCGACATCCGCGCCAATTGATTCAACTCCTTGCCTTTCAGGCCTCTCGGATAACCGGTTCCATCAATTTTCTCGTGGTGCTGCTCGGCGATGATCATGGCGCCCTTGGTTATGTCGTCGCCGTTATCCAATAGTCTTTCGGACTCCACCACATGATCGCGCATGACCGGCCATTCTTCTTCCGTCAACTTGCCCGGCTTATCGAGGATCTTGGGCGGCGTCACCATCTTGCCCACGTCGTGCAACAGGCCGCCTGTCGATAGGATCAGGAGGTTATCGCCACGCATGCCGAGACCATGGCCAAACATGGTCAGCAGGGTCGCCACCCGCATGGAATGAACATACGTGTAATTATGGTGGCCCTGTACGTTTTTCAGCAGGTCAAGGTGCGCGCCGACTTTGATCGCCTCGACCAGCGGCGTGCAGCTTTCCGCGGCTGAGCTGTACTGGATCGGTTCGCCGGCCGCGATCTTGTCGGAGATGTCCTGATATTCCGCAACCGTCAGTTTGAGGGGTATGCGCTGGGTATCGGGCAGGTCATCCCAAGCCCGCTCGGCTTTTTCATTGATCAACCCGGCAATGGTATCCATTAACAACTTGGTCTCGATCGGCCAGGTCAGGCAACGGCTCGGCTGGCTTATATCATCCAAGGACGCTCTGATCTCTTCGTCCCGATTCAGCGTCAACAAAACGCCCGCCTTGTGGTGTTCGCCGGACGCCTGGGCCAGCAGCATGCCGATCCCACCGTTCGGCGGGATGTCGTTTTCGGCAATAATGACATCCGGATCGGCGTGTTCGAGCGCGTCAATGGCCGCGCGGACATCGCTAAAAGCGGTCACTTTGAAATACCGGGAAAGGGCGGCAACAAGCTCGTTGCCGTGGCGCGCATCATGCGCGACGATGAACAGTTCAGGAACCGTTATTTCCAATTTCGGCTCCGTACTGCTGTTGGTCGACGGCGCTGTCTCCGGCAAAGCTCTTTGAATATTCATCACCACCCCCCATAAGCGGATAATCGTAAATCTGTAAGGCTTGCGAACGATTCATCAAGAGCGGACTTGTTAGTTTTTTGTAAGGTTATTGTAAGGTTATTGTAAGGTTATTGTAAGGTTGCTGTAAGGTTTTGTAAAGCTGGCGTGTCGATTGAAGATCAAGAATCTGACAGAAAATCAGCTCTAACAGCTGTAGCCGCCGCCAATTCAATGTCTCTTATGGCGATTAGCAGACATTCGGCTACGGAGTGATTTACGTCCGCTTTACACCCGAATGCTGACATTATCGGCGACAGTCAGAAATGTCTGCTTCTGACCCAAAGCGGACATTCAGCCGCCTATTGGAGTTGCGGAGATACAGTGCCTTGAAAACTGGCCCGTAAGTCAATTGCATCGCCACGCCACCAAACAGTTTTCGGGAATTCTCCTTGAAGAGCAAACCGCTCACCGATCCGGGGCTGAGTCAGTTCAATGTTATTTTTGGCTGCAGCGACCTGCAACCGCTCGATTGGTTCAGCCCAGGGATGCAACGCCAGATCAAAGCGGCCCCAATGGATCGGCAGCAGGACATCTCCGCTTAGGTCCTGATGGGCCTGGGCTGTTTGTTCTGGAAACATGTGAACGTTGCTCCAGGCTTCGTTGTAGGCTCCGCATTCAAGCAGGGTCAGATCAAACGGTCCCAGTCGTTCACCAATCTGCTTGAACCCCGGGAAATAGGCGCTGTCGCCACTGAAGAATATATTGTTGTCGCGACCCTTGATGGCCCAGCCCGCCCAAAGGGTTTTGTTTCCATCCGTCAATTTTCGGCCCGAAAAATGCTGGGCCGGGGTTGCCGTGAAGGTTAGGGAGCCCACCGTCGTTTCCTGCCACCAGTCCAATTCGACGATCCTCTCACGCTCGATCCCCCAGTGTTCGAGATGGGATCCGACCCCCAACGGAACAACGAACAAGCCCACTTTGCCGGCCAATGCCACCATGCTTGAATGATCCAGATGATCATAATGATCATGGGAAATGACGACGACATCCAGCCAGTCGATTTTATCCAGGGTGATCGGCATGGATTCGTAAAAACTTTTCGGCGGCAACCAGCCGTAGGGCGACGCATGATCGGAAAACACCGGATCGGTCATGACAGTTTTGCCGTCGATCTCGATCAGGACCGTCGAATGTCCCATCCAGGTCACATGTGTTTTACCATCGGTAACCTGTAGGCTTTTCAAGGGTTCGACAGGCAGTTTTCCCTGCGGCGTCCGCTCTGAGCGCAGTGCAATCCAGTCGTATAGTGCGTTCCAAAGGGACCCGGACCGTTCTGGCTTGTCCAGAACCACCATGTTTTTGAACTTCTCGCCCTCATAGTTCGGCGATGACGCCATGCGTTTCAATGCGGCGCTTTCCGGATTTCGCCCAAACTGCTGCCCGACGATTATAGAACAGCCCGCCAGCAACATTGTGGCCAAGGTCACTGCCATCTTGGAAACACGTTTCTTGGATAGTTTCATCAATTTCTCCTTAAGGGGCCGCTGCCTTGGCCCTCGGTACAAACTAGACTGATTAGTCAGTCACAATGATTCAAAAATTTTAGACCTTTCTGCTGACCCCCGCCCAATAGCTGGAAAAACCTTTGTCGATAATTTCCAACCGATCATCACTGGGGACTTCCAGCGAAGAGAGATAAGAGACGATGGCGGTAATCTGACCGATCATGATCTCGAGATGATATTCGAGCGGCAGATCTACCAACTCGCCATCCTGTATTCCCTGTTCGACCATTCCATGGATGAACTGGAAATCCTTGGCCACTTCAGATTTGGTTTCACTGCTGACTAGTTCTGACAGGCGAAGCTGTTCCATAAGACGCCAGCGGACCGGGTGGTCCAGCGCCCAATTGACCACGCCTTTCCAGACATGATCGAGACAAGCCTGCAATCTTGCATCTCTCGGCATTCCCTGGGAAATTGCCTGAAACAGCTCGCCTTTAACGCCTGAATAGATCTCGTCGATCAGGACTTCCTTGCTGGCAAAGCAATTGAACAAGGTACCGTTAGCGACTCCGGCTTTCTTGGCAATGCTTGCAGTCGAGGTTTTCCAGAACCCATCCGCCGCAAACAGCGTAATCGCCGCCTCAAAAATCATGTTCCGTTTTTCACTCATGCCCGGGATATACCTGCGACTGACTAATCAGTCAAGAAGTATTTTCATTGAAAATTCCTGACGGAAAGGGCATTGCAAATTTGTGACTATCATTCCTTCTAAGTAGTCTCGCAATGTCCGCTTGTGGCTATTAGCGGACATTATGGGGCATGAGCTTTTATGTCCGTTGTCACCCCGAAAGCAAACATTCTGCGGACAGTCGCAAAGAGTCTGCTTCTGACCCAAAGCGGACATTCCCGCCACCGCGCTACCCTCGCGCCGAGAACTCTACCTCTGCTCTCAATCTGTATCCACCAAGCCAGCGCCGGCGCCTTGCGTTCGGGAAATTTCATTGTCGGGAACGAGGATATTGGCGGCGATAGCTTCAAGCCTCAGCCAAGCTTCAGTATCGACCTCGACCCCCTGTTCCGGTGCGCTGTCCCAGTGAGCCGCTATGTCGTCATCGGTATGCTGTGCGCCGTGTTCAATGAATTCAATATTTACCGTGGTTGGATTGTCGTTCGGCGGACCCGCTTCTGCTGGTGAACGATATTGGCGTATGCGTCCACCGGACAATAGCGCCGTGCCGTCGTTCCAGGTGACACGAAGAGAAAATCCGCTCGGTGCGAGGAAACCCGGCAACAGCATCGGTGAAACAACATCCCTGACCATTATGCGGCGCGGCATCGTTTCGTCCGCCGCGGCAATAGAATCGGCCAGCGAAGGTCCGACGATTAACGGACAAAACATACCGGTCCCGTCCGTTGCCGTCCAAAACCAATCGCCGCCCTCGGCCCGCTGCTCCGGCGGATAAGCGATATTGTCCCGCTGGTAGATTTCGAGGGCGCCGGCAAGCCCCTCAACCGCTGGCAATCCGCTCCGCGAGAGCAACCGGACGGCAAGGCCCGCTTCTTCCGCCAGACCGAAAGCCAGGCCGCTGCCGAATGTCGCCTTTCGCGCCATTGCCTGGATTTCATTCAGTGATACTTTCATGAGGGCGGTCCCGGCTTGACGGGAAAGGCCCAATCATCGGCATTCGGTTCATGCAACTCGTCGGCCAGCGGCGCGCCTTGATACATGGTGATGCGCGTCCAGCGGTCCGAGCGCGGGTCAAACTTAACGGCGCCAAAGAAGGACAATTTACAGCGCAGCATATCGAGCGGCAGCATATCGGCATCAACCAGATTGGACCGTAACTCGGCGTAGGGATAGCGCGCCGTAACCTGTACGCGGCGCACGACATGGCGGAACTCGGGATGCTTTATCAGAAACTCTGACATATCCAAACTACCCGGCATCCCGATTAGCGCAGCATCTAAAGCCTGAACGTCGCGTCCGATGGCGAGCGGCATTTCCTTTCCCGCGCCCGGCTCCGTATCCCGTTCGCCAAGCCGGGGTTCCAATTTTTCTTCAGAAACATACCAGAACCGTTGTTGGCGGGCAGGATCGGAAAAATCGATCCCCAGGGACCAGGGATAATCTTTGGCGATGTGCCCGCGAACTTCGGCAACGCTCATGCGCGCGTCGATGGTTGCGGTTTCGTTGGCGGCCATTTCTCCACTCAGGTCGTCGACAAGTTCCGGATAGGGCTCGATCATCAAACTGACGAGCAGCTCCTGGCCCTCAAGCGATAATTCCGCCTCCGCCCAGCGATACAGCGTGTCCCAAGGTTGCTTGCGATTGAGTGCGCCTGTATCGGCCAGGGCCTGGGCGCGTATTTCCGGAAGTTCGCGGCGAAGCCGGATGATATTTCCCATCTGGCGTTCATCAGCGACATTCCATTCGGCAATGTGCTGCTCGGCGCGATCGAGCAATTGGGCAAACCGCTCTTGGTCCTCAGGTTTCACGCGCTCGACGGACCGAACCCGGGCGAGGGCCCGCTCACGGGCCGAGAACCAGTTGTTGATCAGGATCGGATGGCCGACCAGGAACGGCGCCATGCCAAGCCCCGTCGCATTGCCGATGCCGAGAAACCTTTTGATCGCAGGGTCGAGCGGAACAGCGCCTTGCGGGTTGCGACGCCTGGCGATGTGCTCGACCAGATCAATCGTAAAACATCGAATCAGATAGACCGCCAGCATTTCCGCCGCGAAGGGTCCGGCCAATTCGGACCGCGACGAAATTTTTTCCCGATCCGCCAACCCGAACTTGCCGTTGCCGTAGACAGCCGTCGTCCGCATCAGATAGCCGACCTCGCCGATCACCTTGACGTCCGGCTGCCGGCCGTCGGCCAAACGGCCGGTAATATGATCAAAAAGCCGCAGGCTTTTGTTGGCCCGCGCCAGGACGATCTCCTTTGCCGTACAACGGCCCGCTTCCTGTTTCGGAACATTTTCCGCGAGACGCCGGATATCATCCTCTGTCGGTCGTCCATCAGCGAGAGTAAAGGTCGCATCCCAGACTTTGGCGATGACGCGGTCTGTCCGGCTTTCGGGGCTAATGGGCTGCGAGAAACACACAAGGCTATAGGTCCGTTGGCCGGCATCGGCCTCGTAAATCGCTACGCCGTAGCCCTCGTCATCCAATTCAGATCGAACCGCTTCGATGCGCCATTGCTCGTCGTGCATCCGGCGGATCAGGGAACGCATGAAACTAAGCCGCGTCTGGAAGAATGCGCCCATACGCTCCAAGCGCATCACATCGTTTGGATCACGCGGCAATATCGCCGTCATACGCCTATGATCCAGCCGCAGGACCGAAAGATTTCTGGAAGAATGCGAGCCAATTTTCCCCCAGCAGTCCACCGACATCGGAATCCGAAAACCCGGCGTCGCGCAACCCCTTGGCAACATTCGCAAAGTCGCGGTTATCCTTGAACCATTCGGGCTGCGGCGGAAAGCCGGGTTTGGCCGCCGAGCCCTCACCGAAATCCCGCTCACGGGTCCAGCGGCCGTTTCGCATCCATTCGACAACCCCGTCGGGTTGGTCCTGGCAGAGATCGGAGCCGATACCGACGTGCTCAGGCCCCATCAGTTCGGCCACCCTTGCCGCCATCTCACAGAAGTTGGCGAGCGTACATGCGGACCCGTCTTTGAGGTGGTGAGGATATAGCGACAAACCGAGCATTCCTCCGGATTGCGCCAGCGCTTTTAATACGTCGTCGGATTTGTTGCGCAGCGCCGGGTGCCAAAACGCCGGATTAGCGTGGGTAATGGCGATCGGGCGCTCAGAAATATCAATCGCTTCAAGCGTTGAGCGTTCCGCGGAATGCGACATATCGACGGCCAGACCGACCCGGTTCATTTCCTTAATCACTTGGCGGCCCATGCGGGTGACGCCGGCATCGGCATCTTCATAGCAGCCGGTGGCGAGTAGGCTTTGGTTGTTGTAGGTAAGCTGCATGAACCTCGCGCCCAACGAATGGCAAACTTCGACCAGGCCGATATCGTCTTCGATGGGGGAGCAATTCTGGAAACCGAAAAAGATCGCTGTGCGGCCTTCATCATGGGCGCGGCGAACATCATCTACCGTACGGCCATGAAAAATCAGATCCGCATGGCGTTCGAAACGTTCGTTCCAAACCTCGATATTGAGAACCGTTTCGCGAAAATTCTCATGGTAGCAAATTGTCGCGTGAACAGCGGAAACGCCGCCTTCATTGATCTGCCGGAAAACCGTTTCAGACCAGTTGTTGTACTGAAGGCAATCGATAATCAGCGGCCGTCTGGAATCCATCGTCGAGTGTCCTCATCCCCTTGACCATTCACGATGCCCTATTGGCTTGGATTCGACGATAACGACGTAACATAAGCAAGCCCACAATGTCCGCTTCTGGCTATTAGCGGACATTCAGCGCCCTAGTGATTTATGTCTGCTTTACCCGCGAAAGCGGACATCCTGCGGACAACCGTAAAGATCCATAGATATTAAGGTAATTTATCCTATGCACTTGATATTTAACCCATGCCGTGCCATATTTGACCTGTCGCTTGTTTTGGGCGGCTGTGCTGTTTGACATTGTGAATAGGAAAGGCTGCCGATCGACCCCCGAGGGGGCTGTTAGGCTACGGTCACACCAGCGGAACCCGCAGAAAGATGGGGTTTCCGGGTGGAATTGCTCGTTCCCGCTCGCCCTGAAATGAGGACAAATGTAGACATTTGTGGACATTTCCAACGGGAATCGGGGGTGAATCGTTTATTCTCAAACGCTTATTCCGTTTGAACCGGCCTGTTATAGGGTCTTGGCGGCGTTTTGAGCGTGTTTTGCGGCTTTATAACAGCCATTTGGCGCTCTCTGAACTTCCCGCCGGGGGATAACCCGGGCTTACGCCCGTTCCCCGGACGGACGGTCTTTGAACGGCCTGACATGAATCGCTTGTCGGGCAATATTGGCTATGCTCAAAATGCGACGCTCCAATTCCCGCTGGCCCGGTCGCACAACGAACGAGGCTGGGCCGCAATCGAGGGATCATGACTGAAGACCACATCACGAGAGCCGATAGCCAATCAGACGCCGATTTCAGACGCGCGCAGCAATGCTTTGGATCGGGCAAAGTCGATGAGGCGGAATTGGTGCTCCAGGGCATCCTCGCCCGCGACCCGGATCATTTCGAAGCCAGCGAGGGTTTGGCGGTCCTGTATGCCACGCAGGGAAACTTGGACGCCGCAATTCCCATGTTCCAGAAAGCCGCCGGCTTGAGGCCGAACAAAGCGGGCGCTCACTTCAATTTGGGGACGGCATTGACGGAAGTCGGGAGGCTGGAAGAGGCCATTTCCGCATTCCTGCAATGCCTCCGGATCGACCCCAATGGGGAACCGCCTCACATCAATCTTGGCAACGCCTACAAGGAAACCGGCGATCTCGACGCCGCCGCGGCGAGTTTCCGGCGGGCCATCGAGATTAATCCCGCGTCGCTGGTCGCCCACAACAATTTAGGCTCAACCCTGAGGCTATTGGGCGATGCGCCGGCGGCGATCACTTGTTTTGAGAAAGTATTGAATTTGGCGCCCAACCTGCCCGGGAGCCCTGATACGTCCCAAGCCGTTATGCTCGATATCGCCGAGGTGCATTACAATCTTGGGCTTGCGCTCCAGGACCAGGGAAAGCTGGACCACGCCGTGGCAAACTTTCACAAGGCCCTGGCCACCCGGCCCGATTTCGCCGAGGCGCACTATCATTTGGTGCGGATGAAAAAACATTCGGAGCACAACTCGGACATCCAGGCCATGGAACAACTGCATGCCCAGCCCGCGATCAGTAGCGAGCAAAGAAAATTTCTCGCATTTGGCCTGGGAAAGGCTTTCGAGGATTTGCAGCAATACGAAAAGGCGTTTGATTATTTCGCTGAAGGAAACGCCATAAAACGCGGGAGCTACAGCTATTCCGTTGATAGCCATGGCAGGTTCACCAAGAAGCTGGAAGCGGTTTTTGATTCCGCCCTATTCACCAAGCACCCGGGAACGGGATGTCGTGATGAAACTGCCATATTTATCCTCGGCATGCCGCGCTCAGGCACGACGCTGGTGGAGCAGATCCTGGCCAGCCATCCCGACGTGCATGGAGCCGGAGAACTGGAAACCCTGAGCCAAATTGTCAACGCTCACTTCGGCGATAAGGCCGGCATTGAGTTTCCAGAAACCGTTCAGCAGACCGATGGCGTTGATTTTGAGCGCCCGGGGCTCAACTACATTGAAGCCATCCGAAAGCACTCCGGGGAAGCTCGTTTCATTACCGACAAAATGCCGGAAAACTTCAAATACATTGGCTTGATCAAGCTGATGTTGCCCAATGCCAAGGTGATTCACTGCCGGCGCGAGCCGGCGGACACTTGCTTATCCATCTTCAAAACGAATTTCCTGGAGAAGCACGAGTATTCACACGACCTCAGTGATCTTGCGCACTACTACAATTTCTACAGTGATTTGATGGAACATTGGCGCCGCGTAATTCCCGACTTCATCCATGACGTTCAGTATGAAGACATCATCGCTGATCAAACCGGGCAAACCAGGGCCCTATTGGAATATTGCGGCCTTGAATGGGACGAAGCCTGTTTGGCATTCTACAAGTCAGACAGGCTGGTTGTGACCGCAAGCTCTGAACAAGTGCGACGGCCGATTTACAAAGATTCCATTCAGCTATGGAAACGCTATGAAGCGCAGCTAGCCCCGATGCTTGAAATCTTGCGCTAGTTTTTCAAAACGGCCTCCATTTGACCCCCTCACCCGGGCATGCTACACCCCCGGCCATGCGTACTTTGGATAAACGAATGCGGGCGAAACGAATTATGTGGGGCATGACCATGCCGCGCAGCGCCCATCCGTTCGTTTCGTCCACTTCAAAAAAGAGTACGCATCATGTCCAGCCAACGTCTTTCTAACAAAACTTCCGAACCTGCATCTCCGTTCACCGCACCAGGATCTGAATCCGGGCGGCTATACGTGAGGCTTGAGGCCGCGCCCGGCGTCGGCGCGCTTCGCGAAACCCGGACGGCGATTGAGCGCCTGTGTTCGGAGCCGTGCCGGTTCCTTGGACCGGTCGATGACCGATTGTCCCTGGAATTGGAAATTTGCGATCCGGGCTGCCATGGCGCGGAATTGCTGGCCCGGCGCATCTTCCGTATTGCCGGTGTCCACCGGGTCCGGGCCGAGCGCCGGGTTCCCGGACGCGGCGTGGTCTATGCTATCCACTTGGCCACGGCGCTGGAGTAGGATCGCAACATGCTTAAGCTGCACGACTTCCTCGATTCCGGAAACGGCTACAAGGTACGGCTGCTGCTGGCGCTTCTCGGCGAACCGTTCGAGTTGCTCGAGCATGATATTACAAAAGGCGAGACGCGGACGCATGAGTATCTGGCCATGAACGCCAACGGCCGCATTCCGCTCTTGCAGACCGAAGACGGCCAGTTCTTGGCGGAATCCAACGCCATCTTATTTTACCTTGCCGAGGGTACCCGCTTCATGCCCACGGACCGCATGGACCGCGCCCGGGTACTGCAATGGATGTTCTTCGAGCAATACAGTCACGAGCCCAATATCGCCACATCGCGGTTCCTCCGCCATCACCGAGAAATGACCGACGAGGTGCGCGCGCTCTTGGACCAGAAACGCGAGCCCGGTTACGCCGCCCTGGGCGTCATGGAGGGGCAACTGAGCGGGCAGGACTATTTCGTCGGCGGAACCTACACAGTCGCCGATATCGCGCTGTATGCCTATACCCATGTCGCCCATGAGGGCGGTTTTGACCTCGCGGAACACCCCGGCATCCGGACCTGGCTGTCGCGGGTGGCGTCCGAGCCGGGCCATATTCCCATTACCCATCGCTAGGGCTTGGCCCTTTCCGGTTTGATGCCCGCCGTAAACCGGGTATTCTCCGCTCAGAAGGTAAAGGAGATGGACGTGAACGACGATCTTGCCAAGAATAAGCGGTTCCTGCTTGAAATCGAGCAGGCGATCCGGCTGTCCAACAACGAGGTCATCCACCAGCGGATTCCACCCATCACCTCGGAACGCATGCTGACCTTCGCCGTCGCCGTCGCCAAAATGCGCTCGCAATACATCGAGGCGGCTTTCCGGTTCGCCGACGCGGACCATGCCGATGCGCCGGACGGCGAAGCCGAGGTTGCGGAACTGCGCATGCTTCGTGAACGGTTCCATGAGGCCCGCGATGCCTTCATCGCGCTGCAGCGGGCCATCGAACTGGGCTATGTGGACGTGGAGCCGGGAATTTAACCGCTGTCTTCCGGCTTCAATTCCAGAGATACGGAATTCATGCAGTAGCGCTGGCCGGTGGGCGCCGGGCCATCGGAAAAAACGTGGCCCAAATGCGAGTCGCAGCGCGCGCAGAGGATTTCCGTGCGGTGTGAGAACAGGCTAACATCCGGTTTTTCCGCCACCGCGTCTTCCGAAATCGGCGAATGAAAGCTCGGCCAGCCGGTCCCGGAATCGAATTTCGTTTCGGATGTGAAAAGCGGATGACCGCAGCAACTGCAAACGTAGGTGCCGGGATCCTTACACGCGTTGTATTTTCCGGAGAACGGCCGCTCGGTACCCTTTTTCCGGCACACCTCATACTGCTCCGGCGACAGTTGCTCCCACCATTCGTCCTTGGACTTGTGAACTTTCTCCATTGGGAAATTTCCTTTTCAGCGCTTCCATCCATATAGGGAGATTGGCGGCGATTTCAAACCCGCGCCATTCCCCGGCTTACAGCTTGCCGTCGTACGCCTTGGCGCCGATGGGACAGGCAATGAGACTGAAGGTATTTCGTCCGAAGGCGGCTTCGAGTTCGGCCGCCAAGGTGTCCGTGTCCGCCGCCGTTACGCCGTGCCCCCCCATGGCATTGGCCACGGCGGGAAAGTCGGTGGCGCCGAAATCGACGCCTAGGTTATCGAAGCCTGAGTTGCGCTGCTTCAATTCAATCAGGGCCAAGCTCTCATCGACGAAAACCACCACCGCAACCGGCATTTTCAAGTCCCGCAAGGTCGCCAACTCGCCCAGCACCATCTCCAATCCTGCGTCACCGGTAAAGGCGATGACAACGCGGGCCGGGTCCGCCAGCTTGACGCCCATGGCCAGCGGCAGCGCCACGCCCATGGTGCACAGCGCCGAAGATTGCAACAACGTGCGCGGTCCATAGCACTCCCAGCCCTGGCTCAGAAGGATGCGATGTGCACCCGTATCAGCAGTGGCTATACCGTCACGCGGCAAAGCGCGGCGAGCGGTCTCGACAATGGCTTCCGGCCCCCACTCGCCGTTTGCCCCGTAAGCTTCCTTGTGAGCGGCACGGGCCGCTGATGCTTGGCCCCCAGTCCAGGTCTCGCGAGGTTCGACGCCGTCCGCCAGGACTTCCAGACCGGCGCCGATATCACCGATGAAAGACAACCGCGCCTGATGGACGTAGTGAGTATTGGGCAGGGCGGAAATTTCAATAACGTTGGCATCCGCACTCCAGGGCTCGACCCAGCTGGCCCGCATCTCGATGGGATCGTATCCGGCCAGGATGATGAGATCGCTCTCTCCGAGCAGAGGCTGCAGGATGGTGTCGGCCCGGGGCGATAGGCCGGCGCCGCCGAGCGCCAGGGGATCATCCTCCGACAATACACCCTTGGCCTTGTAGGTGGTAATCAACGGCACCCTGAACTGGTGCGCGAAAGTTGCGACGCTGTCCGCCGCACCATGATGGAGTACGTCGATCCCGGCGATCATCAAGGGCCGCTCCGCCTCACCCAGGGCTTTGCGAGCGGCATCCAGGTTCGGCCCTTCCGCCGGAGCGGCGGGCGATGGTTTGGTCCGGGCGGGACGGGGATTGCCGTCGAACTCGGCATTAGCGACGGAAATAGGAATATCGATATGAACCGGCCCGGGCCGGTCGTCCATGGCAACGGCGACGGCTTTGTCGATGATCGCGTCAATGGCGCCCGCGGTGGCGGTAAAACTGGCCTTGGTGATGGGTTTCATGAGCGCCGAATGATCGAACACCTGATGCGTGAAGGTAACGGCTTCATCGGCGTCAATACAGCCGGTCAGATAAATCAACGGCACTTGATCCTGGTAAGCGTTGGCGACGAAGTTGACCGCGTTGGCCACACCCGGCCCGATCGTGGCGAGCAAAACGCCGGGCGCGCCGGTGATGTGGTGCGTACCTTCGGCCATAAAACCGGCGTTGTTCTCATGCTTGGTCAAGATGAAGTCGAGGCCTGCCTGCTTGAGAGCATTCATCAGTGTCAGCACCTCGCCGCCGGGAATGCCGAAGGCATGGCGGCAACCAGCCGCATAAAGACGTTGGGCGATGACGTCGGCAGCCAACATTACTCGGCCGCTTTCTTGCTCTCACGCTCGGCCAGTTTCTGGTGGCCGTCGCGGGTCTGCGGCAGTTTGCGCTCTAGGATTTGCGAAGCAACCACGGTGCGGAGGATTTGCGCCGTGCCGCCGCCGATTGTGAACATACGCGCATCGCGGACCATGCGCTCCAGCGGCAGGTTGCGGGAATAGCCGGCGGCGCCGAACACTTGTAACGCGTCGTTGGTGACTTTGACTGCCATTTCCGAGGCGAAGATCTTAGCTTGAGCCGCCTCGGTCACGTCGGGGAACGCGTCGTCACCACATTCCGCCGCCCGATGGATCATCAGCCGCGCCGCCGCCAGTTGCGTACTCATATCGACCAGCATCCATTGCAGGCCCTGAAACTCGCAGATGGGCCGGCCGAATTGCTCGCGCTCCTGGGCATACTCAAGCGCGTGCTCGTAGGCGCCCTGGGCGATACCCAGCGCCACGGTGCCGGCGCCGACCCGCTGCGCGTTATAGGCCGTCATTAGCCCGGCAAAACCGCGCTTCAAACCCTCCGGCGGGATCACTGCCATGCCGGCGGGAACTTCCAAGTCCTCGAAAATTATCTCCGTTTCCGGAATTCCCCTGAGCCCCATGGCCGGCTCGCGGGAACCCACACGGAGGCCCTCTGCTTCTCCGCGGACGGCAATGAACCCGCCGATACCCTGATCCTCGCCGTCCTCAAACACGCGAGCGAAAATAAGGTGCAGCTTGGAAACACCGCCGCCGGTAATCCAGTGTTTGGCGCCATTGATAACGAAAGTATCGCCTTTCTTGTCGGCGCGAGTTGTCATTTGCGAGGCGGCGCTGCCGGCCCCGGGTTCCGTAATGCAGATCGCCGGCTTGTCACCGGCCAGGACAAGATCGGCAGCGAGGCGTTTTTGTTCTTCCGTGCCATAAGACATGACCGCGCCGATAGCGCCCATGTTGGCCTCAACCACGATTCGCCCGGTAACGCCGCAGACCCGAGCCATCTCCTCGATAACCAGCACGGCGTCCATGTAGCTGGCGCCACCGCCGCCGTACTGCGCCGGCAAGGTCATACCCATAAAGCCAGCCTGGCGTAGAATCTCAACATTGTCCCATGGATACTCCTCGGACTTGTCGACATCCGCCGCTCGGGGTGCGATCTCCGTTTCGGCGATACGCCGCGCTGTGTCACGGATTTGCTGCTGGGTGCTGCTCAATTCAAACATGGCCTTTGGTCTCACTATCCTCGCCCGACTTGAAGCGGGCATCCTATACCTGGAAACGGCATCTTTAAATCACTTAAGCCCGCATGCGCCCGCCGCCGGGGTCGTACGGCGGGTCAAGCGAAGCGGTGCAGGAGAACACGTCACAGGAAATATCGAGCGCAAACCCGCCCACCGCCATCATCTGCTCGAGGATTGCTTCGTCACGATCCACGTAGCCCATAGCCACCGACGTTCCCACCGAATGGCCGAACGCCGCCGAGGTTACTTGGCCGACCGGCTCGCCGTTATACAGTATCGGCTCGCCGCCGATTGGATTGGCGGTATTGTCATTCAGGGTCAACATCACCAACCGGCGCTTAACGCCCTCGTCACGCTGGCGCAAAACCGCATCACGGCCAATGAAATCAACTCCCTTGTCCAGTTTGACGCCGAATGCCATCCCCGCCTCCAATGGCGTATCCTCCGGCGTCAAATCATGGCCCCAGGCCCGGAAACCCTTCTCCAAGCGGAGTGACGTCATGGCATAGGCGCCCTGGTTGGCGAGGCCCAGGTCCGCGCCGGCTTCGGTGAGGGCGTCATAGACGCCGGTTGCGAATTCGCTCGGCATATAAAGTTCCCAGCCCAGTTCACCGGCAAACGAAAGCCGCAGCGCCAGCACCCGGGCGTAACCCACCTCCACCTGCCGAGCCCAGTAGAATGGGAAGGATTCGCGGGTGAACTTATCCGGCGAAACCCGCTGCAGGAGTTCCCGGGCATTGGGTCCACTGAGGCCAATGGCTGCCATACCCGAGGTAACATCGCTCATGGTCGCACGAGCGCCTTCAGGCATATTGCGGCGGATCCAGTCCTTGTCACGGGTCGGCTTGGCGGTGCCGGTAAGCAGCAGGTAAGCGCCCTCATCAAGCCGGATAGCGACGATATCGTTCTCGTAGCCGCCGTTCTCATTGAGCATGGGCGTATAAACCATGCAGCCCGGCTCCACGGCCATATCGTTGGCGCAGAGCGATTGCAGCACAGACTCGGCGTCAGGACCTTCCAGGCGTAGTTTGCAGGACATGGATTGGTCGAGCAGCGCCACGCCTTCGCGCGCCGCTCGATGTTCGACAGCAACGCGCTCGAACCAGGGCGGCCGTTGAAAACTCAAGGCCTCGGTATCGACCTCGCCCGCCGGGTCGAAATACCGCGGGCGCTCCCATCCGGCAATTTGGGTAAAGTTGGCGCCTTGGGCGGCCAATCGGTCATGCAGCGGCGTATGTCGCAAGTTCCGGGCGGTCTCTGGCTCTCGGCCCGGATAGCTGACGGCATAATGCAGGCCGAGTTCTTCCGGGATGCGGTCATGCAGCGCGCGCAAGTTATTTTGGAACGGCTGGAACCGGCGTGGGTCCGCTTCCCACAGGTCCATGGACGGGCGGCCCTCTATGATCCACTCCGCCAGCGCCCGACCGGCGCCGCCGCCGGACGCCATGCCCACGGAATTCATACCGCAACCCAAAAAGAAACCGTCCAAGTCCGGACTTTCTCCAAGCATGAATGCACCGTCCGGGGTGAAGCTTTCGGGGCCATTCACCAAGGTCCGCACCTCCGCCGTTTCCAAAACGGGCAGGCGGTGAAGGGCATTCATCATCATCGGCTCGAAGTGATCCCAATCTTCGTTGAGCAGATCGAAAGCGAAGTCCGGGGGCAATGCGTCAAGCGGCAGCGGTTTCGCCCCAGGCTCGAAGCAACCGACCAGCAAGCCCCCCACATCGTCGCGAATATAAAGATGTCCGTCGTGGTCGCTTAAGGTCGGCAAGTGCCCGTCAATGCCGTTGATGGGTTTGGTCAACATGTAGAAATGTTCGCAGGCGTATAGGGGGGCAGTTACCCCGGCCAGGGCCGCCACTTGGCGACTCCATAGCCCGGCGCAAAGAGCCACGGATTGGCAGGCGATGCGGCCACTCTCCGTGATCACGGCTGAAACCCTGCCGCCTCTCTTTTCGAAACCCGTTACCGGCGCATCTTCGAACACCTTGACCCCCGCCGCCTTCGCAGCCTTGATCAGGGCGGCACATACATCCGATGGATTGACGCGGCCGTCATCGGGCGAAAACACAGCCCCGATCACATCGTCACTGCGCATCAGTGGCCATCGGTCCGCTGCTTCGGTTGACTCAATGACATGCGCTTCGACACCGTAGAGCCGCGCTAAGGACGCCTGGCGCTTGATATGAGTGAAGCGGTCCGAATTGGTGGCGATAGAGAGGCTGCCCGTCTTCAGCCACCCCGTAGCCTGACCGGTTTCTGCTTCCAAGGATGCGTAAAGCTCCGCGGAATGTCGGATCAGCTGCGTCAAATTGGCGCCGGAGCGAAGTTGGCGAACTTGGGCGGCGGAGTGCCAAGTGGTGCCGCTGGTCAATTGTTTGCGCTCAAGCAACACAACGTCCGTACATCCGGATTTCGCCAGGTGGTAGGCGACGGAACAGCCCATGATGCCGCCACCGATGATAACGACCTGGGTTTCTGCTGGCAGTGCGATGGTCAAGTTTCCGGTCCTTTGAAACGAATGGAGCACTAGTTTTCAATTTGCAACGAATGTTGCAAATTGGCAAATTTTTTTGAGCTAATGTTTTGGTGTAAAACGGAACCCGGCAATTACGAAAGATTTAGCCTGCCATGAGCCTTACCATTACAAAATTGAGCCCGAAACTGGGCGTGGAAATTGCCGGCATTGATCTGTCCCAACCCCTAGGTGGCAACATGGTTGCCGAAATCCGCCAGGCTTGGCTGGATGCCAACGGGATCGCACTGTTTCGCGGCCAGTCTCTCACGACGGCTCAGCATATCGATTTCAGCAGTCATTTCGGATCTCTGTTCGGCGCCCCGGGCGAGGTGCCGCTGCAGGAAACGGTGAGCCGTTATATCCACCCCAACCACCCGGAAATTTACCGGGTCTCCAACAAGGTTGAGAATGGCGAACCTCTGGGCCGCGAGCGGGCCGGCACCTATTGGCATTCAGATGTCAGCTTCCGCGACTGTCCCGCCGGCGCCTCCATCCTCCACGCCCGCGAAGTGCCGGAGATTGGCGGCGATACTCTGTTCGCCGACCTGACCCAGGCCTACGAGGCGTTATCGGAGACTATGAAGGACACACTGGCGCCGCTCCGCGCCCATCACGATTGGGCCGTGGCCGCCGCCACCCAATATTCTCAGAACGTGGTTATTGCCGACGACCTGGAGGGTGGTAACCGAACAGTCCACCCCGTCGTCCGCACCCATGCGGAGACCGGCCGCAAGGGCCTATTCATCAACCCGGGCTTCGTCTCGCAGTTGGAAGGATTCGAGAAGGCGGAAAGCGACGCCCTGCTCGGCTATCTCTACAGCCACGCCATCAAACCGGAATTCCTTTACCGCCACCGCTGGTGCCAGGGCGACATTGTTATGTGGGACAACCGGACCTTAATGCACTACGCCATTGCCGACTACGGCGCCACGCCGCGCTATATGGAGCGGACCACGGTGATCGGCGAGACGCCTGTATAGATTTGCCTCCCGGCTCCGGGTTAGACTGCCGCCATGACCACACCTCCGCTGATTAAACTCAACGGCGTCACCAAGAGTTTCGCTGACAACCACGTGCTCCACGGCGTTGACCTGGAAGTGGCGCGGGGAGATTCCCTGGTGCTGATCGGCCCGTCCGGCACCGGCAAGACCCTGATCCTGAAATGCATCATGGGCCTGATTCCGCTGGACGGCGGCAGCGTCGAATTCGAGGGCGCCGATACGGCCCGGTTCTCGGATAGCGAACGGCAGCGGTTCCTCGATCACTTCGGCATGACCTTCCAGCGTTCAGGCCTATTCGACAGCCTGCCGGTGTGGCGCAACGTATCCTTTCAATTGCTTCAACAAGGCCAATTGAACGAGACTCAGGCACACGATCTGGCGGTCGACAAGCTGGCTGCCGTCGGCTTGGATGCGGAAACGGCGGACCTGTATCCGGTGGAGCTTTCCGGCGGTATGCAAAAGCGCGTCGGCCTGGCCCGCGCCATTGCCAACGATCCGGCGATCCTGTTCCTGGACGAGCCCACGGCGGGATTGGATCCGATCATGAGCAACGTCATCAATGAGTTGATCCTGGAGATCGTCGACAGCATCGGCGCCACTGTGGTCTCCATCAATTCCGACATGGTCGGCGCGCGGAAAATTTCAAAGCGGCTGGCCATGATACACGAAGGCCGCGTGATCTGGGACGGCGTCACGGAGAATGTCGACGACTCCGACAGCCCCTACGTAGACCAATTCATCAACAGCCGCGCCGAAGGCCCCATCCAAATGGCGGTGACGGCGCTGTAGCTACTCACGGTTCACGCCTCTACCCATTCTCCGGTTTGATGGAAATGCTCGAGTTGACCCTCAAAGGGGGCTATGTCGTAGCCGTTTTCAGCAAGCCAGGCGTCGTTGTAGTAAGTGTCCAGGTAGCGGTCACCCGGGTCGCAGATCAGAGTCACCACTGAGCCCTTCTCCCCATTCGCCGCCATGCGGGCCATGATTTGGGCGGCGCCGATCATGTTGGTCCCCGTGGACCCGCCGAACTTTCTGCTAAGCGCGTGTTCCAGATAGCGCAATGCCGCATAGGAGGCGGCATCGGGGACCTTGATCATTTCGTCGATCACCGTGGTCACAAAAGAGGCCTCCACCCGCGGCCGCCCGATGCCTTCGACCCGCGATCCCTTGTCGCAGCTCAACAGGCAGTTGCCCGTGTGGAAGAAGTCGTAAAACACTGAATTTTCCGGATCAACGACACAGATTTTTGTATCGAACCCCTGATAACGGCTGTAGCGGCCAATGGTCGCCGAGGTGCCGCCGGTGCCAGCGCCGCAGACGATCCAGGCCGGAACAGGGCATTCCTCCTGCGCCATCTGCTCGAAGATGGTGTCGGCGATGTTGTTGTTGCCGCGCCAATCGGTGACCCGTTCCGCGTAGGTGAACTGATCCATGAAGTGGCCGCCTACTTCGCGGGCCAGATGATGGGCTTCCTTGTGCAGGCGGGTCGGGTCATCGACGAGATGAACACTGCCGCCGTGAAACTCAATTTGTGAAATCTTCTCCGGCGATGTGGATGCCGGAATTACGGCGACGAAGGGCAATCCCAGCAACTTGGCGAAATAGGCTTCGGAAACGGCGGTGCTGCCGGATGAAGCCTCGACGATGGTGGTCTCGGGACCGACCCAGCCGTTGCAGATGGCAAACAGGAACAAGGACCGAGCCAGGCGGTGCTTAAGGCTGCCTGTGGGATGAGTGGATTCATCTTTCAGATAGAGGGAAACGCCGGGTACGCCCGGCACATCAAGGCGGAACAAATGAGTGTCCGACGTACGGTTGAAGTCAGCGTCGATCTTACGCACCGCACTATCGACCCAAGTCCGTGACGTCGTCATGGCGACCTCCAATTCCCTCGATGTCACCTGCGGCAAGCACGCGACCAGGCCGGTAAGTTTATAACGAAACTGGACGGGTCAAACTTTGATTTCGATCAAGGTTTTTACCGCACCGACATTGCGATCACTCGACGATTATAACCTGCCCGGTTATCGCCCCTTCAACGCTCTTGGCGTAAGCAAGGCCGACCCGTTCCGACGACACAGCCTCGTGTCCGGGGAAGAAACCCTCGTATTTTTTCTCCGAGGCTTGTAGCAGGCCCGGACTGACGACATTAATTCGGATACCTCTCGGCATTTCGACGGCGGCGCCGGTTACAAACCCCGCCATCGCCCCGTTTGCCGTCGCTGCGCCGGTACCTTGCCGGATCGGATCGCGGTCCAATACGCCGCTGGTCAGCGTGAATGAGCCACCATCGTCGACATGTTCCAGACCGGCCAGGACGACATTCACCTGCCCCATGACCTTGTTGGTCAAGCCGAGCATGAATTGCTCCTCCGTAAACTCGGTCAGGGGGGCGAAATGGACAGAACCGACGGCGCAGATAACCGCGTCGATTTTGCCGATTTCTTGGTACATGGATTCAAGCGACCCACGGTCGGCGATGTCGGCATGAAAATCGCCGCTGCTGCGGCCGACCTTGATGATATCGTGGCGGCCGCCCAACTCATTGCAGGCGGCGCTGCCGACAGTGCCTTCGGCACCAATTACAACGACTTTCAACGATTTCCCTCCCTAAGTCTTCGTGGCCCCATACAGTCGTCTAGCGGTACTCAGATGTCCGCGTGGGCGGGGGCACCCTCGACCCCCTTGTAAAGGACACCCTGGCGCAATTTCATGATGCGCGCGTGCTCGGCGACGGCGGCCGTATCCATATCCCCTTGAGGTGGGGTTTCGAGAATAAAGTGACCAAACTTGTCCTCTCCGCGCACCAGCCAGGCGCTGTCGCCCGCCGCCTTGACCTGCTTCAGGTGCGGCGCGATGTAGCGGATGGCGACGCCGATGCGGCGATCATCCGACGCGTTCGGCTCCGACGCGTGGATGGCGCGGATGTTGTGCAGTGACATTTCACCTGGCGCTAACTCCATATGCTCAGCCGCACTCTCATCTATTTCGATTTGCAATTCCTGGCCACGGGTCAGCAGGTTGTCGGGATCAAGTGTGTCGCGGTGCGGAAGTTGCTCAATCTTATTGCCGCCCGGCAGCATCTTCATGCAGCCCGACAGTTTGGTCGCCGAAGACAGGGCGATCCAGGCTGTCACCACCTCCGGCCCCGAAAGCCCCCAATAGGTCGAATCCTGGTGCCACGAGACGAACCCGGGGTCGTTCGCGTCCTTAACAAACAGGCTTGCCCCCCAGCACATGATGTCGGGACCGAGAATATCCTCGACGGCATCTAGGACGCGCGCATTGGAAACCAGTTCGGCCAGCCAAGTCTGTAACAGGTAAAGTTTCTGTCCTTTTGACAACTCGTACCAACCGCCGTTGGCGGTCTCGTATTCCTCGAAACGGCGGCGGTAGTCCGCGGCCTCATCGGCTGTCAGCACCGGGATCGGATGGGCATACCCGTCCGCCTCATAGCACTCCACTTGTTCGGGGTTTAGAAACTTCGGCATAGCCGTAACCTATCAGATTAGGCGCGAACTAGAGAATCTGGCCGAGGAATTCCTGCGTGCGCGGATCCTTGGCGTCGTCGAAGAATGTAGCCGGCGGACCATGCTCGACGATGACACCGCGGTCGGTGAAATAGATATGGTTGGCGACCTCGCGGGCGAAACCCATTTCGTGGGTGACCAGGATGCAGGTCATGCCTTCCTCGGCCAAATCGCGAATGGTGACCAGCACCTCCTTGACGGTTTCCGGATCCAGTGCCGCCGTGACCTCGTCAAACAGCATCACATCCGGATTCATGGCCAGGCTGCGAGCGATGGCGACGCGCTGTTGCTGGCCGCCGGAAAGCTCACCCGGATAACCGTCTTCCTTGCCTTCGAGACGGACCTTCTTGATCAGCATGCGGGCGCGCTCCTCGACTCCCTTCGCGTCCTGCTTCAACACATGGACCGGCGCCATCATGATATTTTCCAACGCCGTCTTGTGCGGGAATAGATTGTATTGCTGGAACACCATGCCGACCTTCTTGCGCAGTTCCAGCTTGTCCAAATCGGGATCATTGACTTCCTGACCCTCGACGGTGATTGAACCGGCCTGGATGTCGTTCAGGCCGTTGACGCAGCGGATCAGGGTCGATTTCCCGGACCCGGACGGCCCGATGATGCAGATGCACTCGCCCTTCATGACGTCCAGGGAAACGCCCTTCAGCACTTCCAGATCGCCGAAGGATTTGTGCACGTCTTTGATTGAGACCATGGGCTGGTCGGGGGTCCAGTTGCTGGCGGCGTCGTTCATATCCGAAGGCTCCTCATATCTTGACCGCGTACTTGCGTTCCAGATGAATGGTCCACCGCGAGATCGGGTAAATGTAAATGAAGAAGACAATCAACACGAAGGTATAGAAAGGCGCCACCAACTCAGGTTTGTCACCCAGAGCGTTGAGCGCCTCGCGGGTCGACTTCATCATTTCCTGAACCGCCAGGATGGAACACAGCGGCGTCGCCATGGTGAGAATGGCGTACCAGTTCATCCACGGTGGGATCATCCGTTTGAAACATTGCGGCAAGACAATCATCCACATCGTCTGGCGGCGTGAGAACGCAAGACTCTCCGCTGATTCCCACTGGCCGGTCGGGATCGACTGTACGGCGCCGCGGACAATTTCAGCGATATTGGCCATGATCGGCAGCGAAAGGGCGAACGCCGCCTTGGTCCAAGCCGGAATATCGTACTCGTTGCCGCCCATCTTGACGCGGTACGGCAATAGCAACATGAAACAGAACAGCAGCACCAGCCAGGGTGAGTTGCGGAAGAACTGAGTTGCAAACCACGCAAACTTTCGAAGCGGCGCATGCACGGAAACATGGGCAAGTCCGAGAACCAGGCCCATGGACGTGCCGATCAGCATGGCAAAAAAGCTGATCAGCAGGTTAAGAACAAAACCTTCCATGATGAACGGCAGCCATTGTGGAAAAGCCACCCAGAAACTGACCTTGGCCGTTCCCGATTGGGCTTGGGCAACGCCGATGCTGGCGGCGAAGGCGAGAATGGCGAAGGCGATCATCCAGGGATGGATCACCAGCCTGGGAACGCCTTCGATGGTTGGCCATTTCCATGTCTCGCGGACGGTATCCGATACCGGCTTGAGAACCGGAAGATCGGTTGTCGGCGCCGCGCGGTCGAGACCCGGAATTCCTTTTGCGTGCATCTCAGCCATACCCCGGAATCTTCATTTTCTGTTCCCACTTGTGCATGCCCCAAACCAAGATCGCCACCAAACCGACGTAATAGACAAACAGGACGATCATCATCTCTTCGACATTGACGTTGTCGGACCACATCTGCGCCAGGGTGTAGAGCATTTCCGGGACGGCGATGGCGAACGCCTGGGTTGTCGTCTTCAAGAGATTGACAAGATTATTGTTCAGGGCCGGCAGACTGACCCGGAAGGCAAGCGGCAGGACCACGTGAATATAAGCCCCGAGGCGGGAGTAGCCGAGAGCTTGGGCGGCCTCCACCGTCGATTCCGGCACGGCTTCTATACCAGAGCGGAAGATTTCCACATTGAAGGCGCCGGCGAAAAAGCTCATGGAGATGACCGCCCAACCGAAGCTGGTGATCATCGGCTCGTAATAGCCCCCCATATCGACCTGGGGCGTATAATTTCCGAGCACGAAAAAGAAAAACAGCAATTGCACATAGGGTGGTGTATTGCGGAAAAATTGAATGTAGCCGGCCATCAACAGCCGAACGACCCGGAGCGGCGATCCCTGCGCCCAAGCGCCAATGATGCCGACAACGAGGGAAAAGAACAGACACGCAATAATTAGTTCAAACGAAACCACAATGGCGCCGACGAAGCGGTCCCATTCGTACTGCTCATAGAACATGACGAAATTCCAGTTGGTCTCGTCATAGAGCCGCTGGAAGAATGGCGCCAACAATTCAAACACGATTGGCCTCCCCGGCCGCAAAGGAGCCGGCGCGGCCCGATAAAGCGAGCCGCGCCGCTTCCAAAGCTGTCTTAGTTAGGCGAATAGGCCTCGAACTTCTTGTTCATATTGACAAGATATTGAGTGGCCTGAATGCCCCACTTCTTTTCCAGTTCGATCAACCGGCCCGAGCGGTGCCAATTGTAGACCATGCCGGACATGAAATTGCCCCAGATGCCGTTAAGCTCATCCAGAGGAACCGCGAGCGCCCACGGGGTGTCGTCCTCGGTCATCATCGGCATTTCGTAATCGTTATAATCGCCCGATGCGAGGTCGGCCATGATCGAGCTGTCGTCATAAACCCAGGCGACGCACTTGCCGTCACGAAGTGCCTGCTTGGCTTCGGCGTTACCGACAAAGGCAACGATCTTGGCGCCATACTTCTTGGAGACCTGCTTGTTGTAGAATGCGCCCTGCTTACCGCAGACCGGCTTACCCTTAAGGTCCGCCCATGACTTCACGGCGCCTTTTTTGGCCAGTACGTTGGTACCCGATGTGTAGTAATTCGGATCCGGCACACCGACCACTTTGCGGCGGTTGGCCTTGTCTGACATGGTGGCAATCATCAGATCGATCTTGCCCTGCTCCAAGAACTGCATGCGGTTGGACGACTGCACAGGCACCATCTCAAGCTCAACGCCCAGGGCCGCCGCAACATCCTTGGCCATGTCGATTTCCATACCGACGAGACTGCCGCTGGAATCGCGGAAACCCCATGGCTTGTAGTCGGCTTTGACACCAACCACGATCTTGCCGCGCTCAAGAACCTTCTTGAAGCGGTCGTTGGCCGCGTCGGCCTGTGTGGCGGCCATGGTGAAGCCGGCCATAATCACCGCGGAAAGTGCGGTTTTACCCATTGTTCCAAACATTAATTTTCTCCCTGGAAAGTGTTTCGTATGCCGGGCTCCCCCCTAAGAATCCCGACCGTGCATCATGCACACATTGAAACAAGAGCCGAAAGCCGGATGCCCGTCAAGCCCGTTCCCATTGCCCAGTAGTGAGACCGCTGCAAACCATTGAAAACACGCGCTTACACGTGCATAGTTTCGCCATAAGAAGACACACAGACCGTCAGGGAGAAGATCATGGAAACGCGCGCCGCCGTCGCCTTTGAGGCCGGCAAACCTTTGGAAATACAAACCGTCGAACTGGATGGTCCGAAGGAAGGGGAATGCCTGGTCGAAATCAAGGCCACGGGCATCTGCCACACGGATGAATTCACCCGTTCCGGCGAGGATCCCGAAGGATTATTCCCGGCCATTCTCGGCCATGAGGGCGCCGGGGTTGTGGTCGACGTCGGCAAAGGCGTCACGTCGCTGAAGAAAGGCGACCACGTGATCCCGCTCTATACGCCGGAGTGCCGGACCTGCGAATACTGCACATCCGGGCGCACCAACCTGTGCCAGGCCATCCGCGTCACCCAGGGCCAAGGCCTCATGCCCGACGGCTCGTCGCGCTTCTCCATCGGCAAGGACAAATTGTTCCACTACATGGGCACATCGACCTTCTCCAACTTCACCGTCGTGCCGGAGATCGCCCTGGCGAAAATCCGCGAAGACGCGCCATTTGATAAGGTCTGTTATATCGGCTGCGGCGTCACCACCGGCATCGGCGCGGTGATCAATACGGCCAAGGTCCAACCGGGCGACAACGTCATCGTCTTCGGCCTCGGTGGTATCGGCCTCAACGTCATCCAGGGCGCCCGACTGGTCGGCGCGGATATGATCGTCGGTGTCGATATCAACCCGAAGCGCAAGGCGCTGGGCGAGAAATTCGGCATGACCCATTTCGTTAATCCGAAAGAAGTCGAGGGCGATATCGTCCCCTATCTGGTCGATTTGACCAACGGCGGGGCGGATCATTCGTTTGAGTGCATCGGCAATACGGGCACCATGCGCCAAGCCCTGGAATGTTGTCACAAGGGCTGGGGCGAAAGCACCATCATCGGCGTCGCCGGGGCGGGTCAGGAAATTTCCACCCGGCCGTTCCAACTGGTCACCGGTCGGGTTTGGCGCGGCACCGCCTTTGGCGGCGCCAAGGGACGCACGGATGTACCGAAAATCGTCGACTGGTATATGGACGGTAAGATCAACATCGACGACCTGATCACCCACAAGATGCCGCTGGAAGACATCAACAATTCCTTCGATCTCATGCATTCGGGTGAAAGCATCCGCAGCGTGGTGGAGTTCTGATGGTCGATGCGATTCACAAGACGGGTCGCTGCCTGTGCGGCTCGGTGCGGTTTGCAGTGGCAGCGGACCCACAATGGGTCGCTCATTGTTATTGCGACAGTTGTTGCCGGGCCGCGGGTGCGCCGATGGCCACCTGGGCGGGGTACGAGTTCAATGCCGTATCGTTCGACGGCACGAAACCGGCAGAGTTCGAGTCCTCTCCCGGTACCTACCGGCTGTTCTGCGGCGCTTGTGGATCTTCCCTCGGCTTGCGGGATTTTGAGCGCTATCCCGGAGAGATGTATTTGCTCGCGGCCGTCTTCGACGATCCGTCCGGATTCAAACCCACGGACCACGTGCATGTGCAAGAGAAGATGCCGTGGCTGAAATTTAGCGACGGTCTTCCCGAGCATAGCGGCGATGCCCCCGCCGAACCGGCGTAGCGAAGCCGGCTAGGCTTTCAGCACAAGTCAGCAATGAAAACCTCCGATGTCCTGATGGCTGTGGCTGTTCCCTTGATCTGGGGCATGGGTTTTACGTTTGCCAAACCCGTGGTCGAACAGTTCCCACCCATTCTATTGATGGCGCTCCGCTTTACGGTAACGGCACTGATTCTGGTCTGGTTTGTCAAACCGCCTTGGCATTTGATGCGGGATATTTTCATCATCGCGCTGATTTCCGCCGCTGTTCAATACGGCCTCACTTTTAATGGCCTCCGATTGCTGGACGCTTCGACAGCGATCCTTGTTGTCCAGTTGGAAGTACCGTTCTGCACCCTCCTGGCCATGATCTTCCTCAAGGAGCAGACCACGATGAGGAAATGGCTGGGCATGGGCGTGGCTTTCGGCGGGGTCGCCTTGATCGCCGGCGAGCCGCGGCTGGCGGGCAACCATCTCGGTATTCTGCTGACCATCGGCGGCGCCTTCAGTTGGGCCATCGGACAAGTCATGGCCCGTGGTTTGGGACAGGTTGGTGGCTTCACATTGATTGCCTGGGTCGCGGTTTTCGCGGCGCCGCAGTTATTTGTCGCCTCGGCGATCTTCGAGGACAACCAAATCGAGCTAATCCGCTCCGCCGGATGGGAAATATGGGCCACGGTTGTATACTTGGGAATTGTCATGACCGCCGTGGGTTATGGGTTCTGGTATCACCTGCTGGGAAAATACCCGGTCTCGCAAGTCGCGCCATTTCTGCTCTTGCTTCCCATCTTCACAATCATCGCCAGCGTTCTCCTGCTCGGGGAAACGTTGACGCCCTGGGTGGTGGCTGGCGGCCTGGCGGTCATCGCAGGTGTTGCCGTAATCGTCATCGAACGGCCGGGCAAAATTTAGACGGCATCTCCCTTGACCGAACGCGGCGATGCGGGTCACATGGTTTGTCGGATTTGGATTGCGGGGAACAGGCTATGGCTGATCATGGATACAAATCGGGACGGCTAGACCTTCCGTTCGTCGGTCACTGCACTTTCGGCAAGCAGCCGGTGTGCCTGGATTGGGACGCCATTGACGCCGACGTGGCGGTGCTCGGCATTCCCTTCGACATGGGTACCCAGTACCGGGCCGGCGCACGGTTCGGGCCGCGCGCGATCCGCGAAGCCTCGACACTGTTCTCGTTCGGCCATGACGGCGCCTACGACCACGAAGACGACGTGGTCTACCTGCCGAAAGACAAAGTGCGCATCGTCGATGTAGGCGATGCCGATATCATCCACACCGATACCGAGCAGAGCCTGAACAACGCCGAGAAAGGCGTGCGAAAAATTCTCAAGTCAGGCGCGCTGCCGGTGATCCTGGGCGGCGATCATGCGGTCCACATCCCCTGCATCCGCGCCTTCGACAATCAGGACCCGGTGCACATCATTCAGATCGATGCGCATTTGGATTTTGTCGATGAACGCCACGGTGTCCGCTACGGCCACGGCAACCCCATGCGCCGGGCGTCGGAAATGGCGCATGTGACCGGGTTTACGCAGTTGGGCATCCGCAATGTGTCGTCATCCAACCGCGACGATTATGAGGCGGCGCGCAAGGCCGGTTCCGATATCATCTCGGTGCGCCAGATGCGCGAGCTGGGTGTGCAAGGCGTGCTCGATCGTATTCCCGAAGGCGCGCGCTACTACGTCACCATCGACATCGACGGTTTCGACCCCTCCATCGCGCCGGGCACCGGCACGCCGAGCCACGGTGGCTTCCAGTACTACGAGGTGTTGGAAATCCTACAGGGCCTGCCGGCGAAGGGCGTCGTCGTCGGCATTGACCTGGCGGAAGTCGCCCCGGACTACGACCACTCAGGCATCACCGCCATGCTGGCCGCGCAAGTCCTGCTCAATTTCTTAGGTTTCATTTTCGAGGCGAAGAATTAGAGAACCGCTAGTCCGTCTGTTCGGCTTCTCCTTCTGCCTGCTCCGCTGCCTGCCTGCGGTGAGCGGCGAGGCTTTGGGCTTCGATGAAGATGCGTTTGACCTCGGGGTGGATTTCCTTGATGTCGCGCTCCAGGGAGGTAATTAGTTCCTCGACCTGCGATGACGTCAGACGGTCCTCGAAGTCGAGGCTGATGTTGACCAGGATATCAGCCGGGCCAAGATGCATGGTCAGCAGTTCGTTGACCGCCAGCACGCCGTCCTTGGCCTGGGCCAGGGCGCGGATTCCCCGCACCACCGGCTGGCTTGCGCTCTCGCCAACCAGAAGCCCCTTGCACTCATAGGCCAGCAACATGGCGACCACGGCCAGGATGACGCCGATGACCACCGACGCGGCGCCATCCAGTTCAGGGATACCCAGTTCCTGGCCCAAGTAAATACCGGTCATAGCCACGATCAGGCCGAGCATGGCGGCAGTATCCTCGAACAGCACCGTGAACAATGCCGGATCCTTACTCTGGCGGACGGCCTCGAAATAACCGAGGCGGCCTTTGGTCTGGCTGAACTCCTTGAACGCTATCCACCAGGCGCCAGCCTCGAACACCATGGCGCCGCCAAGGATGAGGTAATTGACGAACACATTCTCCATGACGTGTGGATGGCGCAGCTTGCTGATGCCTTCGTAAATGGATACTCCGGCACCGACAGCGAAGATGACGATGGCAACGACGAAGGTCCAGAAATACAGCTCCATGCCGTAGCCGAAAGGATGGTTCTCATCGGCGGGCTTTTTTGCCCGATTCATACCGAATAGGATTAGCCCCTGGTTGCCCGTATCGACAACCGAATGAATGGCCTCGCTGAGCATGGCCGAACTGCCGGTGTAGGCGGCGCCGCCGAATTTAAGCACGGCAATCAGCGCGTTGCCGGCCAGTGCCGCGTAGACGACTTTTTTTGATCCCGATGCGGACACGCTATCTTTCCTTTCTCCGCCGAATTGTGAGATTACCTGCCGGGTGTCAGAGAGAAAAGCCCGTTGGTTGTCCACGGCGGCCATTGGCGCTACGGTCGCGCAAGAGGGAGAAACGAATGTCAGATTCTGGCACTATCCACGGCGGTCACTGCCTGTGCCGCGCCGTGAAGTTCGAGGCAGCCGGCGCGTCAGAATGGGTCGGAAACTGCCATTGCGAGAGCTGCCGGCGTGCCACCGGCGCACCCATGGCCACCTTCGCCGGCTACCGCGAAAGCACCTTCACTTACTCAGCTGGCACGCCCCGTGCGCAACATTCCGCACCCGGAGTCACCCGTGAATTCTGTGGAGACTGCGGCACGGCGCTGACCTACCGCAACGAAGTCCTCGGCGACGCGGTCCATGTCCTGGTCGCCGCTTTCGACAACCCCGCCGATTTCGAACCCATGACTCACGTCTTCTACGGCGAGCGTCTGCCGTGGCTCATTATTGGGGATAATCTACCCAAGTACGAAACGCTTGCCGGCCACCGAGTGGATTTTTCTAGCGATCGGGATAAATCGTGACCAGTTCCGGCGCGCTCTACTTCGACGACTTTACACCTGGCCGCAGTTTTAGCACCCGGGGCGCGACCTTGAGCGAGGCGCAAATCATGGATTTCGCCTGGAACAATGACCCTCAACCCTTTCATATCGATAAGGAAGCGGCGGCGGAGTCGCCTTATGGCGGCATCATCGCATCCGGATTTCAGACGCTGCAGGTTTCGTTCCGGCTTTTCTATGCAGAAAACATTATGAATGCGGCCTCCTTGGGATCGCCGGGCATGGATGAGCTACGCTGGCTGGCGCCGGTGCGCCCCGATGATACGATTCGGGTCGAAGCAGAGGTGATCGAGGCTCGCCCATCGCGCTCCAAGCCCGACCGGGGCACCGTCAGGATTGCCTACACGGTCCTCAATCAGTCTGATAATGCGGTCATGACCTACATCATCAACCACATCTTCCGCCGCAAACCTGAATAGACAGGAAAGCTTCCCATGACCATTGAGACCATTAGCGAAAACGCCTGTTTCGGCGGCGTCCAGGGCGTCTACAGCCATGCCTCCGAACAGCTCGATTGTTGCATGCGGTTCGCCGTCTACACACCGCCCCAGGCCGAAGCGGAACCGCGCCCGGTGGTGTTCTGGCTATCAGGCCTGACCTGTACGGAGGAAAACTTCACGGTCAAGGCCGGGGCGCAGCGCTACGCTGCCGAGCATGGCCTGGTCGTGGTAGCGCCGGACACCAGCCCCCGGGACGTTGAATTGCCAGGGGAGGGCGATGATTACGACTTCGGCTCCGGCGCCGGTTTCTACGTCGACGCCACGCAGGAGCCCTGGTCACGGCACTACCATATGTACAGCTACATCACCGGTGAACTGCCGGCCTTGATCTTTAAGCACTTCCCCGCCCGCGCCGACCGCCAAGGCATCTTCGGCCACTCCATGGGCGGTCATGGGGCGCTGACCATCGGGCTTGCAAATCCGGGCGCCTACCAATCGATCTCCGCCTTCGCGCCCATTGTCGCCCCCAGCCAGTGCCCGTGGGGCGAGAAGGCGCTCGGCGGCTACTTGGGCGACGACCGCGAGACATGGAAAAAGCATGATGCCACCGCGCTGATTGAGGCTGGCGCCCGGCATCCCACGACACTTCTTATTGACCAGGGGACGGCTGACGATTTTCTCGCCGAACAACTGAAACCGGAGCTGTTTGAAAACGCTTGCCGTGATGCGGGGCAGCCGCTGCAACTCAATATGCGGGACGGCTATGACCATTCCTACTATTTCATAGCCAGCTTCATGGCCAACCACATGAGCCATCATGCCAAGCATTTGATCGACTAGGGCGCACATAACGTTTACGCAACACGCATAATCTGCAACGGCCAACCGCGCGATAATCTATGCGGTTGTTCATAAGCTTTCACACACCAAGGCCGAAACAGACTTTGCGTTCGGATGCATCGTCAGTATGGTACGCGCGTCGTCCCGCGCATATAGGAATGAGTGAATAATGGCCGAGCAACTACAAAGTATTCTCTATGTCGAGGATGAGCCGGATATTCAGGCGGTCGCCAAGCTGACTCTGGAAACGGTCGGCCAATTTACCGTCCTGATCTGCGGCTCCGGTCCCGAAGCGATTCAAAAGGCCGCCGATTTCGAGCCCGACTTGCTTTTGCTCGATGTCATGATGCCGGGTATGGACGGGCCGCAGACCCTCGCGGAATTGCGCAAGATTCCAGAACTCGAAGCAGTCCCGGCAATATTTCTGACCGCCAAGGTTCTGCCCGTGGAAATCGCCCGATACAAGGAACTGGGCGCGCTTGACGTCATCGCCAAGCCCTTTGACCCCATGCAGCTTTCAAACATGGTTCGCGAAATCTGGGAAACCCGGTAAGTAAAATTTGGAGCGGGCGAGGGGAATCGAACCCCCGTCTAAAGCTTGGGAAGCTTTCGTTCTACCATTGAACTACGCCCGCGCTTTATTGGCGTGCCCCACTATCATATACAGGCGCATATACAATCTCAAACAAGCGGAAATCCGCGGTTTACGAGAAGACATCCGCCACGCCGGCCAGAAAGGCGCAAATGGTATGAACAAGGCAATATTAGGCGTCATCCTGGCGCTTGTCTTCGTCTCCCTAGAATCCATGCAGTTCGTGTACTTCGGCGGCCTGTTCCAGCGCATGAGCTCGTTTCATTTCGGCTTTTTGGTGTTTGGGTTAATGGCCGTCGGTTTCATTGGGTGGACCGCCATTGAGAACCCCGGGCAACTCAGGAGTGCAATATCCAATCCCGCTCCTCTGATCGGCGTCAATCTGTGTGCCGCGTTGACTCTTGCGGCCTATCTGACCTCGGTACAACTCGTCGAGCCCGCCATCACTTACACCATTTCGGCCGGCGTCATGCCGATTACCGCCTACATTCTCCACAAATGCGGTGTACGTGAAGGCGAAGCAATGCGGAACAAGTTGGAGGCGGCAGGCAACTTCGTGCTGTTTTGCGGCATCGTCTTGCTCACTGTCATCGCCGTTTCGGGGAAATCCGGGTTCGTTCGCGGGGACTGGACCGTCGCCGCCACCGGTGTCGCGCTCGCCATTGCGGACGGCGTGTTTTTCACCTGGGTTCTGGTTTATTCCCATCGGCTAAACAACGTCGGTGTTGGCCCCGGCGCCGTGCTTGGATTGCGCCTTCCGCTCTACGTAGCCGTCGCCGGCGGATGCTTTGCAGTCGAAGTCGATCAGAAGGCAACGCTCGAAGCGTCCGAGATTGGCCTGTACGTTTTCATCGGGCTGATCCTGACAATCCCGCCTCTGTATGCATTACAGAAGGCCGTCGCATTCATTTCCACCCTGACAATCAGCGCCCTTACAGCACTGGGGCCGTTTTTTATCTTCGGTTTGCAAATGATTGAAGGCCGGGTCGAGTATTCTCAGGCGACCTTGATGGGTCTCTCGGTCTGTTTTGCAGGGGCACTGTTTTCCGCATTTGGCGCCGTCAAAGCAGCGTCCCAAAATTGAATGGGCCAAATCAAGGTAGAAAGCAGGTAAACTGGAATTGATTAGCCGGTGATCTTAGATTCATAATACAGAAACAAAATTGACAAGATTTCGAAAGGCCGAACATGCCTGACGCGACTGCGGTTAAAATACCACCGCTCAACCCTGCGAAATTCAAGGATCCCCTCGTCACAGCCCGGGGCGAGGAGCGTGCCGTCGTCGCCCTTACCCATCTCCATACTTTGTGGTTCAACACCGGCAGCCTGTGCAACATCACCTGCCATAACTGCTATATGGACTCGAGCCCCACAAATGACCGTCTGGCGTACTTAAGCGCCAACGAAGTCAGCGCCTATCTTGATGAGATCGAGCGAGAAAGTCTGCCTGTGGAAGAGATCGCGTTTACCGGCGGCGAGCCGTTCATGAACCGCGAACTGCCGGACATGCTTGACGAAGTTCTGGGCCGGGGGTTTCAGACGCTGATCCTAACCAACGCCATGAAACCATTTTGGAATGCCCGTCGCCGCCTGCTCGCTATTCACCAGCGGCACGGCGATGCCCTGGCCGTTCGCGTTTCCATCGACCATTTCACACCAGAGCGTCACGAAGCCATCCGCGGCGAAAAGACCTGGCAGCCCATGATCGAAGGCTTGCGCTGGCTCGCGGCGAACGATTTTAAGCTGGCAGTTGCCGGACGCACCTGCTGGAACGAGACGGATGCGGTTTCCCGAGACGGGTACAGGCAACTGTTCGAACTCGAAGGTATCGCGGTCGACGCAAATGATCCGGCGGCGCTGGTCCTGTTCCCGGAAATGGACGTCCGGGCCGATGTGCCGGAAATTACCGTCAATTGCTGGGATATTCTCGGCGTCGCACCGGAAACCATGATGTGTGCATCGTCACGCATGGTCGTCAAACGGAAGGACGGCGAGGCGCCGGCTGTCGTCCCCTGCACCCTGCTGCCCTATGATCCGGCTTTTGAACTGGGTGCCGATCTGGCGGGATCGGCGAAGACGGTTCAGCTCAATCATCCCCACTGCGCCAAGTTCTGCGTGCTTGGCGGCGCTTCCTGCAGTCCGGACTGACGCATGCAGAATTCTGATCTTTTCTCTGTCACCGAGCCGATTCTCTTTTTCGGCGGGCCATACTCCAACTTCCAAGCCACTGAAGCGTTACTCAGCGAGGCCCGAAGGCTGGGTTTGCCGCCTGGTCGCATCATCTGTACCGGTGATGTGGTCGCCTACGGCGGTGACCCGATTGCAACAACCGAATTGATCATGGAATCCGGAATTCATGTGGTCATGGGAAACTGCGAGGAATCCCTGGGATTTGACGCTGATGATTGCGGTTGTGGTTTTGAGCCGGGCAGTAGCTGTGACACGCTGTCGTCACAGTGGTTCGCCTTTGCCGCCTCGCGCCTGGAGCAGTCTCATCGCGCCTGGATGCGTGGCCTGCCGCGGCGAATTGACCTGACCGTCGGCAGTATTGAACTTGCCGTTATTCATGGCGGCGCTGACGACATCAGCCAGTTTGTTTTCGATTCCATGGATCCGGCGGAAACCGGGTATCAGATCGAAAGCTTGTCGAAAGAGCGTCATGTAGATGGAGTTGTCGGCGGCCATTGCGGGCTGCCGTTCACTCGTCAGTCGGGAGCCTATCTTTGGCATAACCCCGGTGTCATCGGCGTACCGGCAAATGACGGCACGCCCAGGGCTTGGTATTCGCTGATCACGCCGTCCAGCGGCGGCCTTGAAATTAGTCACCGCTCGCTTTGCTACGATTTCGAGACGGCATCGGCGCGCATTCGGAAACAGGATTTACCCAACGCTTACGCCGATGCTCTGGTTTCCGGCCTGTGGCCCAGCGTGGATGTCCTGCCGCCCCAGGAACGCCGGCGCCGGGGCCGGCCGATTGATCCCTGGACGGCCCACTGGGCGCCACCGAACGCTGCCGCTGCCGAATAGTTCCGTAAAAGAAAACGCCGGACCGCAAGCGGTCCGGCGAGTTCGACAGGGGATCAGGAGCTGGGGCGCTTGGGGAGGCGCTGAGGGGAGGAATGCCCCTGATCTGATCGCCACTATGCCATCATTCGCGGTGACAGTCAGTGACCGGTGTCACAGTGACCGCCGTCACAACGCAAAGCGCGAATAAAAACATTCGTTAGGGCTGTTTGACATATGTCAATGCCCCCTCCTGGCTGCCGTGCGAATTTGACGACAGCAGCAGGGATTATCTCCCCCTTAACCGCTCTTTCTGAGCGTCCCTGCACGCTTCCTGTTGAAACTCGCCGGCCCACTCCCCCGTGGCCGGCTTTTTTTTGACTATGATCAGTCATACAACATTCATTTACGCTTGCGTCAGGCTATGCTGCTCAAGACAATTGCATCTATGAATTAGAATCCAGGGCCATGAGCATGTCAGAGTCCACCATCTATGAACAAACGACGCGGGCTATCTCAATTTCCGTGGAGCCCATGTATCTGGACGACCAGTCCTCACCCGAAGACAATCACTTTGTCTGGGCTTATCACGTCCAAATCGAGAACTTGGGCGAAGCAACGGTGCAACTCCTGAGCCGGCATTGGAAAATCACCGATTCCCAAGGCCAAACACAAGAGGTGCGCGGAGACGGTGTGGTCGGCGAGCAGCCTGTGCTCGGTCCCGGTGACAGTTTCGAATATACCAGCGGCACGCCATTGGCGACCCCTTCGGGTTTCATGTCCGGTTCATATCAAATGGTGGGCAAAACAGGCGAGTGTTTCGACGTCATCATTCCTCCGTTTTCCCTGGACAGCGCCCAACAATCGCGACCGCTCCACTAACTAAAAAGCGTTGGGACTTGACGGAAGGCCAGGAAACCCCCATTTCCATGCCGTAATCACGGGGTTAAACTGAAATAACGCGTTCTTGAAGGATTAAGCCGGTGAGTATGGACAAACCCTTGAGTCTTATTGAAGGCGCCTCCGACGGAGCCGAAGCGCCGTTACAGCCATCGGATAAGCCGTCCCGCGAGGAAGCCGAGGATGCCGTACGCACCCTGATCCGCTGGGCCGGCGACGATCCGGCACGCGAGGGTCTTACGGATACACCGGCCCGTGTCATCCGTGCCTACGAGGAATATTTTGACGGCTACGACGCCTCGCCGAGCGAGTTGCTTGAGCGGACCTTCGAGGAAACCGACGGATACGATGAAATCGTCCTGCTCAAGGATATTCGGTTCGAATCCCATTGCGAACATCACATGGCGCCAATCATCGGCCGCGCACACGTGGCCTATCTTCCGCGCTCCAGGGTGGTCGGTATCAGTAAACTGGCCCGGCTTGTGGAACTCTATGCGGCGCGTCTTCAGATTCAGGAAAAGATGACGGCGCAAATTGCCAATACGATAGATGAGGTGCTTGAGCCAAGAGGCGTGGCCGTGGTCCTGGAAGCTGCGCATCAATGCATGACCACGCGCGGCGTCCATAAACCAGGGGCCAACATGGTGACTAGCCGTATGTTAGGCGCTTTCCGCAAAGACCCAACCACGCGGCGCGAATTCCTGGCCATGGTCGGCCAGCGCTCGCCCGGAGAAACCTCCTTCTCGTAACCGCTCCCTGACCGTGACCGGACCGGGCGGTAGTCAAAATTTTCAATCCCGCGTCTAGGAAACAGTTGACCGCCCTGACGCGACGGGTTTCAGTGTGCCGCGCTCGGGTGATAGAGGAACCAGACGGCATGGATTTTCGCCCCGTCTTTTTGGTAACCGGTGTTCTGCTCACGATCCTGGCCGTGATGATGGGCATTCCGGCAATCTTTGACCTCATCGATGGTCATCCCGATTGGGAAGTATTCACCGTTTCCAGTGGTGTAACGCTGTTTGCCGGCGTCGCCCTGGCGCTTACCAGCCGCGCCAGTGGTATGCGCCTTTCGACACGCCAAGCCTTTGTCATGACAACGTTCGGATGGATAGCGCTGACCGTTTTTGCCGCTATTCCGTTTCACTTCTCTTCCCTGGGCCTGAGTTTCACGGACGCCTACTTCGAGTCGATGTCCGGTCTGACCACTACCGGCTCGACCATCATGATCGGGCTAGACTGGGCGCCGTCGGGGATATTGGTGTGGCGTGCGCTCCTACAGTGGCTTGGCGGAATCGGTATTATCGTCATGGCCATCGCTATTCTGCCCATGCTCAACGTCGGCGGCATGCAACTGTTCCGCATGGAAAGCTCCGACCAATCGGACAAAGCGCTGCCCCGCGCGGCGCAGATTGCCAGCGCCATCAGCGTTATCTATCTAGCGCTGACCGGTCTGTGCGCCGGCGCCTATTGGTTGGCTGGCATGTCAGGCTTCGAAGCCATGGCCCATTCCATGACGACCATCGCGACGGGCGGGTTCTCAACGTCTGATCACTCGATCGCCCACTTCGACAGTGCGCTCATTGACACCATCGCCACCTTGGGCATGATTCTCGGTGCGTTGCCGTTCGTGCTTTACTTGAAGACACTGCAAGGGGATTGGCGAGCAGTCGGCAGCGATACTCAGGTTCAATGGTTTCTAACCGTGGTTTTCCTGATCGTCGTCGTCATGACCGGCTGGCTCTGGATGGAGAATCACTTTGATCCGGTCATGTCCCTTCGCCTGGCCGCTTTCAATATAGTCTCCATCATCACCGGCACCGGATATGCCACGTCCGACTATTCACTTTGGGGCAGCTTTGCCGTACCGATCTTCTTTTTCATCATGTTCATCGGCGGCTGCGCCGGCTCAACCACCTGCGGCATCAAGGTGTTCAGATTCCAGGTCCTCTACGCCGCGGCGCGCGCCCAAATTCATCAACTTTTACAGCCGCACGGGGTCTTCATTCCGTACTACAACCGGCGCCCTATTTCCGATGAGGTTATTGTTTCGGTACTTAGTTTCTTCTTCATGTGGTTCTTCTCGTTCTGCGCCTTGGCCTTGGCCCTTGGCGTACTCGGTCTTGATTTCCTGACCGCCTTTTCCAGCGCTGCCACAGCCATCGCCAACGTCGGCCCGGCCCTGGGACCCATCGTCGGCCCGAGTGGCAATTTCCAATCGTTGCCCGATGCGGCAAAGTGGCTGATGGCCGGCGGCATGCTGATCGGGCGGCTGGAATTGTTTACGGTGATCGTGTTGTTCAGCCGCTCGTTCTGGCGCGGCTAAAAAGAGCTGGTCGGCTACCTAAGCCAGGCCGCCAGATGCTGGCGGATGTTCTTATCCATTTCCGCGTTAAAGTCCCGCATCAATGTTTCGGTGATACCGAACATGATCTTATCGCGCTCGGTCACGCTCATGTCCTCGGGCGTCGTTTGTGATCGTGACGCTTCGGCGGCGGCAAACCCCTTGCGGATCCCGGCCGAACCGACGATCTCAAGTGTCGCTGCTACGGTGAAGTCATAGCGGTGGGTTTGCTGTTTGGTGAATGTCCCGGTGAAACTGGTGTCTTTCTTTAACTTTGTTTCCGTAACTGAAGCATCGGTGATGATCAGGCGTGCAATATCGCTCGCACCTACAGGATTTAGACGATCGGTCGCCCACCGGCGCAGCACCGAGGCCGGCGGGGTGGTGAAAGAATGTTCCACATTGGGCGCCTTGAGCGGCGGCTTGTAGCGGTCGTCTATTTCCACGGACGCCACATTCAATTGAAGCCGCGGCAGATGCGTGAACGTCATGTCCGGCAACTTGCTGTCAACCACCGGAGTCTCGCAGGCGGCCAACATAAAGAGGCCGGCAATTGAAAGGATACGCGGCAGCTTGAAAATTCTCATAGACGTCATCGAATGGAATCCTGAAACAAGTGACGGACGGTATCTTGCCACGCCCTTCCAGTTCGGTACAAGGCCCACTCAGTCGGCAAAAAGGTCGTCCAATTGGCCATCATCGAAGACGTACTCGGCCATGCAAAACTCACAGGTTACCGCTACTTGGCCACCCTCGGACATGGCATCAATTTCGTCCCTGGGAAATGAGGCCAGGGTCCGTGCGACCCGCTCACGGCTACAGCGGCAGGAATGCTCAATGGTCTTCTGGCGGTACACACGAACGCCGTCCTCATGGTACAGGCGATAAAGTATTTCCGACGGCGTCAGACTGGGGTCGAGCAATTCCCCGGCAGTGATGCTGCTCATTAGAACAACGGCGCGGCGCCAGGCCTCATCGTCATCGTCACGGGCGATGGTTCCTTCCTCGCCGCTGGGCAGCCTTTGCACCACCAGCGCCGCCGCTCGCGGCGACTCTCCGGCTTTGATCGGCGCGGCACACAGGCTGATCGCCGTTTCCATCTGTTCCGATTGGCGGAAGTAGGCTTGGGCGCATTCAGCGATGGTCGCGCCGACAAGCTCGGTGATGCCCTGATAGCGTTCCGTATCAGGTCCCTGATCGACGGTGAAGGCCAAATGCCCGGCGCCAAGCAGGCGCGGCACCTCGCCACCGACATTGCCTTGAGCCACCGCCACTTGTTCTTCGTCAAATCGGGCGTAACCGCGCAGGCCTCCTTCACTGGTCACGTCAGCCACCAGCATCTTGACCGGCCCGTCACCCTCGGTCTGGAGGATAAACACGCCTTCGTACTTGAGCGCGGCTGAGAGGGTAACGGCCAGGGTCATGGTCTCGGCCAACAGCCCAACGACGGCCGGGGGATACCCGTGGGCCTTGATCGCCGTATCCAGGGAGTCGCTCAATCGGACCAAACGGCCACGAATACCCAGGGCCTCGATCTGGAACGGCTGCACCAGGTCGCCGAACTGTTGCGGCACTGTTTCGCTCATGGGGTGTCCATCAGGGTTCGGTAATGATAGCCATAGACGGTCCGGAACCCGAGTCGCTCATAGAGCCGCCGCGC